>Ga0209474_10002883_pt1 | contig 15497 bp, 16 predicted proteins | sample GraSoiAngelo_145_FD_185902 | JGI IMG/M metagenome (GOLD analysis project Ga0209474, IMG submission 185902) | Grasslands soil microbial communities from the Angelo Coastal Reserve, California, USA - 14_1009_05_20cm (SPAdes) (version 2) | ecosystem: Environmental > Terrestrial > Soil > Grasslands...
CGAGATCGCGACCTTTCGGACCTGCAAACTTCTAGCGCGGTTGTTTCCTCCGCAGCCAAAACCGCTACCACGCCAGGCGCGCCTGATTCTGGTTTTCAGCACTACTGGCCTTGGCGATGGATTGTTTGATTCGGCTGCGATTCGCAGCCTGAAGTTGGGTCATCCTGCCGCGAAGTTGATCGTGTGTGCACCGAACGCGGCAAGCGGTCGCTTTGCATAACCGGTGCGTGGACGAGGTCGTGCCATTTGGAAAATCCCCCCTTCGTCAATTAAAATTGCTCTGGCGCTTCCGACGTGACCGTCCAGATCTCGTAGTAGTGCTGCATGTCAATGAGGAGGTTAATCCCCTCGCTTACTGGATTAACCGTGATGCAGTAGTCCCCTTCACGAATTTGAGTGAGAGATACGTCTTTCTCGCTGCTCATCCCGTTAAAGTTCGAGATACGCAACACGCGGTCGTTTTGCCTCTGAAAGTAGCGCAATACGCCGGCGGCGCGACCGTCCCTCCGCGAATAATCTACGAGGTGAAGGCCGATGAACTCGCGGGCATTCGCGTTAGATTCGCCGACTGGATCGATCATCCCTACGTGGTTTTTCAAACAGGTGGAGGAAGGGCTTTATTCTGGCGAGATTGGCCCGTAGAAAACTACGTGACAGTGACCCACTGGTTTTCAGATCGCTTTGCCCACAAGGTCATTCTCACGGGCGGATTGGAGAACCTGGAAAGAGCCAACGCAATGGAACGAGCGTGCCCGGGGGTGATCAATCTTACCGGTAAAACCACGCTCGCTGAAACCGCTTCGCTACTTTGTCTCACGAAGTTGTTACTCACTACGGACACAGGAATCATGCATCTCGGCTTCGCCGTCGATTGTCCTCTTGTTTGTCTATTCCACGATTTGTGCCCGGCCAAGGATTACTGCCCACTGGATGAATCGGCGCGCTACGTCGCGCCGCAACTCAGGCGTTCGCACCCGCAACAGCCACCGAGCGCATGCGACATGGGGGGGCATCTCGTGTGACGAAGTTAAAGTGGCAATAGCCGCATGCTCGCGATGATCGCCCGCAGACCACAAGATCTTGCGCATTGAGACTTCGTCATTCCTTCGTCATTCGTCTTCCCCTAGCGCCGAATGCGAAAGCAATCGGTGCTAGGGAAATATCTCGTCCAGCTTCCGCGCTGCGGCCTGACTGCCGTGAATTTTCAGTCGCCCGGTAAAAAACGCCCACTTGCCGCCTAACGTGCCATTGGAAAGGGCCACCCAATTTTTGTCACTGGTGATAAAGGTGACGTCGGGCTTGTCTAGTTTCCCCCGCCCCATTTCGAATTTGCCGTCATTCACTTCGATCCACCATTCGCCACCATTGGGACCGCTCAGTTGCCATTGGTAGCGCAGATGAACCCCTTTCGCTTTATCCGCCTGAAAACTCTGCCGCATCCCATCGAACACCTCTTGTGGCGTCGAATTTGGCGGCTCGTTCGACGCGGCCATGATCGAGCCCAAGCCAATTGCAACAGCTATCATCGCGATTCTCAGCAAGGGCACCCCATTCATCTCTTCAATTACTTAAATCAGAATCGTTCCCGTTGCTTCGATCGGTTGCTCTGGCTGGCGCTACTCTTCGATCCGTCGCAGTAAAAATGCGGCGCCAATGAAGGTCACGAGCGCGCCGGCGAATAGCACGATGAGATCTACCAGGTAAAATCCTGCTCCGGCGTGATACATATTTACCAGCCGGAAAGCGCGGCAGAAATGTGTCAGCGGGAAAACTTCCGAAAGGTATTGGATTGCCTTTGGCAACTGTTCGAGCGGGGCGAATGCGCCGGACAAGACAAAAACTGGCAGCAAAAAGAAGACGGAAAATTGAATCGCTTGCGTCTGGGTCTTGGAAAAGGCGGAGATAAGCAGGCCAAGTCCGAGGGAACAAAGCAAAAACAATAGACAGATCAGCATGAGGGCAGGCGGTTGAAAAAATTGCACGTGAAAATGAAAGCCGGCCACCAGCGTGATCACCGCGATGAGGACAATCGAGACCCCGAGGTAGGGCAAAATTTTCCCGATCACAATTTCGCCGCGCTTCAAGGAAGTAACCATCAATTGGTAAAGTGTCCCCGACTCGCGTTCGCGTGCGATGGTACAAGCCATAAGGGTGACGGTGAGCAATTGTAAAATCAGACCGATGATTCCCGGGATAACGTAATCGATAAAGCGCGATTTCGGGTTGTAGAGAATCTTGCTCTCCGCCGACCACGCTTCCATTAGCGAGACAAATTGTTTGCGGATCTGCACCGGCAATTTTTTCCCGAGCTCGATTACTTCGTCCGGGAGCGTTTCCACGATGATATCGCGCTCTTTCACTTGAAAATCGGCCAGGCTTTTTTGCACCCCGCCTTCCGCCGCTGACGCCGTATTGATGTCGCTACCGTCGAGATAAAGCGGGAGCGGCTTCGGGTTCCCCGCGCTCAACGAATCGCTCCAACCCTGCGGAATGACGAGCGCGGCTTGGACCCGGTTGGCGAGGAGATCGGACTCGTTCGTGATCTCGGGCGACGCCTGTCCCCAGCGAAAGGTTTTGTTTTGCAAAACGATATCGATGAAACGCTGCGTCCGTGAGTTGTTGTCGCGATTGATCAACATTGCCGGCACATCGCTGATCTCGCTGGTTTCAAAAGCGTGACCGAAGAGCAAGACGAAAAGCGGCGGCAGAATGAGGAGCAAAAGCAACACACGCCGGTCGCGATAAATGTGGAGAAACTCCTTGTAAGCGACACTGGCGATGGCATGGAGGGAAGAAGAGTTCATGAGGTCGTCGTCGGGAAATGCGTGCCAGGACCGAAGCTGGTAAGTAGTCGAGCGGCGAACGTGTGAGAGATCGAAGGGAACAAGGGAAAACGCCCAACCTCCAACGCCCAACGCCCAACGCTCAATGAGGAGAACCGCGAAGTGAAAAAGCAAAGCGTTGAACAGCGGGACTCCGCGGACTCGACTTCGCCATGATGGCCGTAGGGCGATGTTCCACACCTGAGAAGTTGTCCCGCAATGTCATTGCCTGCTCTTGTGTTGGGCAAGTCATCCGTCAGTTCAGCAACTGCAACGGCGAACTCCAATAATCTGTCTTCGAGGTCGTACTTAATTTTCTTCGGCGCGGCATACTCGGAATTCGCCTCATTGACCCCAAATGGCGGCACTTTCCGTTCGGCGTTCGATGTTCGGCGTTCGATGTTCGGTGTTTTCCTTTTGGTCCTCATATGAATCTCTTGCGTCGTACGTTCGCGTTCGGTTTTCGGCCTTGAATCTGTTTGGCGCATAGCTCCGTACACCGGCACGTCATCCTTTACGCGGCCCTCTCCCATCCAACGGATAATTCGGCGTGGGGTGTTCGGCGTTTTTCTTTTCATATCACGTCGATGGCTTGAGCACGGCGTCGTAGCCTTGCGAGTAGGCGGTGAAAACATCTTCCATATCCGGTTCGACCCACCGTTCACCTATCAATTTCAAATCCGGAAACGGCCAGTTCGTCTGCCAGATCGCGATCAGTCTTTCCGGATCGGGCGCATAAATTCGCAATGCGCCACTGCGCAAGGAAACGCCCAGAATCTCGGGAAGATTTCGCAGCCGGACCAGCGCCGGCATCACCGGATCGACATCGATTTCGAGCAGCTTGGTGCGAAAGCTCGCTTTCAGTTCTCGCGGGGGCGCTTTGGCCAGCAGTCGGCCGCTTTCGATGAAGCCCACCTCGGTGCAACGCTCCGCTTCATCCATGTAATGGGTGGTAACGAAAATTGTTTTGCCATCGTTACTCAAATCGTAGAGCAAATTCCAAATATGCTGCCGATGCACCGGATCGAGCCCGGACGTCGGTTCATCGAGGAAAAGCAGAGGTGGATCGTGCACCAATGCGCAACCAAGCGCGAGTAATTGCCGCATACCTCCCGACAAACTCCCGGCTGGGGTGTCGCGTTTTTCTTCAAGATCGGTCAGGCCCAATAAATTCCCGATTCGTTCCTCCAATTGCGTAACCGGCACCCGACAAGCGCCACCGAAAAAGCGAAAATTTTCCTCAACCGTCAGATCGGGATACAAACTAAAACGTTGCGCAACGTAACCGAATTTCGCTCGCACCAGCTGTCGCTCCTGCCACACGTCGTGGCCAGAGATCGTCGCCCTCCCACCAGTCGGATGCGTCAGCCCGCACAACATCCGGATCGTTGTCGTCTTGCCTGCACCATTGGCGCCGAGAAATCCGAAGATCGTTCCTGCTACGATGGTGAGAGAAACGTCCCGTACGGCCTGAACGTCGCCGAAACGCTTGCTCAGCTTGTCGAGCACGATCACCGGTTCACTCATTTGCGAAACGTTATTGCGATGGCAGAGCAAGATTTGCAACCCGGCGACGTGCCGTTAGAAGTGTGGGCATGAGAAACGGCTGCCTGCTTTGTCTTGCCCTGATCGTTTCGGCGGGCGCCGGCATCGCATCAGCCGATCCGGTTTCGGAACTGAGTAGCTTCTCTATTTTCGATAAAGTCGATCTGTCGCAATTGGCGAAAAGCGACGCGAAAACGGCGCACGGCCCGCCAATGAGCAATCCGCGGTTCCTCTCCGTGCAAAGCGTTTACGTTATGCCCGGCTCGCCCGCGCAACATTTGGAGGCAATGCGCAATTGGAATCCAGCCGAGCATCACGAACCCAAAGTTTATCTGCACGGTGATCTTCCCGGTTCACCAAGCGAGGCTGCTTTTGCCAAGCTCAAAAGCGCTCCGGATAACGCCCCGGTTCGCGCGTTAACGAACGCGACTGCCAAAATGGCAAATGAATTGCAGCTCAGTCGCGAGGAAGGGGCGAAATGGAAAGGAGGCAATGGCGCACTTTCAGGTGCCGGCGGCGATTTCTGGATCGGCGTTCTCGCTGCGCGTACCCGCGCCTTTTCAAGTGGCGGAACTTCGGCGCAAGCGCCCTACGATCACGCCGGACCCGCGGTGCGACCGGGCGAAGAATTGAATGGCCTGCTTCGCGAGCAAGGCAAAATCCGCAAGCAATTCGCAGGTCTGCTCGAAAGTACCGGCATCGGCCGCGGCGCTGGATCGCTCAAACCGGATTTGTATTGGGAACTGCTAAATGCCGATGACGTTGCAGTCGCTACCCTCGGCGCCTTTTATTCGCGCAACACCGGTGGAAACGCCCAGGCCGCCGATACTTTTTACTACGCTAGCGGCGGTTACTACGTGACACTCACTCTCCATCAAATGTGGCCAGTGGATGTGAATGGCAAACCGCATACGCTGATCTGGCGCGGCGACATGGTTTCGTCTGCTTCGCTCGCTGATTTACACGGCGTCGAAAAACTCGGTTCGGAATCGGCGATGATGAAGGACATAGCCAAATCCATCGCGCTTTTCCGCAGGGAAAGTGCGCACTGAATCGTGATGCTGCGCAATTTCAATCGGCAGTTACTGGTCGCGATTTTCCTGACCGCGGCCACAGGATCATTCGGCAGCGACTTTTGGCCGGTCGAATATTCGTTCGAGGAAACTTATGTCGGCGAGGCCAGCGTGGCACGCGGACCCCATCGCGTGGAGGATTTCGATGAGAGCGATACCTTGCTTCGTTTAGTTCTCACTCCGCGGGTGAAGCTTGGCGTCTTACGACTCGGTTTCGAATATGAACAATTCTCCTTCGGGTTGAGCAAAAATGCGCCCCTTCCCAATACCCTCCAATCCGTCGCCGCTGTCGTTGGAATCGATACTCAATTCTCCGATTCAATTCTCGTTAGATTGGAAGCTACCCCCGGCGTTTATAGCGAAGCTTTCCGCCCCGGATCGACCGATTTCAACATGCCGTTCGAGATCGGCGGCACCTATATTTATAATCCCGATTTGCAGTTCGTAGTTGGCGTCAGCATAGACGTGGAACGAAAGTATCCCGTCATTCCTGGCGGTGGTATCCGCTGGAAATTCCAGCCGAAGTGGGTGCTCAACGCCGTTATGCCCACACCGCGCCTCGAATACGAATGGAATAAGAACCTGACGTTGTATGCCGGAGCCACTCTGAAGGAAACGAATTTTCGAGTGAGCGATGAGTTCGGGCGCGACCACGGTATTCCCAGATTGAATCATGCTGTGCTAACCTATAGCGAAGTGCGAGCCGGTGGCGGCATCGACTGGAAGGTCACAAACTGGCTATCCGTCAATGCGGAGGCCGGCTATCAACCATATCGCAACTTCGACTTCTATCGCGCCAACATCCGCTTCCACGAAGATGGCAGCGCACCCTACGGAATGATTGCGCTGCACGGCGCGTTCTAAGCGAGCTGGACTGTCGTTCTTTGCTCGGGACGACGGAACAACTGCAGCTGCAACTATCTCGATAGCTACCTCGAACGTGCTTCCGAACCTCGCCAGGTCCCTCGATCCGAGCCGGACTGGCGGTGTCTGCGCGGGTGACGGGTAACGCAGCGTCTTGTTGAGACGCAGTTGTGCGCAGACGCCGCTAAGCTGAGACTGCAAACATGCGGCGCCGACAACTTTCGAAACTGGACGAGTGCCGCGACTGCGTTTGTCTGGCCATGCGCACGGCGACGCGCCGAATCACACAAGGATATGATACCGCGCTGGCCGGAACCGGCCTGCGGGTCACGCAGTTCAGCCTGTTGGTGATGGTGCATCACCTCGGCGCGCCGACAATGAAAACCCTCGCTCGCATGCTCGATAGCGATCCCACCACCATCACGCGCAACATCCAAGGGTTGAGCAAGCGCCGGTTGCTCACGCTTTCTCCCGGCCAGGATTTGCGCGAGCGCAAAGTAATACTGACAAAGCTAGGCCGGACCATGCTCCTGCGTGCTTTTCCCAACTGGCGCAAAGCGCAGAGTGATGTCGTGGCCAGTCTCAATCGCGCGGAACTAACAAATTTGCGCGCGTTGCTCGAGCAAGTTGGTCAGCGCAAGAAAACAGCGTGATCCGGGACCGCTGCAGTGAACGGAGCTGGCGTCGTGGCAAGGAGGCTCCCTACGCTTCCAAATCTTCTTACCGCTGATATTAGTGCCAACTCCGAAAGTGCTGAGACACGCCAAGCGTACAGTTTCACCCGCCCAATACGCTAGCGGACGCTAAAGTAAGCAATATTTCTTTTTTTGACGTCATTTCGCGCCCATCGCGCCGTGCTCGGGCGACTCCGGGACGAAGGCCGGTGTTTGGCAAATCATCCGTTTCAACGCGCGCAATCCGCGATTGGATTTCTTTCTCGGCTGTAATTTCCTTTTTTCAAATCCGAGCCGGGCCGGACCGGGCTCAGATCAACGCCTGCGAACATCACTGCCGAAAAGAGCTCTTGCACGTTCCTTCTAATAGTTGTATATACAACTATGAGGCAAGCCGACCTGTCGTCCCTGCCTTTTTCTTAATCGCGGCACGGCTTTTGTGATCTTCGCCGTTGCCATCTTCATTGTTGCCGCGCATACCGCCATTGCTGGAATGGCAGCTCCGCGCGCTTCGCTGTCGCAGAGAACCAAGTCCACCATCCCGTTTATAATCGCGGCCTTCCTCGGGTCATGGCTCGCGATTGCGTTTATCGTGGGCGACGGCGCCAATTTCCCCATCTCGCTGGAATCTCGTCGCTCGGCCAGCGGCTTAGTCGCGTTGATTCCATTCCTCATTGCGGTGATGGCACTGTTCGTTTCCAAATCGCTCCGCGCGATCAATTCCGCGATGCCCAGCGCTTGGCTCATTGCCATTCAAACCTATCGCGTCGCCGGCATCATGTTCGTATTCCCCTTCCTCACTGATGGAATTCTGCCGGCCGGCTTCGGCTGGCCTGCCGGAATTGGGGATGCCATAACTGGAATCTTCGCGCCGGTGGTAGCGCTGATGGTGGCGCGCAACCGTCCGAATGCTTTCAAATGGGCGGTGGCATGGAATCTTTTCGGCACGCTCGATCTGATCGTCGCCCCGGCCACCGCGCTCTATTTCGAGGCGCGTGTCCTGAGTATCTATCCGCTCAATCTGGTGCCGCTCTTTCTCGGCCCGCCTATCGGAATTCTGACGCACATTTATTCGCTCCGGAATTTGGCCGTCAACACAACGGCCTAAAAGCCAGGCGTCAGCGTATCAGCGCCGCACAAAACGGAAGGCCGCCACCGACAGTTAACAGAAGTCGTCGACGCTCTTTTAATACAGATCTTGCCGGCGATGATCGAATACCGCCATGCGAGCGCGAATGGAATTAATGATCTCTTCTGAAATCTCAGCTTGAATCAGTTCTTCGCGATCGGCGGAGGCGGCGGCAACAATGACGCCGTAAGGATCGATGATTACGGATGTGCCACAGAAAGTGACTCCGTCGTCTGTTCCGACTCGATTGGCCAGAACAAGGTAGCATTGGTTTTCAATCGCGCGCGCCAGCGCCAGAATCCGTAAATGTTCAAGGCGCGGGAATGGCCAGGCCGATGAATTAACGAAGAGATTCGCTCCGCGTTCCACCGCGAGGGCGCGGCACACCTCCGGAAATCGAAGATCGTAACAAATCGTTAGGCCGAGATTGAACTTATCGAGCTTGCAACTCGCGAATGTGCCGCCGGCAGCAAAGACGGGGCGCTCGTCCAACGGTGCAGCTGTCACCAAATGCGTCTTGCGATATTTGGCTCGGATGTTGCCGCCAGCATCAATGAAAACCTGTCCGTTATAAATGCGCGGACCCTCGCGGTCCGAAACGCCAGCGATAATCGCAAGCGAAAATTGCTTTGCCATTTCTTGAAGCTGCGGAACAGCGCCTTCAGTCCACGAAGTTGCGTGCTTCTGAATCACCGGCATCGAATAACCGGTATCGATCATTTCAGGGAAGACGATCAGCTCCGCGCCGGCGTCTTTGGCACGTGAAGCGAAATCGTTAATCGTGCGCAGATTCGCTTCCAGATCTCCCGGCGTGCAGGCGATCTGGGCAGCGGCAATTTTCATCGCTTCTATTTGTAGGGCGTTTCTGTGAAACGCCAAGTCGCGAGGCGGCCGCACCGACGGTGATTCTTCGTCTTGCACGCGTTCTCATTTTCATCGCGCGTCATCCTGAGCGAACGCGAAGGATCTCACAAAATTCGAGCGCGTCTTCGAACATTGCGAGGTCCCTCGCCATCTGCGCGGCTCGGGATGACTGATGAGTGTCAGCGCAACGTCTTATCCAATCTTCCAATCTTCAACGTTTCCGGCCACCACTTGGCGACGCCGAGGACGACGAGAATAGTTCCGATTCCACCGCCGACCACAGACAGAACCGGGCCGAACAACGCGGCGGTTAGACCGGATTCAAGCGCACCGAATTCATTCGAAGTGCCGATAAAGATGTTGTTCACGGCGGATACACGACCTCGCATTTCATCGGGCGTGACCAGTTGCACAATGGTACCGCGTATGATTACGCTCACGCTATCGAACGCGCCGATCAAAAAGAGCATCGCGAGGGAAAACCAAAACACGCGCGACAATCCAAAGAGAATGGTGGCGATTCCAAAACCGGTGACGCACCAGAGCAAAGTCGCGCCGGAACGTTTCATCGGCGGCAGGTAGGCAACCAGCAGTGCAATGCCGAATGCACCGATCGCAGGCATGGCCCGCATCCAACCGAGCCCGACAGCGCCGACATGCAGAATTTGATCGGCAAACATCGGCAATAAGGCGGTCGCGCCCCCGAGCAACACCGCGAACAAGTCGAGCGTGATGGTTGCGAGAATAACGTGTTTACTCAGAACAAAACGCATCCCTGCCTGCAAGCTGCGCCAGGTATTTTGTTCCTCGCGTTTTTCCCGGGCCGGTGCGCGCGGGATCGGCATCACGAGAAGAAAAAAGAGAAACGAGCAGATAGCGTCGATGATGTAAACGCAGGAAAAACTAACGTGGGCGACGATGAAGCCGCTAATGGCCGGGCCAACAACCGAGCCGATTTGAAAAACGCTGCTATTCCAGGTGACAGCATTGGCGAAAGCGTCCCGCGGCACCAGCGTCGGGAAAAATGAACTACGCGCGGCCCAGGCAAAGGTTCGGGCCGTCCCGGAAACAAAGAGCAATAGATAAATCAGCGGCACCGAAAAATCGTCGAAGTGGAAGGTCGATTGATGACGCTCGAAAATTCCGGCGATCCCGCGCAATAGATTATTGCCGTGCTGTAAGATCGGCCATGCCGGAATGACGAGATGTTTCCAGGAAACGATGGCGAGCGCAGCGGACGCGATCGCGCTGAAAAACTGCGCGATCATGATGATATGTTTGCGGCTGTATTTGTCCGCCAAATGTCCCGCCGGCAGCGACAGACAAACCACCGGAACCGCGAGCACCAGGCCGACCAATCCGAGCGCGGTGGCCGAATGTGTGCGCCGGTAAATTTCCCACTCCACTGCTACTGCCAACATTTGGCGGCCGACGATGGCGAGAAGATTTCCCGTCATATAAAGATTGAAGTTGGCAAAGCGAAAGGCGGCGTAGGGGTCGTGCGATGGAGGACCAATTGGCGGAATAGCCTGCGACGCTTGGTCGTGATTCATGAAAGTGCGCGCGTTTAGAAATGCGCTCGCGAGAGGCTAGCGTCGCGATTTGGTGTCGCAAGGCAGGTGTTAAACAATGAGCGGGCTTGCTCCATGCATGTCGTCCCGAGCGCGAGAGGGGACCTCGCCTAAACTCTTGGATCAGACAAGCTAACTTGGGTGTTCAACACTGTACTCGTGAGGTCCCTCACCTCGCAAGCATTCGGGGTTCGGGATGACACGCGCCATGTTGCAATTGAAGGGCGATGGTCAATTTGATTTCGCCGTAGGTTGAAGAACTACCGCAAGGAGTTTGTACCTAGTTAGAGATTTCTCGGTCCGAGCCGGACTGGCGTATTCGCTCGAAATGACAGACGTGAGCACTTGCCATCATCCGTGACGCCGAGTAGTTGCAAGCAATGACGTCGGTCTATTCCCGCACTAATCCGTTTCCCGGCAAAATGGTCGTTAACCGACGGCTGAATGAAGGAAATCGGAACAAGGAAACGCGGCATCACGAAATTTCGCTGGCCGGTTCGGGGCTGACCTTCGAACCGGGTGATTCGATGGCGGTTTGCGCCTCGAACGATCCGCCGCTGGTCGAAGAGATTATTCGTGCACTCGGCGCTACTGGTGATGAGATCGTACCAGCGGGAAAAAACGAAACAGCGCCGCTGCGACAGGCCTTGCTACGAAACTATTCCATCACCACGCCGACCCCGAAATTCTTGAAAGCGATCGTCGAGCGGGCCTCGGCTGCCCCGTTGCTAGAAGAGTTGCTTCGCCCCGATCATAAACACGATCTGCAGGTTTATCTCTGGGGAATGGAAGCGATCGATTTCCTTCTGCAACATCCTTCGGCGAAATTTACGCCCGAGGAGTTCGTTGGCCTGCTAACGAAACTGCAACCGCGTCTTTACTCGGTGGCGAGTTGTTTGCGAGTCTTTCCTGAGTCCGTCCACTTCATCGTCGATGTCATTCGCTATGAATCGCATGGACGCCTTCGTAAAGGTGTGGCTTCGACCTTTCTGGCGGAGCGCTGCAATGATCAGCCCGTCCCGGTTTTCCCCAGTGTGGCTAAGCATTTTCATCTACCGGAAGGCGATGCTGATATTATTATGGTTGGGCCCGGGACCGGGATCGCGCCCTTCCGGGCTTTCTTGCAGGAGCGTCGCGCGGTCGGCGCACGTGGGCGCAACTGGCTCTTCTTCGGCGCACAGCGTTCCAGCTATGACTACTATTATGGCAAGGAGTTCGAAGAGCTAAAGAAACAGAACATTCTTACTCATCTGCATTGCGCCTTCTCGCGCGATCGGGAGCACAAAGTTTATGTGCAGCATCGGATGCAGGAGAACGCAGCTGAACTTTGGCGCTGGCTCGACGCTGGAGCGTATTTTTACGTTTGCGGCGATGCGTTGAAGATGGCGAAAGACGTGGACGCGGCCTTGCGTACCATCGTGCAGGAGCAGAGCGGCAGGTCACCGGAGGAAGCGCAGGCTTACGTCGAGCAAATGAAGGCGGACAAGCGGTATAAGCGGGACGTTTACTAGCGAGTTCTTGTTTCAATCGGTTTCGCTTGCACGCCGTAACGCGGAAGTGAAGGCCTAACGCCGAGTCTTCCCAAGGGCGACTTGAGTATGTGTTTAGCGCCAAAGGCGCGGTTTTCATTTTAGCCTGGGGCAACGCCCCAGGGATTTGTGTGATGCCAATTCCCAGCGCTGAAAGCGCGAGTCATTTCGGTGCCTTGAGTCGCGCCTTCAGCGCTATTTGAGCGTTTGGTCCAACGTCCCTGGGGCAATGCCCCAGGCTCTCCAATGATAAAGCGCCGTTGGCGCGAAACACAATACCGACTTGGAAGTCGCCCCTTCCAGTTAAAGCGCGGCCACCGCGCGCGCTAGAGTAAATCCGATCAAGCCAGTGGCCGGGAGCGTCAGAATCCAGGCCCAGATGATCCGTTCCACCACGGTCCATTTCACGCCGCTGAATCGTTTGGCCGCGCCTACGCCCATGATCGAGGTTGAGATCACGTGCGTAGTTGAAAGCGGAATGCCGTAAACGCTTGCAGTCTGAATGATGAGGGCCGCACTCGTTTCCGCGGCGAAGCCGTGCACCGGCTGAAGTTTTACCATCTTGTGCCCGAGGGTGCGGATAATTCGCCAGCCGCCCGCGGCCGTGCCCGCAGCCATGGTGATGGCACAAAGAATCGTTACCCACGCGGGAATGGCGGCGAAGGCCGGCGTTTGCAAAAAAGTCAGCCAGCCTGGCAAATGATCGAAGCTCCCCGCCTTCGTCCCGGTAAAAAGCGCGAGCGTGATGATGCCCATTGTTTTTTGTGCATCATTGCTGCCATGTGAATGCGCCATCCAGGCCGCGCTAAAAATTTGTAACTTGCCGAAGACGGAATGGACCGCACCGGGCGTAAAGCGATGGAAGAGCGCAAAAAGCGCGAACATCACCAGAGCGCCGAGAAAGAAACCGGCAAGTGGCGATGTAATCATCGGGACAACCACCTTTGGCCAGAGTCCGGTGTTCCATTTCAATACCGACCAGTTTCCGCGGGCGGTCGCGAGTGCGGCTCCGCACAAGCCGCCAATCAGCGCATGACTAGAACTCGACGGGAGACCGACCCACCAGGTCGTAATATTCCAGGCGAAGGCAGCGATGAGAGCGCACAACACCGTCGCCATGCTCACGACATTGGTGTCGACCAAACCTTTGCCGATGGTGGAAGCGACTGCGCCGCCCAAAAGGGCGCCGGTTAAATTGAAAATCGCCGCCATCACAATGGCTTGCCGCGGGGTAAGCACTTTGGTCGAGACAACAGTGGCGATGGCGTTGGCCGCATCGTGAAACCCGTTGCTGTATTCGAAAACAATCGCCGCGAAGACAACGACGAAAAACGTGATCATCGGTAGATGCCGACTACGCGTATTTCAAGACAACTTGCAGGATGATGTTGCCGGCATCGCGACAGCGATCGATCACTTTCTCGAGTAATTCGTAAAGATCGCGCAGGAAAATGATGTGCTTAGGCGTGTAATCGCCGTGATAAAGATCGCGCAACAGTTCGAGTTCGAGTTTGTCGGCGTCGCCTTCGATTGTTTGCAAACGCGCGTTCATCTCGCGAGCAGTGCGGATATCCGTGCCCTTGCGCAATTCTTTGACCATCGCCAAGACTGCTTCGGCCGCGCGGTCAAGGAGTTCGACCTGACGCCGGAAATTGTGCCCGTGCAAGTCCTCCGGACAAATCAGAATCCGCTCGCTGATTTTCTCGACTGTCTTCGGAATTTTGTAGAGCGCACTGGCCAGCGCCTGAATGTCTTCGCGCTCCAACGGAGTGATGAACGTTTTCGAAAGTTCCTCGGTTAGTTGCTGGGTGATTCGTTTATCTTCGCGGCGGCTCTCGGCAAATGCGTTGAGGTTGCTCGACGATTCGCTTTTCTCCAGGTTCGCCAGCAGCTCGATCAAGTGGTGAACGCTGCTGTCGGCTTGCTGCGCGCTTGCCTCGAGCAAGTCGAAAAACTTTTCGTCGTGGCCGAGAAATCTACTGATTGAGAACATGGTGCCTCCGTTGTAGCCGCGGTCGCTGTCCGCGGCCAGTGATTTATTGACGAGCTGCAATCATCGCCTGTGGAACACGCAAACGCCCTGGAACACAGGTCTCTGGCCTGTGTTCCTGCCGCGGCCGGCGACCGCGGCTACAGTATAGCGCCGCGCATGATCGCAAACGCAATGTTGAAATAAATCACCAGCCCAATTCAAGAGTGTCGCTTACGAATGTGGCTCGTGCTCGCGGCAATGCTCGGTCTCGATAGTAAGATGAACCAGCTCTTCGTGCTCTCGAAGCAGCTCGCGGTATTCATCAGAGCTTCTTGGTTCATGCGCAACGATCGAGACGATGGCGGCGAACTTTCCGGTTCCAACCTGCCAGAGGTACAGGTCGGTTATGAGCGAATCGCCATCCCTTTCCACAGCGCGTCGGATTTGATCCGGCAGATCTGACGAAGACGGCGTCCGATCGAGCAGAATTCCGCTGGTATCGCGCATTAGGGCGTAAGCCCAGGAAAAAACAACGCCGCTGCCTACGATTCCCATGATTGGATCGAGCCAGGACCAACCGGCAAACTTCCCGCCAATCAGCGCAATGATGGCGAGAACGCTGGTGAACGCATCGACCAGCACATGAACGTAAGCGGCCCGCAAATTCAGATCATGATGGTGTCAGCTGCATGACTGTGACCGTCATGATGATGGTGATGCGAATCGTCCTTCAGTAGAATGCGCAACTCAAATTCACAAGCAATCCAAGAGAGGCAATACCGATTGCTTAGTAGGCCATTGCGGTAATAAGAAACGCGATCACATGAGTACTCATGTGCCAGCCATCGGCCTGCAAAGCCATCGAATGCGAGACAAGGCCGACCGCAATCTCGAGCACCATCATCACCGCGGTGATGCCGATCACGATGCGGGTGCGTCGTTCTGCGCCGGAGAAATCAGGAACGAAATTGTACGTATGCCGAAAAGGCGAATCATCCGAACGATGCATGGTCAACTTCGTCGAAGTTTTCACGAATAGTCTACTTTTCACTTTTCTCTAGCTCCTTCCCTCGAGTCTTGTTCCAAAGATGAAACGTGTAGGTGAAGACGACGTAGCCAAAAAGATCGTGCCCGGATCCATTATTGACGTAAAGAGCGGGATTCATCTGGAAATCGCGAGTGATGTTGCAGGTAAAGCCGATCGTCGATGAGTTTTCCTTGCCGCTCTGGAAGTCGACCTGCACGCGCCAGGTTTGATTGAAATCGTAGGCGTAACCGAGAATCGCCTCGTTCTTGTAGCCGGCGTGAATGGCGCCAACGATGAAGTTGTGATGCTCGGTGTAATAACCGGCTTCGATGTAGGGCTGTGGGTCGACATCGAGGTGCGGCGACCAGTTCACAAATCCGACGGACAACAGGTACGGTTCTTTCGTTAACAATCCGAACTCGGTGCC
>Ga0209474_10002886_pt1 | contig 15488 bp, 14 predicted proteins | sample GraSoiAngelo_145_FD_185902 | JGI IMG/M metagenome (GOLD analysis project Ga0209474, IMG submission 185902) | Grasslands soil microbial communities from the Angelo Coastal Reserve, California, USA - 14_1009_05_20cm (SPAdes) (version 2) | ecosystem: Environmental > Terrestrial > Soil > Grasslands...
AAGTGATTGTCGATCCACGCGTCAAAGCGGTGACGCTGACCGGCAGCGAAAAAGCCGGGAGCGCAGTTGCGAGCTCGGCGGCGCGCGAGATCAAGAAAAGCGTGCTCGAGCTCGGCGGCAGCGACGCCTTCATCGTGATGCCCAGCGCAGACTTCGAGAGTGCACTCAGCACTGCGGTCAAAGCACGCATCATTAACACCGGGCAATCATGCATCGCAGCAAAAAGATTTATAATCGCGGATCAGATTTACGATCAGTTTCTCAGTCAATTCGTCGCGCGCATGCGCTCACTTAAACTTGGCGATCCGATGGACGAGACTACCGAAATCGGCCCGCTTGCGACCGAGCAAATCCTGGACGGTGTGCACGATCAGGTTCAGAAAACCATCGCCGCAGGCGCAAAATTATTGACCGGCGGAAATCGCATTCATGGTACGGGATTTTTCTACGAGCCAACTGTTCTTATCGATGTGCCGAAAGGATCACCGGCCTATCGCGAAGAAGTTTTCGGCCCAGTTGCAGCTATTTTCCGGGTGCGGGATGCCCACAGCGCGATCGAGCTCGCGAACGACACTGCGTTCGGTCTCGGCTCCAGCGCGTGGACGAACGATCGTGAAGAACAGGAGCTTTTCGTATCCGAACTGGACGCCGGCATGGTCTTCATCAATGCAATGGTCGCGTCCGATCCACGGTTGCCGTTCGGCGGAGTCAAGCATTCCGGTTTCGGTCGCGAGCTCGGCGCCGCTGGCATCCGCGAGTTCACAAACCCGAAAACGATTTGGATTTCGTAAACTCCAATCTTACACTGATGCGCATGCGTTCGATTGCGTTCCAAGGCGTATGTCTGTCGTGATCGCTGTCTGAAACTTTCCCCATTACCAACTCCACGAAATTCCACCGTAAAAGGCCCGTCCATCTGCGGGATGAAAGATATGCGGAGGCTCCCCGCCGCGAGCATCGGCTATTGCATCGATCGAAGAAGCGTATCGCTCGTTCGTCAGATTCTTGAAATCCAGAAATACTGAGAACCCTTTGTTGCGTCGAAAGCCGGCACGGAATCCCAAAACGGCATAGGCGTCGGCGAAGAGCGTATTTGCGTGATCGACCGGGTAGCGAGAAAGATTGCACTCTACGTTCGGGCCGGCATAGAAACCGAACGGCCCTTGGTAAAGCAGTTGCGCTTCATAGACGTGAATCGGAATGCCAGCGATGCGGTTGCTGCCGTAAACCGGGTGGTCATCGAAATGGAAATCGTTGAGCGTGTAGCTTTGGTCCAAAGACAAGCGGTCCCCCGGCCGGTTCGCTTGCATGGGAAACAGGATGTCCTCAAGCAAGTCCACTCCCAAGCTGGCTTCGATTCCCTGATGAATCGAGCGAGGGACGTTTTGGGTACCGATATCATTCCCAAAAATATCGTTGAGCTCGAGCAATTCATCCCGGAACCAGGAGTGATAAAGCGACAACTCCCACTGAACTCGCGAATATGCGCCGCGTGTACCGACCTCGATGGTCCAGGCGTGTTGTGCCTGCAAAGGCGTATAAGCGGCGTGGGAATCCAGACCCTCCGTAAACTCGACCAGACTCTCAAATGAGGGCACTTGGAAGCTGCGGCTGAAATTCACGTATGCCTGCGTGTCGTGATTGATTTCGTAAATCGCGCCGAGCTTCGGGTTGAATCCATAATAATCCTGAAGATGCGATTGGTTTTCCGGGCCGGTTAGAAAAGTGTCTCGAAAATGCCGTTCGGCAAAAATCGCCTGCGCCCCCGTGATAAGAGAGAACTGGCCCGTGACATAAAACTGATCTTCGAAGTAGACAGGAAGATTGATCGAAATTGCTTCGCCTCGCGCTGTTGTGGGACCAGTGTGCCCGAAATCATTTTCGTAGTTTTGGCTGTGTTCATCTTCCGTCTGGGGACTGAAACCAACTGTAAGGACATTTTTTCGACCAAACAGATCGTAGCGACTGACAAAATTCAGGTTCCCGCCGAAATTGTTCGAATAAACCTTTTCGATTCCCGCGCGAAAGTCGGGCGAAAAAAAGTTGCGTTCCGTTTGATCTAGGTAAAACCAGAAGACGCCTGCATCGAACTGGATCTCGTCGGTCCGAATGCTGAGCTTATCTGCCAGCCGAATGTGCTCCCATTGTTTGTTCCAATCCTGTACAATTGCCAGCGGGTCCGCCTGCTCCGGCGCTTTTTCCATTTCTGACTTCGTCAAGCCGCCAGGCAGGTCGCGGTCGACCCGGTTCATGGTCAGATAAAATCGATTTTCAATCTGGTCGCTGAACTTATAACCGACATCTGCAAAGATAGTTTCTGCGTTTTCCTGGCTGTGGTCGCGAAATCCGTCGCGCACGCGACCAGTAATCGATCCAAATTCATCCACTGGCCCTTGCACTGCACCGCCGGTGACGTCGCTGCGAAAGTAACCAAAACTTCCTCCTACGACTCGACTTTGAAACGGTGCGGAATCGTAACCGGTGAACGGCACAAGGTTGATGGCGCCGCCAAGTGTGAGCGCACCGTATTTGAACGCTGCTGCACCGCGAAAAATCTCCGCGTGACTCAGCGAACTAACATCGAAGTCTTCGAGAATGCCTTCACCATCACCGTAAGTGTAGCTCAGGCCATCGAGCAAAAACATGACGCCTAGCGGCTCATCTTCTGCTGTAATGCCGGAACCGCGGACTGAAATTTTCGTCACTTCCATACCATTTTCCGATTGAGCAAAAACTCCGGGCGCTCCCTGCAGCAAGTCCTCGAAATTCGACGCGCGGCCGAGTTTCATTTCAGCGGCGCTTTTGATCGTGAAACCTCCGGGAACCTGGTGCTTTTGTTTCGCGGATTCCTCTGGTGAATTCGAAGTGAGCGAGCCGGTTGCTGCGCCTGTGACTGTGACTTCTTCCACTTCCGCAGGCTCAACTGGAGTCTCGCCGTCCAGGCATTTTGACTGCCAGCGAGTACAAGTGCCGTGATCGGGATAACGCTCCAGGCTCGCCACATTTTGCGCGATTAGTCACGCACAGGGAGTTGCTTTACAAATCGCCACCCACTCCGTTCGTACCCGAGCGCCTCGTAAAACTTGTGCGCATCTTGTCGGCTAAGCCGCGTGTTAACAGCGATGCGTTTGATTCCCTTCTGGGCGAAATCCCTTTCTGCGGCAGCAATCAATGCGCGGCCGATTCCGCCGCGACGCGACGCGCTCGATGTAACGAGCGCAAGAATTCGCCCAGACAAATCGTTGTGCTCGTAGCTGGGATACGCGACCGTGCCAATCATTCCGCAAACCCGATTTTCGATCTCAGCAACAAATGTGCGGAAGCGCGCATCGCTCAGGATTAGTTTGAAACGCTTACGCATTTCGGCGGCGGTTGTTTCGTACCCCAGCTCACACATCAACTTCGCAAGCGCTGGCGAGTCGCTCAATTTTGCGTCCCGAATTCTGAAAGACACGACTGACTGGCGCGTCAATCGTCCGCTCCGTAGTCCCTCAAGCGCGGCAACAACTGCTCGAGGATTGTGGCGAGCGATTCATCGACGGTTTGCTTGTCCGTGTGCACGACGATTTCGGGGTCATCCGGTGCTTCGTAGGGCGCATCGATTCCAGTGAACTCCCGGATTTCTCCGGCACGGGCCTTTTTGTAAAGATTCTTCGGATCGCGCGCTTCGCAAACTTCCAGCGGCGCATCGACGAAAACTTCGATAAACTCTGCGTTGCCCTCAAGCGCAATTTCCCGCGCGCGACGGCGATCCATTCGATACGGCGAGATGAAGGCGGTGATTACGACCGTACCTGCGTCGGCCATCAGTTTCGCCACTTCACTTACCCGGCGAATGTTCTCCATCCGATCGTCTGGCGAGAAGCCAAGATTCGAGGTCAAGCCGTGCCTGATATTGTCCCCGTCAAGCACGTAGGTGTGCATGCCTCGATGGAACAGATCGCGTTCGAGTGACTGCGCAATGGTCGATTTCCCGGCACCGGAAAGTCCGGTCAACCAGATGACTGCTCCCCGATGGCCGGTTCGCAGTGCCCGTTCCCGGGCTGTAATCTTTTCCTCGGTCCAGAAAATATTTTTGCTCTTTGCGACGGTTCGATCTGTGTAAACGCCGCCGAAAATCGTGCCGCCACCGCAGATTTTTCCATCATCAACGATCACAAATCGGCCAAGATCTGGCACGCGATCGTAATTATCGATGACGAGTGGGCTGCGCGTTTGAATGGTAAGTTTGCCAATTTCGTTTCGCTCCAATCGTTCGCGCTGGTCGCTCTTTGTCTCAAGCGTGGCTGAGTTGATCACCTGCTCGATGGAGACGATCTGACATTTCACCTGCTGCGTAGCCAGACGAAGGTCGTAAAAATGTCCCACCCGCAGCGGTTCGCGTGTTATCCAGAACAGGTCCGCATGAAAACGGTTTGTCTCGATCGGCGTTTCGTTTTGATGCGAAGCGACATAGCCGCGCTCGACAAAAATCTGTTCGCTCAGCGTGATGCCGATCGAATCGCCTGCGATTGCTATTATTCCGAGCGAAGTCGAGGAATCCCGTTGCGTTGCCGTTGAGCTAGTTCCGCTGGATCCTTCGACTTCGCTCAGGATGACATGTGGCCAACGCTCGATGGTGGCAACCACCGACGACTTGTTTGCCGGCGAAAATATCAATTCGTCCCCCATCCTGAGCGTTCCCGTCTCGATCCGGCCCGCAATGATACGCCGTCCGTCGAAGCGATAAACATCCTGAACACAGAACCGTAGGGGAAGATCAACATCGCGTTTTTGCGTCTCCAAGAGATCGAGCGCCTCGAGCGCACTCGCGGCGCAGTACCATTTCATTTTCATACTCGCCCGCGCGACGTTCTCCCCTTGCTTCGCCGATGCCGGAATAAACGTGAGCGCGTTTAACCCGAGCTGTTGAAGAAACTTCCGATAGTCCTGTTCGATTTCGCGAAACCGTGTCTCGGAGTAATCGGCGAGATCCATCTTGTTTACGACCACAACGACCTGCTTGATGCCAAGCATGCTGAGCAGATAAGCGTGACGGCGGCTTTGTTCACGCACGCCTTCGTCCGCACCAATGACGAGGATCGCTGCATCCGCTCTCGACGCGCCGGTGATCATGTTCTTCAAGAATTCGTTGTGTCCAGGCGCGTCGATAATGGCGTAACGGCGGCGAGCTGTCCGAAACGGGATTTCGGTGGTATCGATGGTGACGTTTTGCTTCTGTTCTTCCAGAAGCGCATCGAGCAGGAACGCGAACTCAAACTCCATCCCTTCAGCCGCGCACGCTTTTTTTATTTCCTCGATCTTGCCTTCCGGCAACGAGCCAGTGTCATGCAGAATGCGTCCGATGAGTGTGGACTTTCCATGGTCGACATGCCCAACAAAGACCACCCGTAGTTTCGGCTCAATGTCCGGAGTTGGACGCTGAGCGTTGGACGTCGAGCGTTGGACGTTTTCTTTCGTAATCATAGAAACCCCTTCGCCCTCAGTTTCTGCATCGCATTGCGCTCGTAATGGTCCTGCGCACGGCCGGCACGCTCGGTTGTTTTCGTCGCCTCAAGTTCGGCGATGATTTCGTCAATTGTGGATGCGTTGCTTTCGATGGGGTGTGTAATCGGACTGCAGCCTAACGAGCGAAAACGCTTTCCGTTTCGCGCAAAATACATTTTCGGGATGGGAATATTCTCCCGCTGGATATACAGCCAGACATCGACCTCGGTCCAATCGAGCAACGGCTGCACGCGAACATGTTCGCCTTTTGCGGCTGTGGTTACGAATTGGCTCCAGAATTCGGGTGGCTGATCTTTGTAATCCCATTCGAACTGCGCGTTGCGCGGTGAAAAATATCGCTCCTTCGCACGCGTGGGATCTTCGTCGCGACGAATTCCTGTGATGAGCGCGTCCCATTTGTATTCCGCGAGCGCCTGCTGCAACGCGACCGTCTTTAATTCATGCGTCACGGTCACGGGGTCGTGCGTCTCGTACCCGATTCCGCGTGCACGCGCTTCCCTATTGATTTTCACGATCAGATTCAGGTTGTGATAATTGGTCGCCCATTCGCGGAACTCCAGCATCTCTGGGAATTCGTAAGTCGTGTCGATGTGCAGAACCGGAAATGGCACGCGCCCAAAGAACGCTTTGCGCGCAAGCCAGATGAGCAGGCTGGAATCTTTTCCCATCGACCATGGCATGGCGATGTTCTTGAAGGCGTGGTACGCCTCGCGAAAAATGAAGAGGCTCTGATTTTCGAGGGTATCGAGGTGAGTGCGCGTTAACTCCGTCATGGCATTCGTGTAATGAAGCGGATCATGAATTTAGCCACAGATGAACACGGATTTACACAGATTCATGCTAGGTCTTCAGGCTGTTCCCTTTCGTAATCCGTGTTTCATCCGTGTCAATCCGTGGCTCGTTTTCCCTTGCGGGGAATGAGCGTGATCTTAACCTTTAGTTATGCCGGACACTCGCTCGACAGCGTACGATTCCAAAATCGAGGGCAACGTGATCTTTACGCGCTTCGATGCGGCGCTCAATTGGGTGCGGAAAAACTCGCTTTGGCCGATGCCGATGGGTCTGGCCTGTTGCGCAATCGAGTTGATGGCGACGGCTGCGTCGCGTTTCGACATCGCGCGCTTCGGGGCCGAGGTGATGCGCTTCTCACCGCGGCAATGCGACGTGATGATCGTAGCCGGCACTGTGACCTATAAAATGGCGCTGGCCGTGAAACGAATTTACGAGCAGATGCCGGAACCGAAATGGGTCATAGCGATGGGTGCCTGCGCATCCACCGGCGGCATGTATCGCTCCTACGCCGTCCTTCAAGGGATCGATCAGCTCATCCCGGTGGACGTTTACATTTCCGGTTGTCCGCCGCGTCCCGAAGCGTTGCTCGCTGGTCTGATGAAATTGCAGGAGAAAATTTCTCGCCAGAGTGCGTTCAGAGACCAGAAGCCTGAACTGGCAGAAAGACTCGAGGACGCCTTGGCATGAGATGCGTGTCATCCCGAGCAAAGCGAGGGATCTCGCACAGGGTCATTGCGCATTCGCGAGCCAATGAGTGCCAGTTACCTTCGAGTGCGAGATTCTTCGATCTGCTCAGAATGACCGAGTTTATGTTTATATGAGTGACACCCCGCTCGTCGATTCATTCAGCAAATCCTTTGGCCACACAATTCAGAACAAGACTGAATTTCGCGGCGAGATCACTTACACCATCGCGGCCAGCGATCTCCGGAAGATTGCGACGTTTTCCCGTGACGAACTTTCGTTGGATTATCTACTCGACATCACCAGCATCGACAATTTCGGCGAAGAGCCGCGATTCGAAATCGTTTATCACCTTTACTCGATGCCCCATGGCATTCATCTGCGCTTGAAACTCAAAGTCTCGGAGGATGTCGGCGCGGTCGATACCGTTTCCGATATCTGGCCGACGGCGAACTGGCACGAGCGCGAGATTTACGACATGATGGGAATCAAGTTCAACGGGCATCCCGATCTGCGGCGCATCTTGATGTGGGACGGCTATCCGTATTTCCCGCTGCGAAAAGATTTCCCGCTCGAAGGATTGCCGAGCGAAATGCCCGATGTCGCTTTCACCAAAGTCACGCCAATGGAAGGCGGCCCTTTCGTGACCGTTCCCAGCACAGCCACATCAAAAGACCGCGAACCGCGCGCCCGGCCACCGGAACTGTAGCGGGAGCATCGATTGAAGGGTCTCATCTTGTTTGCTGTCATATCTGCGGTGGGAATGATTCACGCCGGAACATACGGTACTCTGTCTTTCAGTGACATCGATGAGCTGGTGCTTCAAAGAAAGGAGGATTTCGACAGGATTAAAGCAGACTTTGAAATTTTCGGAATCGGGGATGCCCGCATGATCAATCGCAGCGAAAATGTAAAACTGAACGGCACTCGAATGGGACCTTACAATTTTTTTATCAAGCCGAAAGGCACTCCCGATCCTTACTGCTATGAGCTCCGGATTGAGACGCGAGCGACGTTCATCGACAGCGCTGGGAATCAGGTCTCGCTGGCAAAAGCCGCGGATTTTCACGAACGGGTTACAGGGATAAAAATACGTCCCGTCGCCGCGGAAAAATGCTTTACACCTGGGCCTGATCAGAATGAGTTTCGGCTGGGCGGTAAAACAAAAGGCTAATTGCTAAGCGGCGACCGCTAACCATCCGGTGTTTTTCGAGCTCTTTACGCTGCTGAGACGGGCGGAGCGGTTTCGGGTTTTCGCGTGACGGCCATGACGTCTGGACGCAAAGTTTCGTCGCGTGGTGGCGCGGGTTTCTGTCCCACCTTGGGATAAGCGATTCGGCTGTGCAACATCGATAGAAGCGTGAATCGGAAACGATCGGCGATGACTTTCAATTCCCCGAGGGTCAGATCGCAGTCGTCTAATTGCCGGTCGCTGATGCGTTCCTCGATCAGCTCGTTCACGAGTGTTTCGATCTTCTGCGGTGTCGGTTTCTCCAGACTGCGGGACGCGCTCTCAACGGTGTCGGCCAAACTGACAATGGCGCTTTCTTTTGTCTGCGGTTTCGGTCCGCTGTAACGAAAACTTTCTTCCTTCACCTCTGGAATATCGTCCTCGCGCAGCTTCATAATTTTGCCGCCTGCGCGCGCGTCTTCGTGCTGCTGAAGCGCGCGTTGATAAAAATAGCGGACGAGCGACGTGCCGTGATGTTCCTGGATAATATCGATGATACACTGGTTAAGCCGGTGCTTGAGTGCGAGATCCACGCCTTCCTTCACATGCGCGATGATGATTAACGCGCTCATCGTCGGCGCGAGATCGTCATGCGGGTTGCGTTCGAAGCTCATGTTCTCAGTAAAATATTCCGGTTTCACTAGCTTGCCGACATCGTGAAAATAAGCGCACACCCGGCAAAGGGTCGCGTTCGCGCCAACGGCTTCTGCTGCGGCTTCCGCGAGATTGGCCACGACGAGGCTGTGATGATAAGTGCCGGGCGCCTCTATGGTCATGCGCCGTAGCAACGGGTGATTCAGATCGGACGCTTCCAACCAAGAAATGTCCGTTGTGATTCCAAACAGATTCTCCAGCATCGGCAGCGCGCCACCAGCGATTGTTGCCGTGACGATGCCATTGCCGATGGCCAGAGCGCTTTGCAATCCGAGCATGCCCCAGTCATTGGCCACCGGGTAAAACCAATTGATCGGCCCGATCAACCCAAACGTCAGTGACAACAGCCAGATGGCGAGCCCGACATAGAAACCGGCACGGATCAATTTGCTGCGGCGTCGTACCTGCAACGTAAGAGAAACTGCAGTGAATCCGCTGATCAGACTGGTTATTAGAAGAGGTGCATCAATTGGACCAAACAACATGCTACCCCATAGGCTCACGAAAAATGCGGCGTAGAGGCCGTGCTGTCGGCCGAGTAACACGCTTAACACGAGCGGTGCAAGCGCGTAGGGCGTGATCAATCCAGCCATTTCCGGCTTTAGGAATCGATAGTTGCCGCTGTTACAAATAACCAGCAATAGTTTGGTGACGGCCAGTTGCACAAAAATAACGACAAAAACGAGAAGGATTCGCGAGTTTTGCGCAAAGCTCTTTGGCTGATTGATCCAAAGCTGGGTAATCGCGGTAGCAAGGACCAGCAGCGCAATTAAGAAATTCTTCGTCGGCTCCGGCTGTTGCCCGCTAAAGACCAGAAATGCGAGACCACCGGCAAACATCGCAAAAATCAGCATCTTGATATAGGCGGAGCTTTCCAAGGTCCGCGTCAGTTCGCCGCGCGACTGACGGCGTCGCACCTTCCGCGAAGCAAGACCGCGCCTGATAAGTCGTCCGCGTTTCAGAAAGTCGAACATACTTTCTTTATTTGCGCGACGCCGGCGCAGGCGAGCGGTGCTGCTGGTATGCGCCGATGATAGCGCGCACCAGTTCATGCCGCACAACGTCGCGCTCGGTAAAATATACAGTCGCGATTCCCGGCACCGCTTTCAATGCCTGCAACGCCTCGACGACGCCGGAGCGTTTGTTCGCCGGCAAATCAATTTGTGTAACGTCGCCAGTCACCACGCATTTGGAATTCAAACCGATTCGTGTCAGCAACATGAACATCTGCTCGGTCGTCGTGTTTTGGGCCTCATCGAGGATGACAAAAGAATTGTTCAAGGTGCGTCCGCGCATATATGCCAGCGGGGCGACTTCAATGATCTGTCGCGCAATCGCCCGTTCCATTTCCTCCGCCTCCAGCATGTCACGCAACGCATCGTAAAGCGGACGGAGATACGGCGTAATCTTTTGTTCGAGGTCGCCCGGGAGAAATCCCAGCGCTTCGCCGGCTTCCACGGCTGGCCTCGCCAAGATAATGCGCCCTACTTGCTCCTTTTTGAGCGCTGCCACCGCCATTGCTACGGCGAGATAAGTCTTGCCCGTGCCCGCCGGCCCGATTCCAAAAACTACGTCGTGCTTTTGAATTGCCTCAACGTACGCGCGCTGATTCGCGCTGCGCGCTACAATCGGCGGCTTGCGCGACGACGTTGTGATTTTTGTCGAAACAATGTCGCCGAGATTTGCCGCGTGGTCTTCGCTCACGGCTTTAAGGGCGTAATTAAATTCGTGTTTATGAATGTCCACGCCTTGCTGGCGCGCTTTCTCAAGTTGGTCGAACACCTGCTGCGCTTTATCGACACGGTTTGCGTCCCCCTCCAATTTTACCCAGCCCTCGCGCGTGGTTACTTTCACGCCCAGTGAGTCCTCGAGGTTTTTCAACAGTTTAATGTCGTTCGCGTAAAGCGACTGCAAAGCGCGTGGGCTCTCAAACTGCAAAGTTCGCGTTTCAGTCATTTTTTAAGTGGCATCGGCATCTGTGCCGATCGATTGGCTCGCCACGGCGAGTCCGTCCTGTGGCGGACTGGAAGCCAATGCCACTAAGCTTACCGGAAGCCATACACTAGCGCCCAGTGCGTACGTTCCTCTGGTGATTCCTCAACACTAACTATGATAAAATAGCTGCCGGTAGCTTTTGGTATCACGTGCGCGGCTGCGAAGTGTCCTTTCTGCCATCCGTCTGATTCTTCCGCCAGCTTTCCGTCCGAATCATAGACGTGAACGGAAACCTTTGCCCGATCGACTTCCGTTCCTAACCAAAACCAATATTCGTTTCCTTTAAACAATTGCTGCCGCACAGCTTTTTTCTCTCCAGAACCGAGATCGCCTCCCCAGTAATCCTCACGCACCTGAAATCCTTGTTTCACGTAAGGTTCTGCCGCCTGCAGCGCAAATGACTGCGCATCATCCACGGTTGCGAAAATCGCAGGCTGTAGTGCTACGAGCGCCAGCAGTGGAGAACCATAGCGGAAAAGAACTTTCGCCAACAAGTTCATTGAAATTCCTTAATCTCTCACCACGATGCCATGGCCGAGCCGCGTCGTGATCTCATTGACCTTCTTTACGGATGCGGCGGGAATACGTCGATCACCGACATCAATTAACGGTTTCACCTCGACCAGCGCGTCTTGAATTTGGTGGATAATTGGGAGATTGAACTCCGGCATTGCCTGCAGCCTTGTTTGAAAATAGGAAAGCAGATCGGGCTGGTGGAGCAGCTCCGCGCCATCGGCGGAAAAATGCTCGTTCACAACCGACGTCAACACTTCCGTGCCACGCAGCCAGCCGCCCAGGCTGACAAGCTGCGACAGTTTTTCATCGTGCACTTCGTTCATCGCTTGCTGCACGCTGTTCTGAGTGCGGTCCAGTTCCTGGCGCACGTTCTCCCATTTGCGCTTGTCTGCCCCATCAATGATCGCTTTCGCATGCGGCGTGATTGAATTTCCCACCCCGATCCCTTTTGCCAGCGTCAGGACGCGCTGGCCAATCTCTTTTACCGTCGGTGCGTCTTCGGCCTGCACCGCGATGAAACCATCCGCGATCACAGTTCCAAGCAGAAGGGCGATGCGTGGGCGCTCGGTAAAGTTAGGTCCTTTGTCGCTGCGGACATGTTCCTTCCAGTTGACCGGGCCTAGTTTGTTCAATGCGCCAAAAATTTCATTCGGCAACGGCACTACAACATCTTCTACAGTTGTGGATAATTGTTTAACATCGATGTGCTGCGGGGCTTGGGCGCCATTTGCGCAGACCGCAAGCCCAAAGAATACACCTACGATTAACTTTACATGTCTGGTAAACGGAGTCATTGGCAGTTTCGACTGTTGATTTCAGCTTCGTATTCGCGATTTAATGGAGCGAACCTTAACCGGAACCGCTGCGCTACACAAATCGCTGCACAAACATTTTGACCCTCTTTAATCGAACCAGTTTTTTGCTTCGGCGGTATTGACGCTTTCTTTTCCTATGGATCTAAGCCGGCTACAGCAAGTCCTCAATCGCGCGCCTTCCATGCGGATCACGGTAATTGGCGATTTGATGCTGGACGAATTTGTGTGGGGAAAGGTCGGCCGCATCTCGCCGGAAGCGCCTGTCCCGGTGGTAGAAGTAACCGGCGAATCGTTTTACCCCGGAGGAGCGGCCAATGTTGCCCGCAATCTTCGTGAATTCGTCGAACACGTCGCCGTCATCGGAATGCTCGGTAAAGATCGCAGTGGCCAGCAATTGCGGGCATTATTAACTGCGCAGAACATTGATACCTCCAATGCCGTCGAGGATGAAACCTTTCACACAATTGTCAAAACCCGGATCATCGCACTGCACCAACAAGTGGTTCGTGTCGATCGCGAGAAAATTGTCACCCCATCGCCCGAGCAAATCGCGAAAGTAGTCGCCGCGATCCGAAAGACTATCCAGAAAACCGACGCGATTATCTTCGAGGATTATGGCAAAGGCTTTGTAACGACCGAGCTGGTTTCCGAAATTGCGCACGAGGCGCGCGCGGCCGGTAAAATCGTCGCGGCTGATCCCAACGCGCGACATTCTGTCGATTGGCGCGGGGTTACGGTAGTTAAACCAAATCGCGCTGAAGCCTTTCTCGGCTCAGCCGTTCCCTGGCGTGAACCAGACGAAGCTCCGGCGGAGGATACCGATCTGAGACGCGCGGGTGAAGCGCTTCTTAAGAAATGGGAAACAAAATATGTCCTCGTCACCCTCGGCGAACACGGCATGATGCTGTTTCAGCACAACGAGGCGCCGCATTACATCCCAACTAAGGCACGGCAGGTTTTCGATGTCTCCGGCGCCGGCGACACCGCTATTGCGCTCTTTACCCTGGGACTCGTCTGCGGAGCAACTCCGATTGAAGCGGCGGAAATCGCGAACCACGGAAGCGCGGTTGTGGTGAGCAAACTTGGAACAGCGACCGTGGCACGAGATGAACTTGTCGCTAGTTTCCGAGAGGACAGCGAACATGATTAATGCGCTGTCGCCCGCCGTCTTTCTCGATCGCGATGGCACTATTATGGAAGATTGTGATTATTGTTCCGACCCAAAAGACGTAAGGATTTTTTCAGGCGTGCCGGAGGCATTGCGAAGTTTAAGATCACGCGGTTTCAAACTGATTGTCATTACGAATCAGAGCGGGATCGGCCGCGGGCTGATGACCGTCGAGCAATATCGCGCCGTCGAAGCGGAAGTCCTGCGACAACTCGATGATTTGATCGGGGCCACCTATTTTTGTCCCGACGTTCCAGGTCAACGTTCCATCTGTCGCAAACCAGCCCCTGAAATGATCCTGCAGGCCAAGCGAGAACACGGGATTGACCTTTCACGCTCGTTTTTCATTGGCGACAAAGAAATCGATGTCGAGTGCGGTCGCAACGCTGGAGTGCGCACGGTCCGCGTTCAAACAGGCTTCCAACAGGACACTACTGCCAGCACGGCTGATTGGGTCGCTAAGAACTTGCCTGCGGCGGCAGAGATAATTCTAGCCGAAACGTGACACCTGCTAACGAACCTTGGCGACCGCAGACCGCCGCTGCAACTGTAGCGGCGCTGTATGAGCAACTGGCCTATGAATAAAGCGGTGGGCATTATTCCAGCTCGATGGAGTTCCACACGTTTTCCGGGAAAACCACTGTATCTCATTTTTGGTAAGCCACTTCTACAACATGTCTGGAAACGATGCCGGAGAGCGAAAAACCTCGACTCGGTAATTATCGCCACCGATGACATGCGCATCGCGAAGGTCGCTTTCGATTGGGGCGCAGAAGTATCCTTAACTGCGCGAAAACACCAAAGCGGGACCGATCGGGTCGCCGAGGTGGCACGCAACGCAAAGCAGTTCGCGTTCGTCATAAACATTCAGGGTGACGAGCCATTGATCGATTCACATCTAATCGACAGGCTCGTCGAAAAACTGCGGTCCCATCGCAAGATCGACATCGTCACTGCCGCGCATCCGTTCGAGAATCCCGCCGAAGCATCCTCCCCACACCAGGTCAAGGTGGTTATCGATGCGCGTGGGCGCGCACTTTATTTTTCACGCGCAGCGATCCCCTACCCCCGCAATCCTTCGAAAATAAAATATCTTCGTCATCAAGGCATCTACGGCTTCCGGCGCGACGCGCTGTTGCAATTTGTAAGATGGAAACGGGGTCCACTGGAGCGCGCAGAGTCGCTGGAGCAATTGCGCCCATTGGAAAATGGTGTAAGTGTTCATGTGCTCCTTACGAAACAGGGTTCCCCCGGCGTGGATACGCCGACCGACGCAGAAGCGTTGGAGCGAAAGCTCGCTCGCGCAGAAGGAAGGACGCGGCCCCGATGAAATACATTTTCGTCACCGGTGGCGTCGTCAGTTCGTTAGGCAAAGGTTTGACCGCGGCCTCGCTTGGCACGCTGCTCGAAGCCCGTCGTCTGCGGGTCGTTCTGCAAAAATTTGATCCGTATCTCAATGTTGATCCCGGGACGATGAACCCGTTCCAGCACGGAGAAGTTTACGTGCTCAACGACGGCGCGGAGACTGATCTCGATCTTGGCCACTACGAACGCTTCACCAACTGCGTCCTTACAAGGCACAACAACCTGACCAGCGGCCAGATTTACGAGACCGTGATTTTAAAAGAGCGTCGCGGTGATTATCTCGGCAAAACTGTGCAGGTAATTCCGCATGTAACCGACGTGATCAAAGATCGGATCCGCAAACTTTCCGATGAAAGCAAATATGACGTGGTGATCACGGAAATCGGCGGTACGACCGGAGACATTGAAGGTCTTCCATTTCTCGAAGCGATCCGGCAATTCATCCTCGAAGTCGGCCCGCAAAATGTGGTGAACATGCACGTCACGCTTGTTCCGTACATCAAGGCCGCGCACGAACTAAAAACAAAACCCACGCAGCAAAGCGTGGCAAAGCTCCGCGAAATCGGGTTGCAGCCGCAGGTGCTGATTTGCCGCACCGAAAAACTACTCGACAGCGACGTGCGTCGAAAACTGTCGATGTTCTGCAGCGTTTCAGAAAAGGCGGTTGTCGAGGAGCGCGACGTCGAGCACACGATTTACGAAGTGCCGTTGATGCTGCACGCCGAGGGACTGGACGCGCTGGTCTGCGATCTTCTGCATC
>Ga0209474_10002888_pt1 | contig 15472 bp, 12 predicted proteins | sample GraSoiAngelo_145_FD_185902 | JGI IMG/M metagenome (GOLD analysis project Ga0209474, IMG submission 185902) | Grasslands soil microbial communities from the Angelo Coastal Reserve, California, USA - 14_1009_05_20cm (SPAdes) (version 2) | ecosystem: Environmental > Terrestrial > Soil > Grasslands...
CCCCGACCCGATCCTCCAGGGTCTTGTTGAGCGCCGACAGCTCGGCATTCTTGGCGTGCAGGAGCGCCTCTCCTGGTAGTTCCGCCGCAGGTGATAGTCCTCGACGGCGGCACGAACGATGGCAAGCAGGTCTTCCGTGTCCCACGGCTTGGGGACGAATCGGTAGATCTCGCCACGGTTGATCGAATCCACCGCCGCGTGGAACTCTTCCACCGCGGAGATGAGCAGCCGGTAGCTCCGCGGCGACAGCTCGCGCGCGTGCTGCAGGAACTCCGCGCCGTTCATCTCGGGCATCCGGTAGTCGGACCCGATGACGACGAACTGCTGGCCGCTGCGCAGCATCTCCACCGCCTCGGCGGGCTTCTGCGCCGTCACGACCTCGAATCGTTCGAGCTCGAACGTGCGCTTGAGCGCGCGCAGCACGAGCGGTTCGTCATCGACGAACAGCAGGCGATCCATGACACCACTCGTATCGGCCGGATCACCTGAAGATTGAGCGCCGCTTCGCGCTACTTTTCCCTACTCCGTCCCCGCGAGACGTTCCCCGGCGCCTTCGCCGATCCAGACGGTCTTCACGTTGACGAACTCGCGCAGACCGATGGCCGACAGCTCGCGCCCGTGGCCGCTCGCCTTGACCCCGCCGAACGGGAGGCGCGGGTCGGATTTCACCATGCCGTTGATGAAGACCTGGCCGGCCTGCAGCTCGTCCGTGAGGCGGCGCACCTCGGCCGCCTCGCGCGTCCAGGCGGCGGCGCCCAAGCCGAATTTCGTCGCGTTGCCGAGCTCGATCGCTTCCGAGACGTCTCGCACTTTGAAGATGGTCGCGACCGGCCCGAAGATTTCCTCGTCGCGGCCCGGCGTGCCGGGTCCGGCGTCCGTCAGCAGCGTGGGCTGGAAGAAGAAGCCCGGGCGCTCGACTCGCTTTCCACCCGCGAGCACCTTCGCCCCTTTCGCGACCATCCGCTTGACCTGATCGTCGAGATCCTCCAGCACCTGGCGCGAGGAGAGCGGTCCTACTACGGTGCCGTCATCATCGGGGTCGCCGACGCGCAGCTCCGCCATCCTGCGCGCCATGCGCTGCGCGAAGTCGTCGTGGATGCAACTCTGCCCGGCGTTCTGGATGCGCGCCTCGACGGCGACCTTCGCCGCCTTCTCCAGATCGGCGCTCGGGAGCACGATGAACGGGTCCGAGCCGCCCAGCTCCAGCACGACTTTCTTGAGATTGCGGCCTGCCGCCTCGCCGATGCTCCGGCCGGCGCCTTCGCTTCCGGTGAGCGTGGCGGCGGCAATCCGCGGGTCCTCGAGCAGCTTTCCGACGCGGTTCGACTCGATGAGCAGCGTCTGGAACACTCCCTCCGGGAATCCCGCCCCGCGGAAGATCTCCTCTATCGCCAACGCCGTCTGGGGAACGTTCGACGCGTGCTTGAGAAGCCCGACGTTTCCGGCGACCAGCGCGGGCGCGGCGAACCGGAAGACCTGCCAGAGCGGGAAGTTCCACGGCATGACCGCGAGCACGACGCCGAGCGGCTGGTACCGGACGAGGCTTTTCACCGCATCCGTCTTCACCTCTTCGTCGGCGATGAACCGCGGACCGTTCTCCGCGTAGTAGCGGCAGCCGACCGCGCACTTGTCCACCTCGGCCAGGGCGGCGCCCTTCAGCTTGCCCATCTCCAGCGTCATCATCCGACCGAGCTCTTCGCGTCGGGCCTTGAGGATGTCGGCGGCACGCGCCATCCGCTTGGCCCGCTCGGCGGGCGCAGTGTCGCGCTGCACCCGGATGGCGGCGGACGCGCGGGCGAGTTTTTCCTCGACTTGCGCGTCCGAGTGCGGAGTGAACGTGCGGACGGTCTTGCCAGTGGACGGGTCGACGGTTGCGATGGCCATGGCGCGAAGATCTACTCCGGAGCGAGCCTTCGCAACAGGCTCACCACTTCCGGAAAGTCGTGCGCGACGAACGCAGGAGATTCCGTCGCGAGCGTGGGCCCGTCGTGTGCGCCGTACGTGACGGCGATTGCGCGCAGCCCGGCCCCGCGCGCCATGAGCAAGTCGTGCGTGGTGTCGCCCACGACGATCGCCGCATCGGGGCGGACGCCGAGGCGCTCGAGGACGTACAGCGCGAGCTGCGGATCGGGCTTCGGACGCTCCACGGCGTCGTACCCGGCGATGACGTCGAAGTGGCGGGCGATCCCCGCCGCCGCGAGCTGCGCCACCGCGCCGGTCTGCACTTTCGACGTCGCGACGGCGAGGCGCAGCCCGAGCTCGCGGAGCACCTGCACCCCTTCCGCAACTCCCGGGTAGAGCAGCTCGGCCGATCGCGGAACGACGTTCGCGCGCCACAACCGCCGGTACTCCGCAACCGCCGCTTCCACTTCCGTTGAATCGGCGGAAAGGCCGAGCAGGCTCGAGAAGGCGACGGTGAGCGGCAGCCCGATGGTGGCGCGGATCACCTGCGCCTCCGGAACGATGCGGCCGTCGCGAGCGCGCAATACGGTGAGCGCGGTCTCCACGATGGCCGCGGGCGTGTCGACGAGCGTCCCGTCGAGATCGAAGATGACGGCTTTCAGCACGTCGGGACGGTAATCGGCTTCAGCGGAAATCGCGAGACGGAAGCGGGAGCGCGTCGGAGAGGGACCAGAAGCGGTCTCCCTTCACGCTCGTGACGCCATCGTATCGCTCTAGCCGCCCTTCGACGACGAGCAGCGCGCTGCCCAGCACGGGCCTTCTGTTCCGCTCGAACGTGGGCGGGTCGATGACGATGTTCGAGATGCCGGTCTCGTCTTCCAGGGAAAGGAAGACGAATCCCTTCGCCGTGCCCGGCCTCTGGCGCACGATGCACAGCCCGCCGGCGCGCACGCGCTGTCCGTTGCGGAGCTGCCGCAGCTCGGCGGCCGTCCTGACACCCAGCTCGCGCAGGCGGTGCCGCTCGAGCGAGACGGGATGAGGTCCTACCGCGATGCCAGTGCCGCGCAAGTCCGCTGCCGTCCGCTCGCGAAGCGTCATGTCCGGTAATGGCGACGGTTGCGCATCCTCGGCCGGAACATCGTCCTCGTCGGGCTCGACGCGCGCGAACAGGCCCGGAGGGCGCCGCAAGGCCGCTTCCGCCTGCCACAGAGCGGCACGGCGGGTGCCTGGCGCAGCACCTGGGCGCACCGGCAACGAGGCCAGCGCGCCGATCTCCGCGAGCGTCGCCAGCTCGTCGCGGCGCAACGGCACGCGGACGGAGAGATCGGCAATGCTCGCGAAGGGCGCCCGCGATCGTTCCGCGACGAGCTGTTTCGCGACCTGCTCACGCAGGCCACGTACGTACCGCAAGCCGAGCCGCACGCGCAGCTCCTGCTGCGGTCCGTCGCGCTCGAGCGTGCACAGCCAATCCGAGTGGACGACGTCGATCGGGCGAACGCGCACTCGGCGCCGCTGCGCATCCTTCACCAGCGTGGCGGGGCTGTAGAAGCCCATCGGCCAGCAATTGAGCATCGCGGCGTAGAACGCCTGCGGGTGATGCACCTTGAGGTACGCGCTCGCGTACACGAGCAGGGCGAACGAAGCGGCGTGGCTCTCGGGAAATCCGTACAGCGCGAAGCTCGTGATCCCCTGGACGATCTCGTCCTGCGCGGCCGGCTGGATGCCGTTCTTCGTCATTCCCGCGCGCAGCCGTTCCTCGATGTGCTTCATCCGCTCCACGCTGCGCTTGCTGCCCATCGCGCGGCGCAGCTCGTCCGCTTCGCCGCCGGTGAAGTTCGCCGCCACCATGGCGATGCGCATGAGCTGCTCCTGGAAGAGCGGGACGCCCAGCGTTCGCTTCAGCACCGGCCACAAGCTCGGATGCGGCACCGTGACCGGCTGCCGCCCGGCGCGGCGCTCGAGATACGGGTTCACCATCTGGCCGACGATGGGTCCCGGGCGGATGATCGCGACCTCCACCACGATGTCGTAGAAGCACGTCGGGTGCATGCGCGGCAGCGTCGCCATCTGCGCGCGCGACTCGACCTGAAATACGCCGACGGTATCCGCCTCCTGCAGCAGCTTGTAGACGGCGGGATCGCCGGCCGGCAGCTGTGCCAGGTCCACCTCCACTCCGGAGTGCGCGCGCACCAGCGGGACTGCTTGCTCCAGCACCGACATCATGCCCAGGCCGAGCAAGTCGACCTTGATGATGCCGAGGTCGGCGCAGTCGTCCTTGTCCCACTGCACGACCACCCGTCCGGGCATCGAGGCGGGCTCGAGCGGCACGATTTCGTCGAGGCGCGTCTTGGCGATCACCATTCCGCCCGAGTGCTGCCCGAGGTGCCGGGGCAGCCCCGCGATCTGGCGGCACAGAGTGAGGAAGAGCTGGACGCGGCGGTCGTCGCGCGCGAACCCCGCCTCGGCGGCGCGGTTCGCCAGATCGTCGTGCTCGGTGACGAACTCGAACTGCGGCAAAAGGTTCGCGAGCCGCTCGAGCTCGGATTGCGGCAGGCCCAGGACCTTGCCGATCTCGCGCGCCGCCGAACGCGCTCGGTACGTGATCACGTTCGCCGTCATCGCCGCGCCCGACTTCCCGAAGCGCTGGTACACGTGCTGGATCACCTTCTCGCGCTGATCGCCCGAAGGAAGATCGAGGTCGATGTCGGGCCAGCACTTCTGCCCGCGCGCGTCGCTCCGCCTCTCTTCCGAAAGGAAGCGGTCGAACAGCAGGCGCATTTCCACCGGATCGACGGCGGTGATGCCGAGCGAATAGCAGACGGCGCTGTTCGCGGCGGACCCGCGCCCCTGCACCATCACTTTCTCGCGCGCGCAGAACTGCACCAGGTCGTGGACGATGAGGAAGTACCCGGCGAGCCCGAGCTTCGCAATGAGCGCCAGCTCCCGCTCGATCTGCGCCACGGCCTTCGGCCAGCGCGCGCTGCCGGGTCCGCCGTAGCGTCCACGCGCACCGTCGAACGTGCGGTGGCGCAGTTCACCGTCCAGCGTCGTCGAGTACTGCAAGTGCGGGTCGGGGAACTCGTAGCCGAGATCCGACAGGGTGAACGCGCACCGTTCCGCCACCGCGCGCGTGTTGCGCACCGCGTCCGGGACGTCGCGGAACAGCGCCGCCATCTCCGCGGGTGTACGGACGTGGCACTCGGCGTTGCGCGACAATGCGCGCCCGGCGGCGTCGAGCGTCGTCTTCAGGCGGATGCAAGTGAGCGCGTCATGGAGTGGCTTGAGATTTGGCGTGGCGTGGCGGATTCCTCCGCCCGCGACGACGCGCAATCCGCGGGCTCGGGCCGCATCGAGGCGGCGGCGGTTCTCGCGCTCCTCTTTGGGATCGAGATGGCGCTGCACTTCGGCGTACAGCCTCTCCGTCCCGAGGACGCTCGCTGCCGCCACGAGCTCGTCCGGCGTTCCCGCCGAGAGCGCCACGAGACCGCGGCGGAAATCGGCGAGCTGCGCAAGCGTCACCTGGCATTCGCCCTTCTCGCGTCCGTCGTGGCCGAGCGTGAGCAGCCGGCAGAGGTTCTTGTAGCCCTGGCGGTCCTCGCACAAGAGCGTCAGCATCCCGGCGTCGTCCACGGAAAGCTCCGCGCCGACGAGCGGGCGGATACCCGCGTTCTGCGCTCTGGTGTGGAATCGGGGAGCGCCGTACACGCCGCCGACGTCCGCGAGGCCGAACGCCGCATGCCCGGCGGCGGCTGCCGCCGCGACGAGATCTTCCGGAAGCGACGCTCCTCGCAGGAAGCTGAAGGCGCTGCGCGCGTGCAGCTCGACGTAGTCGGACGCGGGCGCGCGCGCCGCACGCGCCGTCGCCGTCGGGAATTGCGGCGACGGATCGGCGAACGGCACCAGCGACGGCTTCGGCGCGGGCGTTTCGACCAGATCGTCCGCGGGGTACGGGCCGAGGCGTGCCTCGGGTGGAGTGCGCTCGCGCAGCACGTCCGTCAGCGGGTCAATTTGATGCTCCTGCACGAGCGGACGGTCACGCTCCGGGCGCCGGCGACTAGTCATACACGGCCTCGATCCACCACGCGCCGGAGGAGAGCTCGCGCGAGGCACGCAGCAGCAGCCCGCCCGCGACTTCCAGATCGTACGAGTCGAGCGCGACAGGCGCGTCGGTCCACCACTCCGCGACCGTCCGCCAGGGGCCGGCGCTGGCGACGACTCGTCCACCGAGTGCGCCTTCTCCGATGACGAGGAGCGGCGTGCCGGCCGCATCGCAACGCACTTCGGCGGTCCGCGGCGGCCGCAACGCGCGTGCCGCGAGCGCCACTTCGCCATCCGGCGGCGGTCGCGGAACCACCGGCGCGGGAGGCGGCGCGAATCGCGTCACCTCGGCGGCGAACGGCGCCCATCGATCCGGACAGACCGGCTGCCCGACGCGGTCCGGCCCGACGAGCGCCGAGAGCCGCGCGACGGCGGCAGCGAGCTGCGTGGGGCTTGCCGTCCGCGCGCCGAAGAGCGGCAGCTGATCGAGGACTTCCGGCACCGGTGTGACGCCGAGGCGCACCGCGGTGACTCCGGCTGCCGGCGGACTGCCTTCGACGTTGAGACGCAACAACTGCAGCAGTGGAGCGACCTCGCGCGTCGGTGCCGCCAGGTGCAACGTCCTCTCGTCCCACGACGCGTTGGCGAGCCGAAGCTGCAGCAGGAGCTCGCGCGCCATCAGGCCGCGGGCGCGCAACCGCTGGGCAAGTCGATCGAGAAGCGCTTTCCACACGAAGAGCAGCGGCTCGATGGACTGCACGTCCCATTCCAGCTCCTCCCCCTCCTCGAATCGCGCGGGGGACGGCCGCGGCGCGAGCGCGGCCGTGTCTTCGCCGCGCGCCAGCCGCCACAGCACCGCGCCTTCCGGTCCGAGGCGCGCCGCGAGCGGTCCGGGAGGAAGCCGCGAGACGTCCCCGACCGTGTTCAGGCCGAAGCGCCGCAGCGTCTGCTGCAGCTCGTCCGACAGATCGAGCGCGAGCAGCGGCAAGCCGGCGAGAAACGTCGCCTGTTCTTCCGGCGCGACGACGCGGAACGCGCCTCCTCCCAACCCGTGGCGCGTCACCTCGAACGACAGATCGGGCGCCGCGGCGCGTGCCGCGAGCCGAGCCAGCGACTTGCCGGCCGCGATTCCCACGGCGGCGCGCAATCCGACCCGCTCGGCCGCGGTGACGAGCGCGCGCGCCACGCCGCGATCGTCTCCAAACAGACGCCCCAGCCCGTCCGCGTCGAGGTAGACGAGCCCTCGGGAAGCTTCCTCGAACCGCGGCGACACCGCGGCAGCCGCTTCGACGGCCCCCTGCGCGGCGGCGCGTTCGCGTTCGGCGGAGGCTTGCCGATGGACCAGCGCGGGACAGATCGCGCGGGCCTCCGCGAGCGTCTGCCCCCGCTCGACACCGAACGCCGCGGGCGTCGCGGCGAGTACGTGCGCGCGCCCGCCCAGATCTCCCGCCTGGACGACGGCGAGCGGCGCCGTCGCGAGCTGCGGCTCGGCGCGGACGGCCGCGCACAGAGGCAAATCGGGCACCCACAGGCAAGCGATGCGAGGCATGGCGGGTCACTGCGCCTCGAGGGGAACGTGGATCGGCAATGGGCCCGAAGGCGGCATCCGCTTGTGCCGCGTAACCGCGCAGTCCGTTCGCACTCCGCGCAGCAGACGACCGGGGGAACCCGGCGGTCCGTCCCACAACGAAGGACCGCGCTCGAGCTCGATGGTGGTCGCGGCGAAGGTCCCCGCTTGCGCGGAGCGGGTCAGCACCAGAAGCGCTCCGTCGTGCTTCTCCGCGCGGCGAGCAAGCCGCGCCCACGGCGATGCACCCGGCGAAGGCGCCTTCTTCTCGAATCGCACCACCTGAACGACGCCGCGCTGCAGCCGCGGCTTTGGGGCGGAGCCGCCGAGATCGATGGCGACGAGTCCGAAACGTGCCTCCAGCGCGATCTCCGCGGCGCGGAGCGCCTGCACCGGGTCGTGAGGACGCACCCACAACAGGCGCGTCAAATCGATTCCCTTGGGACGGGGGTCGAACGCGTCGTCCGGATCGACGAGAGCGCACAACTCGCCGACGGTCGTCGCGGCGGAAAGCGCCGCCCGGAGCAGCGCCGTTCCGCCAGAGCCCGGCGGAGCGACGATCTCGTGCAGCTGCCCGCGCATCAGTCCGCCGCCGAGCGCCGCGTCCAGCGTAGGCACCCCGGTGGAAATCGGCCGCGGCCGATGCGGATCGAGCGCGGGGGCGCGCCGGACCTGCCCCGTCCGCAGCAGGTCGTCGAGCGCGCGAGGATCTTTCACGAGCCGGCGCGCGGGCAACGTCACGCAATTGATCTAGCTAAACATCAGTTCAGGTGCAAGGGCGGACTGGTCCGGTACTCTGCCGCCGTGCAGTGTAGCGCTCGCGCCACCATCTACATCCAGAGGAGATGGCTGTTCACGATCATGAGGAAGCCGGCGATTCCGCAGAGGAGCGCCACGACCCACAGCTCTCGCCGTTTCGCGCTCGCCGCGATGGTCGACAAGACGACGCCGGCTTGCAGCACGACGAACGCGTACTGGAAGCGATCGCCCTGCTTCTGCTGGCGGATCTTCTCGGCGTCGATCGTCTCGGCCCGCGCGCGGATCTCCGCCAGCTCGGCATCGTACTTCTTGGTCGCGGCGGCTGCGTTCGCCTCGAGCTGCGCCATCGCGGCGGCGAGCTCGGGCCTTCCGGCGGAGAGCGCGCGCTCCATGTCGAGCTGGCCAGACTGGATGTGCTTCTTGATCGACTTGGCCTGGTAGAAGTTCCACTGATCGCTCGCTTCGGCTTGCGCGAGGATCGTGCGCGAGAACCGGTTCGCGTACTGACCCGAGGCTACCGCCGCGAGGACCGCCAGGACGGCCGTCGTTCGCGCGGAGTGCTCGAGCCAGCTCTTTCGCGACGCCTCCGCCGCCGCCGCTTCCGCCGTCATCCTGTCTACCGGAATCGCCATGCGCGAATCCTACCCTCCCCCGCATACCTCGACGAAGCGCGCGGTGTGCGTGCTAGCGTGCTGCTCCACACGTTGGAGCCGGTGCATGCTGTTCCTCAGCAACGCCGACGTCGAGCGCGCCGGGCTGACGATGCGCGACGTGGTCGACATCGTCTCCGCGGCGCTCGCCGAAAAGGCCCACGGGAATGTCGAGCTGCCGCCGAAGCTCGGGCTCACGCCGCGGCCGGGTGCGGTGCTGCATGCGATGCCGGCGCGCGTCGGCTCGGCCTTCGGGATGAAGTGGATCGCCTCGTTTCCGGAGAACCGCGCCCGCGGCGTGCCGCCCACCACGGGTATCATCGTGCTGAACGATGCCGACACTGGCGCACCGAACGCGGTGCTCGACGCGGATTGGATCACGACCATCCGCACCGGTGCGGTCGCCGCGGTGGCGGCCCGAATGCTCGCGCGTCCGGATGCGCAGACCACCGCGATCATCGGCCCCGGACGCGTCGGCGCGGCAGCGCTCGCGGCGCTTCGCCTCACCTTGCCGCCGCGTGCCATCCAGGTGTGGGCCCCCAAATTGCAGACGGCGCAGCGCTTCGCGCGCCTCAACGGAGCGGAGGCTACGCGGACCGCCGAAGAGGCGATCCGCGGCGCCGACGTCATCGTCAGCGCCGCACCGTGGCCCGGGGGACCTCCGCGCATCGAGGCGGATTGGATTGCGCCCGGCGCGTTCGCGTGCGCTCTGGATTACGACGCGAGCTTCACGCGCGAGGCGATCGCGCGCTTCGACGTGCGCGTCGCTGACGACGTACCGCAGATGGACGTGGCGCGGGCGAAAGGCTCATTCGTGGACTGGCCGCGCTTCTCGGAGCTGTGCACGGCGCGACGCAAGCTGCCTGATCAGCGGATCCTCTGCGCCGCTCTCGGCCTCGCGCTGTTCGACGTCGCCGTGGCGACGCGCGTCGTGCGACTCGCGCGTGAGCGCGGCATCGGCCGCGACATCAGCTGAGCCGAGACATCATTCGTCCGACTGTTCGGATTGCTCCGCCTGGAGCTTGGCACGGAGAAGATCGCCGAGCGTGCCGAACCCCTTCCCCGGAGGCGGCGCCTTGCGGCGGTATGCTTCGTAGTCGGAGCGCCCCTCGGCCCGTTCCGCGGCGGTGCGCGACAGCCGGTACCGCCCTCGTTCGTCGACGTCGACGATCTGCGCCTTGAACTGCGATCCTACGGGCGTCGTCTTCTTGTTGTCGGATCCGCGAGGCGTACCCAGCTCCGCGTTCGGCACCAGCCCCTTCCCGTCGGGCCAGGTGACGAAGACGCCGTAGGCTTCGACGCGGTCCACCTTGGCGTCGATGACGTCGCCGACGCGCGGCTTGCGGCCGGGCTTCTTCTCGGCCGCGGCCGGAGCCTGCGCCTCTTCGTCGGAAATGCGCCGCAGCGCGACGCGCTTCTGCGCGTCGTCAATGGACTCGACCTGCACCCAGATCGTCTCGCCTTCTTTGACCACCTCGCGCGGGTGCTGCACGTGCCGGTTCGACAACGCCGAGACGTGCACCAGCCCGTCGACTCCCGGGAACAGCTCGACGAACGCGCCGAACGGCTGCAGCCGAGCCACCTTCCCCTGCAGCTTCGCCCCTTCCTTCAGCTGCGGCCGCGCCGCATCCCACGGATCCTGCTCGAGCGCACGCAGCGACAGCGCGATGCGCTCATGCCCTTTGTCGCCTCCAGTGCTCCGGCCTGCGGCCTCCGCCCGTCGCGCAGCCGAGCCGCGCCCGCCACCAATGCTCCGGCCTTCGGCCTCCGCCCGTCGCGCGGCCGAGCCGCGCTCCTCCGTCTCCATGCGCAGGACCTGGACGCGAACCTTCTGGCCGGGCTTCACGACGTCCTGCGCGTGCGCGATGCGCTGATGCGAGAGCTCGGATACGTGCACGAGCCCCTCGAGGCCGCCCAGATCGACGAAGGCCCCGAAATCGCGCACGGACGTGATGGTGCCGTCCAGCACCGCGCCGACCTCGAGCTTCTTGCGCACCTCGGCCGCCTGCGCGGCGCGCTCCTCCTCCAGAAGTGCGCGACGCGAGAGGATCGCGTTGCCGCCGCGGATCTCCATCACGCGGAACTTCAGCTTCTGGCCGACGAATTGCGCCGGGTCCTCGACGAAGCGGACGTCGATCTGCGACGCCGGACAGAACGCGCGCAGGCCGCCCAGGTCGACTTCGAGGCCACCCTTGTTCTGCGCCGTGACGGTGCCTTCCACCGGCACTTTCGACTCCAGCGCCTGCTGGAGCACTTCGCGCCCAGCGCCCTTCGGCACCGAGCGCGTCATCACAGGCGTTCCTTCGGTGAGCGAGAGCACGTACGCCTCGATCGTCTCGCCGGCGTGAACGGTCAGCTCGCCCTTGTCATTGCGCAGCTCGCGCAAGTCGATGATCGCTTCGCCCTTCCCACCCAGGTCCAGGTACGCGATCTCGCTGCCGACGTGCGCCACCCGCGCGTTTATCTTGTGTCCAAGGCGCAGCTTCTCCTGCTTGCGCGGCGTCTTTTCGCTTTCCAAAAGCAACGCAGCGAAGTCGGCGCCCTCATCCGCTCCCGGATGCGCGAAGGACGACTCCGCCATCGGAGCTCGCGGCGCATCTGGATCAGCGGCAGGCGCGCTCGACGATTCCGCCGCTGCGGGGGGCGTGCTCGGCTGCTCTTCCGACTTTCCTAGTGGAGGCCTGCGCACGACGACCGGCATCTTCCGGTCGTCCTTGCGCGACTTCCGGGGCGGCGGCCGCGGCGCGCGATCCTCCGGGCGCAGCTCGACCGATCCGATGATCTCCGCGAACGTCGGCACCGACGGCCTGCGACGCGCCACTTCGGCCGGAGGAGCAATGGGCTTCTTTGCTTCCTTTGGCTCGGGCGGCCGGGACGTGGCCTTCATGATGTCGTCGAACGACGGGGGCTTCGGCTTGTCGGTCATGCGTGCATCGATTCAGGGCGAGAGCGGCGCGTCATACCATGACGCCAGAGCAGATGTCAGGGACGCGCGCTGTGAATTTCTACGGCGCGGCCGGCCGCCGCCGACCGAGCGCGCCCATTTGCTGGTCCAGGTCACGCATGCTTCCCAGCAGCAGCACCTCTTCTGGGACTGTGATCTGCGACATGCCCTTGCCCCCGACGACGACGCGGCCGCCAGCGCTCCGCGCGGCGCGCGCGGTCAGCTCGATCTGCTCCTGCAGCCCCGGCGCATCGGTGGGAATCGTCGACGCGAGCGCCACCACCTGTGCGCGATTGCGCGTCACGAGGTCCGCGAGATCCGACGCCGGCGTCGCCGCGAGCGGCGCCAGCACCTCGAAGCCGCGCGCACGCAAGAGACATGCAGCCATCCGCGCGGCGACGTCGTGCTGCTCGCCCGCCACCGCGGCTACGACCGCCGTCCCTCGATCTGCGCGATTCGGCTCGCCGGGTGGTTCCGCCAGCGGTTGCACGCGCGCGATCGCATCGATCACCGCCTGCGTCGCGATGTGCTCCTCCGCGACGGTGAGCTTGCAGGCCTGCCACCGTTCGCCGATGCGCACGAGCGTCGGCGCGATCACGTCGTCGAAGATCGCCGAAAGCTCGTGACCGCGCAGCCGGAGCGCCGCGATCTGCGCCACGAGAGCCGAGGCGTTCCCCCCCAACGCGAGCTTCTCGACGGTAGCGACGGCTTCGGCGCCGGCCTCCTCCACGCCGGGAGCGAGCTCCGCCGGCAGCCCGTCCGTCACCGCGAAGTGACGCTTCTGCACGAACGCGGTCACGTCGCGCAGCCGGAACTTCCGGTGTCCACCGGGCGTGCGGAAGCAGTCGATCTCGCCAGCGTCGGCCCACCGTTTGACGGTCGCCTCTCCGACGCCGAGGAGCTGCGCCACCTGCCTCGTCGACAGGACGTCGATCTTCACCGCGCGGTCGCTCGCGTGTACCACAGGGTTCATGACGAAGAAGGCCTCCCGGGCGGTCGAGCGGGTTCGATGCGTTCGCTGACGGTGCGATTCACCCCCGCGGAAGCAGGACCCTTTCGCCGGCGCCGGGGTCACAGATGGGTTTGACGGAACGAGGCCGGTTCGCGCCCAGCCCGACAGGCGAGCTGCACCTCGGCAACGCGCGGACCGCGATTCTCGCCTGGCTGTGGGCGCGCTCGGATGGGGGTGGGTTCACGCTGCGCGTGGAAGACCTCGACCGGCCGAGGGTTCGTCCCGGCCTCGCGGAGCGGCAACTCGAGGAGCTGGCGTGGCTAGGCCTCACGTGGGACGAGGGGCCGGATCCGCGCACGGGTCACGATCACGGCCCGCGCGGACCGTACCGCCAGGTGGCGCGCGACGCTGTCTACGAGGCAGCTATCGCGAAGCTCGGAAATCACATTTATGAATGTTTCTGCTCGCGCGCGGAGATCGCCGCGGCGAGCGCGCCGCACGGCCCGCAGGACGACGGACCCCGCTACCCGGGAACGTGCGCGGATCTCACGGATTCACAGCGAGCGGAGCGGCGCCGCACGCGCGCGCCGGCCCTGCGATTGCGCGTCCCTCCCGGACCGGTGCGGTTCGTCGATGAGCTGCAGGGACCGCAAGAGTTCGACCCCCACGCGACGGTGGGCGATTTCGTCTTGCGCCGCGCCGACGGGATCTTCGCCTACCAGCTCGCCGTGGTCGTCGACGATGCGGCGATGGGCGTGACGCAAGTGCTGCGCGGAGCGGATCTGTTGCCGTCGACCGCACGGCAAATCCTGCTGTACCGGTTGCTCGGTTTGCGCGAGCCGCGCTGGGCCCACGTCGGGCTCGTCATGAGCCGCTCCGGCGAGCGCCTCTCGAAGCGCGACCGCGCGGCATCGTTGTCCGCGTTGCGCGCAAGTGGTCGCGATGCGCGCGACGTGGTCGCCCAGCTGTGCGCCATGTCCGGATTGCCGGAACTTCCCGGTCGCGCGCTACAAGAACGCACCAAGACGTTCTCGCTCGATCGTGTTCCTCGAGGCGCGGTTCACTTGTAGCGAGCATCGGCGGCGGCGTAGCCGTTCCCGGCCAAGCGGTTGCCCGCACCGTTGCATCGTGGTACTGCCGCGCCTCCAAATTGCCGGAATCTTGGCAGCCTATGCCTAGCCCGGTTAAAGACGGGGCCGCATGTCGGAGAAAGAGCAAGGCATCGAGGTCGAGGGCACGGTGCGCGAGGAGCTCGCCGGCGGCAACTACCGCGTCGAGCTCGACAACAAGCACTCGGTCCTCGCCTACGCCTCCGGGAAGATGCGCAAGTTCCGCATCCGCATCCTGCCCGGCGACCGCGTCAAGCTCGAGCTGTCTCCTTACGACCTGACGCGCGGCCGCATCACCTACCGCCAGAAGTAGTCCTCGATGACGCGACGCCGTTCTGGCGGAGGAATTTCTCCACCGCGAGCGCGATCAGCTCGGGCTGTTCGAGCAGCGCGGCGTGCGTGCCGCCGCGCACGACGAGAAGCTCCGCGCCAGGGATCCGGCTGGCCAGCGCGCGCGATTCCGAAAGGGGCGTGAACAGGTCGCGCTCTCCGGCGACGACCAGCGTCGGTACGCGCACTTCGCCCAGCACCGCGCTCGCGTCGTGCGACAACAGATCTCGCGCCAGCGCGAAGGAAGCGCGCAGGTCGAGGTGCTCGAGGTGCTCGACGAAGGGCGCGAATTTCTCCCGCGGGGCCAAGTCGGGATGGATCATCCCGAGCGCGCGAATCGCTTGCCGCGCCCCGGGCACCCGCAGAAGCGTGCGGAGCGCTTTCTGCGTCAGCTCGGCATTACGCGCGCCGAGCTCGAGAAGAAGCGTGAGCACGGGCGTCAGCGCGGGCCCGCCAGCCAACGCGTACGCGCCGCGCGTAGCACCGAGGACCGATACCAACGCACGCACGCCGTTCGGGCGAAGGCGGTACGCCTCGAACGAGACCTGCGCGCCGATCGCATGGCCGAGCAGCACGGCCTCACTGAACCCCGCGTGCTCCGCGACGGTCCACAGATCGCGGGCGCACTGCATCACCGTCACGCCCTCCGGGTGCTCGGGTACCGGACTGCGGCCGTGACCGCGGTAATCCCAGGTGACGACCGTGTGCGTGGGCGCGAAGTGCTCCGCCAGGCGGCGCCAGACCAGCGTTGACCCCGCGACACCGTTCGAACACAGGAGCGCCGGCCCCGAGCCGTCCGCGCGCCACGACAGCACCGCTCCGTCGGGCGCTTCGGCGGTCCCGACGCGCACGGGTGGCGTCACTGCGCGCTCGCGCGCTCCTTGGGCAACGCGGGTTCAGGCTCGATCATGCGGAACTCCACTCGCCGGTTCGCCGCGCGGCCTGCCCGATTCGTGTTCGGAGCGATCGGACGCGTCTGCCCGAATCCTTCCGCCACCATTCGCGAGCGCAGCACGCCGCGGTGGACGAGGAACTCCTTCACCGCGTCGGCGCGACGCTGCGACAGATTCCGATTGTGCTCGCGCGAGCCGACGTTGTCGGTGTGTCCCTCGATCCGGATCATCACGCCCGGCGCGTCCTTCAGCGCCCGCGCCACCTGGCGCAGCACGGCGTAGCTGTCCTTCAGGATGCGATCGCGGTTCGGGCTGAAGTGGACCTGCT
>Ga0209474_10002892_pt1 | contig 15462 bp, 18 predicted proteins | sample GraSoiAngelo_145_FD_185902 | JGI IMG/M metagenome (GOLD analysis project Ga0209474, IMG submission 185902) | Grasslands soil microbial communities from the Angelo Coastal Reserve, California, USA - 14_1009_05_20cm (SPAdes) (version 2) | ecosystem: Environmental > Terrestrial > Soil > Grasslands...
CACGACCTACACGCGCCCGGACGGCGCGGCGGGGGCCGGCCGCTACACCGACATCTGGGCCCGCCGCGGCGGGCGCTGGCTCTGCGTGGCGGCGCACGTCGCCCGCGCGTGAGAGAGCTCGTCTTCGCGCTGGAGTTCCGCGGCCGGGGCGAGGACGTTCCCGGCTCGCCCGGCCAGCGCCGCGCGCGCACGACGGCGTCCAGCCAGACGCTGTCCACGCTGCTCGGCGCCGACGGCGTGCGCGCGCGCATCGACACCGCCGCCGGCGAGACCGCGGTGCTCGAGGCGCGGGTCGAGCGCTTCGGCGACGGCACGTTCGTCGAGGAGGGCGAGATCACCTACGGGACGGCCGGCCGGATCACGTTCACGACGCTGGGGCGCGGCCGGGTCGTGCCCGGGCCCCGGCCCGGCGCCGTCCACGGCGGGGTCATCTGGACGGTCACCGGCGGCGCCGGTCGCTTCGCCGGCGCCGCCGGCCTCATCACCTCGAACTTCTCCGTCAGCGCCGCCGGCGACGTCACCGACCACCACGTCGCCCGCCTGCACCTGCCGGAGTGAGAGGTCACGGGGGACAGATGAAGCCGGCGCCGCTCGGGTTCGGAAAGCAGCCCACCGATTGGGGGATGATCAGCCGCGGCAGCCACAGCACGACGTCCGGGAAGAGGATGATGACGCTGATCACGAGGAAGTAGACGCCGTAGAGCGGGAGCGCCTGGCGGAGCGCGCGCGCGAACGACACGCCGGCCAGCGTGGACGAGAGCAGGAGGATCAGCCCGTAGGGCGGCGTGATGAGACCGAACGCCAGGCTCACGATGATCAGCACGCCCATGTGGACCGGATGGATGTGGCCGAGCTGCGAGAGGGAGACGATGATCGGCATGAAGATGGCGATGGCCGGCACGCCGTCCAGGAAATCGCCGGCGATCGTGAGCACCACGACCATCAGGTACATGATCACGATCCGGTTGTCGCCGGACACCGCCTCGATCCAGCGGTGCACGATGTCCGGCGCGCCCAGGTAGGCGAGCAGCCAGCCGACGGCCGAGGCGCTGGCCACCGCCGACATCGGCAGCGAGTAGAGCACCGCCGCCTCCATGAAGTCGCGCGGCAGCTTGCGGAAGTGGCCGCGCGCCATCAGCGGCAGCAGCACGACGATGATGTAGACGACCGCGATCATGCCCGCTTCGGCCGGCGTGAAGACGCCGCTGGCCACCCCGCCCACGATGATGATCGGGATCATGAGCGGCAGCAGCGCCAGCCGCAGCGCGCCGGTCATCTCGCCGAAGCTCGCCCGCCGCTTGCGCAGGCCGGGCGGGCCGAAGAAGTAGCTGTAGACCATGAGGCCGACGCCGACCATCAGGCCGGGGGTGGCGCCGCCCAGGAAGAGGCCGGCGATCGACACGTTGCCGACGGCGCCGTACACGATGGCCATGATGCTGGGCGGCACCATGGCGGCGATCGTCGAGGCCGAGGCCACCAGCGCCGCCGAGAAGGCCGGATCGTAGCCCTCCTCCTCCATGTGCGGCATCACCACCGTGCTGATCGCCGCCACGTCGGCCGTCATCGAGCCGGAGATGCCGGCGAACAGCATGCTGGAGACGCTGACCACGTGGGCGAGGCCGCTGCGCAGGTGACCGACCATGACCTGGGCGAAGCGGATGAGCCGGGCGGTGATGTTGGCCTGGGTCATCATGTCGCCGGCCAGCAGGAAGAAGGGGATGGCCAGGAACTCCAGCTGATTGATGCCGTTGAACATCTGCCCGACGATCGACGGCAGGGAGATCTTGGTGAAAAGGGCGGTCGTGAGCAGCGCGCCGGCGATCAGGGCGAAGGCGACGGGCACGCCCTGGTAGCCCAGGTACAGGAACGTCACCACCATGACGATGATGGCGACCGAGTGGGTGTCCATCACGCCACCGGCAGCTGGCCGGGCTCGATGACGCCGGGCCCGGCGCCCTCGAATCCGCGCCGCCAGCCGTTGACCAGCTCCTCCACGGTGAAGAGCGCGACCAGCGCGCCGGCCACCGGGATGGCCGCATAGAGGACGGCGATCGGTGTCAGGGACGGCATGAGGAAGGAGCCGAAGCCGGTGAGGTAGTTGCGATAGCCGAACACCATCATCGAGAGCGCGACCCCGAGGACGATCAGCCGGTTGAACGTCTCGACGATCGTGCGGCGCCGGCCGCGCAGGGTCGCCGCGATCGCGGTCAGGCGAAAGTGCTGATCGCGCCGGACGGCGACGCCCATGCCGAGGAACACGCCCCACACGAAGAAGCCGGCGGCGAACTCGTTGGCGTTGAGCCAGGGCGCGCGCAGATTGCGGCAGATGACGTCGGCGACCTCGACGAGGGTGAAGCCGAGGAGGAGCAGCGCGCACAGCACCATGAGGGCGCGCTCCAGCGGATCGAGGAGCGGCCACTTCAGATGCCGCGCCGCCCGCACCGTGATGCGCGGTTTCGGCGCGCTCGGCGTCACGCTACTTGACGGCCCGGATCTGCGCCAGGAGCTGGACGGCGGCCGGCCCGAGCTCCTTCGCCTGCGGATCTTGAAGCGGGGTCGCCAGCGCCATGAAGCTCTGCTTGTCGACCTGCGTGTGGACCTTCACGCCCAGCTTCTGCAGCGCCTGGGCGGCGGCGCTGTCCAGCTCGAGCGCCTTGCGGATCGTGACCGGCCGCGTGTACTCGGCCGCCTCCACGACCCACCCGCGCTGCTCGTCGGTGAGGCTCTCCCAGGTCTTCTGGCTCATCCAGAGCTGGTTGCAGTTGGCCTCGTGCTCGGTCTTCGACACGACCGGGGCGGCCTCGTAGTGCTTGTTCTTGAGCACGATGTCGAAGCCGTTCTCGGCGATCTGCACCAAGCCGGTCTGCAGCGAGGTGTAGACCTGGCCGAACGGCATGTGGATGGGCACCGCCTTGTAGGCGCTGAAGAACGCGTCCTCCGTCTTGGTCGCCTGGACACGGACCTTCTTGCCGGCGACGTCGCCGACGCTGGAGACCGTGAACTTCGAGTACATGTTGCGGAACCCGAGCGTCATGAGCCCGAGCGAGCGCGCCCCGGTGGTGTTGTCCAGGATCATCTTTCGGAAGGTGTCGTTGATGCCGCGGTCGGTCATCGACCGCTCCAGGTGGCCCTCGTCCCGGAAGATGTAGTGCAGCGAGAAGACGCCCGCCTGCGGCACCACCGTCGAGGTGTTGGCCGTCGCGTTGAGCGCGAAGTCGATGTCGCCGGCCCGCACCTTCTGCGCCATCTCGGGCTCCTGCCCCAGCGCCGCGCTTGGGAACTGGCGGATGGTCAGGGCCCCGCGGCTGACCTCGGTCAGCTTCTTGCCGAAGGTGTCGGCGAAGAAGCCGTAGGCGGTATCGCGGGGCTGGTCGTATCCGAACGTGAAGCCCCGGGGGTCGGCGGCGCCGCCGCGGCGCGGGATGGCCGCCAGCACGACACCGAGCGCCGCTGAGCGTCGAAGGAACGAGCGCCTCGTCTGCATTGATCCCTCCCCGGCATGGTCACAGCGTCCGGTCGGCGGGATTATCGGTGAGACCCGTCGCCGCGGCAAGCCGCCCGCCTGGGACGGCCACGCTCGCGCGTCAGCTTCCATGGGGGGCCATCTCGTGGCCCCCCATGGAGTAAGCATGGAAGAGTACTGCGCCGGCGCGGCGCTCGATGACGCCCTCGGCGAGGGGCGTGACGGCCTCACGGACGAGCGGGGCGATCGCGGCGAGCGCGGCGTCGAGCCCGGCCTTCGATTCGAACACCGTGATGGCGACGACCTCCCACTCGCCCGTGCGCACCAGCGTGTACGAGCGGAAGCCCGGCTGCGACTGCAGCGCGGCCGCCACCGTGCACGCCGCGTCGTCCTTCCAGGCGGCGCCCTGGTCGGTGAGACGCCAGACGTTGACGTGCGCGTACATCGCCGCGCCGGGCGACCTCAGCGGCCGGCGCGCCGCTGCATGCACTCGCGATAGGCCGCGCGATACGCGGGATCGCCCACCTTCTGCGCGTCCATGCCCTTGACGAACGGGTCCGACGAGTCGGTGACGATCGAGCCGGTCGGATCGGACTTCTCGCCCCGCGCCGCCGGGGGCGGGGTGGGGTCGTCGAGACGGGGGAGCGCGGCGCCGCTCGTCCGCGCGGCCGCCTGCTCGTTGCAGCTCGCGATATCGGTCAGCGTCGGGTCGGCAGCGATTCCCCGCGCCGCCGGAAGGAGCAGCACGGCGGCTGCGAGCACGACGGCGCCGGCACTGCGGATGGTCAACATTGCAATCCTCCTCATGGACCGTCCGGAGCTGAGCGTGCAAGCCGTCGGCCAGCCGGTCGGAACGCGGGAGGGGAGACGGAACGGAGAGCGCCGGGGCCTGGCCGCCGCGCGCGTCCTCGGCGTCGGCTACGGCTGGGTCGGGCTGAGCAGCTGCCGGGTCTGCTCGCGGAGCTGCCGCAGCTTGTCCTTCGTGTCGGCGGCCTTGGCCACCTGATCGGGCGTGAGGATCGCGCGGATGTCCAGCGTCGCCTGCGCGCTGTTCTGGAGCAGCTGGGCGCGCAGCTGGTTGATCCGGTCGAGCTGCGGCTGCACGTCGGCCATGGCCACGGCGCCGCTCGCCAGCAGCCTGTCGGCGAGATCCTGCTGGGCCTGACGCAGGTTCTGCACGATCGGACGCGCCGCCGTGCGTCGCGCCTTGAGGATGTCGTGCATCCGCGTCTGCTGATCCGGCGTGAGGCTCGCCGAGCGCAGCAGCGCCGGCAGCATGAGCCCGTCGCCGCCGCCGCGGCCCCGGCCCTGGGCCTCGGCGCCGGCGGGCGCCAGCGCCGCGCACAGCAACGCCGCCGCGAGCCCGACGCGCCACATCGAGCGTGTTGTCGTCCCGGTCATGAGGCTCCTCCCGACTCGGCGTGAGCTCCGTCGAGTCCTTCGTCGTCGTCGATTTGCAGCGCCGGCACGGCGTCGTCCTCCTGCACCCGGGCCGGCTCGCCGTCCAGCGAGAAGAGCGTGGTGGAGACGTCGGAGAGCGCGGCCATCTGCTCGGCCTGGGCGGCGTCCGGCATTCGTTGCACGACGCGCCAGGCCGCCACCTCGACCCACAGAATGGTCCCGGCCGCGATCGCCGACGCCGCGGCGATGGCCGCCCAGCGCCGCGCCACCCGCCGCCGGTCGACGCGTGGCACCGGCGCGCTGGCGAGCGTGAGCGTGATCTGCGCGAGATCCGCGGTCAGCCGGCGCCGCCGCGCGGCGCACGCCACGCACATGGCCAGGTGGGCGCGCTCGTTGTCGTCGGCGAGCTCGGCTGCCGCCCGCTCGAGCGCCTCTTCCGACAGGCAGCGACTCACCGCCGGCCTCCCAGCGTCTGCCGCAGCCGATGGATGGCACGGAACAGATGACGCTTCACGCTGCCCTCGCTGACGCCTAACGTCGCCGCCACCGCGGCGGTGGGCAGGTCCTCCACGTAGCGCAGCACGAAGACCTCCCGCTGGCGGCTCGGGAGCGCGCGAAACGCGTCCCAGATGTGGCGCTGGATCTCGGCGCCGATGGCCAGGTCGGCCGGGCTCGGCTCCTGCACGCGCAGGGGCAGGTCCTCCACGCGATCGCTGCGACGGAAGCGCGGCCACCAGCCGACTCGCCGGCGGTCGTGGCAGGCGTTGACGGCGACGCGCGTGAGCCAGGCCGCCCAGTCGTTGGGCGCTCCGGCGCCATTCCTCAAGGTCCACGCCTTCAAGAAGACCTCTTGCACGACCTCGTCCGCCTCCTCGCGATCGCCCAGAAGAAGAGCGCAGAGCCGCCGCAGACGCCCGTAATGGGCGTCGGCGAGCCCCTCGTATCCCGACCAGCCTTCCACGGGCGATGGGGGTCCGATGTTCGCTCTCGCTCCTGACTGACGAATGGGACCGCCGCTCGGTTGACCGGCTCTGCACCCGAAGACTACAATCCCGGCGCGATGGCCGCCGTGGCGTTCGGCATCTTCGATCACGTGGATCGCGGCGACGAGCCACTCGCCGCGCTGTTCGCGCACCGCCTGCAGCTCGCGGAGGCCGCCGACGCCGCCGGCTTCCGGACCTACCACGTGGCCGAGCATCATGCCACGCGGCTGGGCATGGCGCCGTCGCCGGGCATCTTCCTGGCCGCGCTGGCCCAGCGCACGCGCCGGCTGCGCTTCGGTCCGCTCGTCTACCTGCTGCCGCTCTACGCGCCGCTGCGGCTCATCGAGGAAGTGTGCATGCTCGACCAGCTCAGCGGCGGCCGCTTCGAGCTCGGCGTGGGCCGCGGCATCGTGCCCTACGAGCTCGCCTACTGGAACGTCAACTATCTCGAGGCCCAGGAGATCTACGAAGAGGCGCTCGAGGTGCTCCTGGCCGGCCTGCGCGGCGGGCGCCTCACCCACCGGGGCCACTACTATCGCTTCCTCGACGTGCCGATGGAGCTGGAGCCGGTGCAGCGGCCGCACCCGCCGCTCTGGCAGGGCGTGGTCCGACCCGACGGCGCCGCCGAGGCGGCGCGCCGCGGCGTGAACATCGTCAGCACGCTGCCCAACACCGCGCTCAAGCAGGTCGTCGACCGGTTCTTCGAGGCCGCCGGCGCCGGGAGCAGCCCGCTGCTGGTCGGCGCCCAGCGCCACTTGCTGGTGGCCGACACCGACGGGGAGGCGATGAAGCTGGCGCGGCCGGCCTACCAGCGCTGGTACGAGAGCCTCACCAGCCTCTGGCGCGCGTTCAACTCGACGCCGATGCGGTTCTCCGAGACGCTCGAGCGCGCGCTGGAAAACGACGTGGCGATCGTCGGCGCGCCGGCCACCGTGCGGGCCGAGGTCGAGCGCCACCTCGCCGCCAGCGGCTGCAACTATTTCGTCGGCCGCTTCATGTACGGCAACCTGCCGTACGATGCGGCCCGCCGCTCGCAGGATCTCTTCGCGCGCGAGGTGATGCCCCACTTCACGCGCGGCGGATGACGCGCGGGCGCGCCGTCGCGTCGCGGTCGCGTGGCTGTCCGATCTCGTCAGCGCGCGGCTCGTGGCGCGCGGGGTTTTGCCGCGTCCCCGAGCCTCGCGCTATGATGGCGCGAGCCGTGTTCCGCGTGGTGCTCCTCCTCCTCGTCGCTCTCGCCGGGTGCGCGACCGTGACTCCGCCGGCGCCGCCGGTGTCGGTGGCCTCGTCGGGAACGGTCGCGGCGCTCGAGCGTGGCCGGCAGCACCTGGGGCGGGGCGAGATGGCCGCGGCAGCGGGGGCGTTCCGCGAGGCGTTGCGCGCGCAGCCCGAGCTGACCGACGCCCGGGCCGGCCTCGGCCTGGCGCTCTACGGCCTCGGCGATCTGGCGGCGGCCGTCGAGGAGCTGCGGGCGGCGGTGCGGGATCGACCGGACTCGACGTCGCTGCGCCTGGCGCTGGCCCGGGTGCTGATCGCCCGCCAGGAGTGGCCGGCCGCCCGCGCCGAGCTCGAGGCCGTCCTCGCCTTCGAGCCCGAATCCCTCGACGCTCGCTACAGCCTCGGCGTCGTCCGCTACGTCGAGGGCGACCTGGACGGCGCCATCGAGTCCTACCGTCGCGTCGTCGCCGCGGCTCCGCGGCAGGCCGACGCGCGCTACAACCTGGCGCTCCTGCTCAAGCTGGCCGATCGTCACACCGACGCGGTGCCGGAGTTCGTCGCCGCGGCCGAGGCCGGCCATCCCCGCGCGCAGTACTTCGCCGGCGCGGCGTACGCCACCGGGGTCGGCGTCGAGCAGAGCCTGACGACCGCGGTGACGTGGTGGCTGCTCGCCGCCGAGCAGGGCGTCACGCAGGCCGACGAGGCGCTCGTCCAGCTCCGCGACCTGGCGCGGGGACGCATGCCGGGACGTGCGCGCCGTCCGTTCGACGACCGCCAGGCCGTCGTGCAGGCCTTCCAGGAGTATCGCCTCGGGATGTGGAAGGCGTTTCCCGACCTGACGCCCGGCGACACCGTCGGCGGCGCGCTGCTCAGCCGGGGTCGGGTGCGTGAGGCCGTGCCGCTCCTGATTCGCGAGGCGGGCGCGCTCAGTCAGCCGGCCCACGAGCTCCTCGAGACGCTGTACGAGCAGGGCGCGAACGGCCAGCTTCCCGTGCACGATCCGCGCATCATGCGCTATCTGCAGAGCGCCGCCGCCGAAGGCCGGCGGTCGCCGATCCGCTGAGCGCGCGCGTGAGACGCCGCCGGGCGCTGACGGCCGCGATCCTCGGGCTCGCGGCCACGCTCCTCGTCGCCGCCGCCGTCATCGCCGGCGGCCCCGCCGTCGTCGCCGTGGAGTGGACGATCCAGGATCGCTGGGCCCGGCCGGCGGCGCCGGCCAGCCCCACCCTCGTCGTGATCACGCGCGACCCCGCCGGCGAGGCGCGCTTCGGCGCCGGGCCGTGGGATCGCGCGGTGCTGGCGCGGGTCATCGGCGCGCTGTCGCGCGCCGGCGCCACCGCCATCGGCGTCGACCTCGCGCTCGGCGGATCGAGCGCGCCCGGGCGTGGCGGCGCCGCCAGCGACGCGCTCCTGGGCCAGGCGACGCGCGAGGCCGGCAACGTCGTCGTCACGGCCGTGCCGGGCCAGCCGCTGCCCCCGCTCGCGCGGCACGCCAGGGCCGCGGGCCATACGCTGGCGCCGGCCGACCCCGACGGCGTGGTGCGCCGGGTGCCGCTGCTGATCCGCTCCGACCCCGAGGCGCTGCCGGCGTTCGGCCTCGCGCTGGCGGACGTGCAGACCGGCGCGCCCTCGTCGTTCACGGTCGACCGCCAGGGCCGGACGCTGGTCGCCTGGGCCGCGCCCCGCTCGCTCCACGTCGTCCCGTTTCTCGACGTGTGGACGGCGCTCGAGGAGCGCCGGGCCGACGCGCTCCGGAGCGTCGTCGAGAACAAGATCGTGATGATCCTGGCCGAGCCGGCGCGGGCCCCGGCCCGCACGCCGGCGGGGGCGATGCCCGAGGCGATGATCCAGGCGCATTTGCTCAATGCCGCGCTCGGCGGCGCCTGGCTCGGCGAGGCGCCGCTCGGCTGGGCGGTGGCCGCTGCGCTCGTCCTCTCCGTCCTCGCCGCGTGGCTCGTGCTCGCGCTGCGATGGTGGACGGCCGCGCTCGCGCTCGGCGTCCTCGTCGCCGCCGCCGGGGTCGCGCTGCGCCTGACTCCCGCGCTGACCGGCATCCTGCTGCCGGCGCTGCTGCCGCTGGGCGCGATGGCGCTGGCCACGGCCGGCGCCGCGGCGGGCAGCCAGCTCGGCGCGCGCCATCGCCTGCGTCACCTGGAGGGCGAGGTCGCCGGCATCCGCGAGGTGTTGATTCGCCGCGAGTCGACGGTGGAGGCGCTCGAGGAGGACCTCGAGGCGGCGCGGGACCGCCTGGGCGCGGCCGAGGCGCTGCGCCGCGAGCTGACCGAGGCCCAGGCGCAGGAGCAGCAGACCCGCGCGCGGCTCGAGACGCTCGAGCGCGAGCTGCGCGCCGCCGACCGCCGGGAGGGCGCGCTGGACGACGCCGAGCAGGAGCGCCTGCGCCGGCAGTGCGCCGATCTCGGCATCGTGACCCGCGAGCCGGCGATGCTCGCGCTCTTCCGCGACCTCGCCCGCGCCGCGCGCTCGTCGCTGCCAGTTCTGGTGTCCGGCCAGCCGGGCACCGGCAAGGAGCTGTTCGCCCGCGCGGCGCACCGCCTGAGTCCGCGGGCTGCCGGGCCCTTCGTCGCCGTCAACACGGCGGCGGTCCCGCCGGAGCTGTTCGAGAGCGAGCTGCTCGGCCACGTGAAGGGCAGCTTCACCGGCGCCGTGGCCGACCGGAAGGGGTACTTCGAGCAGGCCGACCGGGGCACGATCTTCCTGGACGAGATCGGCGATCTGCGCGCCGATCAGCAGGGCAAGCTCCTGCGCGTGCTCCAGGAGAAGAGCTTCTACCGCGTCGGCGCGACCCGGCCGACGGCGGTCGACGTGCGCGTCGTCGCCGCCAGCAACCGCGATCTCGAGCGCGGCGTGGCCGAGGGCTGGTTCCGCGAGGACCTTTACTTCCGGCTCAAGGGGCTGGTGCTCCGGCTGCCGCCCCTCAGCGCGCGCCGCCAGGACATCGCGCCGCTCGCCGCGCGCTTCCTGGACGAGGCGGCGGCCGAGGCCGGACGCCGCGTGGCCCTGTCGGAGGCGGCGGTCCTGGCGCTCGAGCGCCAGCCGTGGCCGGGCAACGTCCGCGAGCTGCAGAACTGCCTGCGGCGCGCGGTCGCGCTGTCCGATCGCCCGGTGCTCACCCCCGACGATCTCGGCCTGGTCCCGGCGGCCGCCCCGCGGGCCGAGGCCGACGGCGACGCCGGGGTGCTCGCCGCGCTGCGCCGCCACGCGTTCGACATGCAGGCGACGGCGCGGGCGCTCGGCTGGGACCGCAGCACCGTCACGCAGCGGCTCAAGGGCCTCGGCTTCCGGGCGCTGGTGGACGCGGCCGGCGACCGCGGCAAGGCCGCGCTCACGCTGGCCGGCGACCCGGCGCTGGCGCGCACCGTGGAGCTGAAGCTCGGCGAGTACCACGAGCATCTCCTTCGCGCGGTCGCCGGCTTCGACTCCGCCGAGGCCGCCGTGGCCGCCTGCCGCCGCCGCTTCAAGAACCTTCCGGAGCGACACTTCCACTCGCTCGAGATCCTCGTCCGCCAGGAGCTCCAGCGGCGGGCCTGATGCGGGGAGGGGTGCGGGGATGCGGGGAGCGCCCCGCATCGGCACGATGCCGGATCTCGCGCAACTCCGCGAAAGCCATCGCTCGGGGACGGGTGCGCGGCGTGGCTCGGCCGTTGCTCTGCCTGGCTCGCCCAGGAGGGCCAAGACGATGGCCAATCAGGAAGCGCAGCCGACCGGAAGTGGCAAGGAGATCGCGTTGCTCGTGGGTGTCCTGCTGCTCGTCGCCGCCGCGACGATCGGCACTTACTGGATTCGCGCGCGCGCCGAGGCCGAGACGCCGCGGCCGCGAGTCTCGGCACCGGCGCCGGACGGCGACGTCGTGCACGCCGACGTTTACTTCGACTTCAAGAGCACGCGCCTGCGGGCGGACGCCGTCCGTCTCCTGCAGGAGAAGGCCTCGGTGATGGACCGGGCGAGCACGTGGGCGGTCCTCGTCCAGGGTTACTCCGACCGGCAGGGGCCGGCCGAGTACAACAAGCGCCTCGCCCAGCAGCGGGCCGACGCCGTGAAGCAGTTCCTGGTCGAGCTCGGCGTCCTCGAGGGCGCGGTGAAGGTCGTGACGATCGGCCAGGACGGCGCCCTGTGCGACGAGCCGTCGAAGGAGTGCCAGCAGCTGAACCGCCGCGTGCATCTCGAGATCCGCAAGCTCGCCCGGGCCGCCGCGGCCCCGGTCCGGCCGGCCCTCACGGTCGGCGACGTGCTCCAGACCTCGCGCGGGACGCAGCAGCCCTGAGGCCTCGCGCGATCCCGCTCGCGGGGGTCGCCTCCGGGGCGACGCCGGCTTCGGCCGGCGTCGCCCCGCTCCGCTAGCCGGCCGTGGCGCCGGCGACGGCGGACGACCGACGCCGCGGCCGGCCGGCCACGAGACCGCGCAGCGCCTCGACGGCGCGCGAGCGATCGGCCGCACGCCGGACGAGATGCGTGGTCACCCGCCAGGGCCGCGGGCCGAGGCCGTGAGCGCGGACGGCGCGGCGCGCGCTGGACGCGAGCAGCACCGAGCGCGGGGCGACGGCGTAGCCGACGTTGGCGGCCACGCACGCCAGCATGGTGTGATAGGACGCCACCTCGAAGATGCGCGGCGGCCGCAGGCCCCGGGCCGCGAGCCACGCCTGGATGCAGCTCCGATACGTGCAGCCGGCACCGAAGGTCACCAGCGTCCGCGCCCGCAGGTCGTCGACCGTCGGACGTCGCACGGCCGGGTGCGTGATGAGCGCCAGCTCCTCGACGAACGCCGGATCGGCCGCCAGGCCCGGCTCGTCGACGTCCCCGCCCACGAACGCCGCGCTCAGCTCGCCGGCGCGGACCTGAGCGAGGAGCACGCCGGACGTCGCCGTGACGAGCTCCACCTCGAGCGCGGGGTAGCGGGCGTGGAGCGCGCCGAGCAGGCGCGGCAGGTGGACGGCGGCCGTGCTCTCCATGGCGCCGATGAGGAGCCGCCCGCGCGGGGCGCCGTCGCCGACGTCGGCCCGCGCCTCCTCGGCGAGCGCGAGCAGGCGATCGGCCCAGACGAGCAGCCGGCGGCCCTCCGGCGTCAGCGACATCCCGCGGCGGGCGCGGACGAACAGCGGCACGCCCAGGTGCGCCTCGAGGCGCTTCACGCGCGCGGTCACGTTGGACTGCACGCGGTGCAGGCGATGGGCCGCTCGCGTCACGCCGCCCGCCTCCGCCACGGTCTTGAAGAGGGCCAGGTCGGACAGCTCCAGACTGCGTTCTCGTCCCGAGATCGATTCGTTCACGATTATTCATTTTACGAGACGGCTGGCGCGCCGCAAGCTGGCCCTGGGAGGTGCCCCATGCCGCTCACGACCGTCCTCACCGAACGCCTCGGCCTCACGCATCCGATCGTCCAGGCGCCGCTGGCCGGCGGCGGCGACACCCCGGCGCTGGTGGCCGCGGTGGCCGACGCCGGCGCGCTCGGCTTCATCGGCGCCGCCTACCTCACGCCGGCACAGATCGCCGAGAGCGGCCGCGAGGTGCGGGCGCGGACCCGGCGGCCGTTCGGGATCAACCTGTTTGCGCCGCTGCCCTTGCCGGCGCCGCCCGGCGAGGTCGAGGCGGCGCTCGCGCGAGTGGCGCCGTTCTACGCCGAGCTGGGCCTGCCGCATCCGACGGCGCCCGCCGTCGCGGCCGACACGTTCGACGCCCAGCTCGCCGCCGCCCTCGACAGCGGGGCCGCGGTCTTCAGCTTCACCTTCGGCGTGCTGCCGGCAGCCGCGATCGCGGCGATCAAGGCCCGCGGCCCGTTCCTGCTGGGCACCGCGACCACGGTCGAGGAGGCGGTGGCGCTCGAGCGCGCCGGCGTGGACGCCGTCGTCACCCAGGGCAGCGAGGCCGGGGGCCACCGGGGCACGTTCGCCACGGACTTCGAGGCGGCGATGGTCGGGACCATCGCGCTGGTGCCGCAGGTGGTCGATGCCGTGCGCGTGCCGGTCGTCGCCTCCGGCGGCCTCATGGACGGCCGCGGCCTGGCCGCGGCACTCGTGCTCGGCGCCGCCGGGGCGCAGCTCGGCACGGCGTTCCTCACGTGCGACGAGGCCGGCGTGCCCGCGGCCTACAAGGACGCCATCCTGACGGCCCGGGAGGACGCGACGCGCCTGACGCGCGCCTTCTCGGGACGGCCGGCGCGGGGCATCGTCAATCGCTTCATGACCGAGGTGGACCGCGCCGGCGGCGGGCTGCCGTTCCCGTGGCAGAACGCGCTCACGCGGCCGCTGCGCAGCGCGGCCGCCCAGGCCAACCGCGCGGAGTTTCTCTCGCTGTGGGCCGGGCAGGGCGTCCGCCTGGCGCGGCGGCAGAAGGCGGCCGAGCTGGTGGCGCGAATCGCGGCCGAGGCCGAGGCGGCGCTCAGGCGGCCTTGTGGAGCGTCCCGTCCTTCATGATCATCCGCAGCGCCGCGCGGTCCTGCAGGATCTCGACGTCGGCCAGCGGATCGCCGTCGACGAGGAGCAGGTCGGCCAGGGCGCCGGGCTTGACGACGCCGAGCTCGCCGGGGCGGCCCATGACCTCGCCTCCCAGGCGCGTGGCCGCCACCAGTGTCTCCATGGGCGAGAAACCCAGGATCTTGACGAAGAGCCACAGATCGCGCGCGTAGGTGCCGTGCGGGGTGAACGCGAAGCCGTAGTCGCCGCCCGGCAGCACGCGGATGCCGCGCCGGCGCATGCGCCCGATGGTCTCCACCGACGTCGCCAGCTCGCGCTCGAAGGCCTGCGCCCGCTCGGCGGTGACGCCCCACTGGCCGGCCGCCTGGCTCAGTGCGTAGGTGATGCCGAGCGCAGGCCCGACGAACACGCGGTCGCGCGCGGCCTCGAGCGCGTCGAGCGCGCGCTCGTCGGCGTAGTTGGCGTGATAGATGACGTCGATGCCGTGACGCACCGCCATCAGGACCGACTCGGCGCTGCGGCAGTGCGCGCACACCCTGAGGTTCCGGGCCCGCGCGACCTCCATCGCCGCCGCCACCTCGGCGTCGCTCATCGCCGTCTGCTCCGAGCCCCAGGTCGACGTGCCCAGGTCGCCGGAGATGTTCAGCTTCAGGCAATCGACGCCCTCGCGCGCCAGCAGCCGGCAGACGCGACGGATCGCCTCGGGGCCGTCGGCGACCCAGCAGAAGGTCGGCGTCTCGTGCTGCGGCAAGTGGAACAGGTTGGTGTCGCCGAGGCCGCCGGTCACGGTGATCTCGGGCCCGTTGGCGAGCAGCCGCGGACCGGGCACGCGGCCGGCCTCGATCTCGCGCCGCAGGACGACGTCCAGGCGCGGCTTGGCCGCCGCCGCCGACAGCGCGCTCGTGTAGCCGCAGTCGAGCATCGTGCGGGCGTTGCGCACGGTCACGAGCATGTGCTCCTCGGGCGGCAGGCGCGTCATCTCCGCCGCGAGGCCGTCGGTGAAGCTCAGGTGCGCGTGCGGCTCGACGAGGCCCGGCATCAGCGTGGCGCCGCGGCCGTCGATGACGGCGGCGCCGTCGGCCGGCCCGGCGGCCGACCCCGGCGCGACGTCGGCGATGCGGCGGCCGTCGATGCGCACCGCGCCGGGGAACGGCGCCCGGCCGGTGCCGTCGAGGATCCTGACGTTGGTGATCAGGTAGCCACCCATCGGCGATCCCTCCTCGCGATGCGCCAGGAGTCTAGCACTCCGCGCAGGCGGATGGTGACGGACGGGCCGCGGCGCTGCTCGAAGCACGCCACCAGGGTCGGCGCGAACGCCTCCGTCTCGAGGCGGATCTCGCGCGCCGGGCGGCCGAAGCGGACGACGCACTCGACGGCGACGTCGTCGAACGCGCGCGCCGCCGCCGTGAACCGCTCGACCAGGCTCCGCGCGATGCGGTCCATCTCCCGGTCGATGTCGGCGATCACGCGGTCGTGGCGATCGACCCGCGCCGGGGGCAGCGGGCGGAAGCAGGCCAGGCGGAGGCGGGCGTGCTCGGCGCGGGCGGTGGCGACGAGGGCCGGAAGGCCGTCGAGCGCCGTCGATTCTTGACCGGGCAGGACCACGGCGAGCAGGCGGGCGGTCACGAGCCGCCTCCGCAGTGAATGATGACGTCATAGTGGGCGGGCAGGCGGTCGAACACGGTCGGCGTCGCGGCGCCGATGAGCGACTCGTAGCCGCTGGGCGCCGAGAGCCGGACGCGCCCGCGGCGCCACAGCGCCGGGCTGCGCACGTCGATGGCCAGGAACGTGTCGCCGCCCAGCACGCGCCGCACACCGGCGTGGATGTCGGCGCGGACGACGCCGGCCGCGTACGCGCGCTGATCGAGCGCGAGGCGCCACGCCAGCAAGCCGAGGACGGGCACCAGGCACAGAGCAAGCTCCATCATGTCCACGAGCATCGTCATCTCCTTCTCTGTTGTCGCCGCGG
>Ga0209474_10002894_pt1 | contig 15452 bp, 14 predicted proteins | sample GraSoiAngelo_145_FD_185902 | JGI IMG/M metagenome (GOLD analysis project Ga0209474, IMG submission 185902) | Grasslands soil microbial communities from the Angelo Coastal Reserve, California, USA - 14_1009_05_20cm (SPAdes) (version 2) | ecosystem: Environmental > Terrestrial > Soil > Grasslands...
GGAAAGTACATTGGCGTGCGTGGCCAATTGACCAGTACGCGAAACGCGGACGGGTCGTATAGGCAAGTTTTCACGCTGCTTAAGTGATGCGAGGTAGCGGGCCAGATTGGCGCGAGCTGCGGTTGCGACGAGGCTTAGATCGAGATGAATTGGCTCAGGTTCGCGGGCGTTGCAATCGCCTTGATTGGCAGTAGTTTCTGATCAACAATGGTTTAGGCTGCGCACACGTAGCTGGCCCATTGCTTGCTTAGATTTGTTTGGGTTAAAGTCTCGCTGCGGCACATCTTGCCGTCGGCGGACTCAATCCAGAAAGGATTTTCAATTTATGGCTAAAGTTTTAGGTATCGATTTGGGGACCACTAACTCCTGCATGGCCGTGATGGAGGGTGGCGACCCGGTAGTTTTGGAAAATAGCGAAGGCGCGCGCACCACGCCTTCCATCGTCGCATTTACAAAAAGCGGCGAGCGGGTGGTCGGCCAGGCCGCGAAGCGTCAGGCGATCACGAATCCGCAGAATACAATCTTTTCAATCAAGCGGTTCATGGGCCGCAAGTTCGACGAGGTGCACGAGGAACAAAAACGCGTGCCTTACAAGATTGTGAAGGCTGCGAATGGCGACGCTCATGTTCAGGTGGAAGTAAACGGACAGCTCAAGGCTTTTTCGCCGCCGGAAATCTCGGCAATGATTTTATCCAAGATGAAAGCGGACGCGGAAGCGAAGCTCGGTGAAAAAATCGCGCAGGCGGTCATCACCGTGCCGGCGTATTTCAACGACTCGCAACGCAACGCCACCAAAGACGCCGGCAAGATCGCCGGCTTGGAAGTGCTGCGCATCATCAACGAGCCCACAGCCGCGTCGCTCGCTTACGGTTTGGATAAGAAAAAAGACGAGAAGATCGCGGTTTACGATTTGGGCGGCGGCACGTTCGACATTTCGGTTCTCGAGATTGGCGACGGCGTTTTCGAGGTGAAAGCGACCAACGGCGATACCCACCTGGGTGGCGACGACTGGGACGCGCGCATCATGGATTGGATCATCAACGAGTTCAAAAAGGATACGGGCATCGATTTAAGCAAGCAGCCGGACGCGGTTCAACGGATCAAGGAGGAAGCTGAGAAAGCCAAGGTCGCGCTTTCATCCACACAGGAATACGAAATCAATCTGCCGTTTATTACGGCGGACGCCAGCGGGCCGAAACATATCCAGAAGAAACTCACGCGTTCCAAGATGGAGCAGCTCTGCGATGATTTGTTCCAACGGACTATCCCGCCGGTGAAAGCGTGCTTGAAAGACTCGCAGCTGACGGAGAAGGAAATTAACGAGCTGGTGCTGGTGGGCGGCATGACGCGTATGCCCAAGGTTCAGCAAATTGCCCGCGACCTCATCGGCAAGGAACCACACAAGGGAGTAAACCCTGACGAAGTGGTCGCGATCGGCGCTGGCATTCAGGGAGGCGTGCTTAAGGGCGACGTCAAAGATGTGCTCCTTCTCGATGTTACACCGCTTACGCTTTCGATCGAAACAGCCGGCGGCGTAGCCACACCGATGATCCCACGGAACACCACTATTCCGACGAGAAAATCGCAAATTTTTTCGACTTACAGCGACAATCAACCAGGCGTGGAGATCAAGGTGTTACAGGGCGAGCGGCCACTGTCGCGCGACAATAAACAACTAGGCGTCTTCCACCTCGATGGAATTCCACCCGCCCCGCGGGGTGTTCCGCAAATCGAAGTGACCTTCGATACCGACGCGAACGGTATTCTGCACGTCTCGGCCAAAGATTTGGGCACCGGGAAGGAACAGAAAATTTCCATCACCGGCAGCTCCGGTCTTTCCAAGGAGGAAGTGGAGAAGATGCAGCGCGAAGCCGAAGCGCACGCGGAGGAAGACAAGAAGGCAAAGGAAGCGATCGAGATCAAGAACAACGCCGACATGCTTGCGTATCAATCCGAGAAGCAGTTGAAAGAGTTGGGCGACAAGATTTCCGGCGACAAGAAAAAGCAAGTCGAAGACGCCATCGCCGCGGTGCGTGATGCGATTAATCGCAACGACACCGATGCGATGAAGCGGACCTACGACGATTTGCAGAACAAGTTCCAGGAAGTTAGCGCCGATCTTTACAAGCAAGCATCAGCGCAAGCCGGTCCGCGCCCGGGTCCCCAACCCGGACCTGAAACGCAGCCGCGCGGCGGCGCCGAAGAAGGCGCAGGCCCCGCTAAACGGGGCGAAGGCGACGTTGTCGATGCGGAGTTCGAAGTCGTGGACGAAGACAAGAAAAAATAACAACAAATTTGCCGACGATTGTCGAAACATCGACGGTCGCCGGCCTAACCCAAAAAACAACAACCAAAGGAGTAAGAACAAACGCTTATGGCAGCAGTTAACGTAAAACCGCTCGGAGACAGGGTGCTGGTGCAGCCGATTGAAGAGCAGGAAGTAAAAAAAGGCGGGATCATCATCCCCGATACCGCCAAGGAAAAACCACAAGAGGGGAAAGTGGTCGCTTTAGGCACCGGCAAGATCGATGACAACGGTAAGAAAATCGATTTCACGGTGAAAAAGGGCGACAAGGTGCTGATCTCCAAATACGGCGGCACCGAAATCAAAATCGACAACGAAACCTACCTGATCATGCGCGAGGACGACATCCTCGGCATCATCGGATAACTCCCAACTAACAACTAAGGACTAACCTATGGCAGCTAAACAATTACAATTCGATGAAAATGCGCGGCACGCGTTGCTGCGCGGTGTCGAGAAACTGGCGAAGGCCGTGAAGGCAACGCTCGGACCGAGCGGTCGCAACGTGATTCTCGACAAAAAATTCGGCAGCCCGACGATCACCAAAGACGGTGTGACGGTCGCAAAAGAAATCGAGCTCGAAGATCCATATGAAAATATGGGCGCCCAGCTCGTGCGCGAAGTCGCGTCGAAAACTTCGGACATCGCGGGCGACGGCACTACCACGGCGACCGTTCTGGCGGAGTCCATTTATAAAGAAGGACTGCGCAACGTCACCGCGGGAGCGAACCCGACCTCATTGCAGCGCGGCATCATGAAAGCCGTCGAAGCAATCGTCGAGGAGCTAAAGAAAATCTCCAAGAAAGTCGGTGACCGCACCGAGATCGCGCAGGTCGCGACCGTTTCGGCCAACTGGGACAAGACGATCGGCGAAATCATCGCCGACGCCATGGACAAGGTTGGCAAGGACGGCACGATCACGGTCGAGGAAGCGAAATCGATCGAGACCACACTCGAAGTCGTCGAGGGCATGCAGTTCGACAAAGGTTATCTGTCGCCCTACTTCGTCACGAACGCGGAGGAGATGGAAGCCGTGCTCGAAAATCCTTACATCCTGATTTACGAGAAGAAAATCTCGAGCCTCAAGGACATGCTCCCATTGCTCGAGAAAGTCGCGAAAGCCGGCCGGCCGCTCCTCATCATTTCTGAGGACGTGGAAGGCGAAGCGCTCGCCACTTTGGTCGTGAACAAACTGCGCGGCACATTGCAAGTGTGCGCGGTGAAGGCCCCCGGCTTCGGCGATCGTCGCAAGGCGATGCTGGAAGACATCGCGGTGCTGACCGGTGGACGTCTGATCAGCGAAGATCTCGGGATCAAGCTCGAGAACATCAAGCTCGAAGACCTCGGCCGCACCAAGCGCGCCACCATCGACAAGGAGAACACCACCATTGTCGAAGGCGAAGGCAAGCAGGTCGATATTAAAGGCCGCATTGCGCAAATTCGTCGTCAGATTGAAGAGACGACCAGCGATTACGACAAAGAGAAACTGCAGGAGCGTCTCGCGAAACTCGCCGGCGGCGTGGCCGTCATTAATGTCGGCGCGGCGACCGAGACCGAGATGAAGGAGAAGAAAGCGCGCGTCGAAGATGCGTTGCACGCCACTCGCGCCGCGGTTGAGGAAGGCATCGTCGCAGGCGGCGGTGTCGCATACCTGCGCACGCAGAGAGTGCTCGACAACATCAAAGACCTCGAAGCCGACGAGAAAGTGGGCGTCGCCATTGTGCGCCGCGCTATTGAAGAGCCGACGCGTCAGCTCGCCGATAACGCTGGCAAGGAAGGCGCGCTCGTCGTTGAGGAAGTGAAGAAGCGCAAAGGCAACGAAGGCTACGACGTTTCCGCTGACGAATACACCGACCTGGTGAAGGCGGGGATTGTCGATCCAACCAAGGTCGCGCGCACCGCGTTGCAAAACGCCGCGTCGATCTCCGGTCTATTGCTCACCACCGAAGCGCTCGTGACGGAGATTCCTGAAAAGGAAAAATCTCCTCCGATGCCCGGCGGCGGAATGGGCGGTATGGGCGGCATGGACTACTAAGCCGAATGACAGTATGAATTCGAACAGCCGGACTCGAAAGGGTCCGGCTGTTTTGCTTTGGATTAAAATGAAAATCAGAGCGGCTCTCAAGTGGGGGCCGCAGCCATGGGGTTAAAGTGCAACTTCAGCAGGTCGCTCGGGTTAAGCGCCGCAAATGCGTAGGCGTGCCATATATCATCCGCAAACTCCACCTCGAACGTTTGTTATCGAGTTCTTCTCTAGGCGTGCGAAGCACCTGGAACCCAGGAAGACAGGAAAGCAGGAAAGATCAGAGAGGATTAGCGAGAACAAATCTCCTGCGTTCCTGCTTTCCTAATTTGATTCTCTTGGTTGCCTCGATTCCTGATTTTGATCCGTGAAAATCCGCGTTCATCCTTGGCTAAATCTGGGACTTGCCATCAGCGCGTGAATCGCGCATGATTAAGTCCCGATGATCAGAGCGAATTGTCGGGCGCGGTTCACCGCGGCTGATTTCGACTTCATTGTGCGCACGCTCGCGCGCTCACAAACTGATCAGGTTTCTCTGGTCGATCTTTTGAGCGATCTCGAAACGCGCGATTCCATTCTCGATCATCCGCGATTGGTTGACGCGATTTTAAATCATTGCGGACACCTGCGGATATCGTCGCAGTTTTATTTCTACGTTCTGGCCCGGCACGTTTTGCAGCAGGCTGGAATTGGCGACCGGAAGCTTTGCGATTATGTCGGGTCGTTACTCGAAACGTTTTCGCGCGCGAACCAATTACAGATTTCGGACGAGGTCGATCATCGCGCTCAGCAATATATTTCCGATATGCTCATTGCGCTGACTCGCGCGACTCCCGAACAAGCGTTTTTGCTCCGCGCGCACGTCGGCAATTACTCGCTTTTCATCAGCGGCATTTTTCACGAGAACGCACAGCGCCGCAGTTTGCGCGGCGGACCGGATATCGAATTCTACGAGCAGGTTGGCAGGACCAACTATCAACTTGTGGCCTCGCACGCCGTCGCGCGCCGCTGCGAACTTGACGACGTTTTCGAAGGATTAGCCGATCGGTTTCGCGATGTTCGGCTCGCGCTGAATCAGCTTTCCGATCAGTTGCTCAATCTGGATGATGACGCGCGCCCGTCGCTCAGCTTGTGAACGAGACGCTCTTCAGTCAAATCCAAAAGTTATTCGAGCGGACGTACGCGCAGGTCGGGATCAACCTGGAGGATTGCCTGATCGATCGGACGCGTTGCGCGCAATTGTCGGTGCTCGCGGGAAAATCGGCGCGCGAATTGAGCGAGTTCGCGCGCACATTCCTGCGCCGGGCGGGTGATCAGCTTTACGTTGGCATTTACTACTCGCGCTGGCTCATCGAGCAGCTGGAGCTTCACGATCCGCGCGCGGGCTTGGGCGATCGCAATATCCGGTCGCTGATCGTGTTCGTCGAAGAGCTCAATCATGCGCTGCATGCTGCGCTTCAGTTCAAAAACGGGACCCGCCAGATCGCCTCGGAAGATTTCGCCCGCAACCTTGAGCTCCAGGCGCAGGTCGACACCTATTTGGTGCTCCTGTTGTTTGTGGCATTTTTTCGGAAATCGCAGCGGATTTCACAAGCTGACCGGCGCTGGCTACGGTTTCATCTTTTTGCGCGCCAATGCCCGGAGGCATTTCGCGACGCGAACCTGCGTGGCCGCTATCTCGAAACCAGCCAGCTCGCCGCAAGCTACACGCGTTATCTGGACACGCTCAACGGCGTGCGGCGTCTCGATGAAATCCGGCGGTTCCATTCGCTCGATTACGGCGCGAAAAGGCAGCGCATTCTCACGCTGACGAACGGCGGCAGCAACTGACGCAAATCACCTCCGCTGGAGGTATCAGTTCTCCGGTAATTCGAGATCGGCGAGATCCTGTGGTCGGCCGACCGATTCCTTGAAGCCGGAACCGTCGAAACCGAAGTGATTTAAAGATCGACAAGTTTGACTGCGTTTTCGGTTGTCGCTCGAATCAAATATCCAGACCGCCCGTATAGCGCGGCCGCGCATGGAACGCCAGCCTGTGCGCTCCGACAATCACGTAGTCAATTCCGGCGAGAGTTTAGTGATTCGAGAAACTCTTTCGAGTCTTTGCTCAGGGCCATGATTGAGGAGATCGATCAGAATCTGCAAGGGTTCGTTGCCGCTAATCTTTTTGTAAAACTGGCGGTCGGCTTTTTCCGCTTCCGCAAAGCTGCGGAATTTTCGCACGATTTTGTCCACCCGAAACAATACCCGTGCTATCTGTTTTTCCGAGTGTTTTCTATGGGAATCACACGGGTAATAATTGCGCCCTGACCGATGCTGCGATTCATTTGAGAATGACGACGTATCCCAAAAGCCCGAAAGAAATGACGCGGGGAATGCTGTATTTCCCTCGGATGTTAGACAAGATCCGGCTGCACGCCCGCGGCGAATTGCATGAGGATTATCACGAGAACCTTGGCGCCGTGCATGCAGCGGACGGGGTGTGCTGCAATTTTCTGCGCATCCATTATCGAGACCTGGTTGATCGAGTGAAACAAGGCGGAACGGACGAAGAAATTCTGGAATGGTGTTTCGAAAAAGGGCGTCGCCTCAACGATGGCGATCTCTTTGTTTGGAACGGATTCGCCTCCAAACTTGGGTGGCGTGATTCGGTGACACCGCGATTGGAGAAACGAAAGCGAGAGGCCGGGATCGCCGATCGGGCCGAAATCTGCACAATTCCCGATCTTATCGATTTCGACGAAGGGCGATCGCAGTGACGAGTGATGAGTGACCAGTGACGAGTCGGTGGCGCTCCCGTCTTGTCATTCCGAGCGAAGTCGAGGAATCTCTCGCCATGCGTATGCGCTCAATCACATTGATAGCGATTTTCTTTTGCTTCTGGGTGACTCGAGCCAACGCAGAAGAGCCAAAATCTATCCCGACCTCGACAGCTACGCCCACGCCGACCGCAACACCGATTGTCTTTTCACCGCAGACACTCTCGGAACTGAAACAATTGCAGAAGGCAGCTCTGAACAGCGACTACGCCTACAAGCAGGTCGCACATCTTGCGAATAATATCGGGCCGCGACTGAGCGGTTCGGCACAAGCGGCGAAGGCAGTCGAATATGTCGCGAACGAATTGAAAGCAATCGGCTGTGAAGTGCAGCTGGAAAAAGCCATGGTGCCGCACTGGGTGCGCGGCGAAGAAACGGCAGTGCTCGTTCAATTTCCAGGGCAGGCGGAGAACACGACGCAAAAAATTGTGCTCACCGCGCTCGGCGCAAGCGTAGCCACTCCGCAGGAAGGTCTCGTGTCCGAAGTTGTCGCGGTAAAGAATTTTGATGAACTCAAATCCCTGTCTCATGACAGAGTCGCGGGCAAGATTGTGCTGTTCAATCATCCCTTCGACAAACAAATGGCCGCGGAAAGCCGTGCGGGCGACGCGTATGGTGAATCAGTTGTGTATCGAAGCGACGGCCCGAGCGCAGCTGCGCGTCAGGGTGCGGTGGCTTGTTTGATTCGTTCAGTCGGTGGCGCTGATTATCGGCTTCCGCATACTGGCCAGACAAATTATGCAAACGATGCGCCGAAGATTCCGGCCGGCGCGGTGACGGCGGAGGATGCGGATTTGATAGCCGATCTGGTCCGGCAAGGACCGGTGAAGATGAAATTGGTTCTCACGCCGCAGCAACTACCCGATGCCGAGAGCCACAATGTCATTGGTGACATCAAAGGCAGCGAACATCCCGAGCAAGTGGTTATCGTTTCCGGTCATTTGGACTCATGGGATTTGGGCACAGGCGCAATCGATGATGGCGCAGGCGTCGCGGTTTCGATGGAGGCGGCGAACCTGATCCAAAAACTTCATCTCAAACCTAAGCGCACGATTCGCGTAATCGCGTGGATGAACGAAGAGAATGGATCGGCCGGGTCGAAACAGTACGCAAAGGACCATGGAGGAGAGAATCATTTTGCAGCCATGGAAACGGATTTGGGCGCCGGCCACCCTGTCGGCATCAACATCAAGGGAAAGCCCGAGATAAAGAAGATGCTCGCGCTCATGGCGGCAATTTTGCAGGACTCAGGCGCCGGCATTCTCAATCTTGTCGAACACTGTGGCGCTGACATCGAGCCGCTGGAGAAAGCAGGGGTGCCCTGTTTTAGTCCGATTCAAGACAGCCGCTTCTATTTTAATTATCACCACACCGCCGCTGATACGCTGGACAAGATCGTGCCGAAAGAATTGGCGGAGAATTCCGCCGTTGTAGCAGTCGCTGCGTATGCGCTCGCGAACATGGAACAAGCGTTGCCTCGTTGAGTGGAATATCGATTGTGCGCTTTGCTTTGTTGATCGGCTTGTTCGCAATCGTGCCGTGCGCGGCGCAAGAAGAAACGACAGCCACGCCGAAGATTGAGAAGTTCATCACGACCTACGGCGCAAAGATTCACTACGTCGAAGCAGGTAGCGGTGCTCCCGTGATTTTGATTCACGGCTTGGCAGACAACGTCGCGATTTGGGACCCGGTAATCCCGGCGCTGGCTGCGAGATTCCGCGTCATCGCGCTGGATCAAATCGGTTTTGGCCGTTCCGATAAGCCGCTGCTCAATTATCGTGTCAGCACGCTGGTCGATTTTCTCGACGTCTTTTTGACCGAACTGAAAATTGAGCGCGCATCGCTGGTTGGCAACTCGTTAGGCGGCTGGGTTGCGGCAGCTTATGCCCTGGCGCATCCGGAGCGAGTAGAGCGGCTTGTCCTTTCCGACGCGGCAGGCTACGCAGCGCTGACAAAAACCATGGATTCTCGCGCCCTACGCGCGCTGCGCGTGGCTAGCCGCGATGATATTCGCTATCTCGGCCCGCTGGCATTTCACGACAAGCGCTTCTATCAAGATGTCGATACTGCGTTTAAAGAGCGAGTGACCGCCGGCGACAGCTACACGGTCGCTCAAGTCTTGGACTCAATGATTCGTGGCGATGATGCGCTCGATAACAAACTTCAGACGCTCAAGCAACCAACGCTGGTTCTCTGGGGCCGCGAAGATAAACTCATCCCGCTCAGTTTTGGCGAGCAGTTTCATCGAGAGATCGTCGACTCTCGACTCCGAATCATCGATAACTGCGGCCACATGCCGCAGCTGGAATGCCCTAACGAATTCTCCGCGGCTGTACTCAAATTTTTCAGCGACACGAAATGAAGCCTAGCCGCCCGCCATGCGCTTGAGATTGCGCATCTCGCTGAGCGCAAAATTTTGAAGTCGGCGGCCGCGATTGCGCAAAAATCTCCATGCCCCGGCATCGACGAAGTAGGTGAGCAAAATGCTGTCCCGCGTTTTTACTTCCGGCCCTACCAGACCGACCGAATGCCAGGTGTTATCGGCAACTGCGAACGCGTAACCGGTATTCGGCGAGAACAGCATCTGCGCGTTTTTTGGCTTCTTGCCGTTCGGTAATCTCTCGTGAAAAATCGTGCCGATCTGCTGCGTGGAATTGTCCGGCGGGAGGTAGAACTGGACGGTTATGCCCTTCCAAAGCGTGTCCGAGTGCGCGGTAATGAAGTATCCGGCGGTGTCACGTGTCAGGATTGGCACTGGATACATTCGCACCTTCGCGAAATCGGCTCCGAACCGGCGTTTTAAGCCTGGTGCAAGTCGCTCGACGAAAACTTTTCCCAGTTCTTTGGAACGGAGAATGCGGCCTGCAACATCCCAGACTTCGCGTTTTTCCGGCGGCAGGTGTCGGATGTATTCCGGGAAAAGATCGATCTTGGTGCGGGTCGGCTTTCCCTCTGTTGTGACATTTCTTACTCTAGCTTTGCCAGACAGCGCCCGGTAACCGCCGTCTGCCACCGGCATCGCGTCCAACATCGCCGCGTAGAAATCATCCGGAAACACTCCATCGAATCTCAAATGATAAAACGGCGATTCGTCCGCCTGCGCCCTTTGAATCGATCGCACGGCGAAATCGATCAAATTTTGAACTGATCGGGATTGTTTCACTGGTTGTTTTCAGCCGCTTAATTTAGGAACGCTGATTTGTTGCGCAATGAAATACGCCACGGCTGTCACTGATTCCAATGGCTAGGCCAGGGTAAACGTGGCGGCTCACTCCGCCATTGTCACGCCCAGGTCGCGCAACTGCTGTCTCGCTTGTTCGTATCCGGGTCTGAGCCGCAATGCCTCCTTCAGGTGAGCAACCGCTTCGTCTCGCCGGCCCTGCTGCGCCAGCATTCGTGCCAAATTGCAATGCGCCTCGGGATAATTTTCGTTCATTTGCACGGCTTTGGCGAATTGTTCAAATGCTTCATCGCTTTTTCCGATTTTCTCCAAGGCGCCACCGAGATTATTCCGAACTTTGGCAGCCTTTACAGAGTCACGTTCTGTGCTGAGTGCAGCCTGGTAGCAAGCAATGGCGCCGGCCCAGTCGCCTTTGCGGGCAAGCGCGTTACCGAGATTAAACTGCATCTCAGCAGATCCGGGATTGATCGCGACGGCTTCTTTGTAATGCGCGATGGCTTCCTCCAGTTGGCCGTTTCGCCAAAAAGCTGCACCCAGATTGTTATGGGCATCCGCGTAACTCGTGTCGAGCGCAACGGCCTTTTGATAATAACTGATGGCTTCCTCAGCTTGTCCCTGCTTCATAAGAGCGTTTCCGAAGAAGTTATACGCTTCCGCATAACCCGGATCGATCTGGAGCGCCTTTTGCAAATGGGCGATCGCTTCTTCCACCTCACCCGTTCGGACGAGAGCATTCCCGAGGTTGCTTTGGATCTGCACCACGCCCGGCTCTACGTCGAGAGCCTGTCTGTAATGCGTGATCGCTTCGTTGAGATCTCCCTTCTCCAGCAGCGCACCCGCAAGATTATTCTGAGCAATGTAATTGTTACGAGTAACATCAACGGTGTGCCTCCATAGCGTCTCGCTGTTTTGCCAATAAGCACCTTGGAAATAGCTGCGTGTTATGAATGCTCCTGTTATGACCAAGGCGGCAAGGGCCAATATTTCGCGTTTGTGCCCTGACTTTTTGAACGGCTCCATCGCTCCCCAGGCCCCCAGGATGTACAAGCCAATCTCGGACAAGTAGGTGTAGCGGTCGGCTCGTGCTATTGAGCCTATCTGAACAATGCCAATCATCGGAACCAGCATCCCCAAAAACCAGAGCCAGCCAGTTAACGCGAACGGATAAGTCTTGCGCCAGCGAAACAAAACTATGGAGACAATCAGCAGCAAGAGCAGTGCAAGGACTACTTCGGCGACGCTCGGGCCGCTTTTCGGGTATGGATACAGGACCGCCAGATGCGCTGGATAGATCATCTGAACAAGATACGCGATGTAGAACAGCGCAGCGTTGCCGGCACGCTCGGCGAAAGCGTGATGGACCTCCCCCGGGGTCACTTCGCGCGCCAGGATCGCGGCCACGCAGGTTGCGGCAGAAAGTGCAAAAAGCGGAATCTTCTCCAGAAACAGAACACGGACTACGGGCCACCCGCCTGCGCCGTGGCTACAGCGTCCCAATGGCCAGTAATCCAAAAGCAACAACACGAACGGCACCGTGACCAATGTCGCCTTACACATCAGACCCAGCACAAAGAAAACTAGCACCGTTATGTATCGGCCAGGGGAAAACCGCTCGCTGCGCGCGTAGCGGGTGTAGGCCCAAAGTGTGAGCATGAAAAACAGGCCGCTTAAAATATCACCTCGCCCTGAGACCCACGCGACCGGTTCCACACGCAGTGGATGAATGGCAAACAGCACCGCGACAAACGCACTGGCCCATAGGTTGTCGGTGAGTCGCCACAGAGCTACGAACAAGAAGATAACCGTCGCAGCGTGAAGCAGGATGTTACTAAGATGGTGTCCCCAGGGCCAGAGCCCGTACAGCTGACAATCCAGCATGTGCGAGATGGCAGTGAGTGGCTGCCAGTTGCCAGCGCGGAAATGAGTGAAGGCCCATGCCACATTACCAAGAGTAAGACCGCTGGTTATTCTTGGATTGGCATAGACGTAAGAACCATCATCGTAGTTGACGAACTCGTGGTGCAGCGTCTGGCCAAACGCGATCCAGACGATGCCCGCAAGCAAAATGCAGACGACGCTGGCGATTAAACGGTCATTATGAGTGTGAGAAGGGCGACTGGCGCGATGCGTTTTCGATACTTTCGTTCGCTTCACCGGAAACCCCATTGGAATGGAGAAAGTAGAAGATCGCCTATTCAGCGCAAATCTGCTGGCGCTCGCTGGAATCGCGATGTTGATGATGTTAGGCATCTCAACAATCTTCCAAAAGCGTCGAGCTTTAACTATGACCGAAGCAACTGAAAGACGTTCGCGTTTGTCGCGGTTCGGCCGCTGGGTTGCAGAATTGCTCCTGGTGTTCGTCGGCGTTTACGCTGCGTTTTGGCTCAACAATTATCAACAGCATCGTCAGGACGCCCAGCGGCGCGATCAAATTCTAGCTTCGCTCGAGCAGGAATTTCTCAAAGGAATCGAGAGCGGAAAAATTATTGGCGCAAAACAAGAACGACAAGCGGCGGAGTTTCGGCGCGCGCTCGACGCCGGCGAGATGCCGCAGCTGACTCCCTTTGTTTTCACGACTGACTACAGTCCGGGCGATATCGCCACGCTGCTTCAATCGGGGGGCGTTGAATTGCTCGCCGTGAAGACGCTGATGGCCTTGCGCGAACTCGAATCCGTCATTCGCTGGGGCCTTAGCGATATGCAGCGTTACGAGAAATTGAGCGACGCGCTGATCGTGCCGAATCTCGACCAGGACATTTCCTTCTTTTATGACCCGGCTACGAAGAAGTTGCGAAAACGCTTCGAGATCTATCCCCAAGCTTTGGAAGCGACTGTGAAATTCGCCCACGACCTGGAGCGAACCAAAACCGAGTTGGTCAAACAAATCCAAACCGAACGGCAGCGAAATCTTTAACACGCCACCTCATCATGTCATTCTGATCCCGCAGTCGCGGGAGAAGAATCCCATATCATTTCTAGACCGCTCGTCATCGAGTTTAATCAGAGATGTTTCGCTTCGCTCAACATGACATCCTCGTCTAAAGATGAGGTCTGGTATGAATCCCATAATCCGAATCCTGGCATTCTTTTCGTCTCTCTTGGCAGCGAGTTTTTCGTCGGCCGCTGATTATCCCGCGCCGACGGAAGGCGATTTCACGGTCCGCGACTTTAAATTTACATCGGGCGAGACATTGCCAGAGTTGCATCTCCATTACCGGACCGTTGGAAAGTCGGAGAAAGATGCGCAGGGCGGAACGACGAATGCAGTTCTGATTATGCACGGGACAACTGGCAGCGGCGCGCAGTTTGTGCCGCGGCCCGAGTTTGCAGATCAGCTGTTCGCGAAAGACCAACCGCTCGATGCGACGAAATTTTTCATCATCCTCCCGGACGGAATCGGTCACGGCAAATCGAGCAAGCCGAGCGACGGAATGCGCGCAAAATTTCCGCACTACGGGTATCTCGACATGGTGGAAGCGCAGTATCGTTTGCTTACCGAAGGGCTCGGAGTCAATCATGCGCGCCTGGTGATGGGAACTTCAATGGGCGGGATGCACACATGGCTTTGGGGCGAGTTGCATTCCGATTTTATGGACGCGCTGATGCCGCTAGCGAGTTTGCCGACACAGATTTCGGGACGCAACCGCGCCTGGCGCCGGATGATCATCGACGCGATCCGCAATGATCCAGCGTGGAAAGGCGGCGAGTACAAGACTCAACCGGCAAGCCTCCAGACTGCGGCAGTAATGCTCTGGTTTATGAGCAGTAATCCGGTGTTACGACAAAAGGACGCGCCCACTCTGGCGAAGACGGATGAAGTTCTCGACAAGTTTGTTGATGGAATCGTGAAAAGCGACGACGCGAACAACGTGCTCTACGCGCTCGAAGCTTCACGCGATTACGATCCCGGGCCCAATCTAAAAAAAATTCGCGCGCCCCTTCTCGCCATTAATTCTGCCGACGATCTCATCAATCCACCCGAGCTTGGGATTCTCGAGCGCGAGATCAAGCGCGTCCCGCACGGCCGCGCCATCGTGATTCCGACGAGCGACAAAACGCGCGGTCACGGCAGTCATACGATTGCCGCGTTATGGAAGGATCAGTTGGTGGAATTGCTAAAGGAAACTGAACAGGGTCACTAGTCCAGAAATCACGGGCCCGACGCTTTTGGCTGATTTTTGCTCGGGAGCTTTCCGAATTTAGCTTCCTTCCCGCAAATGAGCGTTCCACAGCCGATGAAGGGGTCAATCAAGTCTGGCGCTGTTCTTGTTCCTCGCGAGGGCGCGAGAGGAACTGTTGAGGTTCGCTTGCGCTTAAGCCTCTTAACAGTTCAATCAGGCGCGCTTCGTAAGAATCACACAGTGGAGATTCGCCATTTGGTTGGACCCATTCGGGATGTTGGATCCGCAGGTCATCGTGAATCTGTTTCCGCAGGTCTGCGTAGGTAGCGACTTCTTGAAGCATGACCACTGATCCGTTGGCGCTTATCTCGGTGCCGCCGCCATCGCGTTAGCCAATAAAATAATTGGCCAGACAGCAACAGAGACAATTATGCCGAAGGCAACCAGTTCAGATAAGTAATTCGGCTCCGCCCTGTAGGCATGTCGATCACTGAAGAAACGAGAAGCGCGACCGCGTATCGAGTTTGTTGTTTCCATGTTCATGCAAAGTAGACAATGGTTTGAGTGCTCGCGTTTCGCCGCAAAAAGTAACGTCTCTGTTACCTTCGACAGAAGCGCGTTACAATTGTGTCATACCGCGCAGCAACCGGGGTGCGGCGACTCGTGTTGCCACCGCGATTGTGCGCGGCGCTGCATTTGGAAGCTATCGGCGGCGTTTAGTAGTACGCTCCGCCGTAATAGCTGTCCCAGGGATAATACGGATAATAGTCTGGCCCGTAGTACGTATTGTACGGCGCCTCGGGCGTGCGATTCGAATCGACATAGTAGACGTCCGCGCATCCGCTAAGCAAAAATGCAACTAGCGCGGCGTACAGCAGCGAAACGATTGCTGCTGTAATATCGCGACGTTTTTCGGTCACTGTTGTCACAAGAGCTTTTGGGGGTGCTCATTTGAGCGCAACGGCTCAAGCAAATACAAGCAAAAAATTAAGCGCATCGGCGC
>Ga0209474_10002895_pt1 | contig 15449 bp, 9 predicted proteins | sample GraSoiAngelo_145_FD_185902 | JGI IMG/M metagenome (GOLD analysis project Ga0209474, IMG submission 185902) | Grasslands soil microbial communities from the Angelo Coastal Reserve, California, USA - 14_1009_05_20cm (SPAdes) (version 2) | ecosystem: Environmental > Terrestrial > Soil > Grasslands ...
TGGTTAACTATTCGGGCTCTGCTTCTGATTTTGAAGATGGAGAATTGCCGCCCTCAGGATTTACTTGGCAAGTGGACTTCCATCACGACACCCACCTTCATCCATTTATTGCCGCAACAACAGGAAGTAAAACGGGCACCTTTACCATTCCAACTCGCGGCGAGACATCTTCCAATGTGTATTATCGTATAATTCTCACGGTGAAGGATTCGGCCGGCTTAACCCGGACCGTCACTCGCGACATCTTACCACGGAAAGCAGATATGACGTTTGCTACCACTCCAGCGGGCCTGCAAATCACTTTGGATGGTGAACAGCGCGTGACACCATTTACAGTAACTGGAGTTGTAGGAATTATAAGAGCAATTGCAGCACCTAGCCCACAAACTTTGAATGGATTGAGTTACGTTTTTCAATCTTGGTCGGATGGGGGTGCGAGAAGTCACGAGATTAGGACACCGTCTATGAGTACGACATACACGGCTAACTTTATAAGACCTTAATAGCGCGTTGTCAGAAGTATCGCAGGGCGTGGGGCGTTCAAGGAATTAGGTTTCCGTTATTTCCGTTCCGCTCTACGCGAGTCGTTGACATTGTGTTGAGGATACGACCGTCTGAAATGGTCGCATAGTGTCGCAACTGCCCGCGCTCCGTCGAAGGGACGATCTGCGTCAGCGGGCAAGACACTAGATAACGAGTCCCCTGCTCTAACCGCTGAGTTACAGGGCCGCAGCGATCCCGGAATTACATCATGCGAATCGTTTGCGACCAACTCTGAAAACAACTGCCGGGTATGCAATATTCGGAATGGCAGCATCGTGCAGCCTTTCGACCGAAATTCCAATTAGCTCTGCGCCGCCTTGCGATTCACGTGCGTTAGAGGTCATGCTGGCAGAATGCAGCGCATTTATCGAGTAACAATCGTAACTGCTCGTCAGCGACGATTTCTCAATATTTTCATTGGTGGCATGACGCCCACAGTCAACTAATCCTATGCAACAGCGACAAACGATCATCGAAATTCGGCCTTTACGGGCGGCTGGCAGTGTTACTAGGGGTCCCGCTGTCCAACCGTACTGGGTCGGCGACACGGCCAAAGAGGACACACTCGATTACGCCACTGCGCCCGCAAAATTCGGAGGCGGTGAATTTCGCGGGCTCATTTTCCGTCTACTGAGAGATAATAGCAAATCGCGTTGCTCACTGTTTTCGGAATCGCTTGCCGAAAAATCGTTTCGCCATGATAATCGTTGCTCTTCTTTGGGGGTATAGCTCAGTTGGTAGAGCGTCTCGTTCGCAATGAGAAGGTCAGGGGTTCGAATCCCCTTACCTCCAGTCTTCGCCCTTCCCAGGGGAGATCGAAGACCACCGCGCCGGCGTTTGCAAAGGCGGACACTCAGCACCGCATTCAATCTTTTCCAAAAAAGTTAACGTAGGATGCGAAAATCCGCGGGCAGTGTAACTTTGGCAGCAGGTTCATCGTGATCGATTTGCCCACCCACACTGCCACCGCCGGAAAAATTGGCGGCGGCGGCGTTAACCGCGACCTTCTCTGGTGGTGGCGAGATGGTCGATTGTTCTTTGGCTTTGAGGGCGTCGTTTAGCGCCGGCAAATCCTTTGCAACCAGCCCTGCAAACTCTTTCGAAACATCAGCGAGTTCGAGTTTCAAAGCCTCGAAGTAGGCGAGCTGATAGTCGCCCGGTTTGCCTTCGTAGCTCAGGAGCGCGCCATAAAGCTGATCGGTGTGCTCGCGCAAGCGCTCTTCACCTGTAATCGCGCCACCTTCTTTAGTGGCGACGATTTGTTTGCGAACGGCGTCCACTTTGCCATCGAAATCGCTCACGCGTTTCTTTAATGGATCGGACTCCGGCAAGGCACCGCTCGTTTTTGCCAGGGCGTCGCGCAGAAACAATATACGATCCATTAACGCGCTCTCATCTTCGAACAACGCCCGAACCTTCATTGCGGCATCGAACTGCGCTTTACGGTCGGCCTCGCTAAATTTCGCCCGCCGATCGAGCCCAATCGTAAGCTTTGTTTCGGTCGCTTTCCCATTTTTCGTTAGGCGCACGGTGTAAACACCAGGCACAAGACGCGGGCCGCGGATACCATTGAAAGCAACTTGGGCTGCCGGTGGAACGCGGGGCGGTTTCGCCCGCATGCTCCAGGTGACGCGATTCAAGCCTGGTCGTTTACTGGCCGGTAGTTCGTCAACTACTTGCCCGGAAGAATCGAGCACTTCCAACTTCAGCTTACCAAAAAGATGTCGTGCCTTCTGGTAGTAAGTAATGACAGCGGCGTCTGGCGGATTATCGCCAATAAATACGGCGTCGCCGTTGGCCCAGCCACCACCGCCTTCAATGCGCTGCTGCTGCACTGGTCGCGCCGAAACAAAGGCTGCCTCCTGCGGAAGAAGCTCAGGGGTGAGAGAGCGCCACGGCGTAATATCATCAACAATCCAGATCCCGCGGCCATGCGTGGCCAAAACAAGATCGTTTTCACGGGGCTGAATCGCGAGATCGCGCACCGCCACCGCCGGAAACCGACCACCTTTGAATTGCGCCCATCCCTTTCCGCCATCAATCGAAACGTACAGACCAAACTCAGTTCCAAGAAAAAGCAGGCTCGGTTTCACGACATCTTCCTTGATGACGTGCGCGTAACCTCGAACACCTTTCGCATCCTGCGCCGTCACGAGCGGGGTCCAGGTTTTCCCAAAATCAGTGGTGCGAAAAGCGTACGGTGCCATGTCACCAAAACTATGGCGATCGAAGGCGACGTAGGCAGTGCCGGCGTCGTAGTTACTGGCCTGGACCCAGCTTACCCAGGAGTTCGGCGGAAGGCCGGGAACGTTTCCGACCACATTGTTCCAGCTCTTAGCTCCATCGCGGGTCAGTTGCAGATTGCCATCGTCGGTTCCCACCCAAATCACATTCTTGTCCTTGGGCGATTCGCTGATGGAATAAATAGTCGTATGCATCTCCGCCGCGGAGTTATCGACGGTGATCCCGCCCGACTGTTCCTGTTTTTGTTTCTCCGGGTCATTCGTCGTCAGATCAGGCGAAATGCGTTCCCAGGTCTGGCCATGATCGCGCGAGCGAAAGAGAAATTGCGCGCCGATATAAAGTGTCCCTTTCTCGTTAGGCGAAAGCGCCATCGGGGTATTCCAATTCCAGCGCAGTTTTTCCTTGTAGTTCGGCTTAGGCTGAATGTCGCGCTGTCCGTGGGTGTAGCGATTTACCCGGCCGATATAGCCACCCTGATATTCGGCATAGAGGTAATCGGGATCGCTCGGATCGGGAAAACAGAAGAAGCCATCACCATTAAACATATTTTCCCAACGGGAATTGGTGATGCCGCCGGGGTACTGCGAGTCCCCGACCCAGGCGCTGTTGTCCTGCAATCCGCCATAGACGCGATACGGGTCCTGGTCGTCCACGCTGACATGGTAGAACTGCGAGACGGGAAGGTTGTCGCCTTTCCACCATTTGCTCCCGCTATTGTAGGAATACCACATCCCGCCGTCATCCCCGGAAAAGACAGTTTGCGGATTGGATGGATCGATCCAGACGCAATGAACGTCCCCGTGCATCCCGCCAAACCCGCCAACCGCGGCAAAGCTTTTCCCCGCGTCCTCACTCACAATCATTGAGCCGTCGGTCTTAAAAAGGCGGTCGGGATTTTTCGGATCAACTATTAAATTGGCGAAGTAAAACGGACGCCAGACCATCCACTGGCTCTTATCGCGCTTATCCCAGGTGTTGCCGCCATCATCGGAGACGAAGAGCGCGCTATCGGTTGATTCAACAAAAGCGTAAACCCGCTTCGAATTCGATGGTGCGATCGCAATCGCAATTCGGCCATAGGGTTTTTTTGGAAAGCCCTTGCTGTTCTCCGCCGTAATCTCATTCCAAGTATTGCCGCCATCGCTGGAGCGAAACAGTCCGCTCCCCGACAGCGCGTTCGGACCATCGCCGCCGGAACGAAAAGTCCAGCCTTTGCGCCGAAAATCCCAGAGCGCCGCGAACATGACATTCGAATCATTGGGATCGATCGCGACGGCGGAACACCCCGTCGAAAGATTACTGCCTTTGAGCGCGAGCTCCCAGTTTTTGCCGCCATCTGTTGTGCGATAGAGCCCGCGATCCGGCGAGTCGCTCCAAAGGGCGCCGGGCACACTGGCAAAAACAATGTCGCTGTTTTTCGGGCTAACGACAATTTGGGCGATGCGTTCCGACTTCGGTAATCCGGCATTGGTCCAGGTCTCGCCGCCATCGCTTGATTTGTAGATCCCGTCCCCAATTGACACGCTGTTGCGCGTCCACGATTCGCCGCTGCCGACCCAAATATTCTTGGAATTCTTCGGATCAATTGCGATCGCGCCGATCGATTGCACTGCCTGTTCGTCGAATACCGGACGAAAGCGCGTACCGCCGTCATCCGATTTCCAAATGCCGCCGCTGGCTGCGCCGACGAAAAGGGTAATCTTGCCCGAAGGCTCTTTCACACCCTCGACTGCGGAGATTCGGCCGCTCATTGCGGCCGACCCGATATTGCGCGCACCCAGTCCGGAAATGGTGGCGGAATTGTAAGGTGCTTCGTTCGTGCCGGAGGCCGATGCACTAACGAGGATTGAACAGAGTAAAGTAGGGATGAGAAAACGCATATGTTATTTCGCGGTTGGAAATTTGAAGATCGCATCATCAACCGTGATATTGGGTTCGGCCTTGTCGATTACGATTTTTTGTTTGTCCGGTCCGCCTTTGCGGCCGGACTCAATGGAGAACGGCAGAAAGACGCCGGCAATTTTTTCGTAGTCGCCAATATCGGTCTCTACTTCCACCTGTGCGCCTTGCTCGACCCGCTGCGTCGTCTGACGAATTTCCAGAAAAGCATCCGGATCGAGATAAACGAAAGTTACGTCACCATTCTTCCGAACTACTTTGAGCTTGTGCGCCGATGTCCCGTCGACGTCTTCAGTACCGAGATACTCCACCGTGCTTCCCTTTGCCTTCCAATCAACTAACGGCCCGTCGATTTCAGCCTCTTCGATCAACGACTTTGTATCGTCGGCCGACATTTTTTCCGGATCCTTGCGGCCTTGGAACGGGTAAACTTTCCAGCCTTGTTCGCCGTCGTAGGCCTGGATGGCGGTCATGCCCTGCAAAGTGGCTTCGGACCGCACTTCCCCGGGGCGCTTCTTGGTCTCAACATAAGCGAGTTGGAACTGCCCTTCGTTGACCAGCATTTTGCCAGTGAAACGAACTGATTGCAGAGCGCGCAGCGCGTCAGCGCCACCCTTGGCGGCCACATTTTTTGCGACTAACTCGTCAATGGTCAGTTGCGGTTTATCCTGAGCGCAGGCCGCGGTAACAGCCAATGCGCTGGCGATGGAAACAATGGTGAGTCGAGAGTACATAAATTGAGCGAGTGAACGACAGTGTTCGCCGGAGCCTTATGCAACGAACGTGCCAAAGGCAAGCTTTAATCGCAAGCAACTCTGGTTGCGCAGCTTAGCCGGTCACCGTTCAGCCTGATGCCTCGCGATTGTGTCCCGCGATCGGGATTTTCTCGACCCGGATTCGGGATCGTAAAAAGAGCGCAAAATGGACCTACCCGCGCGTAGGGCGACACGCATTAGTCCGATGATGGTGTTACGAACAGAGTAAGTCGTCGCCCCAAAACCGCCTTTTTCTGATAAGCTCTTTTTACCAATCACGGATTTTTAACTCAATGCGCCAAAACCAAGGCCGAGCCCGTAAGTGACAGCCGCTTCGAGGACGCCGACGAGGGTCATTTCGAATCCCGAGGCCCACCACGAGCGGATCGTAATGAGGGATTTGACAGCACCGACGGCGAAATGAGCCACGATACTCACCACGAATGATGTAATAACGGCGGGTAACCCAGCCATGAAAAAGAAAGGAATAATGGGAATGAACGCCCCCACGGCGGTGGAGACTGATGCTGAAGCTGCCGATTTCCATGGATTGGGGAAGCGATGCTCGGAAAGCCCGAGCTCGCTTTGCGCCATCGCCTGCACCAGTTGATCGGGGTTTTCCGCCAGGCGCTCGGCCATTTTTTGAGATTCCTCCGCGCCGAAGCCCTGAAGCTGGTAGAACAGCGCCATCTCCTCGATTTCTTCCTCGGGATTTTCTTCCACCTCAGCTTTTTCGCGGGCGATTTCCGCTTCATAAACTTCGCCCTCGCTTTTGACCGCGAGATACGCGCCCGCGCCCATCGACAAAGCGGAGGCGAGCATTCCGGCGAGACCGGAAATCAAAACATAATGCTGTTGATTATTGGTTGCACCGGCGACACCGGAAACAATTCCGAAAACAGCGCCGAGCCCATCATTCACCCCGTAGATGGCGTCAGCAACCCAACTGCCGCCACGCCCATGCCAGCGTTCGCGCTTTAGAATTGTATCTAGCGCAGTCTTAGGATTCGGCGGTCCGGCCATTGCATTCAACGCGCGAGCGTGCGCTTTTTCTTCCAGCGCGCTGGTGCGCAAAAATTCCTGCACGTCCTGCTCGCCCGCGAGCGCGCGATCGCGCTGCGCGGAAAATTCGCGCTCATGTTTTTCCTCCGCCGCTTCCATTCGGCGAATCGCGATGTCGGTGCCAAGTGAACGCGTGAATCGTCGTTTGAATCGAGTCCAGATATTTTCGGTCAACACTGGAACCGGCTCATCCATCTCGCGCAACTTTTGCTCCCACCGTCTAGCGTGACGCTCTTCCGCCTCCGCCATGCGGATAAGAATGCCTTTGCGTTTTTCGTCACTCTCACGGGCGGCCAGATCGCGGTAGACCTGCGCCGTTTCTACTTCCGCGCGCCAATTCTTAAGGACGACTTCAACTGTTTCTTTCCTCGGTGTTTCAGCCATCGCCAGATATTAGAGAGGACATCTAATGAATGCCAAGCGTTGTGGTATTGTAGCTGCCGCCGTCACTGGCGGCAGAACGAGAGCGACCTGCTGCTGGAGACAGCGGCAGCTACAACAAACGCTCGGAGGGACTAGTCTGCTTCCGCCAGTGCGGCCGAAACCGGTGGCATGGATTTCGGTCTTAGTTGTTGGGTGGTGATGACAATTGCGACCGATCCGATGATTAAGGCCGCTGCCAAGATCGTCCGCGAAGCAAGGTGCTCGCCCGCGAAAAGCGCTCCCAGTATCACTGCTACGATCGGATTGACGTAGGCGTAGGTCGCGACCTTGGCGGGATCGCAGTGCCGCAGAAGGTAAATGTAGGCGGTGAATCCGATGATGGCCCCAATCAGAACAAGATAAATCCAAGCCCAAATTGAATGCGCGGTAACTGCGGCTAGATGAAATTTCTCACGCGTAATCAATCCCACGAGCAGCAGCAGCATGCCGCCGCAAATCATTTGCTGCCCCGCCGCGAGAAAAGGCGAGTCGGCGTTTTTCGCGGACCGCGAATAAAGGGAACCGATCGACCAAAGGAGAGATGCGACGAGCAAGATTAGCATGCCAATTCCTGGATGCCGCGATTCGTTAGCTGAAAAGTGCATCGAAGGTGCCATTAGAATTCCTACACCAATGAATCCGCCCGCCAGTCCAAGCAAAACCGGTAGTCTCGGGCGCGGGGTTTCGCCTGTCGCCCACGAGAGCAGCACGATGTAAATCGGTACCGTCGCGACAATCACTGCCGCCAGCCCGGTATCGATATATTGTTCTGAAATGGTGACGCCGCCATTTCCGCCCAGCAGCAAAAGTCCACCGACGATGAGAGAGCTGCGCCACGTGATGGCGGGCGGTCGTGTTGCACCTCGCGCCCGTGCCATACCGTAGAGAATCAATCCGGCGGTGAGGTAACGGGAACCGGCCATGAGAAATGGAGGGATGGAATCGATGGCGAGGCGAATGCCCAAATAAGTCGAGCCCCAGATCAGATAAAGCACCGCAAAGGCGAGCAAGATCGCCAATCGCGTCGGCTGTCGCATTGTTTACCAGCGCATCGGCCACGAAGCTCCGCAAACGAATTGCGCCGATTCCCTAGCTACGATCGCCGGCCCCTGATCAACCGGTATGCGAGCAAAAGTAACATGGCACCAATAATAGAAGCGATGAAGCCGACAGGTTGTCCCGGCTCGTACCAACCGATGGCGCGGCCGAGAAATCCGGCCACGAACGCGCCTGCTATGCCGAGCAGAATCGTGATCAAGCAACCGCCCGGATCGCGGCCGGGCATCAGCAGCTTTGCGATCGCGCCGACGACTAAGCCGATAACGAGTGTGCCTAGAATCGTAGCCATAAACTCAATCTGTTTGTTGCAAGATTGATTCGACGGCGAAAGGGCGCAACCGCTTTCCCGATTACAGCTGGATTACCTGGGCGCTGCGGATGTCGTCGCTGTTGCCAATTTCCTTTAGCAGTTCTTCGCCCGGGGCACTATCGAGATTCAAAACGGTAAGCGCGGTGCCGCCGGCCTGATTTCGGCTAAGTGACATGGTGGCGATGTTCACGCCATGTTGGCCAAGTAAGGTTCCAATTCGACCGACCATGCCGGGGCGATCGGTATTTTCGAGCACGAGAATCACACCTTGTGGGCGCGCTTCCACGGGTCGGGCATTGATGCTAACGATTCGTGGAGTAACTCCAAAAAATGCGCCGCCGACGGATATGTTTTTCCCTTCCGCGCTGGCCGAAAGTTCCAACATGTCGGAATAATCGCCGGGCGCGCTCAGCCGCGTCTCGGTAATTTTCAGTCCCAAACTTTCGGCGAAGGCGGGTGCGTTTACTTCATTTACTTCGTTTCCACCGGCGCTCTGCAGAAAACCTTTGAGCACGGCGCGAGTGATCGCGGTGGTATCGACTTCATTTACTTTTCCGCTGTAATTGATGTTGAGCGAATCGACTCGTCGAGGCGCAAGCTGAGAGAGGAAGCGCCCAAGTTTCTCCCCAAAACGCAAATGCGGCCCAATAAGAGCGAGCGTTTTCGCGTCGAGCGTCGGCATATTGACGGCATTGCGGATTGTCCCCTCGAGCAAGGCCGCACGAATGGACTGCGCGATTTCGATTCCAACGCTTTCCTGCGCTTCTGCGGTCGAGGCACCGAGATGCGGCGTCAGAACAAGTTTCGAGATTTTTCGTAGCGGCGAATCGGCGGGCAACGGTTCAGTTTCGAAAACGTCGAGCGCGGCACCGGCGACCTGACCGCTCGATATAGCATCGGCCAATGCCTCCTCGTCAATCAGTCCGCCACGCGCACAATTGATGATGCGCACGCCGCACTTTGTTTTCGCGAGACGTTCCGTATTCAAAATATGGCGCGTTTCCGCGGTAAGCGGTGTGTGCAGCGAAATAAAGTCCGCGGCGCCGAGCAACTCATCGAGCTCTTCCACCAGTTCGACCTGCAAACTTCGCGCCCGCGAGGCGGAAAGGTATGGATCGAACGCAAGCACGCGCATTCCAAAGGCAATGGCGCGCCGGCTGAGCTCGCTCCCGATTCGGCCCATCCCAATAATGCCGAGAGTTTTGTTGTAGAGTTCCACTCCCTCCAGACTTTTGCGGTCCCAGGTGCCGCCCTTTATCGTCGCATCGGCGCGCGCGATGTTTCGGGCAAGACTGAGCAGCAACGAAAAAGCGTGCTCGGCCGTCGAAATGGTATTCGCCCCTGGCGCATTCAGGACAACCACGCCCCGGCGCGTCGCGGTCTCGACGTCGACATTGTCCACCCCGACCCCGGCGCGACCGACCACGCGCAATTTTTTCCCTGCGTTCAAAATTTTCGCGGTCACCTTCGTTTGGCTACGAATGATGAGCGCAGCAAAATCTGGAATGGCTTCGGCTAATTGCGTCTCGCTCAACCCGGTTTGCACGTTGGCCTCGAGCGCGCTGTCACGCGTCAGCTCATCGATCCCGCGCTGGGAAATGGAATCGGCGATGAAAACTTTTAGCAAAGACATGTGGCAGAACCTTTAACATCCAATGGACAATGCAAAAGTGTAACATAGACTTCCAGTCTATGGGCCCAGCGGGCTTGAAACCCGCTGAAAGAACAACACTGATGAGGACAGCGGACAGAATGTCCCCAGGGCGCACAGTCCGAAGGCCTGTGTTCCCGCTGGAAGCAGCGTTGGAGTCGCATCAGCCGTAGATGATTAGCCGAATGGTATCTGGTAATTGCGCCGCGATGTTGGTGACTACATTTCCGCGCAACAAATTCGTGAGGGTAAGGCGATGGGACGTACCGAGCATCAGAAAATCAACACCGATGGTGGCAGCGAGATCGAGAATTGTCGCGGCCGGATCATCGCTCACGGCATAGACCGGCATTACCGGAATGTCGCGTTCGCAGCCAAGCTTTAGCATTAGGGAAAGAATCGCATTCGCCTCCGAGTCATCCTGCCAGCGAGCGCGCCCCCGGACCGGACCGGCACCGTAATAAATCGCGATTTCCTTGACGAAAACAACATAGAGACTGGCTTTGCGCAATTGTGCTTCATCCAGCGCGTAGCTCAGCACCGGAGTAATGCCGCGTGCCGCTACCATAATGCGCTGGCCTTCTTCGAGACGCGGCTGCATGGACGCGGCTAAAGTGGGCGTGACCATTTCCGCCACCTGCCGCGTTACAGTGAGAGTCGTGATGCCAGAGCGTTTCAGGGTGTAAGCGCGTACAGCGAGTCCAACTCCGAGCACGCAACACACAAAAAAAAGCGCGTCAGGTTTCGTATGCGCGAGCGTGATCTCGACGAGAAACAGAATGACGAAGGTGATGCCGAGAAGCACGCGATCATGCAATTTCATCGGCAAGGCGCGATTGAAGGAACAGGAGCCGAGATTGACAGTAATCGCTCCGACGACACCGATGGCATAAAGACCGGCCAAGGCGGTGAAATTAGCGGTCGCAATAATAACGATGACGGGCAAGCCGACCGCGATCAGGATCGGCAAACGCGGAACGCCGTGACGATTTAATTGAGTAAAAACCGGCGGCATTTCATGGTCCCGCGCCATCATGTAAAGCAACCCGATCATCGCGACAATGGCGGTGTTGGCGGCACTGACGAGGAGGAAGAAGAAAACGATGCCGACAATCCAACCGAAGGTTTGACCGAAAAGCGCGCCGAAATTCTGGGTGGCGAACTGTTCGCCGATGAAGCGCAAGGAATCTTCACTGCGAAGATGGAGGGCTTCCCGCATGGAATGCGCGCCATCGGACAACGTAACGATCGCATCCGGATTCAACGACAGCATTGCCCAACCGAGCAAAGCCGTTCCGACGACGACTTCGACGGCAACCGGCCAAATCGCCTTCGCCGCTTCGCGCGCGACTTTCGGATGACCAGGCGTCGAATCTGGATCGAGCTTCATCACACCGGTGAGATTCGCGATCGCCTCGACTCCGCTAAGAGCGAGAATGACGCCGACAAATTGCACCCAAAGCTGCGCCGGGTTCTCGTGCGGGCGCTCGAGATAGCGGGTGGTTAAATGCGGCGCAGTGATCACAATCAGCACCAGCACCACGATCACCGTCGGCACCGCAAGCGTGACGGCAAAACTGCCGCTATGTTTCGGACCGTACCAATTGATCACGCCCATCACCAGCAACATCCCGACCGTTGCCCAGACGATGTGGTCCTTCAAAATGGGAATGTTGAAGTAACTCAAACCCGACCAGCCACTGAGCGCGGCGGTTACGGTGAGGTCAGCGATTAAAAGGAGCGCGCCGACCACCGCAAGCAGTCGCCCTTGCGAACGCGCCGCGGAATAAACGCCGCCGCCATCGGGAAAATAACGGCAGATGACGGCGTAATTGATTCCAACCAAGCCGGTGAGAACGCAAACCGCGAGAATAATCGGCAGTGACGCGTAACCGGCGGCGAGAAATGCCAGGCCAATGACATAGGCCTTGCTCGTCCCCCAGTCGCCGTAGAGCAGCGCGGCCGCGCGTTTCCAATCTAAATTGCGCGGCCGATGCACGGCGGCGCCTGGGCCAGAGATTATTTCCGCCATCGCTCCTTCCGCGCACTCTTCGTTGTGCAGGGATTAGCTGGCAAGCTCTTTTATCCCTCGCATTGTCCAGTCAGCCGCAGGTCCCGATTTTCATTGACGGCGCAAAAGACCGAGGGAGAGTCGAATCAGTTCTTTGTTGCGCTTAATGGATCGCTAAGTTGTCGATCCAGCGGGGGGACCAATTTCTATTCCACGGACGTGGAAAAGATCGGGGCGAACGATGCGCGGCATCGGGAGCATTTAATGGCTCCAGCCCGACAGCTAACCTCGTCAGCATCATTAAAGGCCAAGGAAGTCGAAGGAAATCGACTCCGCCGAGTGAAGCGGCTCGTCGCGCGAGCGTGGCTTCGTTTGAGTCGAAGGAAAGCTAATTGAGAATTCACAACGTTGGACGTGCGTGCCGCGGCGGTTCGCGGTGCGCTTGCGCAATTTTTGTGCTCATCACGACCGCTGGTGCGCAAGCGGAGGACAATTGGTTTAGGCAACGGTTGCTCAATGCGTTCGCGCAAGGTTTACAAACATCGGCCTACACAGCGCCGGACCCGGGTGCTTCGCCCCCGCCACGGCGTATTCCACCGGCGCCCTTCGATTCGACAACCAGTGGACGATTCAAGCTGGCATCTCGAACGGAACCGACGTCGCGCTTTGGCAAAAAGATCCCGGAAATCAACCGACCGGAACGGTCATGATCCAGTGGACTGCGCTGAACCAAAGGACTCCATCTATGCGGGTGACAACGCCTTTAACAACGGCGAGTTCGGTTACAACAATCTGCAACAGATCGTCGGTACTTGGACACACAAATTCAGTGACAAGATCTACATGGCCACGGAAGGCCTCTACATGTGGATGAACGACGCCAAGACCCATCCGACTGATGCGGTTCCGTTTCAAAGCGGCTCATTTCCGGTGAAATCTGGTTACGCGTCTGAATGGGGAATTCTCAACTACACAATGTTCCGCATTTCGCCGACGGCATTTTTTACAGTGCGCAATGAGTTCTACAACGACACCGTCGGAAGTCGGACCGGACACGCGACGGCATATTCCGAACACTCAGTCGGAGTGACATGGTGGCCGGACAAAATCGTAACGCTCCGGCCTGAACTTCGTTTCGATCACTCGTACGACACGGCCGCGTTGGACAATGGCACGCGCCGAAACCAGTTCAGCGCATCGATGGACTTCATCATTCACTACTGATGATCGCGACCAACGTTAAACGTCCGCGCAATGTCGATTGGAAACGCGCGGCTGCGATCCTTTACGGCGATTGGGGCACGAGCAAGGCCTACGTCATCGGTCTTGCCTTCGCCGTCGCAGGTTACGCCTCCTTCTGGCTCATCGCCTTGATGTGTGTCCTAACCGCGCTCGTCGGCATAAATTATATGATTATCTGCCGCCTTTATCCCGACGGCGGCGGGGTTTACGCGAGCGTGCGTCATCGCAGCGAGGTCATCTCGATCGTCGGAGCGTTTCTGCTTATCGCCGATTATCTGGTAACGGCGGCGATTAGCGCTCTGTCCGCCTTTCAGTATCTCGGCGTTCCCCATCCGGAAAAATTCGCAGCGCTGTCGGTCCTGATAATTGGTTTGCTTAATTTGCTCGGACCCAAACAAACCGGCGGACTCGCGTTCTTGATTTCGGTCCCGACTGCAATCGTTGTCGTCGTGCTCGGATTTTTCAGTCTGCCGCACATTGGTGAAGCGATCGGACGTCTGCAACCGTTGCACGGAACGGTTGGTCAAAACTGGGCCGGGTTCGTCGGAATCGTGCTCGCGCTTTCCGGCGTCGAAGCCATCGCCAACGCCACTGGCGTGATGAAACTCGATCCCGGAAGCAGCGATGAGCGTCCCTCGGTAGTCAGAACGTCCACGCCGGCAATTTTGATGGTCATGATCGAAGTCTGCATTTTCACCGCGCTACTTGGTCTGGCCATGCACGCGCTCAGCGGACTTCAGGTCGTAAACGGCGATGTCAACGCTCCCGGGGCCGAAGGTGTGCGCGATTACATGCTGCGCTACATGGGCGAGATTTTCGTCAGCGGCACTTTCGGAGCTCCGCTCGGTCACATCTTCGCCGTGATCGTCAGCGTAGTTTTTGCGCTGCTTCTGCTTTCCGCCGTTAACACGGCGATCGTCGATCTTATCGCGATCCAATTCTTAATGTCGCGCGATCGCGAGCTGCCGAAAATTTTTCAGCGTCTCAACAAGTGGGGCGTGCCCAGCGCCGGAATGCTTCTCGCCACCATCGTCCCGATGCTGCTTGTCATTATTGTCAAAGATATGTCCGGCCTCGCCGATCTTTACGCCGTCGGCGTCGTCGGCGCGATTGCAACCAATCTCGGCGCCACTTCAACCGACCGGAAACTATCGATCAAATCCTGGGAACGCACGCTCATGTTCGCCACGTTCATCGTCATGGCCGCGATCGAAATGTCGCTGCTCATCGATAAGCCGAACGCGCGCTACTTCGCCGTCACCATTCTTGCCGTCGGATTAATTCTGCGCGGCCTCGTCCAAGAACGGCGGATGAAAAAGGAGGCTCAGGCCATCCCCGAACCAGTAGGTGCTGAAGTTATTTCGGCGGGTGCCGCCACAGCTGAGCCCGCAACGCCTGCGACCGGAAATCTGGCGGCCGAGTCCACCTTGTGCGCCGTTCGCGGCACCGGGCGCACTCTCGACTTCGCCTTGCGCGAAGCGCGGGAGACAGGTCGGCGTCTCTATCTGCTCTTTGTGCGCGAACAACCGTTCATGACCGAACAGGACACCAAGCGGAAATGGCAGGAGGACCCCGAGGCGAGCGAAATTTTCGGCGAGGCCAAAGCCAAAGCGGCCGATCAACCGCCCCTCTTTTGTTACGCGGTCAGCCCATCGGCGGCCGAAACAATCGTTGATGTGGCAGCAACGCTTGGGGCTTCGCGTGTTATCCTGGGCGCGCCCCAGCGCAACGCCCTGCTCAATTTAATTCGCGGCAGTGTCATCCGCGAAGTTTCACATCTCTTGCCCGAAGAGATTGACTTGCTCGTCTATGCATGAAGGCCAGCCACTACCTCGATTTCGGCAGTTTGTGGAAACATGTCGAGTGGGGTGATCGAATCGATCCGGAACGATTGTTTTAAAGTGACAAGGTCTCGCGCGAGAGTCGCGGGATTGCAGGAAACGTAAATCAATTGGGCTGGTTGATGTTCCATCAGCGTTTCGAGAATCATTTTGCTCAGGCCGGTTGCAGGCGGGTCCACTATGACCGCACTGTTTCCTCCGTCCGAGGCGGGCGCGATTGATTGCAATCGCGCGCCGAGCTCCGTTTCCACATCCACCGCAACATACGTTTCGTTTTCGTTCGCGTCTTCCCGTGCAACGGCGATCGCATGCCGGTCCCAATCAATCCCGATCACTTTTCCGAAGCGCCCGCGCAATCGTTTCGAGAAAAATCCGCCACCGCAATAGGCATCAATGAGCGTGCCACTTG
>Ga0209474_10002898_pt1 | contig 15411 bp, 15 predicted proteins | sample GraSoiAngelo_145_FD_185902 | JGI IMG/M metagenome (GOLD analysis project Ga0209474, IMG submission 185902) | Grasslands soil microbial communities from the Angelo Coastal Reserve, California, USA - 14_1009_05_20cm (SPAdes) (version 2) | ecosystem: Environmental > Terrestrial > Soil > Grasslands...
GCTTCCTCTGGTACCGACCGTGAGGATTATTGTCGGGTCACCGCGGTAGGGTTTTCACTGCGACGCCGATCGAATCAAGAGTACTCTCCAATTCATCTTCCTTGTGCGCTGTAGAGAGAAAACATGTTTCGAATTGTGATGGCGGAACAAATATTCGGGACGCGAGCAGCGAGTGGAAGTATTTCTCGTACCTGCGAATGTCAGCCGACTTTGCAGAATGATAATCCGTCACCGGACGATCGGTGAAGAACAACTGGAACATCGATCCAAGACCGCTAACTTGGGCGGTTACTCTAGCTGCCTCCAACTGGTCGCTTATTCCTCGCCGCATCTTGTCTCCCATTTTCTCTAATCGGGAATACACTTGCCCTCCCCGTTTCTTCAAAGATTGAAGGGTTGCGAGCGCGGCAGAAACGCTGACTGGATTGCCGCTGTAGGTTCCAGCCTGGTAGACGGGACCCATCGGCGCGAGTTTTTCCATGATGTTCCTTCTGCCGCCGAACGCAGAGAGAGGAAGTCCCCCACCGAGGACCTTGCCAAGAATCGTCAGATCGGGACGAATCTTGTAGTATTCCTGAGCACCTCCCATCGACAGTCTGAAGCCCGTAATCACCTCGTCAAAGATCAGAAGGACCTCGTTTTCTTCAGTAACTTTTCGGAGGGTTTCTAGAAACCCTGGTCTCGGCAGGATAGGACCAATGTTCCCGAGTACAGGCTCGACAATTACTCCCGCAAGCTCATTCGAGTGGTCGCGAATAATCTTACTAGCTATCTTTTCGTCGTTGAAACGGCTTACAAGCGTGTTCTTTGCGACTTCGCTCGGGACCCCTTCAGAGCTAGGGCTTCCGAGTAGGGTGGCGCCTGATCCTGCTTTTACCAGAACCGAGTCATGGGACCCATGGAATCCGCCCTCGAACTTTAGGACTTTTTTCTTCTCGGTGAACGCGCGAGCGAGCCGAATAGCGTGCATAGTTGCCTCGGTCCCGGAGTTGGCGAGGCGAACCATCTTCATTGATGGCATAATCGAGACGATGAGTTCTGCGAGTTCGACCTCCATCTCGGTGGGCTGTCCGTAAATGGATCCCTTTTCGAGAGCTTCTTCAACTGCCCCGATGACTTCTGCGCGTGCATGTCCGTCGAGCAACGCACCGTACGCCATGCAGTAGTCCAGATATTCCTCACTATCAACGGTTTTGAATTTCGAGCCTTTCGCTGACGCTACGAACAAGGGGTAGGGAGAGTAGCTTCTTACTGGGCTGTTGACGCCTCCCGGTATTATCTCTCTTGCGCGGCGGTAGAGCTGTTGGGATCTTGAATCTAGCCCAGCCATTCGGCCGCTTCCATCGCATGGTATGTCAGTATCATGTCGGCCCCTGCTCGCTTGATGCTAGTTAGAACTTCTATGATCGCCGATTTCTCGTCTATCCATCCTTCGCGCGCGGCCGCTTTTATCATTGAAAATTCTCCGCTCACGTTGTAGGCTGCGGTAGGCATCCGGAATCTTTTCTTCGCACGATAGATAATGTCCAGGTAGGATAGTGCGGGCTTGACCATGATTACGTCAGCGCCCTCTTTGATGTCTAGGGCGATTTCACGCAGAGCTTCTTCGGGATTGGAGTAATCCATCTGGTAGGTTCGTCGGTCTCCGAACTTTGGTGTGGAGAAAGCGGCCTCTCGAAAGGGACCGAAGAATGATGAAGCATGCTTCGCCGCATACGCCATTACAGCGACGTCTTTGAATCCGGTATCGTCGAGAGCTTGCCGGATCGTCTTGACTTGCCCATCGATCATAGCTGACGGTCCCACCATGTCAGCTCCAGCCCGAGCATGGCTTACCGCTATTTCTGCCAGTTTCGGAAGGGTCGCATCATTATCGATTCGTCCATCACTGACGAGGCCGCAGTGTCCGTGGCTTGTGTATTGGCACATGCAAACGTCAGTGAATACGACTAGCTCGTCACCATATTGATCCTTTAGATCCTGGCTTGTTCTTTGGACTACCCCGTTCGGATCATATGCTGATGATCCGTTTTCGTCCTTGACGGTCGGAATGCCAAATAGGATGACGGATTTCACTCCTCTGTCCACAAGCCTCGCCACCTCTCGGCCTATTGTCGTGGAGGGATGTCGGCGCTGCCCTGGCATCGAGAGAATCGGGGCGTCGGTTTTCAAGCCCTCTTCTACGAACATCGGCTGGATGAGGTCTGACCGGTCGAGTCTAACTTCTCTTACGAGCTCGCGGATGAGTGGTGTTCTTCTGAGTCGCCGCATCCGCAGTGCGGGAAAGCTCAATTTTCGCTACTCTCCTTCGAATATCTGCCCGGCAACGGTCAGGAGTTTACTGTCGCCCTTTTTCGCAGCCTCACGGAGGTTGACGACTGGCTGGGCTAGGAGCTTCCGTACTAGTGAGAGGCTCATCTTCTCAAGTACTTCCCGTTGGTGCTCCGGCAGGTCTAGTTGGGATAGAGCCTTTTCCAGCTCCTCCCTCCGAATCTTATCGGCCTTGTGGAAGAGGTCTGAGACCATCGGTTCAGCTTCCTCGCGACGCAGGATATTCGAGATTTTTTCGACAGCCTCCTGTACCTTAGGTTCGGCCTCTTTGATCAATATCCTCCTAGCCGACACTGCTTGGTCGGTGATATCGCGAAGGTCGTCGATCGTCTTGATTACGATGCCTTTGAGCTGTTCTAGATCCGGTGAGACATTTCTCGGGATTGAAAGGTCCAGAATCATAAGTCTTTGATCCTGCTTCAGCTGAGGTCCAACAATCTCCTTGGTCAACAAGTAGCCGGTTGCTCTGGTTGCCACCACAACCAGTCGGAAGAGTCCTAGCTGCGAAAGGACATTCTTGATATCTTCGGGTTTGCCTCCGAAGGTTCTAGAGAACGACTCGGTTCTTTGACGTGTTCTGCTTGCAACGGTCACATCTCTGATTCCCCTGGCCTTGAATGCTTTCATCAGAATCATGCCGATCTGTCCTGTTCCGAGCAAGAGTATCTTGACATGGTCAAGGTTTCCCAGCGATCTCTCCGCGATCTTCAGGGCTGCAGATCCGAGGGATACGGTTCCTTTCCCGATTCCAGTTTTCTCCCGAATATTTGTGCCGGCGGCAAGTGACATTTCGAAAATCTTGGAAAGGGCCGGGCTCGATGCGGCTAGCCCGCGTGCTTCTATCAGGGATGATCTTAGCTGTCCGAGAATCAGCATGGATTCCAGTCCTGACGCGAGGCTCACGAGATATTCTATGACCTGCTCTCCGGTTCTCTGTTCTGCAAGCTTCTTTAGTTCGTGAAGTTTGAATTTGGTTTCTAGGGCCCAGTTCCAGAGGACCTTCTCACTGACATCAGCACCTCCTTGAGCGTCGATGAACAGGTCAACCCGGTTACATGTCTGGACAACAACCGCTCCACTTACCTCTCGGATGCCCTTGAGTATGCTGTAGAATGTTGGAAGGTCTCGAAGGGTTAGCGCGTCAAGCGCTGCTAGGGGGGCTTTTTTGTAGCTGACGCCTATGTTGACGAGCACTCAAGCATCTCCCAGACCGGAGCAAAGCTGGCCGGGCGTCCCACTTTGATATTAACACTTGACATGTACTCCCTAGCGGGTAGGTAACATGCGCAGCTCACGCGGCGCTTTGAGAAGGATTGGGTCGAGAAGGGAATGTCTAGGCTCTACTCTGAAGTAAAAACTCGGAGAAAGACAGCATTATGCGTCACGAAAATGGTTTTCTCAAGCATTCTTTTTCATACTAGCCCCCCGGGGGGGGGGTCGATTTCTCCCGTGTCCCGCCGTTCATGAAACGTCGGTTTGCGTGCTAAATCGCCCGTTTTCAGCCCTGTTTTCGAATCTGGCGCCTGTCGCTTAATTGCATAGCAAATCCTTCTTGACGCAGCGTAAACCGCTAGGGCATCCAAGCCCATACCACGCCCTGAATCCCGAGACTCGCCCAGAAACCTGGCCAGTTAGCGAGAAACCTCTCTAGAAAGGGGGGGTCTTGCACAGAACACCTCGTGACGCAAGAGTGGTTGAGGGGAAGAGTCCAATTCTCTTCTTTAGCGGCGGGCGTTTCGCCAGGTCATCTCGATCCTGCTCGCCCCTTTAGCAATTAGCTCCTCTCCAATTTCACGGGCCAGTCTCACGCCTTCCCTAGCAGGACCCGACCTTTCCGCAAACAATCGTTCCTTCCCATCGACCGAGAGAATACACGCCCTCACATGAATCCGATCTCCTCTCGCCGCGGCAAGCCCGCCAACAGGAACCTTGCTCGTTCCCTCAAGAATCCGCACCAGCTCTCTCTCCGCATCCACCTCTGCCCTAGTCGACTGGTGCTCAATCGACCTCAACGTCTCTATAACCTTCAGATTATCCCGTCTCGCCACAATAGCCAGTGCTCCCTGACCAGGAGCCGGCATGAACTCTTCAATCGGCAACCGTTCCGAGACTCTGTCGGCGATACCCAGCCTAGCAAGACCAGCCTCGGCTAGAATAGCCGCATCGAACTCTCCCCTGTCCACCTTCTCAACCCTCGTCTCCACATCTCCCCACAGAGGTTCAGGGCGCAGATCTGGCCTAGCACGTCTAAGCTGTGCGACTCTGACAGGGTTGCTCGTCCCAACTCTGCTCCCCTTCACGAGATCCTTCAACCGTCTATCTCCACTGCTGACCAAGGCCTCGGCCGGAGATCCCCTCTCTGGAACACTAGCGATCACGAGCCGTGAACTTCTATCTATGATCGGCACGTCCTTCATGTTGTGAACCGCAAAATCGACCCTGCCTTCCAAGATCTGTTGATCGACATCCTTGTCGACTACTCCTCTCTGCTCGAGAGAAAACATTGACCTCCCACTGTTAGCATCACCCGGTATCTCGATTATCTTCCGATCGATTCTGAGACCAGCGTTCTTCTGGATTATTCGGGCGACAACAAGATCGGTCTGAACCAGCGACAGTTTGCTGTTTCGAGAACCAACCTTGAGAAATATTCTCGGTTCACCGTAATGGAGGTTTCACGACAGCATCGACCGCGCAGAATCGGACAGGGACGACTCGATTCTTTGCGATAATAAGCGTATCTTAGAGATCGGTTGGAAACTCGCTCGAACCCCACGAGGTCGCATCGTTCTTCGGTGAGTGCTGCAACGTTTTCACCACGTCCTCCAGTCTCGGATGGGACTTGTGGAGGCGTATCTCGTCCTCTTCAAAGCCCAACTCCACCATTCCATGATCTGTCAGAAACTTCGCAGCCCATGAGACAGCATTCTTCGGAATACGCAACTGCTTCGATATCTCGTCGAGCTTGTGCCAGGCGCCGTCTACGACATGCATCCAGACATACCAGAGAAGCATCGGTCGTGGTCCGCCAGGCACTGTCTATAGGCTCCCGATTCCCACAACAGCCCCTGTATCCTACTAACCCTAGTGTAACTATGCGATTTTTCACCGAGTAACACGCGAGTGAACCGCAACCCCTCAACCCCGGAGTCTTAATCGTTCATGGGTCCTAGAGGAAAGATTCTCACCTCGCTCCTCATGATTATCGCAGTAGTCATTGCTGTCTGGCAGTTCACAAGCCCCGCGCTGATTCCCTCCGTCGGGGACGAAATACCTCTCCTCAACGCAATACTCGAGTCGTGGAAGCTGGGTCTTGCTGGAAGTCTCTGGCTAGGGTAGAGTCTTCCTCGCCTTCTCTATCGCGAACCTAACCTATCCTCGGACAACCCTCCCGACCTCATACTCTGTCGTTATCAGCAAGGCGAATGAGACCGCGCCCGCCTCATACGCTAGCGGCCTTACTCTGAAGATTACCGCGCCGCGCACCCAAGACAACTATGATGGCTCTATTTCCAGCTGGGCGCCATCAGGGAACTTTCCAGACGCAGTCCAAGCCACAACTCTCTACAACTTCAAAACCTCAGCAAACCATCAACTCAAATTCACATAAGCTACCAGCTCTACGAGATCCTCATCCTAGGCTCACTACTAGATCACTCCGCAACGCAGGGGTTCAACATTACCCAGAATGTCGTCTGAGCAATTTCCCATCCGCTAAAGGATTATTTATCACGCTCCGAGGCTCGGTTCCGATTGTTGAGTTTTGGCCATAACCTACGACTATATTGACGATTATCTGTATCGCATCGCACAACCAAGAGATCTCCTCCTTCAAAAGATGGAGGAGGAAGCCGACACCGGAGCAGTCCCTATCATCGGACCGCTCGTCGGCCGGCTCTTGTATAACCTCGCCCGCAGCAGCCAGAGCAAGAACGTTCTCGAGATAGGAACCGCCATCGGCTATTCCGGAATCTGGCTTGGAAGAGCAGTCGCACCCCTCAAAGGATCCGTCACAACCATCGACAAAGACCCAGAACGAGTCAAACGCGCTGAGAAAAACATCACCGAGGCCAAGCTTCAGAAAGTAATCAAGGTCTTGAAAGGAGACGCTCTACGCATTCTACCAACTCTCAAACACGAATATGATCTGGTCTTCCTTGATTCTGACAAGGACATTTACCTCGACGCGTTCAAGTTGAGCGTGAAAAAGCTCCGCAAAGGCGGTCTATTCATCGCCGACAATACATTGTGGGGCGGTGACGTCGCGAAAGGCGGCAAGTCCGAGCTGACCCAGACCATGATCAGGTTCAACAAGGAAGTATCCGGCTACCCAGGACTGTCAACCGTCATTGTCCCGTTACGCGACGGAGTTCTAGTCGGTCTGAAAGAGTAGATGTTTCAAAAACCATTGCACTCTACAGCGCATATATCCCGGGAGTATTTTCCAGGTTACACTACAAGTTTATACGATTCTGTACAAATCTCTTTAATCAAGGACACGATGTTGGGGAGATACTCCTGCAATTCTCGCTCCGAAGCCCGGGGAAGAAGAAGTATAGGAGTTAGGTAAGAACAATGGAAATCCAACAAATACCGAAGGTCCCCCAAGGAGAATTCAGATACCAAAGGTCCTACACGAAACCAGGCGTCCACCCATACGACGCAGTAAAATGGGAAATCCGGGACGCGGTCATAACCGACCATAAAGGACAGACGATCTTCGAGCAGAAGAAGGTCGAAGTTCCCTCATTCTGGTCCCAAACAGCCACAAACATCGTCGCCTCGAAATACTTCCGCGGAAGACTCGGCACCCCGGGAAGAGAAAGCAGTGTCAAGCAACTCATAGGCCGCGTCGCAGGAACCATCGCCCGCTGGGGCAAGAAAGGAAACTACTTCCTCGACGAAGAGGAAGCTGAGACGTTCGAGTCAGAACTCACACACATTCTCCTACACCAGATGGCCGCCTTCAACAGCCCCGTCTGGTTCAACGTGGGAGTCGAGGATCGACCCCAATGCTCTGCATGCTTCATCAACTCCGTCCAGGACGATATGCGATCGATAATGCAGCTCGCCCAGACAGAAGGCATGCTGTTCAAGTACGGATCCGGAACAGGATCAAACCTCTCATCCCTACGATCATCAAAGGAACACCTCTCCACCGGCGGAAAAGCCAGTGGCCCTGTTTCGTTCATGAAGGGTTTCGACGCGTTCGCAGGCGTCATAAAATCCGGCGGACGAACCCGTCGAGCCGCGAAAATGGTCATCCTCAACGTTGACCATCCCGATATTGAGGAGTTCATCTGGTCAAAGGCGAAAGAGGAGAAGAAAGCCTGGGCCCTAATCGACGCAGGCTACGACGGAGCCGTTGATGGCGAAGCATATGGCTCGATCTTCTTCCAGAACGCTAACCACAGCGTCCGAGTAACCGACGAGTTCATGCACGCAGTAACGGAAGACAAGGAGTGGAAAACCCGGTACATCACAAACCACCAGGTAGCGGACCTCTACAAGGCCCGGAACTTGATCCGAGAAATGGCCGAGGCCGCCTACATCTGCGGCGATCCTGGAATCCAGTTCGACACCATAATCAACAAGTGGCACCCTTGTCCGAACACGAATCGGATCAACGCGTCCAACCCCTGTTCTGAGTACATGTTTCTCGACGACTCCGCCTGCAACCTCGCCTCTCTGAACCTCATGAAGTTCAGAACAGTAGACGGCGAGTTCGACGTTGATTCCTTTGAACACGCAGTCGAGATCGTGATCAGCGCCCAAGAGATTCTCGTCAGCAACGCCGGCTATCCCACTCCAGCCATCGAGAAGAACAGCCATGACTTTCGCCCGCTCGGACTTGGCTACGCAAACCTAGGCGCCCTACTGATGGCGCGCGGCCTCCCGTACGACAGCGACCAGGGCCGCAACTACGCCGCTGCCATATCCGCCCTGATGTCGGGTCGAGCATACGCCGCATCCGCCCGGGTCGCCAAGAGGCTGGGACCGTTCAAGGGATACGGTGTGAACGAGAAGCCTTTCCTCAACGTTATCGACATGCACAGGGCACACGCGTACAAGATTCCTGTTGAGGGAGTCTCTGAGGAGCTCTTGAAAGCCGCTCTCAGGTCTTGGGATGATGCTCTCTCGTTAGGCGAGAGATTCGGATTCAAGAACGCGCAGATATCCGTCATCGCGCCAACCGGAACGATCGCGTTCATGATGGACTGCGACACCACCGGCATCGAGCCCGACATTGCCCTGATCAAATACAAGTGGCTCGTGGGAGGCGGCGTGATAAAAATCGTCAACAACACCGTTCCCGAAGCGCTAACAAAGCTCGGGTATTCGAAGACCGAGGCCGGCGAGATTCTCAAGCACCTCGAAGACCACGACACAATCGAAGGCGCGCCTCACCTCAAACAAGACCACCTTCCAGTCTTTGATTGCGCGTTCAAACCTGCAAAGGGTACCAGAAGCATTCAGTACATGGGTCATGTGAAGATGATGGCCGCCGTTCAGCCCTTCATCTCCGGAGCAATATCCAAGACCGTGAACATGCCCGGCAACGTTTCCGTGGACGAAATCGTCGAGACTTACATTACTGCTTGGAAGATGGGATTGAAAGCCATCGCCATCTATCGTGACGGCTCCAAGAGAACCCAGCCCCTGACCACAACCCTCCAGGACAAGGGCAAAGCTGTTGAGAAGACTAAGGAGCAGGTGGTCTTCAAGCCCTTCCGACGCCGACTCCCAGAAGAGAGAGAGGCGATAATCCACAAGTTCTCGATCGCCCAGAATGAAGGCTACCTCATGGTAGGCCTCTACGATGACAATACTCCCGGTGAGATATTTGTGGTAATGTCGAAGGAGGGAAGCACTATTTCGGGATTGATGGACGCGTTCTCAACCTCCATCTCCCTAGCCCTACAATACGGCGTTCCGTTGAAGGTGCTCGTGAACAAGTTCACCCACACACGATTCGAGCCAGCAGGCATAACCACCAACCAGGACATCCGATTCGCCAAGTCCGTTGTCGATTACATCTTCCGATGGCTTGGACTGAAGTTCCTTCCAAAAGAGGAACAGGATGCGCTCGGGCTCGCAAGGACAACCCTGGAGAATGGGACTCAGGTAAAACTAGTTGAGCCAGTTGGTTCAAAGGCCGCAGCGCCGATAGCTGCAGAGGTCAATACTCGAGAGGCTCCTGAGCTTGCGACTCCTCTGGCAAGCTTCGACAACCAATCCGACGCACCCGCATGTGAGAACTGTGGCATGATCATGGTTCGGGCAGGGTCGTGCTACAAGTGCAATAACTGCGGGAACACGAGCGGTTGCGGTTAGGAACCTAGCTTACGCCTTCTCGACCAGTAGCACTAACCCTTCAGTCTCTCTAATTTTCACAAGGGTCCCTTTCTGTATCAACCCTTCTGACGTCTTGGCAGAGAACTCTTCGCTGGTGACAACTACCGTGCCACTGGATTCTGTAATGTCAGATGTCGCACGACCAGTAGATCCAATCAATCGCTTGAGAGTTTCCTCAGTCAAATTCGATGGCGGTTTATCTTGACCCGAAAACGCGTAGAACAAGAACCATAAGACGAGGACTCCAACGAATACAGCGATTATTCCATACAACGCAATGTCGATAGCACTCATGCGATATTCGCCCTCAAACCGTGAAACCCAGGATTAAATCTTGCTAACGGCAACTATTCAGAACGTTAAGCGCTCTCAGAACGGTATCGGGCCCAGGACACCAAAGAAGCAATGGTCTGCGATAATCACAATATGTGACTACGAGAAGTGAACCGACATTATAAGCGGCGACGGCACTGTTCCATTCCTGAGGCGAAAAATTCATGAAATGTTACCCACGCCAAAATCCTGAGAATATCGAGACAGCTGTCACCTGGATCAACAGGAACCCGCTGAGACTAACACTCCGTTAGGAGGGTTAAGAAATGGGCGATGTCACTGTCCCCCGAAACGCTACCGTCAAGCTTGCAAAGGTTGATGGTCAGCTTCACCTTTTGGACAGAGCTAGAGTACAATCGGAGGGAGAATCGCCCATCGAAGTCTCAGGCGAAGTAATCTGTGAGGGAGACGCTGAGTTCGAAGGCAGCCTCAACTGCTCAAGACTAAACATTGAACATGGAAGAGTAGAGATCTCAGGCGACCTAGAGACGAGCAGTGACATCGAAGTGGAACACGGCGAGCTGTGGGTCCATGGTTCTCTAGAAGCTGGCTCAGTAGAAGTCGATTCTCGCTTGTCCGTTGGAAAGTCAGCGACAGCTCACGACTTCGAAGTCGGAGGAACGCTGGACATTGGAGGCTCAATCAACGCGACCAAGGTCGATGTCGGAGGGTCCTTCAAAGTCGAAGGCGACGCGAATGTTGAGGATATCGATGTTGGAGGCCGGATCCAGGTCAACGGCAAGATCCAGTGCGAGAGACTGGACGCGGGTGGAAGTGCTGAGGTTGGAGGTGGTGAAATCTCTCGAATAATAGACGTTGGAGGTTCATTCCGATCCTACAAACCTTTGAAGTTCGACAAGATTGACGTCGGAGGAACCGCGGCCCTAGACCAGGGAGGAGAGGGGAGAACTATCGACGTGGGCGGAAGATTCGAGAGCAAAGGGGACCTGACCTTCGAATCGATTGACGTTGGAGGAATGGTCGACATCGCTGGAAACGGAGAAGGAGAGGAAGTGGATATCGGAGGTATGTTGCAAGTGTCCGGCAACCTCCATCTGAAACGGGATCTGGAGTTGGGCGGGACGGCCCGGATCGGTGGAAGCTTGAGGCTTGCCTCGTTAGAGGTCGGTGGCATGATAGAAGCGGATCTGATAATCGCTGAAGACGAGGTAAAGATTGGAGGGCGTCTGAGGACTACAAGAGGAACGAAGGCAAAGACAATCCAGCTCGGTCAACGGTCAGAAGTATTGGGGGTCCTCGTTGGTGAGCATGTAAAGATCGGGGACAACGCCAGGGTCGAAGACGTGTACGCGGACACCCTGGATATGGGTGAGAAAGTCCGAGCTCGAAACGTCTACGCAAAGGACGCCCGTTTCGAATCTCGTTGCCGGATAAGTGGGGAGGTAAAGTACATCGATCGGATCGAGTCGGAACCTGACGTAGAGTTCGCGAAGCCTCCTCTGAAGACCAGCGATCTGCCTAAGCCTCCTCTCTGAGATGGCTGGGCGTGGCGAAACGGTCTCGCGTAGACATCTACTCTGAGATACTTGAAGCTCTTAAGCGGAGAGGACCTACGAAGATTACGCGGGTCTCATATGCTGTCGGGCTTCCAGTGGATCGGATCAAGAGGTTTCTTACTGACTTGTCATCTTTCGGACTGGTCAGAATTCTAACGAGTGAGGATACGTCGTACTCGATAACTCATCGGGGGCTGGAGTTTCTCGAAGCGTATTGGAAACTTGCCGGCTTCCTGAAATTCTTGGGAGAGAAAACGACGCTTGAGGCCGATTCGGGAGAACTCTAAGCTACGTAACTCTTGTATTCCTTCTCGAATTCCCTGACGATCTCGAATTTCGGCAATCTTCTCGACCTTGATTCCCCGTGATGCTGGAAGGTTATCTCAGGGAACATGACCGCGGGACCGTCAACGGCCAGCCTAGTGGCAGGGTGGTCCGGTCCTAGTATTCTTGCGCAAATCTGACGGGTCAGCCGTCGGACGTCTCCCTCATCCGCATAACCCAAGGTGTGAAGGTATTCGTGGAGTAGGGTGTAGAAGACGTATGCGTTGATGTAGCGTCTGTCCTTTGCAAGATGAGTTATCTGATCCAAGAGGCTTCGGTTCATAACAATGAAGTTCGATCCCATCTGATGAAATGCCCCGATATAGTCCGGAAGATCTGCTAAACCAAGCATGAGTCCTGTGCGTCGTCGCCCGATACTGGTTTTGACGGATCTCTTGACGAGCTGGAAGACTTCTGAAAAGTTGAAACTGCGATCGAGGCTTTCCGACACATCCAAGTTGTTCTGAGATGCTTCCATTCTAGAATTCTTCCAGGCACGTTTGATACGTGCTCTAGGTTGATTTTGGGCTCAGCGCTATATAAGGACTGGATTTTGCATCATCCAATCGGGGGACGTTTCTTGGGCAATAGTAGAGATGAGTGGAGCAGCGTAATCCGCGCGATTGAGGCTGCGTCTCCGGTCTACGAGTCAACTAGCGAGTGGATATCCCTGGGGCTTGCTGGCCCTTTGAGGAGAAGAGCCGTCGCGTTTCTTCGATCCCACCGGCGAGAATGGGTTCTGGATTCCGGTGCAGGTCCAGGAGTCTCTAGCCGAATGTTGTTGGAGGATGGATTTGAGAATGTTGTAGGACTAGATCCGTCAGCTAAACTGCTCAGATTTGCGAGGTCAAGTCTTGGAAGACGGTTCTGTCCGATAGTAGGAGTTGGGGAGAACCTTCCCTTCAGAGCGGGTTGTCTGGGAGCTGTGATCACATGTTTCTCGCTAAGGGATGTGGTAAGCTTGGATCGTAGTCTGGATGAGTTCGCGAGTGCTACGCGGCGCGGCGGCGCTCTTGCCGTTGTTGACATTGGCAAGCCTGACAACGGATTTTGGCGTTCCGGGACCAGCTTCTATATCTCGCATGTTATGCCTGTTTTGGCTCGCTTTTGGATTCGCGGAAGGACAGCCGGCAATCCGTTCAGGATGATTATTCCAACTTGGAAGAAACTGCATTCCAACAAGCAAGTCTCCGATCTCATAGAACAGTCATTCGGGCCTTGCGCGCTAAAGAGTTTCTTTTTCGGAGGATTGGTTGTCTTCGAGGCAGACAGATTCTCAGTCTGGAAAGACGCCCTTCGTTAAGACCCATTCACTGTTCAAACACCAACCTTGATTGACTCAAGATTGACTCTCTCTCCCATGTTCTCTTACGCGACAATCTTTCTTCCCTGTAACTATTTTTTCGTGTAACTTTCTCTTTCTGTAACTATTCTTTTTTGCTAACTAATCTGTGACCCCTCGGGGGGGCGATTTTCGCGCGCCCCGCCCTTCATGAAACGCGCTAAAAATCTGACTTTTCCAGTGAGCTTCGCTACAGTTCTTCCCGGTTGAGGATTCCGTGCATTGCCTTGCTAATGATGCGGACGGATACGTAGGATAGTATGAAGACAGTAGCCATGACCGCACCAATACCTAGGGCCTCAATTCCTAGCTGCTGCAGGGCTGCGGATCCCCCGCCGAACAGTAGCCCATCAGGAATCGGGGAGTTCCCCGGAGTGACAGGGTTCCCGGAGGCAATCGCAAAGGTTCTCTGAGAAAAGAAAGCGATCATCGCGACCCCAAACAGCCCGCCGAGTAAATGTCCCGGGAACAGGCCAACAGGGTCCGAGAACCATTTGAATCTGGAGAACCACCTCTCGCCGACGAGGAAGAGGGGTCCGCCGATCAGCCCAAGAATCACTGCACTTCCCGGACTAACGAAGCCTGCAAGCGGTGTTATGATTATGAGCCCCATAAGTACGCCGTTGGTAGCATAGATCAAGTCCGGCATCTTCTTGATCATCCGATAACGGAAGTACATTATCGAGAGAAATGAAGAAGCCGCGGCAAGGAACGTAGTAAGAACAACGGTCATGGCTGAGTTGTTGAAGGCGAGAACGCTGCCGGGGTTGAACCCGAACCATCCTATCCAGAGAAGCAAGATCGACAGGGTCAGCCATCCGCTATTCAGCTTGTACGGTACCTGAACGCTCTCGATCCTCCCCCTCTTCTGCTCCTCTCGCCAGATCTGGAGAACGATTCCAAGCCCCGCGGCTCCCGCCGCTCCATGCACCACGAGTCCTCCCGCGAAATCGGCCATGCCGATGCGAGCTAGCCAGCCTTGAGGATTCCAGATCCAAGCCGCCGGGAGATTCCAGATTAGAACGAAATAGACAATTGAGTAAGCGAAGAAGGCCTGCAACTTCATCTTACGCAAGACAACAACCCCGACGAGGGCAAGGGTGACAGAGGCAAAGGCTGTCTCGAAAAGAAAGTAGGTCCCAGTCGTCAGACCCTGTCCGGTTGTAGCCCACCAAGCACCTGTGAGTAGCTGGTTCGCATCAGAAGAGAAGCCGCCAAGGAAGAACCCGTTGTAGACTGGGTTCCCGATTATCCCGTTGATCGTGGGGGCGAAAGCGGTGTTGAAGCCGACAAAGGCCATGAAGAATATGGCCGAGCCGGTAATCAACATCGTCTTTAGGAGGCTGATGTCCATGTCTGCGCCAAGCTCTCCTACCTCGAGGAACCCGACAGAGACAGTCATTATGAAGACGAGAAGTCCACAAATAATCACCCAGAGATTATTCGCGAGCACAACTTCGAGAGGAAGAGCCATTGTCTCGTCACCCTGTCCGCAGTTTGAAAACGAGTGGAGATTTAAGCTGGGTACATGACTCTCTACTTTGCCCAGATCATGAGCTTCCGTCGTCGACACGAAACGATGGGCATTCAGGCTGCGAACTAGCACTCGTAGTTCCAATCTAGGCTTTGAGCTAAGTAACAGCCTCCTTACAATGATCCTCAGGTAGAAGCATATGGATGAAGATGCCTACCCAGCTAAACCGTCTCTTCCGGCTTTACGCAACCAGAAAAGGAGTCTCGACTGAAAACATTCGGCCGTCTTCTCCTTACAACAAAGAACCCGTAAACAAGAAACCTGACTCTACCGGGACTAGGAAATCGTCTAAGAACTCGCGTCGCTCGTAATTCGTTGGGATAAAAAAATGAGGGAAGGGTATCTAGGCCTCCCTTGAGGGGGCTCCTAGTACCTTCGATGCTTTTGGTAACAGTCCCTGCAGTAAACTGGTCTACCTTCTGTTGGCTGGAAAGGAACTTCAGTCTCCTTACCACAGTCAGAACAGACGACTTTGTGCATTGTTCTGGGACCACCGTACGAACCACGACTCATTCGGCCTAGTACACCTCCTATAATACGCGATACCCTCCCGGTCCCTTTACTAGGTTATAGACCTTCGGAAGGCAAGTAGCGGGCGGAAATCGCGCTCTTAATTGGCGCCTGACAGACGTCTTCTAGAGGGCGCCATGCTTTTTCAGTGCCTCCACAACGTC
>Ga0209474_10002899_pt1 | contig 15402 bp, 18 predicted proteins | sample GraSoiAngelo_145_FD_185902 | JGI IMG/M metagenome (GOLD analysis project Ga0209474, IMG submission 185902) | Grasslands soil microbial communities from the Angelo Coastal Reserve, California, USA - 14_1009_05_20cm (SPAdes) (version 2) | ecosystem: Environmental > Terrestrial > Soil > Grasslands...
GCTCTGGTTTCTGATGGAGCCGCCCGAGGGGGCGCCGTCATCGGCCACGCGGAACGTCGGTGCCAGGATTCGCGCGATGGGTGACGAGCTCAGAGAGGACTTTCGCACCGGCTTTCGCTCCCGCGAAAGCGCCACGGCGACGCCACCGCCGACCGCATCGACTCCGCCATCCGGTGGCCCGATGCCGCCCGCACGCGGGGGCTGGTGGGGACCAGCCCTCCGCGACCGGCCGAGGGGCCTGTGGGCCGGCATCATCCTGATCGCGCTCGGGGCCTACCTGCTGATCGACAACCTCGGCCTGCTGCGCGGCATTCGCTGGGGCATCGTCGGCCCTGTTGTGTTGATCGCGGTAGGGCTGCTGGTACTGGCTCGCCGCCGCTAGGCCCATGTACCGGAACCGGGGCCTGCTCGTCCCCCTGCTGCTGATCGCGATCGGCGCCATCGTTCTGCTGGCAAACGTCGGCGTGGTCACGTCCGAGGCGCTTCTGCGGCTCGGCGACCTGTGGCCGTTGCTGCTCGTGATCCTTGGACTGCAACTGATTCTCAATCACACCTTGCCGCGCCAGCGAGCCACCCTGATCGGGCTGGGTGCGACTGTCCTGATCGTGATCGCGGCGGTGGCGTATGCCACCCTGGCACCGGCCACCAACTTCGGCACCCGGCAGGCCAACGTTTCCGACCGTATCGGAGGTCTGACCGCGGCAACCCTCGATCTTGGCTACAGCCGGGCCACCGTCGATATCCAGGGAGGCCCGAACCTGGGCGACTCCCTCTACCAGGCCCACGTCGAGTACCCGGGCAGCGACGATCCGCCGGCCATCAGCCTCGACCACGAGAGCGGCACGCTGGCGATCGGCGAGCGCTCGAGCTTCTCCCCGCTCCGGCTATTCGGTGCGGCGCGACGGCACGTTGTAATCACGCTGACCGATCGCATCCCCTGGACGATCAAGATCACCGGCGGCCTGGCCAATGCCCGCCTCGACCTTCGCCGGTTGCAACTCGCCAAGGTGGAGATTTCGGGCGGCGCCAGCCGGCTGGACGCGCAGTTGCCCAGCCCCAAGGGCACCGTCCTGATCGACATTTCCGGCGGCCTCAGCAATCTGACGCTACGGGCGCCAACCGGGGCGCAATGGCACGTGGCGGTGAGCGGCGGCGTCAGCGGGCTGCGTATCAACGGCTCCTCCTACGCCGCCATCGGCGGGGACTTCCAGCAGCAAAGCCCCGGCTACGCGTCGGCGACAGACCGCCTCGACATCGTGATCAGCGGCGGCGCCTCGCACGTCGATGTCCGGACCGGCTGAGACCGATCCGGTGGCGCAGTCGGTGGTGCTGGCGCGGCACGGCGAAACGGAATGGAGTCTCAGCGGCCGGCACACCGGCACGACCGACCTTCGCCTGACCGAGGAGGGGCGGCGCCAGGCCATAGCGCTGGGCCCTCGGCTGAGTCCCTGGACGTTTTCGCTCGTCCTCACGAGCCCGCTCCGGCGCGCGCTCGAGACCTGCCGCCTGGCAGGCTATGGAGAGCGGGCCCGGGTGATGGCGGACCTGGTCGAGTGGAATTACGGCCGCTACGAGGGCCTCACCTCAAAAGAAATCGAGGCGACCGATCCAAACTGGTCGCTCTGGCGGGATGGCGGTCCCGGCGGCGAGACCGCGGCCGATGTCGGACGCCGCGCCGACCGCGTGATCGCCGAGGTCCGTCGCGTTTCCGGCGATGTATTGATCTTCGCCCACGGACACGTGCTGCGAGTGCTCGCCGCGCGCTGGCTCGGTCAGCCGCCCGACGGCGGGCGCCACTACGCGCTGCAAACCGCGACGCTCAGCGTGCTGAGCTACGAGCACGCCGATCCCGTCTTGCAGCGCTGGAATCTCCCGCCCACCACCTGACCCTGCCCTCGGTCGCGACTTGACGTGGACCAGCGGTGATCTGCTACGGTGACCCTCAGGAGCCCCCGTTCGCTCGGCGAACCCAGGGAAGGAGGGAAGCGAGATGGGACTTTTTTCGGCGCGTGGTCGGCTGTCGCAACCCGCCGCGCACGAGTGGCCGCCTGGCCGCAGGGTCCGAACCGCGATCCACAGCATCGGTCGGGAGGTCGCAGCCGGCTTGCACCAGGCGCGGCTGATACTGATCGCCGCCACCAACGACGCCCGGATCGTGGCGGTTTTGCTGCTCCTGGCGGCGGTTGCCCTCGGCCTCGAGATGGCGGCCAGTTTCCACGTGATATAGCCCTTCTTTATCGCGCCAATCGCGAGAAACGATTGGACCTGATGGGTAGTTAGTTGATAGAGTTGCACCCATGATCATGGAAGGGCGAAGCATCCAGAGCGCGCCGAGCGATGAGTATCAGTGTCGGGCCGAGATCGCCGAGTGCGGCTGCCCGGATGACTGCGAACGCGATCACGGGAACGAGTAAGGCTGCGCTAATGCCCACGGTGGCCGTGCCGCAAGCGACCAAGCTCGTCCCCAGCCCGCTGCTACCGGACGGCTTCAAAGTGCCCGCCTCGCGTTTCGTGCATCCCAGCACCCGCATGCGCGAGCTGCTCGAGACCGAGCCATTCCTCTTCGGACCGGGCGTCTACGATCCCATGGGCGCCCAGCTCGTCATGTACCACGGCTACAAGGCCGTCTATTTCAGTGGCTACTCCTTCGCCATCGGCCATCTCGGCACCACCGACATGGACCTCTACTCGAGCGTCGAAATCGCCGACGCCGCCCGCCGCACCGTGAGCGCGCTGCGTAAGTTCCAGCTGACCATGGCGGTGGGCGACCCGGAGAAGGGCGTCGCCCCGAGGCACCTCGACATCCCACCGGTGATCGTCGACATGGACGGGGGCTACGGCAACATCTTCAACGTCCAGCGCACCACCGAGCTCTACGTCACCGCGGGCGTGGCGGCGGCCCACATCGAAGACCAGGTGCTCCCCAAGCGCTGCGGCCACATCGGCGGCAAAGCCCTGATCCCGGTCAACGAGATGGTCGGCAAGCTGCGCATGGCGCGGGCGGTCGCGCAGGACCTCGGCAACCGCGACTTCGTCATCATCGCCCGCACTGACGGCCTCAGTGCCGTCGACGCGCCTGAACCGCTTCGCAAGATGGAGCTGGCCGTCGACCGCGGGCTGCGCTACCTCGACAGCGGCATCCCGGACTTGCTCTGGTGCGAGTTTCCGACCTCTGAGCGCGGCGCTGTCGAGACCTTCACCCAGCAGATCAAGCAGCGCTTTCCTGACGCCCGTTTCGCCTTCAACTGGTCATCGTCTTTCAAGTGGTTCAAGGACCCGAACCCGATGACGTTCGCCGAGCTGGGCGAGATGGGGGTGAAGTTCGTCTTCATCACGCTCGGCGCGCAGCACGCCGAAGGCCACGGGCTCAGCGTGCTGCTGCAGGCGATGTCGAAGGACCAGCAGGATGGCTACATCGCGCTGCAACGAAAGGAGTTCGAGCAAGGCCAGGACTTCCCCACACGCAGCCATCATTTCTTCTCCGGCGTGCCCTACCACCACCTGGTGGGCAAAGCGTACGATGCCGCCCGGCTCGGCCAGGAGTACGCCGAGACGTTGCCCGAAGACCGCGTCGTCTAAACGGCGGCGGGATCGGACTCCCGCACCAGGTTGAGGAATGCGGCGACCGTACCCGAAGGCCGGCCCTGGTCGCGTCGCCGGATCACCACGATCTTTTGCGACATCGCCGGCGCGTCGGTGACCGCGACCTGGGTCAAGGTCTTCGCCGCGAGCTCGCCCGAGACCGCGGTGCGCGGAAGCAGCGCGATGCCGAGCCGGCGTTCCACCATCTTCTTGGCCGACTCGATGTTGTCGAGCTCCATCACTTCGCGCGGCGTCACCCCCAGGCTCAGAAAGAAGGATTGGGTCAGCTCGTAGTAGCTCGAGGTGCGGTCGAAGAAGATCAGGCGCTCCGACGCGACGTCCGCGATGCCGACCGTCGATCGTTTGGCAAACGGATGACCGGGCGGAACGACGAGGACCAGGGCTTCTTCATAGAGCGGGATCGACTCGATGTCGGGGTGGCGCATCGTTCGCACCATGGCCAGCTGCACCTCCTCGCGGAGGAGCATCTGCAGGACGTCTTCCGAGTGTCCCGTGCGAACGGCGACCTCGATGCGGGGGTAGGCGGCCGCAAAGCGCTGCAGCAGCGCGGGCAGGACGTAGGTGCTGACGGCGGGCGCCGCGCCGAGCACCAGCCGGCCGGCCGAGGCGGAGCGGGCGTCGGTCAGCGCCTGGCGGCCATCGCGCACGGCCCGCATGGCGCGTTCGGCATAGGGCAGGAAAGCCCGGCCGGCATCGGTCAGGCGCATACCCCGGCGGGTTCGGGCAAAGAGTGGCTCGCCGAGCTCCCGCTCCAGGGCGTGCAGGCGAGCGGTGAGGGTCGGCTGGGTGACGAACATCGCCTCAGCCGCGCGACTCACGTTCCCGCGGCGCGCGACTTCGAGGAAGCCCTCAACCTGCGCCAGCAGCATTGCTCAGATATAGACGATCTCTATAGTCGAGTCAAGCATCGAGGGTTTCGATCAATGACCCCTGACCCCGAGCGAGGAAGGGAATGGCGGCGCCGGATGACGCTTGTCATGCGGAATAGCTGACCGCTGCGACTGGTTGAACGGACGGTGCGACCGTACTCTCCCGGAAGACGCGAATCAGCTACCCCTGAGGAGGACCCATGGAAATCATTCGAAATCTGACGCGGCGCAAGCTGCGCAACATCCTGACGATCAGCGGCATCGTGATCGGCGTACTCGCCCTGGTCACGATGGGCGCGATGGCCGAAAAGTTCAACGCGCTGCTCTCCGGTGGCGCGACGTACTTTGGGTCGAACGTCCAGGTGGCGGACAGCTCCGGCGGGGCGATTGGCGCCTTCGGCGGCGGCCTGCTGACACTCGACCGCGTGGCGGCCCTGGAAAAGGTCGACGGCGTCGCGGCGGCATTTCCCGATGTGCAGGTCACGGCCAAGCCGGGCAGTACCAACACGGTTTCCTTCGGGATCCCAGACTACATCTCCAACGCGGACCCGCGGGCCAACACCTACAGCGCCTTCAAGATCCACACCGCGCAGGGTCGCGAGGTCAACGCCAACGGCGAAGTTGTCCTGGGATCTGACTTTGCAACGGAGTTCAAGAAGAATGTCGGTGACACGATCGACCTGCCCATCCGGGCGAAAGACGCACCGCCGGACTTCGTCAACCACACCTTCACCGTGGTCGGAGTTCTCGCGAAGACGCAGACCGCTCCCGATACGGGGGCGTACGTGAGCCTCGCCGATGCCCAGATGCTTCTGAAGGAAACGCTTCCGGTGAGCATCCGCAACAGCATTGACACCACCAAGCTCGTCAATGGGGCGACGGTGTACGGCACGCCGGGCCAGGACCTCGACAAGCTCGCGGACAAAATCAACGCCGAGGTCCCCGGGGTCAAGGCAACCAAGCCGAGCGTGCTGGTCGCCAGCTTCAACTCGGGCGGTGCGATCTTCACCGCCATCACCACCGGCGCGGCGCTGATTGCGCTCGTCGTCGGCGGCCTCTCCGTCATCAACACCATGCTGATGGCCGTCACCGAGCGCGTCCGCGAGATCGGCCTGAAGAAAGCGGTCGGCGCCAAGGTGGGACACATCCTCCGCGAGTACCTGCTCGAGGCGGTGCTGATTGGCAGCATCGGCGGCGGCATCGGATTGGTCCTTGGCTGGGGTCTGACCAGCCTGATCAACGCCGCCACCGCCTCGTCGAACCTCACGCTCTTCCTGCTCAGCTGGAGACTCGTGATCGTCGCGATCCTGTTCTCAGTGGGACTGGGCGCCGCCGCCGGTATCATTCCTGCCCTGCGGGCCTCCCGGATGGATCCGGTGCGGGCGCTGCGGGCGGCCTAGGAGGCAACTATGGCTAGCATCGAACTTCACGACCTGACCAAGTACTACAAGCAGGCCGCGACCACGGTCAAAGCGGTGGACGGCATCAACCTCGAGATCGAAGCCGGCGAGTTCGTTTCGATCGTCGGCCGCTCGGGGAGCGGCAAGACCACTACGCTGGACCTTCTCGGGCTGCTGCTGCGGCCCTCGGCCGGGCAGATCATGCTCGACGGCATGGACACCGGCAAGCTCCGCGACGGCGCGCGCGCGGACTTGCGCGGCAAGAAGATCGGCTTCGTCTTCCAGGACTTCAACCTGCTGCCGGGGCTGAACGCCATCGAGAACGTCATGCTGCCGCTTCGCTACCACAAGAACGGCAAGGACGGCAAGGCTCGCGCCGCCTCACTCCTGGAGGAGGTCGGGTTGAAAGATCGTATGCACCACCGGCCGGACCAGATGTCCGGTGGCGAGCAGCAGCGGGTCGCGATCGCCCGGTCGCTGATCAACCGGCCGTCGCTGGTGCTGGGCGACGAGCCGACGGGCGAGGTAGACAGCGAAACCAGCCAGCAGATCGTGGCCTTGATGCGGCGCATGAACCGCGAGCACGGCGTGACCTTCGTGCTGGTGACCCACGACATGGACGTGGCGGCCCAGACCGACCGCGTAATCCGGCTCAAGGACGGGCGAGTGCTGTCCGATGTGCGTGCGACGGGCGATCAGAGGTTCCTGACCGGCGCCGACCTCCAGGGAGTGATCGCCTAGGCTTAGCCGAGATGAGCCTGACTCCGCGCTGGATCAAGCTGGGCCGCCTCTTCATGGTGGCCTGGCTTGTCTTTTTTATCTACCCGGTGACGGCCCTCCTCACGGAACGGTTTGATCGGGACGCCCAGGTCATCGGCCTCGCGCTTCTCTTCGCCTTGGCGGTGATCTGGGGATGGTTCTGGCTACGCGTCGTCGCCGGACCTGATCAGCGATTCGCGCTGCCAGCTGTGGTGGCGGCCAGCGCCTTGCTCGTGGTGTTTACCCTACGAACCCCGCCCCAGTACGGAAGCCTCTTTCTGTACGCGCTGATCATGGCGGGGGCCGCCTGCAACTGGCGAATCGGCTTGCCGGCGGTGCTGCTGCTGTCCGTCCTGTCTGGCGCCGTCGAGTTGGCGCGCGGCGAGTCGGTTACGAACGCCACCGGTCAATTCCTTAATGAGCTGCTCGTCGGCCTGACGGCCGTTGCCGGCCAACTCCTGATCCGGGCTAACCGGCAGCTGTCGCAGGCTCGCGAGCAGATCGCCCGTCTCGCGGTAGGGGAGGAACGGCTTCGGTTTGCGCGCGACCTTCACGATCTGCTCGGGCACAGCCTGTCGGTCATCGCGCTCAAGAGCGAACTGGCCGGGCGCCTCATCAAGACCACTCCAGGCCTGGCCGCCCACGAGGTTGAAGACATCGAGAAGGTCGCCCGTGATGCGCTGCGCGACGTCCGCGAGGCAGTCGCCGGGTACCGCCAGCCGACGTTGGCGGCGGAACTCGCGGGCGCTCATGAGGCCCTAGCCGCCGCCGGCATCGAGGACCACATCGACCAGGACCACGCACCGCTACCCTCCGTCGTGGAGTCGGTCCTTGCCTGGACGGTCCGCGAAGGGGTGACCAATGTGATGCGGCATAGCCAGGCCAAGCGTTGCGCGATCCGGATCGCGAACCGGGATGGCCGGGCGACGGTCGAGGTGGTCGACGACGGTCGCGGCGGGACACTGGAGGCGGGCACCGGACTCCGCGGACTGCGGGAGCGCGTCTTGGAGCGCGGGGGGACCCTCACAGCGGAGCCTTTGCCGCACGAAGGATTCCGGCTGAGGGTGACCTTGCCATTAGCGCAGGCGAGCGCCTCCGCGGATCGGGTCCCCGCGTGATCCGCGTGCTCATCGCGGAAGACCAGGGGATGGTTCGAGGAGCGCTCAAAGCGCTGCTCGCGATGGAAGGCGATATCGAAATCGTGGCCGAGACCGACAGGGCAGATGAAGTCCTCCCCCTGGCATCGCGGACGAAGCCGGACGTAGCGCTGCTCGACATCGAGATGCCGGGCGGTGACGGCATCACGGCCGCCGGCCAGCTTCGCAGCGAGCTTCCCTCGTGCCGCACCCTGATTCTCACGACCTTCGGACGGCCCGGCTTCCTGCGGCGTGCCATGGAGAGTGGGGCGTCGGGATTCATGCTGAAAGACGCGCCCGCCCACGAGCTGGCACTAGCGATCCGGCGGACGATGGCCGGCGAGCGCGTGATCGACCCCGGACTGGCCGCCGCGGCGCTGAGCTCAGGAATCAGCCCGCTGTCCGAGCGGGAGCGCGAGGTGCTGGTTGCTGGCCAGGACGGCGCAACCATCGCGGAGATCGCGAAGATGCTGTTCCTTTCGGAGGGAACCGTGCGTAACTATCTGTCGTCGGCGATTCAGAAGTTGGAGGTCAACAATCGCACCGAGGCAGCGCGTGTCGCCGAGGACCAGGGATGGCTATGACCATCGAAAGAGGAGGGCGGAGATGATCGTCGTAACAACCGAAGAGGTGACAGGGCATCGGATCGTGGAGATGAAGGGGCAGGTCTTCGGGCTCGTCGTGCGCAGCCGCGGGCTGGGCGGCAACATCATGGCCACGCTCCGATCGATCGGTGGTGGCGAAATCGTCGAGTACACCGAACTGCTCGAGGACGCCCGCCGGCATGCTATCGACCGCATGGTGCAGAACGCGAGCGCGATGGGGGCGAATGCCGTGGTCCGGATGCAGTACGACTCATCAGAGATCGGCAGCACGATGAGCGAGATCGTGGCCTACGGCACCGCGGCCGTCGTGGAGCCGCTCAGGGGCTGAGCCGGTGTTGCGAAAGGCGATCCTTGTCTACGGCGTGCTCGCCGTCATCGGTGCCATCGCGCTCGCACTGGCCGGGGTCGTGGCAGGGTTGGTCTTCTACCTGTTCGTGAACGGCGCCGTGGTACTCGCGGCGGTTCTCTTCGAGCGCGGGCGCTACCGTCCGGTCGTGACATCCGCTGGCCCGTGGCAAGAAACCGGCGAGCGTTTCGTCGATCCGACGACGGGTCAGCTGATGAAGGTCAGGTACAATCCCCAGACTGGCGCACGGGACTACGTCCCGGTCGAGCCCCATCCACGAACATGAGATCGGCCATCCTCTTCCTGCTAGCGTTGTTGGCACTTGTGGCCGGCGCGATCACGGTATTCGCGTCGCCCACCTACAAGATCGCCGCGGCTCGGCCCACCCCGGCCCCCCTGTTGGCCATCGGCCACCCGACGCCGACCCTGAGTCCAACGCCAACGCCGACCCCCACCGCGGCGCCGACACCGGCCACCGTGACCTTCAATGTGCCGGTCTACAAGCAGTTGCGCAACCTCGACTGTGAGACAGCTGCGCTCCAGATGGCTCTCGGTGGCCTTGGAATCAACTACACGCAGAATCAATTGATTGCGATGCAGCCCCCACCTGACACCCGATCACCGGTGATGGGCCATCTCTCCAACGGTCAGAAGATCGTGGTTCAGTGGGGCAACCCATACAAGAATTTTGTCGGCAACATCGACGGCGCCGACCTCATCCCCACCGGCTACGGCATCTATTACCCGCCTTTGCTCGCACTGGTGCAGTCACACGGTGTGCCCAATGCCGAGGGTGGCGAAGGCGCAGCCAACGGTTGGACGCCGGCGAGGATTTACGCCGAACTCGCTGCCGGCCATCCGGTCATGGCCTGGACCGAGACTGGCTGGGATCGGCCCTACGTTGGGTATTGGACGACGTTCGACGAGAAGATCAGGATCCGCTACTCGCTGATCGAACACGTCGTGACGCTGAGCGGCGTGTCAGCGACGCAGGTCCGGGTCAACGACCCCTGGCACAGCGGCTCGCAGTACTGGTTCAGCAAGGCGGACTTCGAGCGCTCCTGGGCCGACTTCAACAACATGGCGATCGTCCTCAAGTAGAGGCTCGGTCACCGCGCTTCCCTGCACCGCTGCCTGGGTGCGGACGGGCAGGCCGACCAGCTTGATGAATCCGACGGCAGCCTGGTGATCGAACTGATCCCCGGCTGAGTAGGTGGCGAGCTGAGGGCGGTAGAGCGAGTAGGGCGAGGACCGGCCGATCACCTGCGCGCTTCCCTTGTGGAGCGTCAGCCGAACCGTGCCGCTCACGGCGCCCTGCGTGCTCTGGACGTAGGTGTCGAGGTCGCGCCGGTGGCTGGAGAACCATTTGCCCTGGTAAACGAGGCGCGCGTACTCTGTCGCGACCGAAGTCTTGAAACGCCCAACCTCGGCGTCGAGCACCAGGTCTTCGAGGGCCCGGTGTGCCGTGTGAAGGATGACAGCAGCCGGCGCCTCGTAGATCTCCCGCGACTTGATCCCCACGAAGCGGTCCTCGATCATGTCGATCCGGCCCACCCCGTGGAGGCCGCCCAGCCGGTTCAGTTCCTCGACGAGGGAAACACCCCCGGGTCGACGCCCGTCCAGCGTAGTGGGAACGCCCCGCTCGAAGGTCAGCTCGATGACCGCCGGACTGGCGGGGGCGTTGTCCACCGACGAGGTCCAGCGAAATGCGTCCTCGGGGGGTTTGAGGAGAGCATCTTCAAGGGCCCCAGCCTCGATGGATCGCCCCCACAGGTTCTCGTCCACACTGTACGGCGATTCGGGCTTGACCTCAATTGGCAGATTTTTTGCGCGGGCGTATGCGATTTCCTCCTCACGGGTCATCTCCATGCCATCCCTCAACGGCGCGAGCACGTTCAGCTTCGGGTTGAGCGCACCGACCGCCACGTCGAAGCGGACCTGGTCGTTTCCCTTGCCGGTCGAACCGTGTCCCACCCAGGTCGCGCCTTCGCGGGCCGCAACCTCGACGAGAAGCTGGGCAATCAGCGGACGGCCAAGGGCGGTCGCCAGCGGGTATTGCCCCTGGTACAGCGCGCCCGCCTTCAATGCCGGCCAGCAAAACCGCTCGATGAACGGCTGCCGGGCGTCGAGTACGCAGGACTGGAGGGCGCCGGCGGCGAGAGCCCGCTCGCGGATGGCGTTGAGATTTGGCTGGCTGCCGAGGTCGACCGTCAAGGCCACCACGTCGAAGCCGCGGGTTTCGGTGAGCCACTTCACGGCGACGGTGGTGTCGAGGCCACCCGAGAAGGCGAGGACGATCTTCTCTGGCATCAGTCCTCCGGTTGCACGTAGGCGCCGAGGCCGGCCAGCCGCTGGGCGAGCCCTCCATAGGCGCGCGGGTGGAGCGCGAGAGCCGCAAAGATCGTGTCGTCACCGGCAAGCGTGCCGATCACTTCCGGCCACGCGACCGCGTCGATCGCCGACGCGATCGAGTTCGCCGAGCCCGGCGTCGTCGTCAGCACGGCAATGCCCTGCCCGCGCCGGACAGTCAGCGGCAGGTCGCGCAACAAGCGGCGGAGCCGGTCCTCGCGGCCGACCGGCGACGCTGCGCCCAGCCCCTCGTTCGGTTTGACGTAGTGACTCTCCGGTCCGCCGACCCGAACCAGGCCGAGCTCGGCGATGTCGCGCGACACCGTTGCCTGCGTGGTGGGCATCCCGACGCGGCCGAGACGCTCGACCAGCTCTTCCTGGGTCGCGATCTGGTGCTTGGCGATCAGGGAGAGGATCGCCTCCTGCCGCTTACGCTTTGACATGCGCGAGCGCCTCCCTGACGCGCGCGGGCGCCGTTCCACCGACCACGTCGCGCGATCCCAGCGCGCCCTCTAGCGTCAGATGGTCGACGATGTCCGCGCCGAACAGCGGGGAAAACCGCTGCAGCTCCGCGAGGCTGAACGATTCCAGGCCCCGGTGGATGGCGATTGCCTCGGCGACCATCCGGCCGACCAGGTGATGCGCGTCGCGAAAGGGCAAGCCTTTGCGTGACAGGTAGTCGGCGAGCTCGGTTGCCAGCGTATAGCCCTCGAGGGCGGCCTTGCGCATCACGTCCCGGTCGAAACGCAAGCCTTGTACCAGCCGGGCCGTGACGTGTAGGCAGGTGAGCGTCGTGTCGACGCCATCGAAGAGCGCTTCCTTGTCCTCCTGCAGGTCGCGGTTGTAGGCGAGCGGCAGGCCCTTGAGCACCATCAGCAGATTCACCAGGTCGCCCGCGACGCGTCCACTCTTCGCCCGGACCAGCTCGGCGGCGCAGGGATTCTTCTTGTTCGGCATCATCGAGCTTCCGCTGGCCAGCGCATCGGGAAGCGAGGCGAAGGAAAACTCGACACTGGTCCAGAGCACGATCTCGCCGCAGAGGCGCGAGAGGTGGATCATCGCGATGCTGCACGCCGCCAGCAGCTCGACGACGAAGTCCCGATCGGCGACGGAATCGAGCGAGTTCGCGCTGGCCGCGGCGAAGCCGAGGTCGCGGGCCAGCTCGGCGCGATCGATCGGAAAGCCGCTGCCGGCGAGCGCACCGGCGCCCAGGGGCGAGGCGTCCGCGCGACCCAGCGCATCCGCGAACCGGCCACGGTCCCGCCGTAGCATCTCGACGTAGGCCAGCAGGTGGTGGGCCAGCAGGACGGGTTGGGCGCGCTGGGTGTGCGTGTAGCCAGGCATCACGGTATCGAGATGCTCCTCCGCCCGGGCGATCAGCGCCGACTCGAGCCCCGCAAGCGCCTCTAGCAACTGAGTACCGGCGGCCCTGACATACAGCCGCAGGTCGAGCGCGACCTGGTCATTACGGCTGCGGCCGGTGTGCAGCTTTCCACCCAGTGGACCCAGCTTTTCGCGCAGCCGCTTTTCGACCGCCATGTGGATGTCCTCGCCTTCGGAGGAGTCGCCGGCGGCAAATTCCGTCTCGATCTCCCGGAGGGCCTGGTCGATGCGCGACTGCTCATCCGGCGTCAGTACGCCGGCGCGGACCAGCGCCTTCGCCCACGCTCGGCTACCTGCGATGTCCTCGCGAAAGAGCCGGCGGTCGACGTCGAGCGAACCTGTGAACTGGTCGATCAGGGGATCTGGCTCTTCGCCGAATCGCCCACCCCACGGTTGCTGACTCAGTGCGAAACCTTCGACATCCGCTTGGCCAGCACCTCCCACTGCAGGCCGCCGATCTGGGCGGCGGGCCCGCACAACTGCTGGTTGAAGCTCCGGCTCTGCAATCCCCGGATTTCCGGGAAGAAGAGCGTGTGATCGCTCTGTCGCGACTCCAGGTCGATCGTGCCGTGGAACAGGCTGGCCGTGACCGTGCCGGTGACGTTGGCCTGGGTGGTCTGGATGAAGGCGTCGAGCGCTTGCTTGAGCGGGCTGAACCAGGCCCCGTGGTACACGAGATAGGCCCATTTCTGGTCGACCGCGCCCTTGAAGTCCAGCTCCTCTTTGGTGAGGGTGAACTGTTCCAAATCGTGATGCAGCTTCAGCAGTACCGCCGCCGCCGGCGCCTCGTAGAGCTCGCGCGACTTCAGACCCATGATGCCGTCTTCGAAGATGTCGATCTTGCCGATGCCGTGGCTGCCGGCGATCACGTTGAGCTTGGAAACGATCTCCGGGAGGGGCAACTCGACGCCGTCGAGCGCCACGGGCACTCCGCCCTCGAACGTGACCGACACCTTGGTCGGGGTCGCGCTCGCCTGTGCCGGCGGCTTCAGCCAGAGCCAGGCATGATCCGGGATCGGCTGGTTGAGGCCCACGGCCCCGGACGCCAGGCTGCGGCACCACAGGGTCTTGTCGTCACCGCCCTGCATCACCTCGGTGATGGGGATGCCGAGCTCCTTGGACAGCTCCTCCTCCTCACCCCGCGTCAGGTCGAAGTCACGAACAGGCACGAGGACATCGAGCTGGGGCGCGAAGAGTTTGAAGACGTTGTGCATGCGGTACTGATCGTTGCCCTTGCCGCTGCTGCCTTCCATAATGGCGTCGCAGCCGAGCTTGAGCGCCAGCGATGCGATCTTCGAGGCGATCAGTTGGCGGGTCATCGAAGTCGAGACCGGGTAGCCCTCGTAATTCGAATTGGCCTGGATGGCTCTCGACAGCCAGAGGTCGGCGAACTCCTGCTTGGCGTCGATCACGATCGGCGTGATACCCAGCACCTTCGCCTTCTGGATGGCGGCGTCCATCTCGTCCTGGCCCTGGCCCACGTCGACGGTGATCGCGAACAGTTCCTCGACCTGATACTTCTCTTTCGCCAGCACGGCGCAGAGGGATGAGTCCAAACCGCCCGAATAAGCCAGGGCGACCTTCTTGGCCGTCTTGACGGGCGTCGCGTCGATCTTCTCCAGTAACTTGCTCTTCAATGCCAGCATGGCGCAGCCTCCTGCCCGGGTATGGTCGCATAAGTATACGGAAACCTGTATGATTACGCAACCACTGATGGTCGGCATCCTCTGCTCCCGTATCCGCATCGAAGAGAAGGCTTTGTTCGAGGCGCTCCGGCGGCGCGCCATTCCTTTCGAGCGCCTGGATGAGGATCGCATCAAGTTCGCGATCGGCAGCCCCTTTCCCCACGCCGGCGTCGTCCTGGACCGGTCCATCCACCACGGCCGCTCGCTGTACGCGCTGACGCTGCTGAACGCCGCCGGTGTGCCCACGGTCAACCGGGCGAAGGTTGCGCGCATCTGCGGCGACAAGATCCTGACCACGGCCGCGCTCGCCCGGGACGGTTTACCCGTACCCAAGACGGTGGTCACCTTCACGCGGGAGTCCGCCCTGGAAGCCATCGAGGCGATGGGGTACCCGGTCGTCCTCAAGCCCATGGTTGGTTCCTGGGGGCGACTGCTCGCAAAGATCAACGACCGCGATGCGGCCGAGGCGGTGCTCGAGCACAAGGAGACGCTGGGCTCCTACCAGCACGGTATTTTCTATATCCAGGAGTACGTCAACAAGCCGCAGCGCGACATCCGGGCGATCGTCGTGGGGGAGCAGACGATTGGCGCGATCTACCGAAGCTCTGAGCACTGGATCACAAACACCGCGCGCAACGGGCGCGCCTCAATCTGCGAGGTCACCCCCGAGATCGACCAGCTCTGCCAGAAAGCCGCTGCCGCGGTCGGCGGCGGATTTCTCTCCGTGGACTTGCTGGAGCACGAGGACGGCTTGATGGTCAACGAGCTCAACTACACGCCCGAGTTCCACGGCTTCATCGACGCGACCGGGATTCCGGTCGCCGACCACGTGATCGATTACGTCCAGCAGGTCGGCAGACGGCAAGCTGTGGCATGACGGACGCGATGCCAGCTTGACATCGGACCCCGATGGCGCGTATCGTTCCGGCCAACAAGTTCATACGGAAAGGCGTCGATGAGGGCGAGTACGCGGACGCTGGGATTACAGAGAGTCTCCGGCAGCTGAGAAGGAGAGTCCAGGGCACCGCCGAAAAAGGCCTCGGAGCCGCAGGTCGAACCCCCACCCCGACCCTCCCCCGCAAGCGGGAGAGGGAAGAGAAGGGCAGTAGGCCGAGCCGGATGGCCTCCGTGATCAGGCTGGAGTCTTCAGGCAGCGGGCCGCGGACTCAAAGAGGCCGTTCTTGCGAGAGGACGGCAAAGTCGGGTGGTACCACGAGAGAAGGCCTCTCGTCCCGGTGGACGAAGGCTTTTGATTTTTCGGAGGTGC
>Ga0209474_10002900_pt1 | contig 15401 bp, 13 predicted proteins | sample GraSoiAngelo_145_FD_185902 | JGI IMG/M metagenome (GOLD analysis project Ga0209474, IMG submission 185902) | Grasslands soil microbial communities from the Angelo Coastal Reserve, California, USA - 14_1009_05_20cm (SPAdes) (version 2) | ecosystem: Environmental > Terrestrial > Soil > Grasslands...
CGACGAGCAGAAGGAGCGCTTCCTCCGGCCGCTCGTCGCCGGCGAGGTGCGCTCCTTCTTCGGCATGACCGAGCCCGAGGTCGCGGGCTCCGATCCGACGCTCCTCCAGGGCCGCGCCGAGCGCGACGGCGACGACTGGGTGATCGACGCGCACAAGTGGTTCTCGTCCGGAGCCGACGGCGCAGCGTTCGCGATCGCGATGGTCGTCACCGAACCGGAGGCCGAGCCTCACCGGCGCGCCTCGATGATCCTCGTCCCGACCGACACGACCGGCTACGAGCTCGTCCGCCGAATCCCGGTCATGGGACACGAGGGCCGCGGCTGGGCGACGCACTGCGAGACGCGCTTCACAAGCGTCCGCGTGCCGCTCGCGAACACACTCGGCGAGCGCGGCGACGGCTTCCGGATCGCGCAGAAGCGCCTCGGGCCGGGCCGCATCCACCACGTCATGCGCTGGCTCGGGCAGATGGAGCGCGCCTTCGAGCTCATGTGCGCCCGCGCCCTGGAGCGGGAGGCGTTCGGCGGAACGCTCGCGGAAAAGCAGACGGTCCAGAACTGGATCGCCGAGTCGGCTGCCGACATCCAGGCCTGCCGGCTGATGACGCTGCAGGCGGCGCATCGGCTCGACGAAGGAGACGAGGCACGAGTCGAGATCTCCCTGATCAAGTTCCACGCCGCACGCGTGCTCGGCGAGGTGCTCGACCGGGCGATCCAGGTGCACGGCGGCCTCGGCCTCACCGAGGACACGCCCCTCGCGCTCATGTGGCGGATGGCGCGCGGCGGGCGGATCTACGACGGCCCCGACGAGGTGCACAAGGCCGTCGTCGCGCGACGTATCCTCCGCGACTTCGAGGACGGTGGAACATGGCGCTTCACGTAGTGCTGCACGGTTGGCGCTTGCGGCTCCAGCCGCTCGAGGATCATCACCACGACGAGTTGTTCGCGATCTCGCGCGATCCGCGCATCTGGGCGCTTCAGCGGGTCAGCGCCCACGAGTCGCCCGAGCTGTTCGACGAGTGGTACGCCTCGATCCAGATGGGCTTCGCGCACTACTTCGACGACCGCCTCGTCGGTCACACGAGCTACGCCAACGACCGCCCGCACGACCTCGCGGTCGAGATCGGCAACACGTGGCTCGTCCCCGACGCGTGGTCGAGTGGCGCCAACGCCGAGGCGAAATACCTGCTCCTGCGCCATGCCTTCGAGGACGAGGGCTATCGTCGCGTCTCCTTCAAGACGGAGTCGACGAACGAGCGCTCGCGGGCCGCGCTCGAGGCGCTGCCGGCCCAGCTCGAAGGGATAGCGCTCAAGGACATGGTCGTGCGAGGCGGCGAGCGGCGCGACTCCGCGATCTACGCCGTGATCGACGACGACTGGCCTAACGTGAAGGCGAACCTCGAGCGACGGCTTGCGCGCCGCGGATGACCGTCGACGTCGTCTACGAGACCCACTCTACGAGCGAGGACAACGAGGCTGGGATCGCGACCGGCTGGTTGCCGGGCCGGCTCTCGGCGGCGGGGCGCGAGCGGGCCCGGGAGCTGGGGGAGCGCCGGCGCGACGACGGGATCGCCGTCGTCTTCACTTCGGATCTCGGGCGCGCGGTCGAGACGGCCGAGATCGCGTTCGGGGGCTCGGCGCTGCCACTCATCGAGGACGCGCGCCTCCGCGAGTGTGACTACGGCGAGCTGAACGGGACTGCCGAGCCGCTGCACGATCGCGTCGCGTACCTCGACAGGCCGTATCCCGGCGGCGAGAGCTGGCGGCAGGCAGTGGAGCGGGTGGCGGGCTTCCTCGACGAGTTGCGCCAAGAGCGTGACTGCGAGCGGGTGCTCGTGATCGGCCACAGCGCCACGCGGCTCGCCCTCGAGGTAGTGGCGAACGGCCGGGAGCTCGACGAGCTCATCGGCGCGCCCTTCATCTGGAAGCCGGGCTGGGAGTACGTCCTCTCGCCGTAGGCTCCCTCGCCGCCAGCTCGCGCTTGAGCCGCGAACGTGCGCGGTGTAGCCGGACGCGCACAAGGTTCACTGGAACGCCCGTGACAGCAGCAACCTCTCTCGGCGTCAGACCTTCCCACGCAGTCAGGAGGAGTACCTCGCGTTGGCGTTCCGGCAGCGCCATGATTGCGACGCGGAGAGCAGCCGTCCGTTCGTCGTCGGCCGGGTCGACGGTCGGACCCGCATCACGAAGGACGCAGGCCAGCCGATCGATGACGGCTTGCAGTGCGAGTTCCCGACTCGCCCCGCGCAGGATCACGTTTCGCGCGACGCCGAACAGCCACAGTCGCGCCTCGCCGCCTTCAGGGACCGAGTCGATCTTCCGCCAAGCGATCAGATAAGTCTCGGCGACCACGTCTGCAGCGTCCTCCGCGCTGTCGGTGCGCCGAAGAGCGTAGGCGAGCAGATCGCGACGCGTCTGGTCGAAGAGTTGCCCGAAGCGGGCTTCTGGAGCCTCGCCCGCACGCCTCACGAGCCACCGCCTGCGAGGAATTGCCCGTATTTTGCGCCGAGCGCTGCCTTCGAGAGCCTGCCCCAGTCGTCCCGATGGAGCGCCAGCTGCCGTCTCCAGCCGGGATCGCTCGTCCAGCACTTGTCGCCGTATCCGCTTTCGAGGAGGTGCTCCACGCGGCCGCGATCACCGGCGAGCACCGCATCGCGATAGGGCAGCATCCAGCCGAAGAGCGTGTACTGCATAAAGCCGCCGTCGCCGCGCACCGACGGGTTGGGATGCGGATCCTCGTCGGTGACCGCCTTCCAGCCCGGCACCTGAGCGACGACCTGGGCGGCGCGGGCCGCGCCGGCGTTGTCGCCGGCCAGCTCCGCGTCCCGCCAGCTCCGTACCCACGCGCAAAAGGCGCTCGCCGCGAACCAGCCGTGGAGTGCGCCGGTCGAGACCAGCCCGGAGCCGCTGTCCATGCGGATCTCATCCGCGATCAGGAACTCGCGCCAGGACTCGTAACCCGCCGGGTACGGGATGTCCGAAGCCACTTGAAGGGCGACGGCGCGAAAGTCGGGTGCGGCCGGGTCTAGCGCCTCGCCGGGACCGCCCATCGCCGTCTCGGCCTTGCTCGGGAAGATGCCGGTATGGGCGCTGAACAGTCCAGCACCGGCCGCGACACCGCCGCCGATCAAGAGCGCTATCGCCGTGACCACGATGGCGACGCGAAGCCGGGGTGCGGACAAACGCTTGCGCGGTCCCCTGGGCTGCCGCACGATCGCCTGCGCAATCTCGTCGAGCGCGGCCTCGAGATCGGGGGTCGCTACGGGCATCGAGGCGATCGGGTCGGCCTGTCTGAGGTGAGCGGTCATCGGTTGGCGCCTCCTGTACGCGAGTCACCTCTTCATCTCGCGGCGGCTGCCGTTCATTACAACGCGCTTCGAACGATCTGCGTGCAGCGGGCGCTCGCGACGAGCTCGCCGTCCTGGTACAGCTCGGCGGCGCAGAAGACGACGCGCCGGTTCCGCTGCACGACCCGGCCCTCCGCCCGCAACGTGCCGGGCCGCGCCGAGCGGTGGAACTCGGTGCGCAGGTCGGCCGTGAGGAAGTCCTCGTCCTCCGCCATCAGCGTCCAGCACGCGCCGCCCATCGCGGTGTCGAGGAGCGCCGCGACCATGCCGCCGTGCACGATCGGCCCGCTCGGCGCATGGAAGCAGTACTCCGGGGTCGCGTCCCACTCGAGCACCGCGCGGCCGTCGGCCTGCTCGACGCCGCGGTAGCCGAGCGTGTTCCAGACGTGCGGATCAGGCGGCGGCGCCTCGCCCCACGGCTTCCTCGCGCGGGGGCTCATCGCGGTCCCGGAACCCCTGGGAAGCGGAACGGCTCGACGCGATTCGGCTGCACGACCCACGCGTGGCCCGTCTCGGGATCCTCGAGCACGCGCAGCGCCGCCTCGGCGACGAAAGCTGCGGACATGAGCGGGATGTCTGCGCGCTCCCGCAGCTCCGCGGCCAGGAGCGGCGTATCGGTGAAGCCTGGGCAGAGCGCGTTGAGCCGGATGCCGCGCTCCAGCAGTCCCGGCGCCGCCGCGCGGACCCAGCCGATGACTGCGTGCTTGGTCGCGGTGTAGGCGGGATCGAGTGGCAGCGATGTGAGTCCGGCGAGCGAGGCGGTGGCGACGACCGAGCCGCCTGAAGGCATCAGCCTCGCCGCGAGCTCGCGGGTCCCGTACACGACGCCTCCGAGATTCGCACGGAGAATGCGGTTCCACTCCTCGTCCGTCAGCGCCGCCACGTCCGGGCACCCGCTGCCGGTGCCGGCGTTGAGGAAGGCCGCGTCGAACTCGCCCTCGAGCGACCGCCAGGCCTCCGGCTCGCCGACGTCGAACTCGGGCAGGTCGAGGACGGCCGTCTCCGTCTGGCCCAGCGCTGCGACGATCGCAGCGCCGATTCCGCCGCGGCCGCCCGTGACGAGAGCCCTCAAGTCTCGACGCTCGGCGCGGGCTCGGCTGCGAACTGCTCCCTGAGCGCCGTCTTGCGGAACTTGCCGACGCTCGTCTTCGGGATCTCGCCGACGAACTCGATCCGGTCGGGAAGCCACCACTTCGCGAACTGCGGGGCGAGGAACTCGCGCAGCTCGTCCGGCGTCGCCGCGGCGCCCTCGCGGAGCACGACCGCCGCGAGCGGCCGCTCGCCCCACTTCTCGTCTGGCACGGCGATAACTGCCGCCTCGGCGACCGCCCGATGAGCCATGAGCGCGTTCTCGAGCTCGACGGAGGAGATCCACTCCCCGCCGGACTTGATCACGTCCTTCGAGCGGTCCTTGATCTGGATGAAGCCGCGCGGATCCATGGAGACGATGTCGCCGGTGCGAAACCAGCCGTCGTCCGTCCAGCGGTCGGCGCACTCGGGCGCATCGAAGTACGAGGCAGCCACCCACGGCCCGCGCACCTCGAGCTCGCCCATGGACTCGCCGTCCCACGGCACATCCTCGTCACCGGCGCGGACGCGGATCTCGACGAACGGGAGCGGGAAGCCGGCCGTCGCCTGGAAGTCCCAGCGCGTCTCGGAGGCCGCCTCCGCGAGGTCGTACGGGAGGGCGACGGTGGACGCAACGGGGGATGTCTCGGTCATTCCCCAGCCTTGGCAGATGCGCAGCCCGTGCCGCCCCTCGAAGGCCGCGATCATCGCGCGCGGCACCGCCGAGCCGCCGACGAGCATGGCCTTCATCGCGGAGAGATCCCAGCGGCCGGGCTCGGCGTCGAGCCGCGCGAGGATGCCCATCCAGATCGTCGGCACCCCCGCGGCCCAGGTGACGTGCTCGTGCTCCATGTTCTCGAGCAGGCTGTCGGGGTCGAGGTGCGGGCCGGGGTAAACGAGCTTCGCACCCTGCATCGTCGCGAGGTACGGATAGCCCCACGCGTTCGCGTGGAACATCGGCACGACCGGCATGACGGCGTCGCCGATGCCGACGCTCATGCCGAGCGGGTTGTTCGCGCCGACGCCAAGCGCGTGCAGGACGGAGGAGCGGTGCGAGTAGACCACTCCGCGCGGCCGGCCCGTCGTGCCACTCGTGTAACACATCGCCGCCGCCTCGCGCTCGTCGAGCTCCGGATCCTCCCACTCCTCCGGATCGGCGGTCGCGAGCAGCTCCTCGTACGAGTCCTCGACGACCCAGACGTGCTCGATCGGTGTCTCCGCCCGGAACTGCTCGAGCAGGGGCAGAAGCGCGCGGTCGACGATCACCCCGCGGTCGCCGGCGTGGCTCGCAATGTAGGCGAGGTCGTTCTGGTGGAGGCGGAGGTTGAGCGTGTGGAGGACGAAGCCGCCGCACGGGACGCCGAAGTACGCCTCGTGGTGCTGGTGGTGGTTCCAGCACAGCGTCGCCACGCGGTCGCCGCGCTCGAGGCCGGCCTTGCGCAGCGCAGCTGCGAGCTGCCGCGCGCGCTGCAGCGTCTCGCGGTGGTTCGTGCGGTGGAACGAGTTGTCGGGGAGGCGGGTGACGATCTCGCCGTCGCCGAAGAACGTCTCCGCCCGGCGCAACAGGTGCGTGAGCGTGAGCGGGAAGTCCATCATCTGCCCGTCCATCCGGCTCATCTTCCTACGTCAGCAGTGTGTCCGCGACCTCGAGATGCAGCTCGGCCGGCCGGCGGCCGAAGCCCTCGAGCCAGAGGGCGCGCTTGTAGAAGCGGTGCAGCGGATGCTCCCACGTGAAGCCGATGCCGCCGTGAACCTGGATCGACCGTTCGCACGCGGTGACCGCGGCCTCGGTCGCGAACGCCTTCGCCGCGGCGGCGGCGACCGGCGCGCGTTCATCCCCTTCGGCGACGCACCACGCCGCCCAGTAGACGAGCGAGCGCGCGAGCTCGACGTCGGTGTACGTCTGCGCGAGCGGGTGGGAGACGGCCTGGTACGTGCCGATCGGCTTGTCGAACTGGACACGGGTCTTCGCGTGCTCGACGCCGAGGTCGAGCGCCCGCTGCGCGACGCCGAGCGCCTCGGCCGCGCTCGCCGTGCGGGCTCGCGGCAGGTTGCGGTTCCCCGCGAGCGGCTCTCCGTCCGTCTTCTCGAGCCGGCCGAACGGGCGGGAAGGATCCACGGACGCGACCTCCTCGCCGCGCGCCGGAAAAGCCTTGCCGCCGTCGGCGACGACGAGGTCGACGGAGCTGAGCCACGGGACGTAGCCGTCGACGTCGACCGACCACCGCTCCTCGCCGGCCGCGACGCGCGCGCGCTGCTCGGCCGACAGCCAAGGCAGCGCGAAGCCGACGGTCGCGAGGTACGGCCCCGGGTAACAGGCGTAGCCGAGCTCCTCGAGCAGAAGCGCCTCCTCGACGAAGCCGAGCCCGGCCTCCGCGACGTCCACCCAGCCGAGCTCCACGAGCTCGCTCCAGCGATCCTCCGCTGACTGCCAGTCGCGCTCGAGCGGGAACCGGTCGCCAAGCCACGCGCGTGCCTGCTGCTTCAGCTCGACCTGGTCGTCGGTGAGCGCGAAGTCCATCAGCGGCTCCGGGGAAGTCCCAAGACGCGCTCGGCGATGATGTTGCGCAACACCTCCGAGGTGCCCGCCTCGATCGTGTTGCCGCGACTGCGGAGCTGCTGGTGGTTCCACCAGCCGTCGTCGAGGATCCCGTCCGGCCCTCGCAGCTCGCGGGCGAGCCTCGTCAGGCGCTGGTTCGCCTCCGACCAGCGCAGCTTCACGCCCGAGCCCTCTGGGCCGGGCACGCGGGTGCGCTCGTAGGTGCCGAGCGCGCGGTAGTTCGTGTAGCGCAGGGCCTGCACCTCGATCCACTCCCGCCCCAGCGCCTCGCGCAGGCGCGGGTCGAGCTCGCGTCCGCGCGCCTCCTCGAGCAGCCGCCCGAACAGCGCGTCGAGCGTCGCCGTGAGCGCGAAGCCGAGTGTCGCGCGCTCATGGAGGAGGGTCGTCATCGCCACCTGCCAGCCCTCGCCTTCCTCGCCCAGGCGGCTTTCAACGGGCACCTGAACATCGGTGAAGAAGATCTCGTTGAACTCCGCCTCGCCCGTGATCTGGCGCAGCGGCCGTACCTCGACGCCGGGCGCGTGCATGTCGACGAGGAGGTACGTGAGATTGCGGTAGCGCGGCGCCTCGAGATCGCTCTGCGTGACGAGGATGCAGAAGTCGGCGATGTGCGCGAACGACGACCACACCTTCTGGCCGTTGACGATGTAGGCATCGCCGCGCCGCTCCGCCTTCGTGCGCACGGCGGCGAGGTCGGACCCCGCGTCCGGCTCGGAGAAGCCCTGGCACCAGATCTCGTCGGCCGCCAGGATCGGCTTCAGGTAGCGCGCCTTCTGCTCCTCCGTCCCGTGCGCGATGATCGTCGGCCCGGCCATGCTGAGGCCGATCACGCCGACGTGAGACGGAGACTGCGCGGCCGCGAGCTCCTGGTAGAGGATCGCCTGGAAGCTGTGGGGCGCTCCCGCGCCGCCGTACTCCTTCGGCCAGGTCAGCCCGGCGTAGCCGGCCTCGTACAGCTTGCGGCTCCACTCGCGGATGAACGGATCCTCGAAGCGCTGGGCACCGCCGCGGCCGCCGCGCTTCTCCGCCGGGAGGTTCGTCTCGACCCACGCGCGCAGCTCCTCGCGAAACCTCGCCTCCTCGGGCGTGTCGCGCAGGTCCACGCGAAGAGGCTATCCCGCCGCGGGTGCAGGCAGAAGCTCGGACGGCGGCTCTGCGACGACGCGCCGTCGCTGTACCGGCAGCAGCGTCACGGCCCCGAGAATCGCGGCGACGCCGAGCCACTGCGTCCACCGGAGGTGCTGGTCGTACGCGTAGATGCCCGCGACCACGGCGACCGCCGGATACGTGAGCTCCGCGAGCGACGAGAGGACGGCGGGGGTCCGCTGCAGCCCGTAGTAGTAGAGCGTGAGCGCGAACAGACCCGTGACGAGCGCGAGATAGAGGATGAGCACGCTGTCGTGTCCGTTCGAGTAGGCGCTTGCGCCCATGACCGGCAGCGCGAGCGCGCTCGCGAGCAGGCCGAAGAAGAAGCGCAGCGTCACGATGTGCTGGAACTCGAGCTTGCGGGAGAGGTAGCGCCCGAGCACCGTTCCCAGCGCCCAGAGCATGGCGGCGCCGGTCGCTTCCGCGATCACGACCGTGCCGTTCGCCGACGGGGCGAGCGGATGCGCCTGGTTGACCAGCCAGAAGCCGGCCAGGGCCGGGAGGAAGAACCACGCGAACCGCGGCCGCGGCCGCTCGCCGAGCAGGAGCGCCGCACCGCCGACGGCGACGAACGGTTGCACCTTCTGGATCACGACGGGCGTGATGTAGTCGGAATGCCCGATCAGCGCGTCCGTGAAGAGGATCGTGGCGACGGCCGAGGCGCCCGCGCCGACCACGACGGCCGCTGCCACGTAGCTCCACCCGGCTCGGACGACCGCGCGCAGCGCGGGGAGGAGGAACGGCAGCGTCAGGGCGGCGAGGATCACGTGCTCGCCGAAGACGATCGTGGTTGCCGACGTCGTTCCGCTCATCGTCTTGCGGATGATCGGGTCCGTCCCCCACATCGCCGCGGCGACCGCGACGAGAACGACGCCGGGTACCCGCGCGAGCCTCATGACCGCTCGAAGCGTAGAAGATCGTCCACGGTCTCCCGAGCGCGGATCAGCCGCGTCTCGCCGTCCGCGACGAGCACGACCGCCGGCCGCGGGACGCCGTTGTACGTGGAGCCGAGCGCGAGCGTGTAGGCGCCTGTCGCCGGCACCGCGAGCAGGTCGCCGGGCCGCGGCTCCGGCAGCTCCGCCGCCTCGATCAGGACGTCGCCCGACTCGCAGTGCTTGCCGGCGATGCGGTACACGCCGCTCGGCAGCTCGCCGGCCCGGTTCGCGAGCAGCGCCTCGTAGCGGGCGCCGTAGAGCTGCGGCCGGGGGTTGTCCGACATGCCGCCGTCGATCGCGGCGTACGTGATGCCGCCGGATTCCTTGACCGAGCCGATGCGGTAGAGAGTCACGCCCGCGCGGCCGACGAGCGAGCGCCCGGGTTCGAGGATCAGCGAGACGCCCTCCGGCGCCCGTTCGACGAGCGGGCCGACGAACTCCGCGACCGAGGGCAGCTCCTCCTCACGGTTGTGGCGGACACCGAGGCCGCCGCCGAGGTCGAGGATGCGGGGGGTCCAGTGGAGCCGGTCGGCGAACGCGAGCGCCCGCTCGAGTGCCAGAAGGCTCTCGTCGACTCGCCCGAGCTGCGAGCCGACGTGGACGTGCAACCCCTCGACCTCCAGTCCGAGCTCGCGCGCGCGCTCGACCTCCAGCTCGGCGGCGTCGGGAGCGAGCCCGAACTTCGACTCCTCGTGTGCCGTCTGGATCGAGCGGTGGGTCACGGCCTCGACGCCCGGCGTCAGCCGCATGAGCACGCGCCGCACTCCCGCCGTCGCGGCCGAATCCGCCTCGCCGGGCGAATCGAGGACGACGAGCGCACCCGCCTCGGCGGCCGCGAGCAGCTCCTCCTCCGACTTGTTGTTGCCGTGGAACACGATCCGCTCGCCCGGAATGCCCGCGGCGCGCGCGAAGGCAAGCTCGCCGAGCGTCGAGACGTCTGCGCCGACTCCCTCCTCCGCGAGTAGGCGCAGCAGCGCGACGTTGGCGAACGCCTTCGTCCCGTAGACGACGAGCGCACCGGGCGCCGCCTCGCGATATGCGTCCACTTGCGCGCGGATCGTCCGCTCGCAGTAGACGAGCAGCGGCGTCCCGTGCCGATTCGCCAGCTCGCTCGCGCGAAGACCGCCCAGCGTCAGCTCGCCGGTCTCGATTCGCGCGGTTTCGGGAAGGAGCTCGAGCACCCTGCTAGTATCGGGATCCCAATGCAGGAGCTGCTTCTTACCTAGTTCAGGGAGACCCGCGCGGCGAGCCGCGCCGACCTCCCCAGGCCTCTCCTCGGAGAGGTTTTTTCGTTCCAGAGGACGTTTTTTCGATGACGCAGAGATACGAGCCCCACGAGATCGAGCAGAAGTGGCAGCGCGTCTGGGAGGACGAGCGGGCGTTCCACGTCCCGAACCCGGTGCCCGGCGAGCCGACGCCCGAGAACCACTGGTACCAGCTCGAGATGCTGCCGTACCCATCAGGCCCGAGCCTGCATATGGGCCACGTCCTCAACTACACGATGGGCGACGTCCAGACGCACGTGCGCCGGCGCAGTGGCTGGCACGTCGTACGCCCGATGGGATGGGACGCGTTCGGACTACCGGCGGAGAACGCCGCGATCCGCGAGGGTCGCCATCCGCGCGAGACGATCGAGCGGAACATCGAGACGATGCGCGCCCAGATGAAGCGGCTGGGCTGGGCGATCGACTGGGACCGCGAGGTCGCCGCGCACCAGCCGACGTTCTACCGCTGGACGCAGTGGCTCTTCCAGCAGTTCGTCGCGCACGACCTCGGCTACCGCAAGGAGGGGCCGGTCAACTGGTGCCCCAACGACCAGACGGTGATCGCCAACGAGTACGTCGTCGACGGCCGCTGCGAGCGCTGCGGCGCGGAGGTCGAGCTGCGGAACATGACGCAGTGGTACTTCCGGACGACCGCCTATGCCGACGAGCTGCTCGAGTACGAGGACGCAGTTTGGCCGGACCGGACGAAGGCGATCCAGCGCAATTGGATCGGCCGCTCCGAAGGCGCCGAGGTCCTCTTCCGTGTCGAGGAGACCGGGGACGACATCGCGGTCTTCACGACGCGGCCCGACACGCTGTTCGGGGCGACGTTCTTCGTCCTCGCCCCCGAGCATTCGTACGTCGAGTCGCATGCGAGCGAAGAGGCGAAGGAGTACGCGCGGCACGCCGGAGCGCGTCCGATCGAGGAGCGCGCCGCCGAGACGACCAAGACGGGCGTCTTCACCGGACTGCACGCGATCAACCCGATCAACGGCGAGCGGTTGCCGATCTGGGTGGCCGACTACGTCCTCATGGACTACGGCACCGGGGCGATCATGGCCGTCCCCGCCCACGACGAGCGCGACGGAGAGTTTGCCGAGGCGTTCGTCCTGCCGACGAAGATCGTGATCGACGAGGACGGCAAGCTCGTCAACTCGGAACGCTTCGACGGCCTGCCCGCGGACGAGGGCGCACGTGCGATCGTCGAAGCCCTCGAGGCGGAGGGACGCGGCAAGGCGACGGTCAACTACCGCCTGCGCGACTGGAGCGTCTCGCGGCAGCGCTACTGGGGCTGCCCGATCCCGTTCATCCACTGCGAACGGTGCGGCGTCGTGCCGGTGCCGGAGGACGAGCTGCCGGTGATCCTGCCCGACATCGAGGACTATGCCCCGAAGGGCAAGCCGCCGCTCGCCGCCAACGAGGAGTACATGAGCGTCGATTGTCCGCAGTGCGGCGGCCCCGCCCGGCGGGATCCCGACACGATGGACACATTCGTCGATTCGTCCTGGTACTTCCTCCGCTACATCGACTCCCACAACAACGAGGCGCCGTTCGACCGCTTCGTCGTCGACTATTGGCTCCCGGTTTCCCAGTACATCGGCGGCATCGACCACTCGACGGGTCACCTTCTCTACTCGCGCTTCTTCGTCAAGGCGATGAACGACTGGGGGATGGTCGGTTTCCGCGAGCCTTTCGCGCGCGTCTTCCACCAGGGCTGGGTCACGCTCGGCGGCTCGAAGATGTCGAAGACGAGGGGCAACGTCGAGGGACCGGACGAGATGGTCGACCGCTACGGCGCCGATGCAGTGCGGCTCTACATTCTCTTCATGGGGCCGGCCGATCAGGACATGGAGTGGACGCCCGACGGCGTCGAGGGAATCGTCCGCTTCCTGCGCCGGCTCTGGCGCGTCGTGCACGAGGTCGCCGAGGGGGCTCCTTCCGACGGCGTGACCGAGGGCGCTCTGGCGCGGAAGGCAAACGAGACGATTGCGCGAGTCACGGACGACGTGCTGCGCCGCTTCCAGTTCCACACGCCGATCTCGGCCGTGATGGAGCTGGTGAACGAGCTGGGCGGCGCGGCGGACGCGCCGGACGCGCGCTTCGCGGCCGAGACGGCCGTCTCGCTGATCCAGCCGTATGCGCCGCACGTCGCCGAGGAGCTGTGGACCATCCTGGGGCACGAGCGGCTGTGGGAAGCGCCCTGGCCGGAGGCCGACGAGTCGCAGCTCGTGCGCGAGACGTTCGAGCTCGTCGTCCAGGTGAACGGCAAGGTGCGCGACCGGTTCGAGGTGGACGCGGGCCTGAGCGAGGACGAGCTCGTCGCCCGGGCCCGCGCCAGCGCGCGCGTGCGGAGCTACCTGGACGGCGGCGAGCCCCGCAAGACGATCGTCGTCCCCAAGAAGCTCGTCAATTTCGTTATCTAGCGCCCGCGCGGATCGGGGCGGTCGACATTCCAGTGGCGGCCCACGCCGGCGTACCAGCGCAGGCCCTCGTCGGTCTCGCGCGGGGTGAGCAGAAAGCGGCTGATTACGCGCTGGCCGCCCTCGAAGTCGCCGTACAGGATGTCGATGCTCATCCGCTGCGGCTCCTCGACCGCGCGGCGTGCGGCGCGGTAGCCGTCGCTCCCCGGATCGCGGAACGAGCCCTGCCAGAAGCCGACGTCATCGGGGGCGACGTAGAGGTCGCGGGTGAGCATCGTGAAGTCAGCCAGCGGAGTCGGGAGCATGTCGGCGCCGAGCTGGATCTCCGGAAAGAGGTGCCAGCCGTGGAGGACGGCGATCCCGGTGCCTACGTTGCGCACGGAGATGACGAAGTAGACGGCCGCGTCCGTCGCGCTCGCGGTCCCCTGGCCGCCGGGAACGTAGAACCACACGTCGTCCTGGAAGCCGACCTTGATGGCGGGGTCCTCGGTCCGCGAAGGGACGAGCAGCGGGCGCTGCCCGGCGAGAAGCGATTGCTCGGCGACCCGTGCCGCGCGGTTGGCCGAGCGGACGGAGGCCAGCGTGACACCCGCGAGCGCGAGCGTGCCGCCGGCGGTCGAAAGCGCTGAGATCGTCACCCAGTCGGCCACGGGGCGAGTTTACGGAGCCGCGAGCAAGTTGACACACCTGCGACGCAGTCGCGTTGTCACGATGGACGACGTGGAAGTTCACTTTCCTGCGCTCTCGCGGAGGCAGCTTTTCGGCGTGGCCGTCGCGGTCGCCGTGCTGCTCGTCCTGGTGGTCCGGCACCTCGGCGGCGGGGCCGCGGCGCCCGTCGTGACGCCGTTGCGGGCTTCGGCTCCAGCGAGGCCCGCGGCTGCGAAGCTGTTCGTCGTCGACGTCGCGGGTGCTGTCCGGCGGCCGGGCCTTTACAACCTGCGTGCCGGCTCGCGCATCAACGATGCGATCGCTGCTGCGGGTGGCCCAACCGCCAAGGCGCAGCTCGCCGCAGTGAACCTCGCGGCGCCGGTCGCCGACGGCGAGCAGATCGTCGTCCCGGGACGCGGCGCGGGTGGTGTGGCCGCCGCGGCGAGCCCTCCAGCCGCCGGCTCCTCGCCGTCCGCGCCGCTCGACCTCAACACGGCGACACTCGAGCAGCTCGACTCGCTGCCCGGGATCGGGCCCGTGACGGCGCAGAAGATCATCGACTACAGACAGGCACACGGCGCATTCCACTCGGTCGCGGAGCTGGAAGGCGTGCCCGGCATCGGGGAGGGAAGGCTTGCGCAGCTGAAGGGGCTCGTGATCCCATGACCTTCCGCACGCCGTACGCGCTCGGCTGTGCACTCTGCGTCGGCCTCTCCGGCGCGACGGTCGCGCGGATCGGGCTCGTGCCCGCAGCGCTTGTCGCCGCGGCATCCCTCGCCCTCGCCGCCGGAGCGACCTCGCCTCAGGCCACGCTCGCGCTCGCTGGGCTCGGCCTGGCGGTGGCCGGCTGGGGGATCGGTAGCGTCCGCCTCGCTGCGATCGACCACAGTGTGCTGGCCCCGCTCATCGGCACCGCGGAGCGCGCCGTGGTCGAGATCGAGGAGCCGGCGCGTCGCGGCTCGTTCGAGCTCCGCATGCGGGCTGTGGTGCTGCGCTGGCGCGATCTACGCCCGCGCGAGCCGGTGCTGCTCGAGCTGCCGCTCGGCCGCGCACCGCCGCAGGGAGCCCGCCTTGCGCTGATCGGGGTGCTCCGGGCCCCGCGCGGCCTCTCGCACGGCTTCGACGAGCGCGCCTGGCTCCGTCGGCATGGGATCCACGCAGTGCTGCGGGCGCAGGGCTGGCGCATCGTCGGACGGCGCGGCGGGCTCGCCGGCATCGGCGACCGGCTGCACGCGTGGCTTGCCGGCGCCTCCGTCCCGGGCGTCGCCGGCGTGCGCCGGGGCGTGATCGAGGGCGTCGTGCTCGGCGAGGACGAGGGTCTGCCCGACGGTCTGCGCCAGGACTTTCGTGCCAGCGGCCTCTACCACCTGCTCGCCGTCAGCGGCGGCAACGTCGCCGTGGTCGCGCTCGGGACGCTCTGGCTCGCGCTCCTGCTCGGCGTTCCCCGGCTTCCCGCGGAGGTGGGCGTGCTCGCCACGATCACCGGGTACGTCCTCGCCGTCGGCGCGCAGCCGTCCGTCGTTCGTGCCGGAATCGCCGGCGCGCTCGGCTCGCTCGGCTGGCTGACGGGGAGGGAGCGCGACGCGCGCTATGCCCTCGTGGTCGCGGCGACCGCACTGCTCGGGTGGAACCCGTACAACGCCCTCGACCCCGGCTTCCAGCTGTCGTTCGCGGCGGTGCTGGCGATCTTCTTCCTCGCGCCGCGGTTCAAGAGTTGGCTCGAGGGCTATCCACTGCCGACCGGTCTGCGAACGGGCGTGGCCATATCGGCGGCGTGCGGGCTCGCGACGGCGCCGATCTCGTGGTTCCAGTTCCACCAGATCCCGTTGTTGACGGTCCCGGCCAACGCCGTCGGCGGCTTCGTCGTTGCGCCGATGCTCGCGCTCGCGCTCGTCTGTGCGCTGCTGGCGCCCGTGGCGTCGTCGCTCGCGGCCGCTCTGGCGTGGGCGAACGGCTGGCTCGCCGCCTACCTTGCGGCCTGCGCCCACGTCTTCGGCGGTCTCCCCGGGGCTCAG
>Ga0209474_10002901_pt1 | contig 15399 bp, 16 predicted proteins | sample GraSoiAngelo_145_FD_185902 | JGI IMG/M metagenome (GOLD analysis project Ga0209474, IMG submission 185902) | Grasslands soil microbial communities from the Angelo Coastal Reserve, California, USA - 14_1009_05_20cm (SPAdes) (version 2) | ecosystem: Environmental > Terrestrial > Soil > Grasslands...
GAGGGTGGTGCCGTGGTCAAGCAGGTGGATGGGGCGGTTCGGTGCGAAGGTAACTGCGAGTACGCCTCCTGGCAGTCCTGCGAGCGAGTTCCGGCCGGACGCTGATTGTCCTTCGACGCCATGACGCGCCGCCTGCCGTTCCTCCTCCCGTGGGTGACGGTCAACCTCCTCATCCGTTCCATCACGAGCCGCAGCTGGGAAGAGCGCGCATGGGCAATCGCGAAGGCGCACCTTGGCCGGGCTCTCGAGATACGCCGGGATCTGAGCCGGGCGCAGTGGTGGAACTAGCGATCGACTCCCCGATGGCGCACCCGTCATCGTGGCTCCTCGCGAGCAGCGCGCGGTACTGCTCGACATCGTCCTCGCCCAAGGTCGTGACGGCGCCCTGATCTGCGGCGTCGGTCGAAGTCGGCGTCGGTCCGAGCGCGAACGTCGTCCCCAGCCCGGCGTAGCGATGCGCGGGCTGATGGTGGTGGCCCGCCAGCCGTCGATCCTGCGCAACGTGGCGGATCGGTGGGGGGCCCCCGACCGGGGGTTCCCGCGCGCCCGAACCCGACGTATGAAGAGCGCACGGTGGCTCGCTCTACCGTTCGGATCCATCTCGACGACTGGGCCCGTCACATCGCGCTCGGACCACCCCCACCGGGCGCCAGCTCGCTCCATCCTTCGGCGCGTGCCGCTCTCGAGCAGGCGGAACCCGATCCGCGGGCCGCGCCGTTCCGCGTCGTGAGGTGCACGGTTCCGGAGGCGCGATCGCTCCTCGACTTTTTCAGCAGCGCCGCCGACGCGCTGAAGGGGCTGGGCGATCCCGACGCCGACGTGTGCGCCGTGGCACGTGACCGCGTTCGACGGGCCATCGTGGCCGCCGGCGCGTGAGTCAGCTCGAAGCGTCGGGGTCGATCAGAGTCGGACCAGCGTGAAGCCGAGGTGGTGGACTTCCCCGCGATGGCGTCGCCGCTCGCTGCGGCTGCGCCGTTCCGTGCCGTGCGGCGTCTGCGCGCGCCGTCGCTCGCCGTGACGCCGGTCGAGGATGATCTGAACGCCGGGGACGCCGGCGAAGCGCATGGTCAGGTATCGATGGAGCGAGACCTCCCGCGGCGCGACGATGACGAGGAGCATCGAGGACTGCGCGCTTCCTCCGCACCACACCGCGGTGTCGGGTAAAGCCCGACTTGCGGCGCCTCACGGCCGACGCCGAAGATCGAGTCGAGCCACCGTAGGTTCCGGTCGTCGCACGCGACGGGTGGCTGGAGCGTACTCCCTTGAGGAAGGCGCGTCCGTCCGAAGTCGCTCGCGGCATTCGAGGCGCCGCGTTTGCCCGAGCCTTCCTGTTGCCCGTCAGGCGCCCGTTGTTTCCGCCGCTCCCCGTCGGAGCGGGTGCGGTCGTGCGGACCGTGCGGGGGCGCCGCGTCGTCGTGCCCCGTCAGGTTCGAGCCGGCACACTGGCGGGCGCGCTGGGCGGCGCGACGATGCCGCGACCGCCGCGAGCGACCGGCTCCACGTCGCTGGCACGACGGATCGGCGGCGCTCACCTCTCTCGCCGGGATGGTCCCGGGGACCAGGGACGGCCGCCAGATCCATCTCGCTAGCCGCCCCCGCCCGGGCCGTTACACGGTGTGCTGCCTCTCGTGCGCCGCGATCTGGGCCCGGATCGAGCGGAGGGTCTCGACACCGCGCTCGAGGCCGTCGAGCAGCGTCTTGATCGCGGCGGGACCGCATCCGAGGTCCATGAGCAGGATCTCGAACGGCTCTGGGCGTGATACGTCGACGTCGCCACGGGTCACCTCGGCCATCCCTTGCCCACCCCTTAGCCTGGCGACGTTGGGGGCGTTCAAACATCGGGCCATCGACGGCTTGCCGGCGGGCGGTAAGATGACGGCATGAGCGACAGCTTTGGCGAGCTCGAGGCGGCGAGCCTCTTCTGCCCGCGTTGCAAGAAGGCCAACCCGGTCCGGAAGGCTCTGCTCCTGGTCCTGCCCGACGGCAAGAGGTACGACTACGCGTGCAGCGTGTGCGGCACCCAGGTCGGCGGAAAGACCGACTCCGACAGCAGCGAGTTCCACCGTATTGCGTCCGCTTCCCGCAAGGCGCCGCCGACGGGTCCTCGGGAGGGCTCGTAGGCGGTCACCTCAGGTCCGCCGGCGGTCCGCCGCCCTGGGCGTCCGGCCGCGAGAGCAGCCACCAGTGCCACCCGAAATGGAGGATGAAGCCGAGGGCCGCGGCGCCGACGACGATGACGAGGAGCAACCACCACGGCAGGCAGAGCATTCCTTCTCCACGTTGCCCGTGGTGAGGACGGAAGGCAACTGGCTGCTGAGGTCGCTCGCGTCAGGGCCGGCTGCGACTGAGCTCGATGCCCCGGACGGCCTTGCCGGTGAGCTGGCCGGCGGGGTCGACGACCTCGCCCACCAGTCGTCCGGAAATCAGTCGCAACGCGATGTGGCCACCTTCGCGCAGCTCGAAGAGCAGCGTGTCGTCAGCCAGGCGGCCGAGGCGACGGAGCGTCTTCTGGGGCCGCGAGGGATCACCCGTGCGGAAGTAGGCGAACAGCGTCTCCGGCCGCAGGCCGTCGGTGAAGGAGACCTCGATGGGGTGTCGCGTGCCGTCGGCCTGGACGAGGGTGCCGAGCCAGGCGCCCAATGCGCTTTCGACTCGCATCGGGGGCTGCGTGACGACCATTGCGGACGGGTCCGGTGCGCTCGGGGACCCGGGGGCTGACCCGGCGAGGGTCAGGAGGAAGATCAGCAGCTTGTTCATCAGAGGATCTCTCGATGTCGGGCCTCGCACGGATTGACCATGGCGATCGGAGGGAAGCAACCGTTGTGCCCGGCACCTGGAGATCTACGGACGCTGGAAGGGAGCCCCGGCGTGAACGCGCTCGTCGTCCTCGTCCTCGCGCTGGCGCTCTCGGGCTGCGCCAGCTACGTCTGGTCGCGGCCGGGCACCATCCCCGAGGTGCTGGCGCGCGACCAGAGCCAGTGCCAGGACGAAGCCCGTTACGTCGCGCGGGACTACGACGTGCCGGGCTTCCACTATGGCGACCCCGGCTGGCGGCAGCCACTGCCGCCCCCGCCGAGCGGGCTCCAGGTGGAGCAGGCGGTCTTCGGCCGATGCATGGAATCCCGCGGGTACCGCCTGGAGAAGGAAACTTCCCAGCGCCGGTAACGCCGTACCCCCTGGCCGCGCGGTCGGGCCACGGAAACGTGCAGCCGAACACACCAATTTCTGCAAACCGTCGCAGGCAAGCGATGTGCAGGCCTTGGGCCCCGGCATGAAGATCGCCCCGGTCCTCGCTGGCTGCCACGTGCTGGTCGTCGAGGACGACCCGGACTCGCGCAATGCCATGTCCCTCACGCTGGAGGCGTCCGGCGCGATCGTCGTCACCGCCGCCACCGCCACCGAGGCGCTGGCCTCGCTGGCGGCCAAGCACTTCGACGTCGTCGTCAGCGACCTCGCGATGCCCGAGCAGAGCGGATTCTGGCTCATCACGAAGATCCGCGAGCTCTTCCCGCACCGCCACCTCCCCGTTCTGGCCGTCACCGGTCATCCGTTCCCGGCCGACGGCCTGCGCCGGGCGGGCTTCGACGAGGTCATGCAGAAGCCACCCGATCCCGACACGCTGTGCGCGAAGGTCGCCGAGCTGCGGCGCGTGCACACGGAGAACAAGGCATGAGCCCGCGCATCCTGATGATCGAGGACGATGCTGATGCTCGCGAAGTGCTGCAGTTCGCGCTCGAGGCCGAGGGGCTGCGGGTGGCCATGGCCGCCGACGGCGCCGAGGGCATCGCGCTGGCGGCGACGACGCGGCCCGACGTCGTGCTGGTCGACCTGGGGCTGCCCGGGCTCGACGGCTACGAGGTGGCGCGCCGGATCCGCGACACACTCGGCGGCCACGTGCGTCTGATCGCGCTGACCGGCTATGGCCGCTCCGAGGACCGGCAGCGCACCGCCGAGGCCGGCTTCGACGAGCACCTCGTCAAGCCCGTCGACGTCGACGAGATCCTCTCGCTGCTGAGCGACTGACCCCGCCCGCACGCGGGCGGGCGCGCGGCTCGGTTGCGCGATGCGACCCGATCTGCCACCATCGTCGCGTCGATGCGTCTTCCGTCGCTGTCTCCCGGCCGGCTGCGCGAGACGCATGTCCTGCCGCTGGCGATGTTCCTCGGCAGCTTCGCGTGGTCGTTCGTCTACGTCAGCCTGCCGTTTCACATCCAGCGCGTGTCCACGTGGGACGGCGTCGCCACGCTGCGGTGGACGGGCTGGATCCTCGGCATCTCGCCCCTGGCGACGGTGGCCACCGCTCCGCTGTGGGGCCGCTTCGCCGGTCGCGGCAATCCCAAGACGTACTACGTGGCGACGCAGTACTTCCAGGGCGCGGCGTTCATCGGCATGGCCGTCGCCCGCACGCTGCCGGAGATGTTCCTGGCGCGCCTGGTGCTGGGCTTCATGGGGGCTGCGTCGACCTTCGCGTTCATCAGCGCCGGCCGCGCGGACGATCCCGGCGTGGTCCGGCGACAGATCGCCGCGATGCAGTCGGCGATGACCGTGGGGCAGGTGATCGGGCCGCTGGGCGGCGCGATCGCGGCGGCGCGGGTCGGGTTTCGCGCGTCGTTCCTGCTGGGGGCGTTCGTCCTCTTCGCCTGCGGCGCCCTCGTGCAGGCCGGCGTCGACGCCTCCACCACGCCGCCGGCGCGCGAGCCGGCGCGGCGGCGCGGCCAGTGGCGGGAGGTCGTCGTCGTGTCGCTGCTGGTGCTGGGCGCCTCGACCCAGATCTTCTTCCTGACCTCGATCCTGCCGCAGGTGATGGCCGAGCTCGGGGTGCCGCCCGAGCGGACCCTCGAGGTCGGCGGCGTCATCATCTTCGCCTCCGGCGCGGCGGCGGCGGTGGGGTCGATCGTCGCTCCGCGGTTGGCCGAGGTGTTCCCCGAGCGCCGCCTGGTGGCCGCGCTGCTCATCGTCTCGTCGCTCGCCGTCGGCGCGCTGCTGCTGGCGCACGGGGTCTGGGGCTACGGCACGCTGCGCTTCGTCCAGGTGCTGTGCCTGGCGCCGGTGTTTCCGATCGTGGTGGCGCGCATCGCCCACACCGCCGGCGGCGAGGCGATCGGCGTCATCAACGCCGCGCGCATCGGCGCCTCCTTCGTGGGACCGGTGGTGGCGACGTCCCTGCTCGCCTCCAGCTCCTCGCGCGTCCTCTACGTCGTCCTGGCGCTGACCGGTCTGGCCTGCCTGCCGCTCTCCGCGATGCGCGCCCGCGTTCCCGCGATGCTCCGATGAGTCGCCCGCTCGTCGACATCCGGCTGGACGGGCTGTGCACCCGCGGCGGGCGGCCGCCGGGGCTCGATCACGTCTCGGTCCACGTGCGCTATGGCGAGTTCTTCACGTTCCTGGGCCCGCCGCACTCGGGCAAGACCGACGTGCTGCGGGCGGTGGCCGGCTTCATGCCGGTGACCGCCGGCCGGATCCTCGTGGACGGCCAGGACCTGGGCCCGCTGCCGCCTGGCCGCCGCTCGACCGGCTACGTCTTCCAGGAGGGCGCGCTGTGGGCGCACATGACGGTGCGCGGCCACGTTGCCTTCGGGCTGGAGCAGCAGGGGATGGCGGCCGCCGACGTCGAGCGTCGCGTCGAGCTCGTGCTCGGACGGCTGGGGCTCGCCGAGTGCGCCGACCGTCGGCCGCCCGAGCTCGATCTCGGCCTGCGGCGCCGGCTGGCGCTGGCGCGTGCGCTGGCGGTGGAGCCGCGCGTGCTGCTCCTCGACGAGCCGCTGGCCCACCTCGATCCGCTCGCGCGAAAGACGCTGCGCATCGAGCTGGCCAAGCTGCACCGCGACCTGGCGGTGACGACGATCCACGTGACCCGTGACGCCGCCGACGCCCTCGCGCTGTCCGACCGGCTGGCGGTGCTGCACGACGGCCGCGTCCAGCAGGTCGGGGAGCCGGCCGACGTCTATCAGCATCCGGTCAGCCGCGCGGTGGCCGAGGCGCTGGGGCCGGCGAACTTCCTGCCGGTGCGCGTGGTCGAGGTGCGCGACCTGGGCGTCGTGGTGGAGACCGACGGGGGCCACCAGCTCCCGGTGGCCGGCCTCGGCAACTACGGCAAGGGCAGTCGCGGGCTGCTCGTGTTACGGCCGGAGCTGCTGGTGCTGACCGAGGCGGCGGAAGCGCACAGCCCCGGGCTGCCCGGCAGCGTCACGCTGCGCGTCTTCGAGGGCGCGCGTCACCTCTACGAGGTCGACATCGGCGCCGGCCAGCTGATCCGCGTCGAGCTGCCTGGTTCCCTCGGCGGTCGCATGTTTCGGATCGGGGATCGCATTCGGATCGAAACCAGCAGCGACACGGTGGTCATCGTGCCCGACGCTCAGAACAGATAGGTCTTGTCCTGCTCCGCGAACGAGATGCGATGGCCGGCGATCTCGCCCAGTTCGTCACCGATCTCGTCCTTGAACTGCGGCTTGACGTGATAGATCAGCACCGGCAGGTCGCCCGGCAGCTTGTCGAGCTCACGGCGGATGCGCTCCGGCGTCATGTGCTTGGCGACATCGGCGAGCGCCGACAGCCGGTTGGGGAAGGCGCACTCGAGGATCACGGCGCCGAGGCCGTGCACCTTGCGGGCGGCCTTCCACAGCGCGTCGGTGGGGCCGGTGTCGCCCGAGTAGACGACGGCGCTGGTGCCGTCGTGCAGGATGAAGCCGCTGCAGGGCACGGTGTGATTCACCGCGATCGGCGTCACGACGAGCCCGCCCACTGCCTGCTCGGCGTCCTCGATCAGCGTTCGATAGCGTACGATCGGCGAGGTCGCGGTCGGCACCTGCGAGAAGTCGGGCCAGACGGTGTCGTTGAAGACCGCCGTTCGCAGCGCCTTGACGACCGGCTCCAGGCTGGCGATCGTCAGCGGCCTCCGCGTCTCGTACAGCGCCAGCGTCTCGGTCAGGAAGGCCAGCCCCGCCACGTGGTCGAGATGTGAGTGCGTGATCAACGCGTGCTCGATCTGGATCTGCTCGGCGGTCGACAGGGCTCCGCCCACGGTGCCGCCGTCGATCAGGATCGTGTCGTCGACCAGGAAGGCGGAGGGGCGCTGCGCGAGTCCTTCGGCTCCATAGGCGCCGAGCACTCGGATCTTCATAATCGCGGCATCCTAGCATACATTGTCGGGGATGCCTGGCAGCCGATGGCTCGCCGCGATCCTGCGCTCCCTGAGCGACGTCATTCCCTGGCGCTACCTTCCCGGCAGCGCGGCCGCCCTCGCCGTGGTCCTGCTGGTGGCCCTGGGCGTGGTGGAGGAGCGCGAGTACTGGTCGCTGGAGCGCTGGTTCTTCGAGATCCGCGGGGCCCGCAAGCCGGCGGCGCCGGTCGTGATCGTCGTCATCGACGAGCCTTCCTTCTTCGAGCTGAACAAGCAGTGGCCCTTCCCGCGAAAGTGGCACGGTGAGATCATCCGGCGCATCGCGGCGGACAAGCCGCTGGCGATCGGCGTCGACCTGCTCTTCCCCGAGCCCTCCTCGCTCGAGGGCGACGACGAGGCGCTGGGCGACGCCGTGGCGGCGGTCGGCAACGTCGTCCTCGGCTCGGCGCCGAAGCTCGAGTATCGGCCGGGCATCGGCGTGCAGTGGGATCCCAACATGCCCGTGCTGGCGATCCGGCGCGGCGGGCTGGTCGCCCCCGTTCAGATGGAGCTGGACGACGTCGACGGTCATGTGCGCCGGGCGCCGCTGCGCGTCCAGGTTCCGGACGGCGTCGTGGACGCGTTCGACGTGCAGCTCTACCGCCTGGCCACCAAGGCCGGGCTGCGCGCGGCGCCGCTGCCCCGCGGCGAGACGATCCTCATCAACTTCAACGGCCCGCCGCGGACGTTCACCTGGGTGCCGTACTACAAGGTGATCAAGCGGGAAGACCAGGCCGAGCCGGAGGTCCCGCGGGGCTTCTTCACCGGCAAGATCGTCCTGATCGGCCCCACCAGCGACGTCCTCCACGACGTCTTTCCCACCGCCTTCGCGCGCGGCAGCGAGCAGATGCCGGGGGTGGAGATCCACGCCAACGTGCTGGACACGTACATCCGCGGCGACTACGTGCGCGAGGTACCGCGGTGGATCTCGACGGCGCTGGCCGCGATCGCCGCCCTGGTGGGCGCCGGCCTGGTCGTGCGCCTGCACGCCGCCCGCGCGCTCGTCACCGCCGCGCTGATCTGGCTGGTGCTGACGGTGTTCGCCTACCTCGGCTTCGTCTACTTCGACGTGTGGATGCGGGGGATGGCCGGCACGCTGGGGATCGGGCTCGGCTACGGCGCCACCGTCATCGTGAACTTCGTGCGCGAGCAGCGCGAGAAGCGACGCCTGTCGCAGTTCTTCTCGCCCAAGGTGCTGCGCGAGGTGGTGCGGCAGCGCGACGAGGGCAGCCTGGAGTCGGCCCGCCGGCTGGTGACCGTGCTGTTCTCGGACATCCGCGGCTTCACCTCGCTCTCCGAGCGACTGGAGCCCGAGCAGGTGGCCGAGATGCTGCGCGAGTACCTGACCGAGATGACGGAGATCGTCTTCCGCCACGGCGGCACCGTCGACAAGTACATCGGCGATTGCGTGATGGCGCTCTACAATGTCCCGCTGGAAGATCCCCAGCACGCGGTCAACGCCGTCCGCACCGGGCTCGACTTTCAGGAAAAGACGCTGGAGGTCTCTCGACGCTGGGAGGCCAAGCTCGGCATCACGATCCGCAACGGCGTGGGGATCAACACCGGTGAGGCGGTCGTGGGCACGATGGGCTCGCGCCAGCGTCTCGAGTACACGGCCATCGGCGACACGATCAACCTGGGGGCCCGGCTGGAGTCGATCACCAAGGAGTACGGCGTCGGCATCATCATCAGCGAGTTCACGCATCGGCTCCTCCACCACGAGTTCATGACCCGGGAGCTCGGCGAGGTGACCGTGAAGGGCAAGACGCACCCGGTGAAGATCTTCGGCGTGCTGCCGGGCAGCCTGCGCAAGTGGCCGCGGGCGACGTTCGAGGCGGCCGCCACGGTGGTGCTGGTCGGTGGCGACGAGACGTGCCGGGCCACCACGCGCGACATCGGCGAGGGCGGCATGGCGCTCGGCGGCGTGCCGGCAGGATGGACGACGGGCAGCAAGATCCAGATCCGCTGCGAGGGCGGCCTGCTCCGGCAGCCGCTGACGGCCGAGGCGGTGATCGCCTGGCGCCGCCAGGACGTGGCCGGCGTGAGCTTCAGCGGCCTCGAGCCCGAGCTGGCGCCGGTGGTGGCCGCCTACGTCGCGGGCAGCGGTAAACTGAGGCCATGAGCGATCCGTTCGACTATCCGACGATGGCGCGGGCGCTGATCCTCGGCGACAAGGACACCGTGGCCCGCAAGACCCGCGAGGGGCTCGACCTCGCCATGGACCCCAAGGACCTCATCTTCAAGGGGCTCATTCCGGGCATGGACGTGGTCGGCGAGAAGTTCCGCCGCAACGAGTACTACGTGCCGCAGGTGCTGCTGTCGGCGCGGGCGATGTACGCCGGCCTCGATCTCCTGAAGCCGCTGATCACCGCCGCCGCCAAGGCCGACGACTACCACGGCATCGTGGTCATCGGCACCGCCCAGGGCGATCTGCACGACATCGGCAAGAACCTGGTGGCGATGATGCTGGAGGGCGCCGGCTTCAAGGTCGTCAACCTCGGCCGCGACGTCGCGCCCGAGAAGTTCGTGGCCGCCGTCGAGGAGCACGGCGCCAACATCGTCGGCATCTCGGCGCTGATGACGACCACCATGCCGGCCATGAAGCGCACGATCGACGCGCTGCTGAAGGCCGGCCTGCGCGAGCGCGTGAAGGTCATGGTGGGCGGCGCGCCGGTGAGCCAGGCGTTCGCCGACGAGATCGGCGCCGACGGCTACGCCAAGGACTCCACGCTGGCGGTGGTCAAGGCCAAGCAGCTCGTCGGCGTGCCGGTGGCGACGTGAGCGCGCGCGGCCGCGAGGTTCTCGACCGGGTCCGCGCCGGCGAAACGCTGGTGTTCGACGGCGGCTACGGCACGATGCTCTTCGCGGCCGGGCTCCTCAACGGCGCCTGTCCCGAGCTGTGGAACGATACCCACGCCGACGTGGTGGCCGGCATCCACCAGGGGTACTTCGACGCCGGCAGCGACATCGTCGAGACCAACACGTTCGGCGGCACCCGGCTCAAGCTCGACGAGTACCGGATCGGCGACCGCACGCGGGAGCTGAACGTCAAGGGCGCCCGCCTCGCCCGCTCGGTGGCGCCGCCCGGCCGCTACGTGGCCGGCTCCATCGGGCCCACCAGCCGGCTGCCGCTCGACTACGCGCTCGACAACGGCGTCACCGACGAGGAGTACGAGGCGACGTTCCGCGAGCAGGCCGAGGCTCTCGCCGAGGGCGGCGTCGACCTCTTCGCCGTCGAGACGATGATGTTCCCGCAGGAGGCGACGGCGGCCATCCGCGCCTGCCGGGCGGTCGCGCCCGCGCTGCCGGTGATGGCCACGATGTTCTTCCAGTACGAAGAGGGCAACGATCGCGATCGCACGATGTGGGGCGAGAGTCCCGCCGAGTGGCCCAAGAGCCTGCTGACGGCCGGCGCCGACGTGGTCGGCATGAACTGCGGCCGCGGCCCCGACCGCGCGATCGTGATCATCCGCGAGATGCGCGCGGCCACCGACGCCCCGCTGATCGCCTATCCGAACGCCGGGCTGCCGATCACCACCGGCGACACGGTCACCTACGAGCTGGGGCCGGAGCCGATGGCGCGCGAGTATCCTGCGCTGCTGGACGCCGGCTGCAACATCGTGGGCGCCTGCTGCGGCTCCAACCCCGAGCACATCCGCCTGATCGCCCGACTCGTCAAGCGCCGCACGAAGTGACGCTGCCGCAGGGCCTCCAGGTCCTCACCGACCTCCCGCTGGCGATCGATCCCGACGAGGTGCTGCGCTTCCAGGGCTACAAGCGCGGGCGCGACCTGGTCGGGCCCGACGTTCGGGCACTCTTCGACGAGGCGCTGGCCGAAGGCCGGCGGCTGATGGCGCCGCGGGCCGCCGTGCGCTGGGGCGCCGTGACGGGGGCCGCGCCCGACCGCCTCGAAGTCGACGGCGAGCCGCTGGCCATCCCCCGCATCGGCGCCGTGTGGGGGCCGGTCGAGCACGCCGCGGTGGTCGTGTGCACGATCGGCGAGGCCCTCGAGCGGCGCGTGGCGGCGCTGTGGGAGGCGCGCGAGCTGCCGCTCGCCTCGATGCTCGACAGCGTCGGCTCCGGCGCGGTCGAGAGTCTGGCCGAGCACGTCAACGACCTCCTCTGCCAGCAGGGCCTGCCGGAGCTGAGAGTGACCAACCGGATCAGCCCCGGCTACGCCGACTGGGACGTCGCCGAGCAGCCGCGCCTGTTCCGCCTGTGTCCGGCCGGCGCGATCGGCGTCGCCCTCAACGACGCCTGCGTCATGACGCCGGGCAAGTCGATCTCGCTGCTGGTCGGCGCCGGCGTCGGCGCGCGCGTGGACCACTACTTCAGCCAGTGCGCGCGCTGCTGGATGCGCGACTGCGCGTACCGCCGCGTGCCGGCCGGACGACGCACGGTGAAACAGGCGTCGTGATCCACGGTCGGCTGCCGTGGCCGCTCGTCTTTCAGGTGCTCGGCGTGGTGGCGGCCGTGTGGCTGATCGTCGTCACCTGGCAGCTCTGGCTCCTCGTCTTCATCGCGCTCATCATCGCCGCCGCCATCCTGCCGGCCGCCCGGCTCGGCGAGCGACATCGGGTGCCGCGCGGGGTCACCGTCCTGGCCGCCTACGTGCTCGTCCTCGCCGTGGTCGGGCTGATGGGCCGGCTCCTGTGGCCGGCCCTCACCGAGCAGTGGACGCAGTTCACCGAGCAGCTGCCGCGGCTGATCGACAACGTGAAGAGCCGCTTCGGCGAGCTGCGCTATTTCCTGGATCGCTGGGGCGCCGAGCTGCCGTCGCCCAAGGGCGACAGTCTGCAGATCGTGGCCGGCACGCTGCTGGCCAGCACGGCCCGGCTGGGCGCCGGCACCGTCGGCGTCGCGCTCGAGCTGTTCGCGGTCCTGGTCATCGCCTCCTATCTGGTCATCGACGCGCCTCACGTCGGCCGGACGCTGCTGGCGCTGCTGCCGCCGGGCTCGCGCGCCACTGCCACCCGGCTGGCGCCGGCGGTGATGGAACGCATCGGCGGCTACGTGCGCGGCCAGCTCGTGTCCAGCGCCTGCGTCGGCGCGATCATCGCGATCGCGCTGGCGCTGCTCGGCGTCCGCTACAGCCTGCTGATCGGGGCGATGGCCGCGGTGTTCAACATCGTGCCGTTCGTGGGCGCCGCCCTCGCGGCCGTGCTCGCGGTGCTGGCCGCCCTCAACGACTCGCTCACGCTGGCCGCCCTGACGCTGGCCGCGATGGTCGCCGCCTCGACGGTGGAGGGCAAGCTGCTCGCGCCGTACTTCGTCGGGCGCGCCACCGGACTGCACCCGCTGACGGTGCTCATCGCGCTGCTGGCCGGCTTCCAGATGGCCGGCCTCGTCGGCGCGCTGGTCTCGGTGCCGTTCCTGGCCGGCCTCTGGGAGATCGTGCGCACACTCTGGGTCGAGCCACGACGATAGACATGGGGGCCCCGAAATGGCCCCCAAGCCCCCCACACGTTCGCAGCGCCCCGGCGGAGCCGGAGCGCTGCTCTGGAATGGGTGACGTTGGCGCTGCTCTGGAGGGGGTGGCGTCGTGGCGGGGGCCCGGGCCCTCGTCAACCCGCGACCGTGCTCGTGGGGGAATGTGCTACTCTCCGCGCACCGTTTCTCCAGGGGTTCTTTCGGGCCAGTGACACGGGAGGTTATATGGCGACTCTCTTGATCAACGGGAAGTCCCAGACGGTCGATGCCGATCCGGACACGCCGCTCTTGTGGGTGATCCGCGAGCGGCTGCGCCTGACCGGCACGAAGTTCGGCTGCGGCGTGGCCCAGTGCGGCGCGTGCACCGTGCATCTCGACGGTCGCGCGGTCCGTTCGTGCCAGACGACCCTCGCCCAGGCGGCCGGCAAGAAGATCACCACGATCGAAGGCCTTCACCCGGAGGGTCGGCATCCGCTGCAGCTGGCCTGGGTGGCCGAGCAGGTGCCGCAGTGCGGCTACTGCCAGTCCGGGCAGATCATGCAGGCGGCCGACCTGCTCGCGCGCAATCCCAACCCGAGCGACACCGACATCGTGACCGCGATGTCGGGCAACATCTGCCGCTGCATGACGTATCCGCGTATCAAGCGCGCGATCAAGCGCGCGGCGCAGCAGGGAGGGGCCTAGCCATGACGATGCGACTTTCACGGCGCGCCTTCCTCGCCTCGACCGCGGTCGGCGGCGTCGGTCTCACCGTCCGCTTTCCACTCTTCGGGGCGCCCGACGCCGCCGCCGCCGCGGCGTTCGATCCCAGTCCCGCGCTGACCATCACGCCCGATGGTCTCGTCACCGTGCACATCACGAAGGCCGAGATGGGGCAGGGCGTGGGCACCGCCCTCGCCCAGATCGTCGCCGAGGAGCTCGAGGCGGACTGGAAGGACATCCGCATCGACTATCCCGTCGCCAGCGAGAAATACGGCCTCATGCTGACCGGCGGCAGCTGGTCGGTGAACTGGACGTTCGACGCGCTCTCGCGGGCGGGCGCCGCCGCGCGGCTGGCGCTGGTCGACGCGGCCGCCACCGGCTGGAACGTGCCGGCCGCCGAGTGCGTGGCCGAGCGGGGCGTGGTCCGCCACCTGCCCACCGGTCGTTCGCTCGGCTACGGCGAGATCGTCAAGCGCGTGCCGATCACGAAGACCTTCAGCGAGGACGACCTCAAGAAGATCACGCTCAAGAAGCCGTCCGAGTACCGCGTCGTCGGCCGCTGGACGCCCCGCCTCGACATCCCGGAGAAGGTCAACGGCAAGGCGAAGTTCGGCATCGACGCCTTCGTGCCGAACATGGTGTACGCCAAGGTCGCGTACCCCCCGACTCGTGAGGGCGCCACCCACGGCGCCGTCGACGACAGCGCCGCCAAGCGTGTGAAGGGCTACGTGGCGACGGTCGCGCTGCCCGAAGTGGTGGCCGTGGTTGCCACCAGCTACGAGGCGGCGGTGAAGGGTCGCGACGCGCTCAAGGTCGCCTGGAACGCCGGGCCCAACGCGTCGGTCAGCACCGAGTCGATCTTCGCGAAGTTCGGCCAGGCCAAAGACGATCCGGCCCTGCAGAACTGGCACGAGCAGGGCGACGTGCGGAGCGCCATGGGCTCGGCGGCGCGCCGTCACGAGGCGACGTTCACGACCGACTACGTCGCCCACATGCAGATGGAGCCGATGAACTGCGTGGTCGAGTTCAAGGATGGCGGCTACGACATCTATACCGGCAGCCAGTTCCAGACGTTCGCCGTCGGCACCCTGGCCGCGGTGCTGAAGGTCGAGCCGGCGAAGATCCGGCTGCACCAGCACTACCTGGGCGGCGGCTTCGGCCGGCGGCTCGAGCCCGACATCATGCTGGAGACCGCGTTGATCGCGCGGGAAGTGAAGCGCCCGGTCAAGCTCATCCGCTCTCGCGAGGAGGATCTGCGCCGCGACTTCTATCGCTCCGCAACGCTGCAGGTGCTGAAGGCGGGCCTCGGGTCGGACGGCAAGCCGGTGGCCTGGGAGAACACGCTGGTCGCCTCGCATCCCGGCCGTCGCTGGGGCAAGGACTTCGTCGACAAGCAGGGCCTCGACCAGTTCGCGCTCAACGGCGCCGATCACGTCTACGATATTCCCAACCAGCTCGTCCGCGCGGTGCCGGTGGAGACCGGCATCTCCGTGGGCTACGTCCGCGCCGTCGCACCCAACTACACCTTCTTCGCCGTCGAGACGTTCGTCGACGAGCTGGCCAAGCTCGCTGATGTCGACCCGCTGCAGTACCGCCTCTCGCTGCTCGGCTCCTCGCCGCGGCTGGCCCGCGTGCTGAAGCTGGCCGCCGAGCGGGCGGGCTGGGGCTCGCCGCTGCCGGCCAACACCGGCCGCGGCCTCGCCTGCGTGAGCGCGCAGGAGAAGAAGACGCCCACGTGGACCGCCTCGGTCGTGCAGGCCCGGGTGGATCCCGCCAGCGGCGCCGTGACGGTCGAGAAGATCACCTGCGCTGTCGACTGCGGCATCGTCGTCAATCCCGACGGCGCCCGCGCCCAGCTCGAGGGCTCGCTGCTGTTCGGCGTCAGCAACGCGCTCAAGGAGCGGGGCACCATCGCCAACGGCGCCCTGGTCCAGTCGAACTTCGGCGACTACCAGGTGCTGCGCATGAACGAGATCCCGGAGCTCGAGGTCCACATCGTCGAGTCGACGGAGTATCCGACCGGGCTGGGCGAGCCCGGCACGACGACGGTGGCGCCCGCGCTCAGCAACGCCATCTTCGCCGCCACCGGCGCCCGTGTGCGCCAGGTT
>Ga0209474_10002902_pt1 | contig 15396 bp, 11 predicted proteins | sample GraSoiAngelo_145_FD_185902 | JGI IMG/M metagenome (GOLD analysis project Ga0209474, IMG submission 185902) | Grasslands soil microbial communities from the Angelo Coastal Reserve, California, USA - 14_1009_05_20cm (SPAdes) (version 2) | ecosystem: Environmental > Terrestrial > Soil > Grasslands...
CGATCTTGTCGGCCGGCGCGGCAATGTAATAGCCACCCGAGCCGGCGGTATCCCCCATCGAGACGACGACCGGCTTGCCGCGCTCGCGCGCTCGCACGACCTCGCGCCAGATCGATTCGGAGGCGACCGCCGAGCCGCCGGGGCTGTCGATGCGGAACAGGATGGCGCGCACCTTGGCGTCGCGAAAGGCATCGCGGAACGCCTGCGTTACGTGGCGCGCGCTCATCTCGGCAGAGCCGGAGAGCGGGCTGGCCTTGCCGCCGCCCTGCACGATCAGCCCGGTGCCGTAGATCAGCGCGATCGTCGACCCCTTATTATGCGGGTGGCCGGCGCCTTCGAGATAGCGGGACAACGACACCAGCTCGGCGCCCGACCCGGCGCGGCGATGCGCCTCGGTCACCGCCTCGTCGCGATAGCCGATGCGATCGACGAGCCGCGCCGTCTTGGCCTCCTCGGCGAAAAGCGGGCCGCGATCGATCAGCGCCTGCACCTCGTTGTCGGATAAATGCCGGGTCTCGGCGATGCCGCGGGCGATCTGGCCGGCAATCGCGCCGAGCAGGCTCTCGATCTCCTCGCGTTGCGGCGCTGTCATCTCGGTCTCGGTCAGGAAGTTCGCGGCGCTCTTGTATTGCTCGCGGCGCGCGAAGCTGGGTTCGATCCCGAGGCGGTCGAGCGTGCCGCGCAGGAACGGCATCTCGGTGTGCAGGCCGACCAATCCGACAGCGCCCAGAGGCTGGAGCCAGATTTCATCGAAGGCCGTGGCGAGGTAATAGGGTCGGGTGCCGCCGCCGAACTCGCCAAAGCTTTCGGAAAAGGTGATGGCGAATTTGCCCTTGCCGCGGAAGGCGGCGATCGCGTCGCGCACCTCCTGGATCTTCGCGAGGCCGAGCGAATCGCCGTCGATATGGGCGTAAAGCCCCTTGACCCGCGGATCCTCGGCGGCGCGTTCGAGCGCGTCGAGAAAGCCGCGCAATGTCGATTTGCGGCCGACCACCAGCTCGGAGAGCGCGTTCTGGCTCCCTTCCACCAGGCCGCCGCTGAAATCCGCCGTCAGGATCATACTGCCGGGGAGGGTGGGCTTGCTCGCCGCGATGCGCCACACCGCGACCCCGGCGCCGACAATCACGAGCGCGACAACGATGCCGATAACGGCAAATAGACCCAGCACAAAACGTCGCATGGCTGTTCGGTCCCGCTGATGGATTGAGCAAGCCGCGATCTTGCGCCTTTGCCGCTGTGGCGGCGAGAGGCACGACCGACGACACCGATTACGGGGCGTTCAAGATCGCGTCAGGGGGTGCTACATAAGAACGGGAAGAGGAGGTGGAGATGGACGACAAGACCCGCACCGAGCTCGAAGCCGCGACGTTCCGCGCGCTGGTCGCGCATCTGCGCGAGCGTACCGATGTGCAGAACATCGATCTGATGAATCTCGCCGGCTTCTGCCGCAACTGCCTGTCGAAATGGTACCGCGCCGCGGCCGAGGAAAAGGGTGTCACGCTCAGCGATCCCGAGGCGCGCGAGATCGTGTACGGCATGCCCTATGATGAATGGCGCAAGAAACACCAGAAGGAAGCGACGCCGGAGCAGAAGGCCGCCTTCGCCGCTGCCCAGCCGAAGCATTAACGACAGACGGAACTGAAACGGGTCAGACGGGGGGAATGAATGCCCGATATCGGGGGGATTGCGGGCGAGCGGTTGCGCTCGTTCATCGAGCGGATCGAGCGGCTCGAAGAGGAAAAGCGCGCGCTCAGCGGCGACATCAAGGAAGTCTATGCCGAAGCCAAGGGCACCGGTTTTGATACCAAGATCATGCGCCAGCTGATCCGCATCCGGCGCATGGACAAGGACGATCTCGACGAGCAGGAGACGTTGCTCGACGTCTATAAACGGGCGCTGGGCATGCTCCCCGAGGAAGCGGCGGCCGCCGCCGATTAGCCCGAATTCGCGGTAGGTCCCGGCGAAGGCCGGGATCCATCATGCCGGGGGATGAGTGGTTGAAGAATGGGCCCCGGCCTGCGCCGGACCCAGATTTGCAGTGCGCCAACCCGGCAGCCGAGCCCGAGCGCTCCTACCAAGAAGGTTAACCCAGGCAACAACCTGCGGCCGCCGGTGTTGATCTCGTGCGGTTCCGCGCGCACGAGTAGGGTTTTCCGTGATGAGCGAAATTGGGCGTCGGCTGGTTCGATCGGGCGCCTATGCCTTGCTGGCGACGGGTTTTGTGCTGGCCTGTTCGCTGCTGTTGCCGGCCGAGGAAGCGGCCACGCAAACGGCGACGTGGTCCGCGCCCGCCCAGCTATCCGCCTCTGCCGGCTCGACCGTTCTTGATCCGCCCGATCCGGGCGCCGGGCGATGACCGATGGCCGCTCCGAGCGGCCATCCCCGCCGGACCATGACGGCGGAGCCGACTCGCAGTGGTTTCTGCTTCGGTTCCTCCGGCTCGCAGCGCCTTTCTTTACATCTAAGGAACGCTGGGCAGCGTGGCTGATAACCGGTGGCTTGATCGCCCTGACCTTGCTGCAGATCGGCATCGCCGTCCGCCTCAACATCTGGAACCGCGATTTTTTCAATTCGCTGGAGAACCGCGACTGGAACGCCTTTTTGTACCAGATGGGTCTGTTCGCGCTGCTGGCGAGCGCGACGATGGGCGTCGCGGTCTATCAGACCTACGTCAAGCAGCTGCTGCAGTTGCGCTGGCGGCGCTGGCTGACCGCAAAGCTGGTCGATCGCTGGCTCGCGGAGGGCCGCTATTACCAGCTCGGCTTTATCGAGACCGGCATCGACAATCCCGACCAGCGCATCTCCGAGAACACCAAGCACACCACCGAGCAGGCGGTCGAGTTCTCGCTCGGCATCTTCGAAAAGGCCGTCACGCTGATCTCGTTTATCGGCATTCTGTGGACGGTATCCGGGGCGCTCGACGTAACGCTCGGCGACTGGTCGTTCCAGATCCCCGGCTACATGGTGTTTGCCGCGCTGCTCTACGCCGCGATCGGCTCGACCCTGACCTATCTGGTCGGTAAGCCGATCGTGACCGCCAATCTGCGGCAGAACGCGACCGAAGCAGATTACCGCTTCGCGCTGGTGCGATTGCGCGAGAACAGCGAAGCGGTCGGCATGATCGGCGGCGAGCGCGACGAGAAGAAGGTGCTGACCAAGTATTTCGGCGAGGTGCTCGGCTCGACGATGGGCCTGATGCGCACCCAGCGGCAATTAATGTGGCTGACCAGCTTTTACGCGACGGTCGGGATCGTCTATCCGACGCTGGTCGCCAGCCCACGCTTTTTTGCCGGCGCGATCACGCTGGGCGTGTTGATGCAGATCACCGCCGCGTTTGGCCAGGTCCAAACCTCGCTGAACTATTTTGTCGAGCATTTCCCGCGCATCGCCGAATGGCGCTCGCATGTCGAGCGGCTGCTGGAGTTCGAGGACGCGCTGAACTCGACCGGCGAGGCGACGTCGGAAAGCGGCGAGGTGACGACGATCGTGCTGTCCGATTGCGCCGCCGAGGAGCGCGAGGAGGAGCTCGATTTCGAGAACCTGCAGATTACGACTGCCGAAGGCAACATCATCATCGAGGACACCAACACCCGGATCGCCAAAGGCGAGCGCGTGCTGATCGTCGGGCCCTCGGGCAGTGGCAAGAGCACGCTGTTTCGCGCGATCTGCGGCCTCTGGCCATGGGGTGCGGGGAAGATCGTGGTGCCGGACAAGGCCCGCCTGATGTTCATGCCGCAGCGTCCCTATCTGCCGCTCGGCAGCCTGCGCGCGGCGCTCACCTATCCCGCTTCGGCGCGCCACTTCCCGACCGCGACGCTGAAGGCGACGCTGCGACGCTGCCAACTCGAGCATCTGGTCGATCGCTTGGACGAGAAAGAGCGGTGGGACCGGGTGCTGAGCGGCGGCGAACAGCAACGCCTCGCCTTCGCGCGATTGCTGCTGCACAAACCCGATTGGGTCTTCATGGACGAAGCGACATCGGCGCTCGACGACGAAATCCAGCAATCGATGATGGCGCTGTTCGACAAGGAGCTGGCCGGGACCACGGTAGTGTCGATCGCCCATCGGCCCGGAATGGAGGCATTCCATAACCGTACGATGAAGCTCGTCATGTCGGCCGAGGGGGCGCGGCTCGTGACCAAGCGGTTCCGACCGCCGCCGCGGAAAGCCAAGTCCAAGCGCCGCGGCAAACAGGGGCTGACGACACTGGTATGGCGGCGGTTTCGCCATGCGCGATGAAGAGGATTGTTCCCGGTTTAGCCTCGGAAAGGTGGGAATTGACCAAATCTTTACCGCCCAAGGATTAAGTTGAATTCGGCAGATATCCCTTGGACAGGGGTTCAGCCCTACGGCGGCAAGGAAACAGGTGGCAATTTTGGTCGGTATGCCGAAGCGGTTGTCGCCTACCAGCCGCCGCCTCTCCCTCACCGGCTTTTTCCTGATCGGCATCACGATCGGCGCGGCGGGGCTTGCCATTTGGGACCGCCACGCAGAGACGCTCGCCCATACCCGCGACGCGACAGCGAAGCTCAGCGTCGTGCTCGGCGAGCAGACCGCGCGGTCGATCCAGGCGATTGACCTCGTGCTACAGGAGATGCAGGCCAAGGTATCTGGTCCCGGCATCAGCCAACCCGACCAGTTCAAGAGAGCCATGGGGACCGAGGCGATCCATAACTTCCTGATGGAGCGCGTTAAGAATCTGCCGCAGGCACGGGCGATCGGATTGGTCGGTCCGGATGGCTGGCTGGTGAACGGCTCCCGATTTTGGCCGATCCCGCAGGTCGACCTGTCAGACCGCGAGTACTTCCAGCATTTCCGCGAGCATGACGATCCCGGCCTGTTCATCGCCTCGGCGGCGCGCGACATCGGATCGGGCCGCTGGACGTTCTTTCTCGCCCGCCGCGTCAACGGGCCTGACGGCGCCTTCGCCGGCATCGTGTTGGGGCTGGCCGACGCCCAGTATCTGGAAGATTTTTACCGCGCCATCAGCAGTACCGATGAAACGATCGCGCTGTTTCGCCGCGACGGGACATTGCTGACCCGGCACCCGCATCTTGAGGTGATGACCGATGCCCGTATCCCGCCCACCTCGCCGTGGTACGGGTCGGTCGCAAGAGGCGGCGGAACCTTTCGCACGCTCGGCTTTTTCAGCCGGACGCCAATGATTATCTCAGCACGCCCGGTCAGCGAGTATCCGCTCGTCATCAATATCGGGGTTAGCGAAAGCGCCGCCCTGGCGGGGTGGCGCCGCGAGGCCGCCCTGATCGCCCTGGCTGCGCTGTGCGGTTCCATCGGTATCGCTACGGTGTTTGCGGCGCTCGCATCGCGGTCGCGCAAACTAGAGCAGCAAACCGCCGAGTTACGGCAGGTCGCACATGCCTTGGGCGAGAGCGAGGCACGGTTTCGCGATTTCGCGACGATGACCTCGGATTGGCTGTGGGAGACCGACCGCGACCATCGGTTCACCTACGTGTCGGACGGCATCCGCCGCTTCGGGCAGGATCCCGGCACCGCGATCGGCCATACCCGGTTCGAGATGATCGCCGGTTCCGACCGAGAGCCCGACAAATGGCTCGAGCACAGGGCGATACTGGAACGGCACGAAGCCTTCCGTGATTTCGTCTACGTCCGGCAATTCCAAGGCGACCCCGAGCAGATCGTATCGATCAGCGGTAATCCGGTGTTCGACGAAGCCGAGCAGTTTGCCGGCTATCGCGGCACGGCGCGCGACGTGACGGCGCAAGTCCTCGCCGAACGCCGCCTGCGGGACGCCAAGATCGCCGCCGAAGGCGCGAACGTCGCCAAATCGCAGTTTCTCGCCAATATGAGCCACGAGCTGCGCACGCCGTTGAACGCGATCATCGGCTTTTCCGACATGCTCACCTCAGGGCTTACCGGCGAGTTGCATGCGCAACAGTTGGAATATGCCCGCATCATCAATCAGAGCGGCCAACATCTACTCGAGATCGTCAATGACCTGCTCGATCTGGCAAAGATCGACGCTGGGAAATTCCCGCTGGAAGCCGACGAGACCGACCCTTACCAGGTGGCAGATGCGTGCATCGAGTTCGTCCAGGAGGCGGCACAGGCGGGGGGATTGCAGCTGTCGGTCGAATGCGAGCCGGGGTTGCCGGCCGTCATCGCCGACGAGCGGCGCCTAAAGCAAGTGCTGCTCAATCTGTTGGCCAATGCCATCAAGTTCACCGGCACGGGCGGGTCGGTCGTTCTTGCCGTCCGGCGCACTGCGGATGCCGGTATTGTTTTCGAAGTGCGCGATACCGGCGTCGGCATGACGCCGGAGGAAATCACCGTCGCGCTACAGCCGTTCGGCCAGTTGGATACCGGCTTCAACCGGCGGCATGACGGCACCGGCCTGGGGCTGCCATTGGCGCGCTCGCTCGTCGAATTGCACGGAGGCTCGCTGCAGATCGATAGCGAGAAAGGCCGCGGGACGGCAGTCGCCGTGCTGCTTTCGGCGAGCCGGATCCGGCCGGCGTCCACCGGCCGGACGCGGCTTGCTGCGGATGCCGCCGCCGCATAGCGGCGCAATCGCGCAACGCCCGCAGCAACCGGTTAGGCTAGACGGAGGGCCAGAACGGCTTGGCCACGGCGCGGTCCTCCGGATAGACGGTCACCGGCACGCCTTTCTGCCATTGCGCAAAGACCATCGGCACTTCCTGGCGGCGCCCCTTCTCGTCGAACTTGATCGGTCCGGGGAACGACAACGCGGCGGGGCCGGTGGTCAGGTTCATCGTGCGGATCGCCTCGGCGACCTTGAGCTTGTCGGCTGCGCCGGCGCGCTCCAGCGCCTCCTTCAGGATCCAGGTATGGCCGTAGCCGCATAGGGCATCCTGGGTCGCAAACGGCTCGCCGGTCCGCTTCCTGAAACGCTCGATGAATTCCTCCTGCCCCTTTAACGGCCAGTTGGCGACGCTGAACAGCATGCCTTCGAGCAGTTCTGGGCCGATTGTCTTCAGCAATTCGGGGGAGCCGAATGGCGCGCCATTCCCGACCAGCGGGATCTTGCCTTTCGCGAGCTTGAACTCCTCCAGTTTTTCGAGCACCAGCTTGCAGTCGGGCATCGCCGAGGTCAGCAGCAGCAGAAAATCGGGCTTGGCCGAGCGCACCTTATCGACGAGTGGCGTCGCGTCCGATAAGGGCGGCGTGAAGATCTGATCGACGACGGGTTTGAGGCCGACCTTGTCGAGCCCGCCGCCCTCGCGCAATTGCTTGCCGAAGCTGACCGGCGACGCCGTGTTGTCCTGGATGATGCCGATCGTCTTCGGCCGCTTGCCGGTCGCGGCCTCGGCGAGCTTGAGCGCGGTCGGCAGGGTTTCAGCGGCCTGCCAATCGGCGGTCGGCGAGGTCTGGAAGATGAATTTGAACCCGCGATTGGTGATCGCATCGGAATAGGACAGCGTCAGCCACGGCATCTGCGCGCGCTCGGTGACCTCGGTCACCGCCAAGGTGAAGGAGCTGAGCCAGGATCCGAAACCGCCGATCAGGTCGGGTTGGTCGGACAATAGGCGCTGCGCCGCATTCTTGGCCTTCTCGGTGCTGTCGCCGGCGTCGGCTACGACCAGCTCGAACTTGGCGCCACCGAGCTTCTCAATGCCGCCCTTCTGGTTGATCTCGTCGATCGCCATCTCGGCGCCCTGGCGCAGCAGCTGGCCCTGGCGCGCCCACGGCCCGGAAAGCGGCGCGATCATCGCCATCTTTACGGATTTCGCCTGTGCCCGTGCCGGGGCGATGCGCAACCCGGGAGCGGCCAGGGCGCCAAGCGCCAGCCCGGCCGTCACGCTGCGCCTTGTCGGTGATTTCTGCATTGCCGTGTCTCCTCCTATTTTGCGGGAACCGCGACCCGATCGACCCATTTCTTGCCGAGATAGGCCTCAATGACGCTGGGATCGCGAACAACATCGTCCGGCCTGCCGGACGCAATCAACCGGCCATGGTCGAGCACGGTGAAATGATCGACCAGCTGTACCATCGCACCCATCGTGTGCTCGATGATCAGCACCGTAATACCGTCCGCGCGCAATTGCCGGATGACCGTCAGAATACCATTGAGGTCATCATGTGCGAGCCCGGCGAGTGTTTCGTCGAGCAGCATCAGCCTTGGATGCGGGACCAGGGCCCGCGCCAGCTCCATCAGCCGCAATTCGCGAGTGGTCAGGCCGCCGGCGATGGCGCCCGATTGCGCGCTCAGCCCGACGCGATCGAGCGCGGCTAGCGCCATCTGACGTGCGGTCGCATCGTCGGGCGCGCCGACAAACGCGCCGACGATGACGTTTTCCAGCACGGTCATGCGCGGGAACGCGCGTACCACCTGAAAGGTGCGGCCGATGCCGCGTCGACACACCTGGTTGGGCCGCAAACCGGTGATCGGCTCGCCCGCGAAGCTGATCGCGCCGCGGTCTGGCGCGAGAAACCCGTTGATCACGTTGAAGAGGGTCGTCTTGCCGGCGCCGTTCGGGCCGATGATGCCGTACAACCCACCTTCGGGGATGGCGAGATCGATGCCGTCGAGCGCTCGCAGCCCGCCGAACGAGATCCCGATATCGCGTAATACCAGCAGCGGCTCGCCGGTGCTCGCGCGACGCTCATGCGGCAACGGCACGACAGTCGCCGTCGGGCGAGGCGGCGCTTCGGCAGCCGCCGGCTTGCGGCGCGGCAGCCGGTCGAGCACCCGCCAGTAGACACCCTCGGGCGCCCACAGGATGATCATGATGATCGCGATACCATAGACGACGCCTTGGATGCCCGGCAGCACATCGCCGAGTTCGGCGTTCAGCCCCTCGGCGAGCGGCACCAGCAGCATCGCGCCGATCACCGGGCCCCACAGGCTGCCGACGCCGCCGAACAGCGCCAGGATCAGCGCCTGGGCCGAAACCAGCATGCCGAACACGGTCTCGGGGGTGACGACCAGCAGCACGACCCCGTAAAGCCCGCCGGCAATTGCCGCGATCGCGCCGCTCAGCATCAGCGCCAGCATCTTCCAGCGCCAGGTATTGATCCCCGCCGCTTCCGCGGCCGGCTCGTTCTGCTTGATCGCCAACAGCGCCATGCCGAACACGGTCTCGGGGGTGACGACCAGCAGCACGACCCCGTAAAGCCCGCCGGCAATTGCCGCGATCGCGCCGCTCAGCATCAGCGCCAGCATCTTCCAGCGCCAGGTATTGATCCCCGCTGCCTCGGCGGCCGGCTCGTTCTGCTTGATCGCCAACAGCGCCATGCCGAACCGCGAATTCTCGACCTTCAGCGAGATCAGCAACGCCGCGACCAGCAGCCCGAGCGCCAGCACGACATAGAGGCGCTGATCCTCGAATTGCATATAGAGAAGCGGCGCGTCGCGCTTCATCGGCAGGGCCAATTCCTGATAGCCGAGCCACTGGAACACGTAGAGCGTCGCCAGCGGGTAGGCGAGCATCGCCAGCGCGAAATAGTGGCCGCGCAGGCGGAAGGTCGGATAGCCGATGATCGCCCCGGCGACGGCGCCGACGAGCGCAGCAAACGGAATCGAGACCCACGGGGTCAGGTCGAAATACAGCATGCCCAACGCGACCGTGTAGGCGCCGAGACCCCAAAAACCGGCATGGCCAAACGAGAAGTACCCGCTGTAACCGCTCAACAGGTTCCAGCCGAGCGACAGCACCGCCCAGAGCAGCACCTGGGTCAGCACCAGCTGGTAATACGCACTCTTCAGGACGACGAACGACAGCACCAGAATGGCGAGGGCAAAGCCGAGGATCGCCCAGCGCTGGCGGCTCGCTTCCGCGCGGGTTCTCATGACCGCCTTCTCATGTCCGCTCGCTGAGCCGGCCGAACATGCCCTGCGGCCGCAGGAAGATGATCAGCAGGAAAACCACGAAGATCGCGGTGTTCTGCAGCTGGTAGGGCAGGATCAGGGTCGACATCTGCTGTACGACGCCGATCAACAAGCCGCCCCAGAACGCGCCGAAATTGCTGCCAAGGCCGCCGAGCACGACCCCGGCATACATGACGATGACAAAATCGAACCCGACATAGGGCTGGAACGTCTGGAACGTGGCGACCAGCCCGCCGGCGACCGCGGTGATGCCGACCCCAAGACTCCAGGCGATGCGATGCGCCCGGTCGACATCGATCCCCATATAGATTGCGGCCTGTGGATTGTCGGCCGCGGCGCGCAGCCCCTTGCCGAGCCGGGTGTGGCTCAAGAACAGGTACATGCCGCCGGCCAATGCGACCGCGACAAAGAAGCTTACGACGCGAGCCTGGTTCAGCAGCACGTCGCCGATCTCCCAGGATTGGCGCGACAGCGGCGTGCGGACCCCAACCGGGGTCGAGCCGAACAGGATCAGCCCGCCATTCTGCAGGATCAGCGAGATGCCCAAGGTGACGAGGATCTGGCCGTAGGCGCCGGCGCCCTCGGTCTGCGCGGCTCCGGCGCCGGTGACGCGCGCCACGACAAATCGATGCAGCAGCCAGCCCAACGCGAACACGATCGGGCCGGCCAGGAAGGCGGCCACGATCGGGCCGCCATAGGGCCCGAGAAACGCCAGCACGCCGTACCCGGCCGTCAGATAGAAGGCCGCGTACATGCCGAGCATCAGGAAATCGCCCTGCGCGAAATTGATCACGTTCATCGAGCCGAAGATGATGCCCAGCCCGACGCACATCAGCGCATAGGCGCTGCCGACCAGGATGCCGGCCGCCAAGGCTTGCAACAGATCAACCGATGAAAACGGCACCGCTGTCTTTCCGTCCACTGCTGCCGGCGCGACGATAGGCAAAGCACGCCGACGACACCATGGATTTTGCGCGTGGTATCTGACTGAGGCCGTGCGTCCTTCGAGACGCTCCCTTCGGTCGCTCCTCAGGATGAGGAACTTTCGTTTATGCCATGACGCCATTCCTCATCCTGAACGAGCGCGCCCAGCGACTGCCGGAGTGCGTCTCGAAGGACGCAAAAAGCCGATGCAGCCGAACGCCGGCGTGATATGCCGGAGCGGACATATCGGTTGGGGTTTTGCCGAGGATGATGCTGGAGATCAGGGATTTGTCGGTCAGCTATGGCGGGCTCGCCGCGTTGCGCGGCGTCTCGCTTGCCATCGCCGAGGGCCAGTTCATCGCGATCGTCGGCCCCAACGGCGCCGGCAAGACCACCTTGTTCAAGGCGATCTCGGGGACCGTGCCGCCCGGCGGCGGAACAATCTCGTTCGGGGACCGCGACCTGCTGGCAGTGCCGCCGCACGAGCGCGCTCATCTCGGCATCGCGCATGTGCCCGAGGGGCGGCAGGTGTTTGCCGGTCTGACAGTGCAGGAAAACCTCGAAATGGGCGCCTATTCGAGCCGCGGCCAGGCCGAATGGCAGCGCAATATCGAGCGAATTTTCGCGCTGTTTCCGGTGTTGGCCGAGCGGCGGCGGCAGCTCGCCGGCACGCTCTCGGGCGGCGAGCAGCAGATGCTGGCGATCGGCCGCGGCATCGCCTCGGCGCCGCGCCTATTGCTGCTCGACGAGCCGTCGATGGGGCTGGCGCCGGCGGTGGCCGACCTGATTTTCGACCGCATCGCGGCGTTGCATCAGGAGGACAAGGTGACCCTTATACTAGTGGAGCAGCGCGTCGCCGAGGCGCTCGAATCCTGCGATTACGGCTATGTGCTGGAGACCGGCCGGGTGGTCCTCGAAGGCGCGCGGCGCACCCTGATGGCCGACGATCGCGTGCGGCAGGCCTATCTCGGGATGTGATGCCGGTCGGTATACGCCGATAAAAAAGTCCCGGCGAAAGCCGGGACCTTTTAGTCGGTTATAAGGTCCCGGCCTGCGCCGGGACCGCTGTCTCGTGCGGCTCAGGCGGCGTGCAGGAGTTCGAGATACTGCTCGTAAATCGCCATGTTTTTGCCGAAGGAGATCGCCGCCGCCTGGGCGCCGCAGACCAGGTGCATCCAGGCCCAGGGCTGGCGGGTCGCGCGGAACTCCTCGACCACCGATTGATGATGCTTGAAGGCATGCATCTCGGTGAAATTGTCGTGGCACACGATCTCGGCGAGCCGTGCGATGAAGGCCTCCGGATCGTAGCCGCATTGCACATATTGCTGGGCCAGGTTGACCGTGTCCTTGACCTCCGGCACGGCCCGCATCAGCCCGAGATTGGTCACCTTGGACCAGTCGGTCGGCGGCTGGTGGTAGATGCTCTCGGTGATCGCGTCGAGCAGCTCCTCCTGCGACCGCGGCGGCAGCGCGGCGACGGCGGCCATATCGGGCTGCGGCGCCGGCTCCATCCGGTTCTGGGTCGAGCGGATCTCCGGGCCGGTATGCCAGGTCATCAGCAGGAGCAGCTTGGTCTTGATGCTCAACCCGTCGAGCCGCAGCAGGTAGCGCCGCAGATTGACGCTGGTGTGCAGGTGGACATCCATTGGGTTGCCGGTCAGCGAGCGCAGGAACAGACCGGCCGCGCCGATCGACAGCGCCTCGCCGGCGCCTTCGAGCGACAGCCCGTTGGCCAGCGCCTCGGCCATCAGCGGCGGGATCTCGGAATAGACATCGACCCGGCCGATGGCTTCGCCGAGTTCGCCGATCGCCGTCGTCTCATCCTCGCCGGTGCGCTGACGGTAAATGCGCGACAACAACTGATGCTTCTCGATCAGCGCTTCGATATCCGGCATCGGATTGGGAACCGGGTTGAGCGGCAGCACCGCGCTGCGGGTCACATAGCGCACCACCGGCCGCATCAGCAGCGGCAGATACGCCTTGTCGAGAACCCCGGTCTCGAAGGCGCGCCACATGGCGCCCGGGAACATGAAATAGTGGTCGTCATTCCAGTTCTTGGTGATCGCCACCGACATCAGCAGGTCGAAGACCTCGATGGCCGGCGCGGTTTGCCACAGTGACAGGAACAGATGGTCCGCCAGGTTCCATTCGCCGCGGCCCACTGCCATCAGCCATGCCGCCTTCGCTTCGGCGAACCCGCCGGCATCCTGCGGCTCGTATTCCAGCAGCTGGTACGGGCCCATCGCCGGGTGGTTGATGTGCTTGTTGGTCAGCGCGACATGCTGCAGCACCGGGACGAATTTCTGCTCGCCCTCCAGCCGCTCGATCAGCTTTGTCACGGCATAGAGCCCCGCCAGCGGATGCAGCGGGCCGCCGTGATGACCCGGCGGCATTTCGGTCGAGCGGGTCACCGCCAGGGCCGAAGCCGTCAGCATGGTCCGGATCGCCACACCCTCACGCAGCTTGTCCAGCGTCCGGTCGAGGATCTCTTCCGGCGGTGTCTCCTCGATGAACTGCACCAAGGGCTCGATCGCGTCGGGGTACTGGACACGTTGCGGCATCGGCATGATGATTTCTCCGTCAGTGCGGCCGTGCTCTGGGGCGGGCCTCCCCTACGGCACGGAATTTCCGCGGGTCTTGCTCAATCTAGGCGATCGTCGTGCGCAATCCGCAAAGTGTCAACGCCGGAAAGCAGATGGCTGGCCCGCGCAGAAGTAAAAATTCGTCCAACGGACGAGGAAACGCGACCCGCTCCGGGCCCGGGTTCGACCGCGCCCCGGCCATGGCATGCCGTTCCTAGCGGCGGCGCTTGTTCCTGCCTTACTCTTCGGAGTGGGAAGCGTGCAAGCCGCGGCGCCCGCCGAAACCGCGATCAGAGAGGCGTTGACGGCCTGGACGCGGCAGTTCAATGCCGGCGATGCAGACGCGGTCTGCGGGCTCTTCGCTCCCGATCTGCGCTACGATTACCGCGGATATCCGGAGCGCGGATTTGGCGAGATCTGCGCGCTGCTGCAGCGCTCGCTGCGCGATCGAACCAAGACGTACTCCTACTCGCTGCAGATCAACGAAATAATCGTGGCCGGCGATCTTGCCGTCGTGCGGCTGGTGTGGCGGCTGAAAATTGCCCCGGCCGGCGGTGCGCCAGTCACGGGCGGTGCGCCAATCACGGTCTCGGAAGAGCCGGGCATGGACATTTTCCGCAAGCAGCCCGATGGCAGCTGGAAGATCATCCGCTACATCGCTTATGAGAATTAATCTCGCGTCTCGGAATCAGCGCGATTCGTCGTGCCAAAGGCGCGAGTCGCGCCAGCTCCTCCTACTGGAGCGCCTCCCCTGGCATCTCGTCAGCGACCTCGGTTGACAATCCTGAACCGCGCCATATGCCTCGCAACGATTTATTACTGGACCGAGCCATAGAAGACGCGTGCGGCAGGCAGCAAATTTCGTTGCCGGCGGAGGGCAACCAATGGAACATGGCCCGGCCAAGCGGGAACATCTGAAGAACCTTTGAAGATGGCCTTTGTCTCTTCCATAGCGCCGGGCCGGGCGGCGACTCGGTTCGCGAGCCGGCCATCCGGCACCGCGAAGGCGCGCGTATGAGACGCTTCTTCGTCAAAAAGCCGCGGTTGCGGCCGAGCATTCTTACCCTGTTCCTGCTGCTGACCGTGCCGGTCTTCTTCGCGATTGTCGCGGTCACCTACCTGTCGAACGGTTCGATCGCCCGCTCGCACGCCAATGAACTCGTCGAGCGGTTCCGCGCCGATGCGATCAGCAACATTCAGGACATGTTCAATCCGATCAAATCGCTGGTCAGCAGCGCGGCCGCGATCGGCAATGAACGGACTGATTTCTATGCCTCCAACCGGTCGCTCAAATACCTGTTCAGCATCCTGGTCCATAGCGACAGGATCATCAGCATGTATGTCGGAACGGCCGACGGCTCGTTCCGGCAGGCGCGGCGGATCGACCCGACCGTCCCGATCCAGGACAAGATGCCGCCACAAGGCGTCAAGTACGCCTACCGTTGGATCGACCGGTCCGCGGGGTCGACGCCGATCGATCATTACGCGCTGCTCGATGCCGACGAAACCGAGATCGGGACGTTGGGGCAGGCGACGAGCTACGATCCGCGGCCGAGACTTTGGTACAGGAAGACCGTCGAGGAGAAATCGCTGCTGATCACCGACCCCGACGTCTTCGCGGCCTTGGGGTTGATCGGGTTCACAATCGCCGCGCCGTTCTACGCCGATGGCAAGGTCGCCGGCGTTGCCGCGGCGGATATCACGCTGGATGGCCTCTCCGAGTATCTCTCCCAGAATAAGATCAGCCCGGGAACCGTCAGTTATCTGCTCGACGACCATGGCGGCGTGATCGCCAACTCCGAACGCGCGAAAACCTATGCCAGCAAGGGAGGCCGGGTAGAGCTCCATAACATCACCTCGCTCGATGATGAGTTGCCCGCGATCGCCTACAGCTCGCGGCCGCGCCATAACGAGATGCTGTTCCCATTTTCCCATGCGGGTAAGGAGTACATCGCGAGCGTTTCCACCCTGCCGTCCGAATTCGGCAAGCAATGGCAGCTCTTCATCATCACGCCGCTGCAGGACTTCACGAGCGTATTCGACAAGCACAACAATCGTTTA
>Ga0209474_10002903_pt1 | contig 15387 bp, 21 predicted proteins | sample GraSoiAngelo_145_FD_185902 | JGI IMG/M metagenome (GOLD analysis project Ga0209474, IMG submission 185902) | Grasslands soil microbial communities from the Angelo Coastal Reserve, California, USA - 14_1009_05_20cm (SPAdes) (version 2) | ecosystem: Environmental > Terrestrial > Soil > Grasslands...
CGTGCGTTACGCCGGCGAGCAAATCCGTCGCAAGGAAGGCAAGACGGTCCAGTAATTTTATGGCGACGTTCAATCGAAAAGCTGCGCGGGAGCGATTGCATCGGCGAATCCGGAAAAAAATTTCCGGCACGTCGACGCGTCCGCGTTTGTCGATCTACTTTTCTGGGAAACACGTTTATGCGCAGGTAATTGATGATGACGCGGGCAAGACGTTGATCGCAGCTTCAACCGCCGAGAAGGACGTGCTTGGGAAAAGTAAAGCCGCCGCCAATCGTGCGAGCGCTGAAGTTGTCGGCAAAGTGATTGCCGAGCGCGCTCTTGGAAAAAAGATCGACAAAGTCGTGTTCGACCGCGGCGGATTCCAATATCAAGGCAAAGTAAAAGCGCTGGCCGATGCGGCCCGCGAAGGTGGATTAAAGTTTTAATTTCATGGCAGCACCAGGACAAGGCAGACGACCAGACTCCCGTCATCAGGACAGAACGCCGGCGGCAAGAGGCGACACGACCGAGAAGGTCGTGTTCATCAACCGCTGTGCAAAAGTCGTGAAGGGGGGACGGCGTTTCAGTTTTAGCGCGCTAATCGTGGCTGGGGATCACGACGGCAGCGTTGGTGTCGGCTTCGGAAAAGCAAACGAAGTTTCGGAAGCGATTCGCAAGGCTTCCGAGTCAGCGCGGAAATCGATGGAAAAAGTGTCACTTCACGAAAACACGATTCCGCACGAGACGATCGGCGAGTTTGGTGGCGGGCGCGTTCTGTTACGACCGGCTTCACCGGGAACCGGGGTGATCGCGGGCGGCGGTGTGCGCGCGGTCGTGGAAGCGGCGGGAATTCGTGATGTGCTCGCGAAATCTCTCGGCTCGAGTAATCACGCCAATGTGGTGAAGGCGACTATCGCAGCGTTGAAATCGTTGCGCCGCAAAGATGAAATTTTCAAAGTGCGCGGAATCAAAGGCGGCGGCGACGGAAAAGCGGCCGCGCAAGGGACATGATGCGGTTGCATAATCTTAGGCCGCGTCCGGGCGCTCGGCATCGGGTCAAGAGACTTGGTTCCGGCGAAAGCTCCGGCCACGGAAAAACGAGCGGCAAAGGCCATAAAGGTCAAAAGGCGCGCTCCGGTGGCAGCATTCGTCTTGGATTCGAAGGCGGACAGATGCCACTAATTCGACGTTTGCCGAAGCGTGGGTTCAACAACGCCGCTTTTCGCGCGACCTACGCGATCGTGAACCTGAGCGATCTGAACGAATTTAAAGCCGGCACGATGGTGAACGAAGAGTTGCTGCGCGAATCGAAGCTCGTGCGTGGCGATGTTGCTGGAATCAAAATTTTGGGCGACGGAGAATTGAAGCACGCGCTGAAGATCGAAGCGGACAAAGTCAGCGAATCGGCCAAAGCAAAGATCGAGAAGGCTGGGGGAACGATCACGATGCGGGAACCGGCAACACGAAAGCCGACGGCGGGCGCGGACGACGTCGATCAAACGGCCAAAGAATCTGAAGCCGCAACTAAGTCGAAGAAAAAATCGACAACGGCGAAGGCAAAAAGGAAGGCTTCCAAGAAGCGGTAGCGCCGGCGTGAATTTCTAAATGGTTTCGGCCTTTCTCAACACGGTCAAGATACCGGAGTTACGGCGGCGAATTTTGTTCACGCTGGCGATCGTCGTTGTTGTGCGACTTGGCGCGGCGATCACAACGCCCGGAGTCAATCAGGCGGTGTTGCAGGAATGGTTTCGAAGTGCGCTAACCGAAAAATCCGGTGGGAATCTCGCAGCTTTGCTGAATTTGTTTAGTGGCGGCGCATTGGAAAATTGCGCGATATTTTCACTCGGAATCATGCCTTACATCAGCGCATCGATCATGATGCAGCTGCTTTCGGCGGTAATTCCTCAATTGGGGAGACTCGCTCGCGAAGATGGCGGCCGGCAAAAGATCATGCAATACACCCGGTTCATGACTGTCGGCCTTTGCATTTTTCAGGGATATTTACTCGCAATCTCATTCCAGCATCCGGAAGCTTATCGGGTCGCGTTGCCGGGAATTTCGGAAACGATTGCGCGGTTAGGCATTCCGCTAGTCGACGATCCCGGATGGGTTTTTCGGATAGTGACGGTGATTTCCCTAACCACCGGCACATTGTTGTTGATGTGGCTGGGCGATCAAATCACTGAGCGTGGCATCGGGAACGGCATTTCGTTGATTATCACCATTGGTATCGTCGCGCGATTACCGGCCGCGCTCGCCCAGGCGTGGAAAACGTTTGTCCCGAGCGGCGGCGCGGCGACGCAGGTCAATCCGATGGTGCTTGTAATGATGATTTTGTTTCTCTTTTGTGTTATCGCTGGAGTCATTGCGATTACGCAAGGCGTGCGAAAGATCACGGTCCAATACGCCAAGCGTGTGGTCGGTCGCAAACAATATGGCGGCAACACGCAGTACATGCCGTTGAAAGTGAATTATCCCGGCGTAATGCCCATCATTTTTGCGTGGGCGCTCCTGCTATTCCCGAACCAGATCGTGAGCTGGGCCTTCCCTAACAGTCCGACCGCGCGGCAACTTTCAGAAATGCTTTCGACCGGATGGCTGCATTACGTCGTCCTGGCTGCGATGATTTTCTTCTTCAGCTATTTTTGGGTCGCGACCCAGTTTCAACCATCGCAGATCGCAGACGATCTTAAGAAATATGGCGGTTACATTCCGGGCGTCCGACCCGGGAAGCCAACTGCGGATTTTCTCGATTACACCATGACGCGTCTGACGTTCGCAGGCGCGATCTTCCTCACGATCATAGCAGTGCTCCCGAGTTTGCTGAGCCAGAGTTTGCACGTGCCGACGGTAACCGCGCAGTTTTTTGGCGGCACGAGTTTGCTCATTATTGTCGGTGTCATGCTGGACACGATGCGTCAGGTTGAAACGCATTTGATTCAGCGGCATTACGATGGATTTCTGCGCAAAGGTCGGGTGCGCGGTGGATTCACAGGCCGCTCTGCTTATGTTCGCGGTGAAGCCGCAGCGCAACGCACGCTGATGTGGCTTTATGTCGGCATCGCCATCATCGTCATTGGTGGCGTGGCGGCGTTTTTGGCATCGAAGTGAAACGGCGACTCGTTTTACTCGGCGCTCCCGGTTCCGGTAAAGGAACGCAGGCGGAAATGATCACCCGTCAATTTGGAATTCCGGTCACATCGCCCGGCGCGATTTTGCGCCGCGAAAAAGATTTAGAGACGCCGCTTGGATTGGAGACGGCTGAAATCCTGCAGCGGGGGGATTTGGTGCCGGACAAGATCATTGTGAAGTTGATCGAAGATTGGCTGCGCTTGCATGGCGGATACGGTTTCGTGTTCGATGGATTTCCAAGAACGCTTCCGCAGGCGGAAAGTTTGGCATCTATTTTGAGCGGCCTCCACACGTCACTCGACGCTGCGATCTGGCTGGAGGTTTCGGAAGAAACGGTCCGTGCTAGAATTTCTGGACGGCTACAATGCCGGACCTGCGGTTTCACGACCAGTATGGACAGCGCAAAATTTGCTGACCGTCCGATTTGTCCTTATTGCGAAGGGCGACTCGAGCGCCGAAGCGATGATGATATGAGCGTATTGCAGACACGGTTGCGCGAATACAACACCAAGACACAGCCGCTCGCGGATTTTTACGGGAAGATGTCGATCTTGCGCCGAATCGATGGAAATCGCGATCGCGAAACGGTGTTCGGCGATATTTCGCGAGTAATCGAAAATAAAGTGCCGGCATGATCCCAATCAAAAGCGCAAAAGAAATAGAAAAAATGCGGCAATCATGCCGCACGGCGAGCGACATTCTGGATCGCGTGAGCGAACTGATTCGTCCCGGAATTACGACGAAGGAAGTGGACGAAGCAGCCGCGGATTTCATGAACGAAGCGAAGGTGAAGAGCGCGTTCCTCGGATATCGACTGGGTCATCGTATTTTCCCGGGTAACATTTGCATCTCGCTTAACGATGAAGTTGTGCACGGCATCGGTAGTCAACGCCGGATTCAGTACGGCGATATCGTCAAACTTGATATCGGTGTGATTCAAGAGGGTTGGGTGGGGGACACGGCCACAACGGTTCCGGTTGGAATTGTCGATGAACGGACGGATCGGCTTTTGCGCGTTACCGAAAAAGCGCTCGATTGCGCGATCAACATCGCCGAGGAGGGCGTTCGGCTGGGTGATATCTGCGCAGAGATTGAAGATGAAGCTGCGCGCAACGGGTTCTCGGTTGTGCGCGAGTTTGTCGGACACGGTGTGGGCCGCAAATTGCACGAAGAGCCGCAAATTCCCAATTACGGCCGGCGCGGCAGCGGACCCAAACTGAAATCCGGCATGACGCTGGCGATCGAACCGATGATTAACCTCGGCAGCGCAGAGGTTCGCCTCCTCGATGACGGGTGGACGGTGCGCACGGCTGACGGCACCCGATCGGCCCATTTTGAACATACGGTCCTGATTACCAAAGACGGGCCGGAAATCCTGACATGGCGCGGAAAGACGCAATTGAAGTAGAAGGCACTGTCGTCGAGCTGCTTCCGAATACCATGTTTCGGATCGAGCTGCCGAATGGCCACCGGGTTTTGGCCCACATTTCCGGCAAAATGCGTCTCCACTTTATTCGTATCTTGCCCGGCGACAAAGTTATGCTAGAGGTATCTCCCTACGATTTGTCGAAGGGGCGGATCACCTTCCGCCAGAAGTGACAACGCGGAAATGGCTCCGCGTTTTTTGTTTCGACCAACATGAAAGTGCGACCGTCAGTTAGAAGACTTTGTGAAAGCTGCAAGATTGTGAAGCGCAAGAATGTGGTGCGCGTGATTTGCAAAAATCCGCGCCACAAACAACGCCAGGGCTGATTTTCATTTAACAATTACCAATGCCACGATTACTCGGAGTTGAAATCCCAGCGGACAAACGCATCGAAGCGTCACTGACCTATATCTATGGGATCGGATTCAGCACCGCGCGCAAGATTTTGGAGCAAACCAACATCGATCCGAATCTGCGTGCCAATAAGCTGACTCCTCAGCAGATCAACGAGATCATTCACGCGATCACCAACAACAAAATCAAAATCGAAGGCGACCTGCGGCGCGACATTCAGGGAAATTTAAAACGGTTGCAGGCGATCAATTGTTATCGTGGGCAACGACACCGTCGCGGTCTACCCGTGCGTGGACAGCGAACGTCGACAAATGCGCGCACGCGCAAGGGGCCGCGCAAAACGGTCGGCGTGATCCGTAACCCTGAAGCAAAAGCAGGCAAGGTTTAATTAAAATGGCTGAACACAAAAAACCAGCGAAGCCCAAAGCGGAGAAGGCAACGAAGAAGCCAAAAGCGGAAGAGCCGGCTCCGACGGTCGAAGTGAAAGAAGAGGCAGCGCAACCAACGCCCACTCCGGAAGCCGCAGCGCCCGTCGCGGCTGAAGTAAAGCCAGCGAAAAAGCCGGCGAAACCAAGTAAACCAGAAACGGCCGAAGCCCCGCGAGAGAATCTTTCATTAGATGCCGACGACGTCGAGAAGCCCAAGATTGTTAAGGCAAAAGGGGCCAAGAACGTTCATTCCGGCATCGCGCATGTTTATGCGACCTTTAACAACACCATCGTCACGATTACGGATTTGAATGGAAATGTGATCGGCTGGTCGAGCGCCGGGAAAGTTGGTTTTAAAGGTTCGCGCAAGAGCACGGCGTATGCGGCGCAATTGGTCGCACAGGACGCATCGCGACAGGCGATGGGCCACGGGCTCAAAGAAGTCCAGGTCCTTGTTAAAGGTCCCGGTGCCGGACGCGAGTCGGCGGTGCGTGCGTTGCAGGCGATCGGCCTCGATCTTACCTTGATCCGCGATGTCACGCCGGTTCCGCATAACGGTTGCCGGCCGCCGAAACAACGCCGCGTCTGATTTTTATGGGTAGATACACCGGACCGAAAACAAAGATCAGCCGCCGTTACGGCGTGCAGATTTTTGGACCGTCGAAGTCGCTCGAACGAAAGAATTATCCGCCCGGGATGCATGGGCCCAAAGGCTCGCGGCGCAAACAATCCGATTACGCGATCGCGCTCGGGGAGAAGCAGAAGCTGCGTTATCAATACGGCCTGCTCGAAAGACAGTTCCGCCGGATTTTCCAAAACGCGCTCCGCAAGCGCGGTGTAACCGGTGAAACGCTGCTGCAACTGCTCGAGACGCGTCTCGATAATGTGATTTATCGTCTAGGTCTGGCCAACACTCGCAACGCGGCGCGCCAGCTCGTTTCGCATGGGCACGTCCAGGTCAACGGTCGCAACGTTAACGTCGCTTCCTTCAATGTGAAAGCCGGCGACGAGATCGCGATCAACGACAAACCGAAATCGCGGCAGCTCGCTCTCCGCAATCTCGAGCTCACGCAAATTGTGCCGGTGCCGGATTGGCTGACGGTCGATCGCGATGCTCTCAAAGGAAAAGTGGCGCACATCCCTTCGCGCGAAGAGATGCAGCCGATCGTCAACGAACAGTTGATCGTCGAGTTGTATTCGCGCTAAACGCGCTCTTTAGACGCGGTTGTTTTCCAAGAATTCCAAGGCTTTGTCGTAGCTTTTGCGCCGGAGAAAGTGGGCGAGCTGCGGATCGATTGGTTTTGGCATCGCGGCCTCGAGTTTTTCAATCTTCTCTGAAACCTTGCGCAGGCGAGCGGTGTGCGATTCCGGGTCGCGGCGACTGTTTTGGTCGCTGATAATGGCAAGCCGCTGTCGTAAGGCGGCGGCAAGATCGACAATCACATTTTCCATCGAGGACTAACCACTAATAGACACGAATCCGCCTCCGCACAAAGCTACGGCGTGACAGGTCGAGACGAAGAACAGTACCGCGCTAAAAGTTCTCGTCGAAATCATTGGTGCTTATTCGTGTCCATTCGTGGTAAATCAACGCTGTGGCGGCCCAGCCGAAACGCATTTTGATGGTGGACGATGACGTCGCCCTGTTGCGAGTGGTGCGTGAAGCGTTGGTGGCGTCGCTCCAGTGTGAGGTCGATACCTCGCCCAAACCGGAGTACGCGTTCGAACTGGCGCTCAAGAAGAAATACGACCTGCTCGTCTTCGATTTCCAAATGCCGATGATCGACGGCGCGATGTTATTTTTTTTGATCGGGAAGGTTTATCAAAATAGCCAGCCGGTGAGAGAAGTTCCGCCGCTCCTCCTCATCTCCGGAAAAGCCGAAGAAATGAAAGCGCAGGAATTGCTCAAGGAGCCTGGCGTCGCCGGTTTAGTGGCCAAGCCTTTTGCAATCAATCGCCTGCTCGAAAAAATCAAAGCATGTGTGCCGGGTGTTGAAGATGCCGCGCGATAATATCTCGCGCGTGGGCGAACATTCCTACTGTCATTCCGACCGGAGTGGAGGAACCTCTAACTATTTCTTTTATCGTGAGCTTAGTCAGCACGGAAATATTAAGAGATGTCTCGACTTCGCTCGACATGACAAAAGCTGTGTGCCCGGCGATTAAAGAGGCGCCGCGAAAATAAGCTGCTGCCGATGAGGACACCGGCAGCTACAACTCAATGCCGTGTTTCGGATAGAAGCTGTCGCTTGGCTTCCAGCCAATCGGAATTCGCGTCGCCCGGAAGGGCGAATCGGCGACGCCGCTCGGATATGAAATAAGCCCGGGTCTGGATCTGTTCATCGGTTGGCTCCGGGCCGAGCGGAGCTGCTGTTGGCCGGTCTGTCTTCTCAGGAGCCATCTTCCTTCGCGGCGGAGATTTTTTCCCTGCAGATGGCGATCTTCCGCCCGCTGTGATTTTGCCCACTTTGCCGTCGCCGGCGATCGAGACCGCGTCAGCCGCCAATTGTTTTCCAATTTCCTTTTTCCTCTTCGCCACAACTAAAATTCCTTCCTAAATAACGCTTTAGCGAGGGGCGTTTGCTTGACAAGCGGTTTCTGAACTCTGCTTGGCGAAAAGGTAAACTTCCAATAACGTGCCCCATGCGGCACTTCGTTTTTCGCTGGTTCGTCACGGCGTTTGCCGTGTTTGTGGCGGCGCCAATCGTGGGAATTGATTACACCGGGCTCGGCTGTTTGTTCGGCGCATCGCTGCTCTTGGGAATCATCAACGCTTTTGTTCGCCCGATTCTACTGTTTCTGAGTATTCCGTTGATCCTCGTAACGCTCGGCTTCTTCATTTTGATCATCAACGCGCTGATGTTGAAGTTCGTGAGCGAGATTGTGCCGTGTTTTAGAGTGCATGGATTTTGGAGCGCGATTTTTGGCGCGATCATCATCTCGATTGTGAGCTGGCTGCTGAGCGCATTCTTTCGCGGCAGCGACGGACGGGTCCACGTGCTGACGCATCACAGCCAAATCAAACAGGTTCGCGGTCGGGTGATCGAGCCCGGCGAGTAATCGCGAGCATGTTTGGAGGTAAATTACGGCCAAGCGACCGCGTTCGCGTCAAAATCTGTGGGATCACGAACGAGCCAGACGCGCTCGCGGCGGTCGAGGCCGGCGCGGACGCGCTCGGATTCAATCTCATTCTCAAAAGCAAACGCTACATTGACATTGACACTGCGGCCCCCTGGATCGACAAATTGCCGCGAGAAATCTGCAGGGTCGCGGTCATGGTAAATCCAAATCTGGAGGACGCTCTCCGGATCGGTCGATTACCATTTATCGACGCACTCCAGTTGCACGGGAACGAGTCTCCGGAGTTCTGTGGACGTTTGGCCGAAGCTGCAATTCGATTCGCCAAAGCGCTGCCGGTCTCCGATTCGAAATCGTTAACGGACGTGAGCGACTTTTTTACGGACACAGTAATTTTGGATTCGGCTTCGGGTGATGAATTCGGAGGGACCGGGAAATCATTTCCGTGGAAATTTGCCGGCGAATTCGTCCAGGCGCATCGCGACCTTAATGTAATTCTTGCGGGCGGATTAAGCGCTGAAAATGTAGCCGACGCCATCAATGAGGTGCGCCCCGGAGGGGTCGATGTGACGACCGGGGTCGAGATTTCACCCGGACGGAAGGATCATAGCAAGCTCGGGGCTTTCATTCAGAGCGCCCATCTCGCGGAAGGTAAACGGCGTTAGGCGTCGATAGTCTGGAAGCTTCTTGAGGGAAACTTCCTGAGCGCTGGTCTGCTTCCTGCTTTTATCCGGCCAGCACTTATCTCACTTCCTTTTAATTATGGTTACTTCTCTTAAGCAACGGGGATGCGTCGTGGCGGTGGCCTTTCTGGGCGCGCTTTCCCTGTCACAAGCACAGACAATTCCTGCCCCGGCGGGCTCAGCTCAGCCGCCCAACCCACCCAAGCCCGCTGACCAGCCTCCGACGTTGTTGGTTCAAGCTCCGGCGCAGGCCGCTTCTCCAGCCGCCCCTAAGTCGACCACGGCGACAGCGTCCGCTCCCGTCTTGACTGAAGCCGATGCCGCAGTTGAAAGCGGCGGTGTTGGCGTACGCGAATTTCAAGGCGACGACGTCGGCCAGGTGCTCCGATTGCTCGCGCGCCAAGCTAAGGTCAACATGGTTGTGAGTGATGCCGTTACCGGAACAGTAACGATGCGCTTGGAAGATGTGACCGCGCTTCAGGCGATCTCGATCATTGTCAAAGCCAAAGGGCTTTTCATGGATAAGATCGACACCGTCTACTACATCAAGACCGCAGCTGAACGCACAGCTGAGCCCACAGAAAGCGACAGCTACCAATTCAGCTACGCGCGCGCTAAAGATATTTCGCCATTGGTCGCATCGCAGCTTGCGAGCAAAGATCCACCGCAAATCGACGAGCGCACCAACACGATTTTCTTCCGCGAGACCCGCAGCAACATCGACAACATCAGGAAAATGCTGGTGCAGATCGACAAGCCGACCAAGCAAGTCATGATCGAAGCGCGCTTGGTGGAAGTGAGCGCCGATCCGGTGCAGGCCTTCGGAATTAACTGGGCGGGCACAGTCGGTAGTGCTTCTGCTCCTAAGACAGTTACTTATGGCAATCCAATAGCCTCGGGAAGTCCCGTCCCCGGTGGTAATCCGCCAACCGGCGGCTTTGGCCTCGGCAATCCCAATAACAACAACTTTTTTGGCAGCCTCGGGCACCTGATACCGGGTCAGTTCGCCATTCTATCCGTACCGCAATTTTCCGCCACGATACAGGCCCTTAATGAGGACGCCGATGCTGAGTTTCTGGCCAACCCGCGCGTCGTCACCGCAGACAATCAGCAGGCCAAGATCGAAGTCGTTCGGAACCAGCCGGTACCGCAATTAAATTTCAACGAACAGACGGCCCAGGCGGTTTTCGGCGGATTCCAGGACAAACTCTTTGGTAATAAGCTGCTCGTCCGCCCATCAATAAACAAGGACAACTACATTACGCTTTCGGTGAAACCCGAAATCAGCAACAAAGTGGGTGATCAGCCATTCGAGTTCCAAGGCGCGCGTGTAACCAGCCCGATTATCGACACACGTTCGCTCGATTCCAACGTCCTGATTAAGAGCGGCGACACTCTTGCGATCGGCGGCTTGCTCTCCGATCAAGTGAGCAAAGCGCGAACAAAAGTTCCGCTGCTCGGCGACATACCTTTTCTCGGCTATGCTTTTCAAAGTCACGACAACGAGCGGCACAAACGTAACCTGCTCATCTTCGTGACACCGACAATCCTCGATCAACATTACGGCACCGGCTTGGAAGATCAGGTCTCTGGTGTTCATCATGTCGGCGAGGAATATGCGGATCCGAACGGGTGGCGGAACAACGCCAAAGGCGCCGTGCGCTTAGTCCCAACTGCGCATCGGCAGCTTGCTGCCGATTATGCCAAACCTGGCGCGCCTCCGGCGCCGGAGGAAGCTGCCCAAGTCCAGTTTAAGAGCGACGTAAAAGATCGCGACGAATAAATTTCGGAATGTGGGGTTGAGAGGGGGCGGGCGCCCGCGAGGGTCCCGCCCTCTTTGGGTTTATGGAGCTCCAATAGCCGCGCGAGTTTCACGGTTAATCCGACCGTGCCCTTCCTCTGATGCGGTGTTCGGCCGTATCACAGAACCAACAATATCGGGCAGTTGGTAACTGTACCACTAGCCAATGTCGAGGGTCGAATGCCAGGAATACAAATTGCTAGTACGTAGCAAACCAAACTTACACGTATATGAAATCAATTCTCGTCACTGCGATCGGTTGTGCGATTTTCGTCGCGCCTCGGATCGCTGAGGCACAGACTCCACCCCCAGCCGAACAACAAAGAGTACTCGCGTTGATTAAAGATGTGCAAACGCAGCAAGCGCAAATTGTCGATAATCAAGCAAAGATTGAAAGCAAGCTCGTCGAGCTCGCCGAGGCGATTCGTCTAGCGCGGCTGTACTCGGCGCGAGCAAGATGAAAGGCGATATGAAAAGTTTGTTAGTCGCGATGTTTCTTGGCCTAATGCAGCAAGCGGCCACGGCGCAGTCACCTGCATCAAGCGTGGTTCCAGCTTTGTTAACTGCGGCGGCCCCTTCATCTCAAACGGCTGAAGATCTGGCTGCAGTTAGAGCAACCATTAGTCAGCTAGAGCAGATGAAAGCCGTCAATGACGACATTTTGAGTAAGCAGAAGGCGGCTTTGGAGCGCTTGGACGAAATGCAAGAGGCGGCTGAACAAATAAAAGCCTTTTCAAAACGCGGGTAGAAACTGGCGAGTTCTACTCCTCCTCTTGGGGTTTCTTCGCGTTGGGGCGAGCACCCGCGAGGGTCCCGCCCTCTTTGGGTCTTATCGCCCTAGGTAATCCTTTAACCGCTCGCGCAATTCCGTTCGCGCGCGAAAGAGCAGACTCTTTACCGCCGGCACGGACAGGTCGAGAACGTCCGCGATTTCTTCATAGCTCAACTCTTCGTATCGTCGCAGCACGATCGCCATGCGCTGCGTTTCCGGAAGGAGGGTGATGGCTTTTTCAATCGCGGCCTGTAATTCGGCTTGAAGCAGCGTTGCGTCGGGGGTGGCCGTTGCCTCGTCCTTTAACGGTATCTCGTCCGCTTCTGGTTCGATTTGCACCGGCAAATGCGGATGACGCTTGGCCCGGCGCATTTCGTTAAACACTAGATTGCGCGTGATCTTCAGCAGCCAAGTGGTGAACTTCGCGCGCGCGACGTACCGCCCGGCGCTTTTCCAGACACGGATGAAGACCTGCTGGGCGATGTCTTCCACGTCCGAATTGCTACCGAGCATGCGGGCGACGGTGCCGGCAACTAGGGCCTGGTGGCGCTCGATCAGTCGTTCAAGCGCGGTAGCATCCCCGCCTGAAACCAATCGCATCAGGCGGACGTCCTCGGCGTCATCCTCGGATCGCGCCGCTACTTCGGGATCGGCCATTGATAAACAGACGGTGGTTGATGCGCACGGATTCGAAGGTTATTGCGTTATGCACCGGCACGCCGTTTCCGCCGCCCCCGCCCAGTGCTTTTTGTTGCAACTCGTGAGTCGTCTGTGCATGGTAGGCATAGATTTCCAGCGTCGGCTCCGGATGAATTACACACTTATTCCAAAGGAACTTAGACCGATCGCTGAGAAAATCGAGGCGGCCTCGCGTATTTCGGAACGCGACGCTCTCATATTGTATCGCTCAAACGATCTTAATGCGCTCGGAATGTTGGCCAATGTCGTGCGCGAGCGAAAGAACGGAAATTTCGCCACTTACATCCACAATCGTTACATCAACTACTCGAACATCTGCGTCTTATCGTGTCAGTTTTGCGCGTTTGCCGCCAAAAAACGGGACGCTCATGCCTTCGAGCATGCCCCCGGCGAGATTATTCAAGCGGTGGCGGAAGCGCTGCCGCTTGGAATTACTGAAGTGCACATGGTCGGGGGTTTGCATCCGACCTTGAAAAAGGAGTGGTATCTCGATCTGTTGCGCGGATTGCGCGCTCTCGATCCTGATTTGCACATTAAAGCCTTTACGGCGATCGAAGTTCGCCATCTCGCCCAGCGAATCTTCAAGATGCCGATCCCTGAGACGCTCGAGCTGCTTCGCGTAACCGGATTAGGCTCCATCACCGGCGGTGGCGCCGAAATCTTTGATGCGGAAGTGCGAGACCGCATTTGCCGCGGCAAAGAAACTGCCGAGGAATGGCTCGATATTCATCGGATCTGGCATCGGATGGGCGGCCGCAGCACTTGCACCATGCTTTACGGTCACATTGAAACGCTCGAACAGCGCGTCGATCATTTGCGACAACTACGCGGGCTTCAGGATGAAACCGCCGGCTTCACCGGCTTTGTTCCGTTTGCCTTCGAGCCGCAAACCACTGTGCTTGCTCATATCAAACGCGCCTCCGCCATTGAGCAACTTCGCAATCTCGCCGTCAGCCGGATTTATCTCGATAACATCGACCATCTGACTGCTTATTGGGTAAGCTTGGGTCTGCCGCTGGCGCAGGTGTCGCTCAGTTACGGGGTGGACGATTTGCACGGGACGATCATGGAAGAAAAGATTTTCCATATGGCCGGCGCGACCACGCCGCAGCAGCAAAGCATCGCTGCGCTGGAGCACGCCATTCGCGAGGCTCGACGAATTCCGGTCCAGCGCGACAGTTATTACCGGCATCTCAAAAGATCGGCGTCGAGCCGACCGCGCTCTGAAGCGGAGCTCGCCTGCGCCTAAAGAGTGCAGGATCGACAACCGCTAAGAATTGGCTGCGTTAAATATCTCAACGCGCGTCCGCTCATTCTCGGCGGCCCAGCCGATGTTGTGCTCGATCATCCATCGGTTCTTTGTGCGCAGCTTGCCCGTGGCGAGCTCGACGTCGCGCTCGTTTCTAGCTTCGAGTTTCTCCGGAACCCGATTTACCGGATCGTAGATGGCATTTCTATTTCATCGGATGGCCCGGTTTATAGCGTTGTGGTGGCGCACGTCGGCGAGATCTCCGCGGCAGAACAGATCGAGCTCGACCCGGCTGCGGAAACGTCCGGCAATTTGCTGCGCTGTTTGCTCAGCGAGTTGAAGCTGAGGCCGCGGTTCGTCGCAACATCGACATCTTCTCTTGCGAAAGTTAGGGCGCGCTTGCTCATCGGGGATCAAGCCATTCGGCTCCGGCAACAGCATGGAAACGAATTCCAGTTTTGGGACCTCGGCGAAAATTGGCAAAAACTTGTCGGCCTCCCATTCGTTTATGCGCTCTGGCTCTTGCGTCCGGAAGTGGTCGATCCCAAATCAGTTGCGGATCGGCTGCGCGCGCTGCGCAACAAAAATCTTGCCGACATCGACAATCTGATTTCCGCCGAGAAGGAATTCGACCGCGGTTTTTGCAGCCGCTATTACCGGGAGCATCTCCGATTCAGTTTTGGAGAACGCGAGAAGAAAGGCCTGCGCGCGTTCCAAGAGTTATGCCAAAAACACGATCTGCTGCCAAAACGCGACATCGCGTTCAGCGTCGTGTAATGTGCCGAAGGGCTAAGGTCTTGTTTGTTTCGGCGCGTTCATGTTCGGCCCGGTGTCGCCACCGGGCGGCGTCCATTGTCCGACGATATCCGCGCCGAAAATCCAATCATCTTGAAGGGTTCCGTTCACAGAGATGGTTTTTTCGTAGTACTTTCTCAGATTAATTTGCTGTTGCGCAAACTCGGTTTCTCTGCGAGCGCGCGTGAGACGCAAAAGCGTGTCGGGATCCTTCACGAGACTTAAGCGGTATGCACCATCAACCAAGACAACTTTACCAGTGAACACCTCCGTCTTGCGTTCGAGCTTGGCCGATTGTTTTTGTGGCGGTCCGCTTGGCTGCTCCAACATTTTTTTGCCAAGTGCGCATCCGGACAAGGCCAACAGACTCGCGGACAACATGATTGCCATCGATTTCACAGATCTCTGTCTATTTAGCGCTTTGGCGCGAGTCAACTGATTATGAGCAAATGCTCTCCGAGTTGTCAGGGAATGTCCGGCAGATAAAATAATCGGTGCCAAGTCGATGGATCCTGCGTCCGCCTGAGGAACTAAATGGCGGTCCAATTTCGTGGAGCGAAATCTGCGGCTGCGCATGCATTGCCCGATTGCTAATGCGAAAGGGTTTTGGCACGGCCGATGAGGTCCGGGCGTTCCTGCAGCCGCGGCTGAAATCGTTGAGCGATCCATTTTTACTGCCGAACATGAAAGCGGCGGTGATGCGGATTCTCGCGGCCTTGGATCGACGTGAACGAATTGTCCTTTTTGGCGATTACGACGTCGATGGAGTCACGTCCCTCGCCCTACTCTCCGAAACGCTGCGCGCTTACGGTGCCGTTCCGGACTTGTTTTTGCCGTCGCGGATGGAAGAAGGTTACGGGCTGAGTCATGACAGCGTTCAGCGCTGTATCCAGCAATTTCACCCGCAGCTTCTCATCGCGCTCGACTGTGGGACATCTTCGGGCGCGGAGATTGTCGATCTTCGGAAACGCGGCGTTGAAGTAATCGTGCT
>Ga0209474_10002907_pt1 | contig 15375 bp, 16 predicted proteins | sample GraSoiAngelo_145_FD_185902 | JGI IMG/M metagenome (GOLD analysis project Ga0209474, IMG submission 185902) | Grasslands soil microbial communities from the Angelo Coastal Reserve, California, USA - 14_1009_05_20cm (SPAdes) (version 2) | ecosystem: Environmental > Terrestrial > Soil > Grasslands...
GGCCAGTTTGTGAAGGCGGATAAGAGGCGTCGCGACCTCGCCAAGACTGACGATATCGGTGACTTTGCGAACCGGCAGCATCTCGCGGTAGCGCCAGAGATCGGCCGGCCGCTGCTTAAGCGCATCCTTGGTCAGCGTCTTCTTCACGCCGGCAAGATCGTATCGCACCAGAAGCGGCTTGTTCGCCTTGGACAGATTGTGGATCTGGTCGGCGGGGTAGTGATCGCCTTCCATGGCGCATTCGAGGTGGGTCACGAACGTCGGGCGTTCGATCGTCAGATTGTCATTGTCTTTCACAGGATACCGTTTCGTTGACTAGATGTTCAGCACGCGGCCATACGCGTCCAGCACGGCTTCCTTCATCATCTCCGACAGAGTCGGATGCGGGAAGATGGTGTGCATCAGCTCTTCTTCGGTGGTTTCCAGGTTCATGGCGACGACGTAGCCCTGGATCAATTCGGTCACCTCGGCCCCGACCATGTGCGCGCCGAGCAATTGGCCGGTCTTCTTCTCAAAGACCACCTTGACCAGCCCTTGATCCTCTCCCAGCGCGATCGCCTTGCCGTTGCCGACAAACGGGAAACGGCCCACGCGGATTTCACGCCCGCCCTCCTTTGCCCTCGCCTCGGTGAGACCGACTGAGGCCACTTGCGGTTGGCAATAGGTGCAGCCCGGGATGAGGTCCTTGTCGGTGGGGTGCGGATGCAGGCCCTTGATGGACTCGATGCACACCACGCCCTCGTGCTCGGCCTTGTGCGCCAGCATCGGTGGTCCCGCGACATCGCCGATGGCGTAGATGCCCGGAATATTGGTTTTGCCCAAGCCGTCGATCACGACAACGCCGCGGTCGATCTTGACCCCGAGTTTCTCAAGCCCGAGGTTTTCGGTGTTGCCGACCACGCCCACGGCTGAAATCACCCGCTCGAATTCGACGGTCTGCGGCTTCTTGCCGTCATCGATGGTGGCGACCACGCTATCGCTTTTCTTCTCAAGCTTGGTGACTTTGGTGCTGGTAAGAATCTTGATGCCCTGCTTCTCGAACCGCTTGCGCGCGAGCCCGGCTATTTCGGCATCCTCCACCGGCAGGATCTGCGGCAACACCTCGACGACGGTGACCTCAGCGCCCATGGTATGGAAGAACGATGCAAATTCGATGCCGATCGCGCCGGAGCCGACCACCAGCAGCGATTTCGGCATTTTATCCGGCACCATGGCCTCGAAATAGGTCCAGATCAGTTTCTTGTCGGGCTCCAGCCCGGGCAGCACGCGCGGCCGCGCGCCGGTGGCGAGGATGATGTGCTTGGCCTGATAGGCGCCCTCGCCTGACGCGCCCTTCGGCGCTTCGACTGCGGATTTCTTCACCGTGATCTTGCCCGGCGCGTCGATTGCGGCCTCGCCCCAGATCACCGTGACCTTGTTCTTCTTCATGAGGAAACCGACGCCATCATTGAGGCGTTTTGAGACGCCGCGCGAGCGCTGCACCACCGCCTTCGCGTCATAGGCGACTTTCTCCGCCGAGAGCCCGTAGTCTTTGGCGTGCTGCATGTAGTGAAAAATCTCCGCCGAGCGCAGCAGCGCCTTGGTCGGGATACAGCCCCAGTTCAGGCATATGCCGCCCAGGTAGGACTTTTCCACGATCGCGGTTTTGAAGCCGAGCTGCGCCGCGCGGATCGCTGTGACGTACCCGCCGGGTCCGGAGCCGATAATGATCACGTCGAAGGAGGTGTCGGGCATAATTATTCGCTCGTTCTGTTACTACCCTCTCCCCCTGTGGGAGAGGGTGGATGCGAGCCGAGAGGCGCGCAGCTACTTCCCTCTCCCCTTGTGGGAGAGGGTGGCGAGCGAAGCTCGCCGGGTGAGGGGGACCACACGACGAAATCTACAATCCATGCTCCGATCGGTACCTGGCGGCGAAACTTCAAAGTTGCGAGGCGACGCGAGCGAAGCAGTCGCCAGAGGGCGATCTCCGCGTCGGTCGCGTTGGCGCGGAGAGTTCTGGCAAAGGCTCGCTGCTGTTTCGGTACCTTTTGACGCATCCCCTCACCCGTCCGCCTTCGGCGGCCACCCTCTCCCACAAGGGGAGAGGGAAGAAAGTCTGTTTGCCCTTCCCCGATAATGATCACGTCGAAAGAGGTGTCGGGCATGTGTTACTCGCTTGCTCTCATCGTATGCTTCGTCATTGCGAGGAGCGGTAGCGACGAAGCAATCCAGCTTGCCCGCGTCGCCATGGATTGCTTCGCTTCGCTCGCAATGACGGCGTCAATACTGTTACATTACACCATCATCATCACGGGGTTTTCGATCAGCATCTTGAACGCCCCGATCAGCTCGGCGCCAAGCGCGCCGTCAACCGCGCGGTGATCGCAGGACAGCGTGACGCTCATGATGTGCGCGGCCTCGATGTTGCCGTTGCGCACCACGGCGCGCTCTTCGCTGGTGCCGACCGCGAGGATGGTCGCATGCGGCGGATTGATCACGGCGGTGAAATCCTTGATCCCGTACATGCCGAGATTGGACACGGCCGTGGTGCCGCCCTGATATTCCTCCGGCTTGAGTTTGCGCGCACGCGCACGGGCGGCAAAATCCTTCATCTCGCTTGAAATTGCCGATAGTGATTTGGTCTCGGCCTTGCGAATGATCGGCGTAATCAGCCCGCCCGGCATCGCCACCGCCACTCCGATATCGGAATGCTTGTGCTTGAGCATGCCGCTATCGGTCCAGCTCACATTGGTATTGGGAATCCGCTGCAACGCGATTGCCATCGCCTTGATGACGAAATCGTTGACCGAGAGCTTGTAGGCCGGCTTCTTCTCCTTGTCCTTTGGCGCCGCGGCGTTGATCTCCTCGCGGGCGGCGAGCAGCTTGCCGATATCGCAGTCCATCGTCAGATAAAAATGCGGCACCGTCTGCACTGACGCCGTCAGGCGCTGCGCGATGGTACGGCGCATGCCGTCATGCGGGATCACCTCATAGCTGCCCTCTTCGAACAGCGCGCGGATCTGCTGATCCGACATGGACGGCGCGATCATCGGCGCGCCCGGCGCCGCCGCCGGGGCCTTCAGTCCCTTGCCGGATTTGGCTTGCTCGACGTCCCTCGCGATAACCCGGCCATGCGGGCCGGAGCCGTTGATGCGCCCAACCTCGATGCCGGCGTCTTTTGCCAAACGTCGCGCCAGCGGCGAGGAGAAAATTCGGCCGTGGCCGTTGGTCCGTGGCGCACCCTGAGGCGACGCACTTGCCGCAGCCTGAGGCGCGGCAGTTGCGGCACCCTCCGCTGCCTTGGCCGATACTGGCGCTGGTGCCGCCGCCGGTTTCGGAGCGGCAGCAGGAGTTGGGGCTGGAGGCGCAGGAGCAGCCGCGGCCTTGGGCGGCGCGCTGGCCGCCCCTGCTCCGGCCGCCTTCACATCCTCGCCATCGCCGGCCAGCACCGCGATCACGTCATTGACAGGAACGTCCTGCGTACCCTCGGGCACCAAAATCTTCGCGATGGTGCCTTCATCGACCGCCTCGACCTCCATGGTCGCCTTGTCGGTCTCGATTTCCGCGATCACGTCGCCGGACTTGACCTTGTCGCCCTCTTTCTTGAGCCACTTGGCAAGGTTGCCCTTTTCCATGGTCGGCGACAGCGCGGGCATCAGAATGTTGATCGGCATTGTCAGTGACCTTGTTGCGAACGCGACGTGGTGTTGCCTGCATCGGTCGGCCGCGCGATTTCCGCTTCGAACATCTCGATGATGCGCGCCAGCGCTTCTTTCTCGGTGTAGTCGCTCTCGCGCGCGTAAGCCCGCGAGGCATGGCGGGCGATATCGACCAAAAGCATGCCCCACATGTCAGGCTCTTCGAAAGCGCGCGCGAACGCGATGGAAAGTCCGCCATCGACCACGAATGCGCGCAACACCTCTGTGGCATCCTCGCGGCCCACGACGTCGGGGGGCAATGGTTGTTGCTTGGGTCCAGCCATGCGTCACCGATAGCAAACGGCTTTGGCGGCCTCGACCACCTCGGCTGCCGAGGGTAGCGCGAGTTTCTCGAGGTTCGCTGCATAAGGCATCGGGACGTCCTTGCCTGACACGCGCAGGACCGGCGCATCCAGATAGTCGAAGGCGTGTTCCATGATGCGGGCCGCGATTTCCGCGCCGACCCCGTTCTGCTGCCAGCCTTCTTCCACCGTTACGGCACGGCCGGTCTTTTTCACGGAGGCTATGATGGTATCGCTATCCAGGGGGCGCAGCGTGCGCAAATCGATCACCTCGGCTTCAATGCCTTCCTTTGCCAGTTCGTCGGCCGCTTTCAGCGCATAAGACATTCCGTTCGACCAGGAGACGATGGTGACGTGCCCGCCTGTTCGCACCACGCGCGCCTTGCCGATCGGGATCACATAGTCGTCGAGCTTTGGCACCGCGCCGGATTGGCCGTACAGCATTTCGTTTTCGAGGAAGATCACCGGATTGGGATCGCGGATCGCAGCTTTCAACAGCCCTTTGTAATCGGCGGCCGAATAAGGCGCGATCACCTTCATGCCCGGCACTTGCGAATACCAGGCCGAATAATCCTGGCTGTGCTGGGCGGCGACGCGGGCGGCGGCGCCATTGGGTCCGCGAAACACAATCGCGCAGCCCATCTGTCCGCCGGACATGTACAGGGTCTTGGCCGCCGAATTGATGATCTGGTCCATCGCCTGCATGGCGAAATTGAACGTCATGAATTCCACGATCGGCTTTAAGCCGGCCATCGCCGCGCCAACGCCGACGCCGGCAAAGCCATGTTCGGTAATCGGGGTGTCGATCACGCGTTTGGCGCCGAACTCCTGCAGCAGTCCCTGGGTGACCTTGTAGGCGCCCTGGTATTCAGCGACCTCTTCGCCCATCACGAACACATCGGGATCGCGCCGCATCTCCTCGGCCATCGCATCGCGCAAGGCCTCGCGGATGGTCATCGTCACCATCTCGGTGCCCTCCGGCACCTCGGGGTCAGGCTCGGCGGCAGGTTTCGGCGCAGCCGGGGCGGCTTTCTCTTTGGGCGCGGGCGTGGATTTCGCCTCGGCCGCGGGCGGAGCGGACTCGCCCGCTTTCTCCTGTTTCGCCGGAGCGCTTGCCTTGGTCAGATCAGAGGCGCTCTCGCCGTCAGCCAGAATGGTCGCGATCGGAGTGTTCACCGCCACGTCGGCGGTGCCTTCGGGGATCAGTATCTTGCCAAGCGTGCCCTCGTCGGTGGCTTCGACTTCCATCGTCGCCTTGTCGGTTTCGATCTCGGCGATGACGTCGCCCGACTTGATCGCCTCGCCTTCCTTTTTCAGCCATTTCGAAAGGTTGCCCTTCTCCATGGTCGGCGAAAGCGCGGGCATCAGCACTTGGATTGGCATGGTGGCTCCAGAACAACTCACTCTTGGGGCTGCAATGCGCGACGGCGCTCAGCGATAGATGTCGGTATATAGTTCGGAAGCATCAGGTTCGGGATCGTGCTGCGCGAAGTCCGCAGCGGCGTTGACGATCTCCCTCACCTCGCCATCGATGGCCTTCAGTTCCTGTTCGCTCATCTTTGCGGCAAGCAGTCGATTGCGCACCTGCTCGATCGGGTCCTGATCGTGACGTACCTTATCGACTTCCTCGCGAGTGCGATACTTCGCCGGGTCAGACATCGAATGTCCGCGGTAGCGGTAGGTCTGCATTTCCAGAATGTAGGGTCCCTTGGCGGCTCGGCACCATGCGACGGCTTTGTCGCCAGCCGCCTTCACCGCGCGCACGTCCATGCCATCGACCTGCTCGCCGGGAATGTTGAAAGAGCTACCTCGCTTGGAAAAATCAGTCTGGGCGGAGGAACGCGTTACAGAGGTGCCCATCGCGTATCGATTGTTCTCGATAACGTAGACGACAGGGAGCTTCCACAACTCGGCCATGTTGAAGCTTTCGTAGACCTGGCCCTGGTTCGACGCGCCGTCACCAAAATAGGCCAGGCTGACGAAATCATTGCCGCGATAGCGGTTGGCGAACGCCAGCCCGGTGCCAAGCGAGACCTGAGCGCCGACGATGCCGTGCCCGCCGAAGAAGTTTTCCTCCTTGCTGAACATGTGCATGGAGCCGCCCTTGCCCTTGGAATAACCTCCATGGCGTCCGGTGAGCTCGGCCATTACGCCCTTGGCCTCCATGCCGCAGGCCAGCATGTGCCCGTGGTCGCGGTATCCTGTTATGACTTGATCGCCCTTTTTCAGGGCCATCTGCATGCCAACGACGATCGCTTCCTGGCCGATATAGAGATGGCAAAAGCCGCCGATCGCGCCCATGCCATAGAGCTGACCGGCTTTTTCCTCAAAACGCCGGATCAACAGCATGTCGCGAAGCGCGCGCAGTTCCTGCTCGCGGGTGAATTCCAGAGCATGGTCGGAGCCGTTGCCTGTCTCTTTCGCGACGGTTTTCTTTGGTGCAGCCATGGGAAATCCGGATGAGAGAACGACCAGCCCTGTCTATCCCAACTCAAACCGTCGTGAAAGGATTGCGTGATGTCGGGAAAGTTTTGCTATGTCGCAGTGCAATGGGCGTGACATTTGCCCTTTTGCGCTTGAGCTTTAATTGGGATTGGACGTCCGCACCAGATCGTGCGGGTTAACGTAGTCGAGCTGGTACCGCGCGCGCTCGTCGAGCATATCCGGATCGACCCGGTCGGAGCGCAACAGCGACACGCGCTGCTCGCCCTCGGCACGCTCCAGCTTCAGCCGTGCCAGTTCCGAGGTCAGCGCGACGATCTCCTGGTCGAGTTCCTGCCGCGCGTTCAGGCCGTACTTGCCGGTATAGGCGTTGACCCCGAAATAGCCGACCATCGCCGCCGCTATCGTGTACAGGGCAAGCCCGGTGAGCAGGGATTTGAGTCGAGCGCGGGAGACCATGGGCTTGAAGATGCGACCGCCCCAGTTAAGGGATTGCTAAGCTCGGCCGCGCGGGCGGGCCTGACGCTAAGCCAACAGTTTATTCTGCTTCTCGATGAACGTGGCAAAGGCACTCATATATTGCTGCAGCACCTTCTGCAGCGATTCCTTGACAAGCTGGCCCTTGTCATCGAAGGCGTCGCCGACGTTATTCAGGTACACCTCCGGCTGTCCCAGAATGGGGCCGGAAATACCCGGCATGATGTTCTGCAGATGCTTTGCCGCGCTGACGCCTCCAAGCGGGCCCGGCGAGTTGCTGACGATGCCGATCGGCTTGCCGAGGAACGAGCTCTTGCCATAGGGCCGGGATCCAACATCGATGGCGTTCTTCAACACGCCCGAGATCGAACGGTTGTATTCGGGCGTGACGAACAGCACGCCTTCCGATTTCTGCAGTTGTTCGCGGAACGATAGCCAATCGGCTGGCGGGTTCGCTTCCAGGTCCTGATTGAAAAACGACAGGCCGTGCAGCGTGATCACGTTCAGCTTGAGGGTATCCGGCGCGACTTTTGCCAATGCGTTGGCGATCTTGAGCGTGAAACTCTCTTTCCGAAGGCTGCCAACGATGACGGCAATATTATGCGGGGTGGCCATGGGTTTCCTTTTCGTGGCGCCGGAGGGTTTGATCTGTCGCAACCTAGCCACGTCGGAAGAAAAGATGCAAGTGCATGGACTACCGAAATCGAATGCAGCCGGCGGCCCACCGGACCGCCCTGGCTGTCCTTTTCGCGCTCGACGGTCAGATCACCGGATTCCACGCAATCGGGATCAGCCGGTATTTGGCGCCGTCCTTCTCGACATGGCCAATCGACGGGAAGATGAAGTGGAATCCCACCACCATCGCCTTCTCGGCTGCGGCCATGTCGTAGAACTTGTGACGCGTAGCCTGCGCAACGTCAGGATCAACGTCGTAGGCCACGTGCCAGTCCGGATTGCGCAGGAAGAACTCGGGGATATTGGTGACATCGGACTGGATCAGAATCTTGGAATCGCCTGAAGCGACTGCGAACGCGGTATGTCCGGGCGTATGACCGGGCGCCGCAATCGAGGTAATGCCGGGCGCGACTTCCTTGCCCCAGTCATACTTCGTCACCCTGGATTCGATTCCGGCGTAGATCTTCTTCACGTTGGCGAAGTAGTTCTTCATCATCTCGTTGGACTGCGCTTTTGCGGCGTTCTCATCGCTCGTCCAGAACTCCCAGTCCACTGCGGGAACCATGATTTCTGCGTTCGGAAACGCCATTGAGCCATCGAAAGCCCGAATGCCGTTGGTGTGATCGGGATGTAAATGCGACATCAGCACGATGTCGACGTTCTTCGGGTCGACACCGGCGGCGGCCAGGTTGAGCAACGTGCGCCCAACTGCGCCTTTGGTGGGCTCAAACGCTGCGACGCCGTTACCGCTATCAATCAGGACCAGCTTGCTGCCCGTGTTAATGAGCTGCGGGTTGAACGGTATCGTCACCATGCCGGGCGGCATGTACGCCGCCTCCGCCGCAGCCAGCGCCTCTTGCTTGGGCACATTGGTCACCCAATTGTCGGGCATCGGGAACGAGCGCGCCCCATCGTTGATCGAGGTGCATTCGTAACTGCCGACCTTGTAGCGGTAGAAGCCCGGCGCCTGCATCCCTATCGGCGTGACCGCAGCTTCTGCCGGCGAGGGTCCGAAAGCGGACGTTAGGGCGCTCGCCGCCGCCGTAGCGGCTACACCGGCCAAGAGTTCGCGGCGGTTTATTTCTATCATCGCGGATCGTCTCCCGTCATTTGTGCTTTTACGCACATATCTGGGCAATGTTCCCTCTGCCGACAGGTCCGACGAAGGTCCGACGCAAAACCCTCGTTGCTCAACAATTCCGGAAGTCCGATTACCCTCCAATCGTAACTCGGGCACCATTGGTTGTGATCAAGCCTTATTCGGATTGATCAGGTACTTCTCGCCGGTGGCGCGCTTGGCGTAGACGGCGATGTGATTTGGCTGCAGCGCCTCCGGCAGCGACACCACCTGCGTGTAATGGCTGGCAAAGGTGGTCTTCAGCTCGTCCACGACACGCTGGCGCAGCTTGGCACCGTCAGCCGGCCCGATTTTCTGCAGGAACGGAAACAACAGCCAACCTCCGATTCCCCATGCCATCCCGAAAGCCCGGTTCAGGATCGTGGGTCCGAGGTCGAGACCGCCATAAATATAGACCTGCTTGTGCACGCTCGAACCGTAGCGGCTGTAAACTTTTGCGGTCTTGTTCACGGCGGTTTCCATCGCGGTGAGAATTTGCCCGGCAAGCTTACCCCCGCCGATGGCATCGAACGCCAGCGTCGCTCCGGTTTGCACCAGCGCCTCGGTCAGGTCGTCCATAAAAGTTGGCGCGGTTGAATCCACAACGTGCTTCGCGCCGATCCTGCGGAGGATCTCGGCCTGCTGCGCGCTGCGAACGATATTGACGAGACCGATTCCATCTTTGAGGCAGATCTTGTTGAGCATCTGTCCGAGGTTGGACGCGGCCGCGGTGTGCACGAGCGCTTTGTGCCCTTCGCGCCGCATGGTTTCGGTCATCCCGAGCGATGTCAGCGGATTGACAAAGCAGGACGCGCCCTCGGCAGGCGTGGTGCCGGCCGGCAGCGGCAGGCATTCCGCTACCCTCAAGCAGCGATACTGCGAATACATCGCGCCGCCGATCATGGCGACAGTCTTGCCCATCAACGCCTTCGCCGAATCCGACGATCCGGTCTTGATGACCACGCCGGCGCCCTCGTTGCCGACAGGCATGGATTCATCGAGCCGCCCCGCCATGGCTTTCATGCCCGCTTCCGAAAGTTTAGCGGTAATCACCGGCTCCTCCTTGGTGCCGGACAACTTGGCGGTTGTCATATCGGCAGCGCCGACCAGCAGCCCGAGGTCAGACGGATTGATCGGCGCGGCCTCGACGCGGACCACCACTTCATCGGGACCCGGCTCGGGTGTCGGAACCCTTACCAACGATATCTCGAGATCGCCGCTCTTCTTGATCAGCGAGCGAAGCTGAAGGCCAGTTTTGCTGTCGACGCTCATGTTGATCCCTCCCGTTTATTGTTTCAATTGGAACGTGATGTAATTCTACCTGAGCGCTTTCAGCGCCGCCTTGCCTGCATACTTTGCTTGCGTGCCTAGCTGCTGCTCGATACGCAGCAACTGGTTGTACTTTGAGGTCCGATCCGAGCGCGCCAGTGAGCCGGTTTTGATCTGGCCGCAATTGGTCGCAACCGCCAGATCGGCGATGGTTGAATCTTCAGTCTCACCGGAGCGGTGCGACATCACGACAGTGTAGCCAGCTTTGAAAGCCATCTCGACTGCATCGAGCGTTTCCGTCAACGAACCGATCTGGTTGACCTTCACCAGAATGGAATTGGCGCGGCCATGTTTGATGCCGTCGGCGAGCCGGGTGACGTTGGTGACGAACAGATCGTCGCCAACCAGCTGGCACTTGCCGCCGATCAGATCGGTCAATTCCTTCCAGCCCTCCATGTCATCTTCGGACATGCCGTCCTCGATTGAGACGATCGGATAGCGGGACGCCAGGTCGGCAAGATATTTCGCCTGCTCGGAACGCGAGCGGGTCTTGTTCTCGCCCCCGTAAACGTAACTGCCGTTCTTGAAGAATTCGGTGGCAGCGCAGTCCAGCGCCAGCATGACATCTTGACCCGCCTTGTAGCCCGCCTTTCCGATCGCGCCCATTACGAATTCGAGCGCGGCGTCCGCCGACGGCAGGTTCGGCGCGAAGCCGCCCTCGTCGCCGACGTTGGTGTTGTGGCCGGCCTTTTTCAGTTCCGATCGCAAGGTGTGGAAAATCTCCGAGCCGCACCGCAGCGCCTCGGCAAAGCTGGCGGCTCCGACCGGCATAATCATGAATTCCTGAAAATCGATCGGGTTGTCGGCGTGCACGCCGCCGTTGATGATATTCATCATCGGCACCGGCAGTGTCCGCGCCGAGGTCCCGCCGACGTAACGATACAGCGGCAGGTCACTGGACTCCGCGGCGGCTTTGGCGACCGCAAGCGACACGCCTAAAATCGCGTTGGCGCCGAGCCGGCTCTTGTTCGGCGTGCCATCAAGCCCGATCATGGTGCTGTCGATCTGAACCTGCTGCTCGGCATCCATCCCGCCGACTGCGTCGAAGATCGCCCCGTTCACCGCATCCACGGCTTTGCGGACGCCCTTGCCGAGATAGCGCGCTTTATCGCCATCGCGCAGCTCGACCGCCTCATGCGCACCGGTGGAGGCGCCTGACGGCACGGCCGCCCGTCCCATCGCGCCGTTTTCCAGCACCACATCGACCTCGACGGTAGGGTTGCCGCGGCTATCAAGGATTTCGCGGCCAATGATCTCGACGATGGCGGTCATGGGGTGCCTCTTTGCAGACGGGCGTTGGATGGTTTGCGCTGCTTCTACAGCAAGGCATGGGGCTCGAAAAGGTCGCCCTGCCCGTGACGTCGTCGCGCGAATTGTCTAATAACGCGCGATATCGGAGATCAAGATGTCCAAGAAGGCTCGCAAAATACCATCCGGCCTGCAGCTCGGCCGCGCCGTGGAATGGCCCCACACGCCCGGCGAAGCCAGGCTCGATCGCGTTCCCAATCCGCAAAACGATACCAATTACCTGGTGCGGTTCACGGCGCCGGAATTCACGTCGCTGTGCCCGGTGACCGGCCAGCCCGATTTCGCGCATCTGGTGATCGACTATGTACCGGGCCAGTGGCTGCTGGAGTCCAAATCCCTGAAGCTCTATGTCGCGAGCTTCCGCAATCACGGCGCCTTCCATGAGGACTGCACGGTCATGATCGGCAAACGGATCGTGACCGAGATCAAGCCGAGATGGCTGCGCATCGGCGGCTACTGGTATCCGCGCGGCGGCATTCCGATCGATGTGTTCTGGCAAGCCGGCAAGCTGCCGCAGGGGATGTGGATTCCCGATCAGGGCGTCGCGCCGTATCGCGGACGGGGGTGATTGGGCGTTTCGATCGAGCCGATCCAGGCGGTGAGTAACAAAGTGAAGGAGCCGGAAGTGAGCGAGCGACTTGAAACGCTGAAGAAAGCCCGCGACCGTATGATAGAGGATCGAGATACGCATGCGAAGGTACTGGCTGCTCCATTTGATCGCGACAAGGCGGAGCGAGCACGCACCAAATTCATCGAAATTCAGGCGCTGATCGACGCAATAGACCGCGCAATAAGTGCAGAGGAAATCATTTCCGCAAAAAACTGAGCCCCCCGAAGTCGCAGCTTTGTTCGCCGCCGAGCTGACGTCATTTGGAATCGAGCGAACTAGAACTTGTGCTCGTTTGCTTTTGGCCGCTATCTTCGGATCATGACTTGCTCCGTTCTTCTAGATCTCGACGGCACCTTGATCGACTCGTACCCCGGCATTTTGGCAAGCTGCGTTGCGGCACTGCGTGCCCTTGGACATGAACCGGATGAAACCCTCGATATAAAACGTACCGTCGGGTCCCCGCTCGAAGATATTATGCAAATTTTGCTACGATCATACGGAGACGACAGAGTCGGTGAAGCAGTCACTGCGTATCGTCAACATTACGGTGAAAGCGGGCTTCTCGGAAGCGTGCCTTATCCGGGAATCCGCAAATCGCTTGAAGAGATGAAGCGGACCGGATTGCGAATCTATCTCGCGACCTCAAAAAGGGCGATTTTCGCAAGGCGCATTCTGGACCATCTGAAGTTTGCCACATACTTCGATGGCATCGATGGCTCAGTGCCGAGCGGCGAGTTGGATCACAAGCCTGAACTGCTCGCCCATATTCTGTCTAAACATGGTCTTTCGCCGTCTGACAGTCTGATGGTCGGGGATCGCCGATATGATATTTCCGGCGCTCATGCGGTCGGAATGCGCGGTCTTGGCGTGCTCTGGGGTTATCGTAGCCGAGACGAACTTGAAACTGCTGGCGCAGACCAGCTCGTGGATTCTTCTGCCGATCTCGCCGGGACGGTCCTCTCAATGCGCAATGGGAAGCAATCCCTCTAACCAGCTACATTCAAGCAAGCAGCCTGATATCCGCTCCTGGCACTTAGTCAGCCGACATTCCACGCAGCTCTACGGTCGCAATTCGTATTTCCCTAAGGCAAAGTATGGTGCGCCGATAGGACGGCCATCTGACAAGCCGCTCGCACCACCGGCTTCCGCGCAACCTCGCAGGTGCTTCGCCTATTGGCCGGAAGGGACGCTGTAACATGAAAGCACTCGTTGGATTGTTGCTGGTTACCATCACGTTGTCGAGTTCCCACGCGCAACGCTCTCCCGATTCGCTGCCCGCTGTAACCGTTGATTGTTACCAATCGTTCGCCGCTAAGACGCCATTGCCAGAACTTCCTTCCAAGGAGATAGTGGTGGACGGTGGCAATTTCGAAACGCCGTTGATACGTTACAGACTTCAAGTCGTCGGTAAAATCCTTAAAATAATCAGGGATCCAAATCGGCCTGCATTTCGAAACGAACACGGCAAGAGCGTATGGGAAATGAAGCGGGATTATACGAACAGCCACCAGATCGTTGGTTGGCGAGAAGAGCTTTCTGGCGGAATCGTGAGGCTATTCACATTCGACTTTGAGGACCTGTTATTGAGCACAGTCGACATTTCGCCTGCCCGTTCTTCCGCCGCCGGCGTAGAGCTTCATGTGATGAAATGCAGTAAATCGATATAGTCGGACGGGGATTGCACTTACAGGGATTCCGCAATAGCGCCTTCGGAACGACCACTCTCTCCCGCTGTTACCCGGAGACCGGGCATTCTTCATAATGTGACGCACGTCCGCTCTGTGCCGATAGTGTCGCGCCCTAGCTCACGTGCACGTTTGCAGCATCAGCGCGCAACGTTCTTTTCGACTTTCTTCGCCAGCGCATCGAACGCCATCAGCTTGCGCACCAGAGCTTCGAATTCGCGTAACGGCACCATGGTCGGGCCATCCGAGGGGGCATGGTCGGGATCGGGATGGGTTTCGATGAATACGCCGGCCACGCCGACCGCGACCGCGGCGCGCGCCAGCACGGATACGAATTCGCGTTCGCCACCCGAAGAGGCGCCCTTGCCACCCGGCTGCTGCACCGAATGGGTGGCGTCGAAGATCACGGGCGCTCCGGTCGAGCGCGCTAAAATCGGCAGAGCGCGCATGTCCGACACCAGCGTGTTGTAGCCGAACGATGCGCCGCGTTCGGTGACCAGCACATTCGGGTTGCCGGCTCTTGTAATTTTGTCGACGACATTGGCCATGTCCCAGGGCGCGAGAAACTGTCCCTTCTTGACGTTGATAACCTTGCCGGTCGCAGCCGCCGCGACGAGCAGGTCCGTCTGCCGACAGAGGAACGCCGGGATCTGTAGCACGTCGACAGCCGCCGCCACCTCGGCGCATTGCGCGGCCTCATGGACATCAGTGAGCACGGACATGCCCAAGGAGGAACGAATTTCGGCAAAGATAGGCAGTGCCTGCTTCAGTCCGATTCCACGGGCAGCGCTGACACAGGTGCGGTTCGCCTTGTCGAACGAGGTCTTGTAAACGAGCCCTACTCCGAGCCGGGCCGCGATCTCCTTTAACGCGGACGCCACTTCAAGCGCGTGCGCGCGGCTCTCCAACTGGCACGGGCCCGCGATGATCGAGATCGGCAAGTCATTGCCGAATTGAACCGAGCCGGCAGTGACCACCCGCGCGGCGGAAGTGTTGACGTTCAAGGTAACATTCCTTTTCGCATGCAGCGTTCGCTACTTCATCGCCGAGAATGCGGTCGGCACCAGCAACTGGTTGACGATGTTACCGACGATCTGTCCGTCCTCCTCGGTTTTTGCACGCGCGGTGAGCCATTCCGGATCGGTAGCAAAGGCGCCCCACTTCTTGTCGCGCTCGGCGAGCGACTCCCAGGCCAGAAAATACGTCAGTTCCTGATTGGATTCGCCAACCAGCGTGGTGAAGAATCCGGCCGGCCTGATGCCGTGCTTTTCCCACAGCTTGAGCGTGGTCGTCTCGAAACGTTTCAACAACACCGGCAGCCGCCCCGGCAAACAGCGATACACACGCATTTCATAGATCATGGGCCGTTCCTCCGTTTTTTCTTGCGGGTGGGTTATAGCGGGTGGCTGGGAGCCTGTCTTGGCTGAGTCGTCACCGCGTAGGGTGGATTAGCGACAGCGTAATCCGCCATCTTGTTTGTTCGGCGGCGGATTACGGCTTCGCCTAATCCGCCCTAGAAAATCGGATTGCGCGCACAATCGAATTTCTTCATGCGGATCAACGTGATTTGGGCTGTCCAGTCCCATTTCAAAAAACATTCCGTTTCCGATCTGACCCAAATCAAACTTATAACCGCGCCGTCTCGTCCCAACGAGGGGCGGCTCGCGATCGTCACGAACGCGGGACGGGATGCGGTGGACGCGGTTGGTGCTTTTGACGAATGGCGCTGACGCGGACGGCGAAGTCGTGTGGT
>Ga0209474_10002908_pt1 | contig 15375 bp, 14 predicted proteins | sample GraSoiAngelo_145_FD_185902 | JGI IMG/M metagenome (GOLD analysis project Ga0209474, IMG submission 185902) | Grasslands soil microbial communities from the Angelo Coastal Reserve, California, USA - 14_1009_05_20cm (SPAdes) (version 2) | ecosystem: Environmental > Terrestrial > Soil > Grasslands...
GTGCGTCGCCGAGGCCCAGTTCGGCCGGCGGCAGCACCTGCGTCACCATCGAGATGCGCCCGTCGGCCGGCGCGACCACAATGCCCTCCCGCACCGGCGTGACGCGTACCGGATCACGGAAGAACAACGCGCACCAGACCGTCAGCAGCGTCCCGATCCAGCCGAGCGGCGGCCAGATCCAGAACAGGATTAGACTAACAAGGGCAAAGCCGCCGATGAACGGGTAGCCTTCGGGATGTACAGGCGGAATCTGCGCGCGGATGGAATGGGCGATGGACATGAAAATTCACTGATCTCTTTTGATTCCCTCGCATCGGTGCGGGGGGAATCTGATTGGTCATTCCGCGGCCGCCGGGGTCACCAAGGTATCTTCGACCGGGGGCGGGGCTCGGTTCGGAGCTTCGTTGTCGTCGCCGATTCGTGCCAGCTTCTCCCGAGCCTCTTGGGCCTCACGCTGCCGGTTCCACATACTGGCATAAAGTCCGCCGCTTGCCAAAAGCTGCGCGTGGGTACCTCGCTCGGCGATGCGGCCCTGATCGAGCACGATTATTTCGTCAGCCGAGACAATCGTGGACAGCCGGTGAGCGATCACCAGCGAGGTCCGGTTGCGCGACACCCGCTCCAGCGCCTCCTGAATTTCATGTTCGGTATGGCTGTCCAGCGCCGAGGTCGCCTCATCGAGCACCAGGATCGGCGGTGCCTTGAGAACCGTGCGCGCAATTGCGACGCGCTGCTTCTCCCCCCCGGATAGTTTCAAGCCTCGTTCTCCGACCTGAGTCTCGTAGCCCCTGGGCGACATCCGGATGAACGGATCGATTTGCGCCAGTTGCGCCGCTTGCTCGACCTCGGCGTCGGTAGCGTCCCAGCGGCCGTAGCGAATGTTGTAGCGGATGGTATCGTTGAACAGCACGGTGTCCTGCGGCACCATTCCGATCGAAGCGCGCAGCGACGATTGCGTGACGTTGCGGATATCCTGCCCGTCGACCAGGATCTTGCCGCTTGAGACGTCGTACAGCCGAAACAGCAGGCGCGAAATGGTCGATTTGCCCGCCCCGGAGGGGCCGACAATCGCGACCGTCTTGCCGGCCGGCACATCGAAGCTGAGGCCCTTCAGGATCGGGCGCTCCGCCTCGTAAGCAAACCGCACGTCTTCGAAGCGCACATTACCCGACGTGACAACCAGTGGCCGGGCGCCGGGAACATCCTTAATCTCCGGGTCTCGCGACAGCACGTTGAACATCTTTTCGATGTCTATAATCGCCTGCTTGATCTCGCGATAAACCATGCCCATAAAATTCAAAGGTTGATAGAGCTGGATCATCATTGCGTTGACCATGACGAAATCGCCGACCGTATTCTGCCCGTTGCGCACTCCGATCGCGCACATCAGCATGGTGGCGGTCAGGCCGGCGGTGAAAATGATCGCCTGTCCGGTGTTGAGAACCGCAAGCGAGGTGTAGGTTTTGACGCTGGCCTGCTCGTAGCGCTGCATCGAGCGGTCGTAGCGCGCGGCTTCGCGTTCTTCGGCGCTGAAATATTTGACCGTTTCGTAGTTCAAAAGCGAATCGATCGCCTTGGTGTTCGCCTCGGTGTCGGAATCATTCATGGTCCGGCGAATCTCGATCCGCCATTCGGTCGCGACGTAGGTGTAATACATGTAAATCACGACCGTGATCATGGTCGCGAGGACATAGCGCCAGTCGAACTTCCACAGCAGCACGGCCATCAGCAGCGAAACCTCGACGATGGTCGGAATCAGCTGCAAGATCACCATGCGCACAATAACTTCGATGCCGGTGCGGCCACGCTCCAGCACCCGGGTCAATCCGCCGGTCTTGCGCTCGAGGTGAAAGCGCAGCGACAGTTCGTGCATGTGCACGAAAGTGCGATAGGCGAGCTTGCGGACTGCATGCATGGCTACGCGGGCAAACAGCCCGTCACGCCACTGGGTGAAAACCGCCATCAGCACGCGCACGGCGCCGTAGCTCAAGGTCATGATCAGCGGTGAGGCGATCAGCCACAGGGGCCAGTTCGACGGTTGCACCGGAGCGGTATCCGCCCCGGTCAGCGCGTCGATTGCCCACTTGAACGTGAAAGGCACGGAGAGCGTTGCCAGCTTAGCCACGAGCAGCAACAGCATCGACCAGACCACGCGCATCTTGAGATCGATGCGATCGCCAGGCCAGATGTACGGCCATAAATGCAGCAGCGTCCCGCTAAGGGTCGCGTTTTCGGCTGGATTGTTGGAGAGCGGCAGCGATTCGCCGGTGCCTGGGGCCGAGTCGGGGTGAGCCATCAATGAAGAGCCTGGGGATCGCCATCGCGCGTTTGTTGTTCTGTGTTGTGCCCGTCATATAGAGCGTTTGAATGCCGCATGCACCCTCGCGGGGCAGAATTCTTCGTGATTCGCGCCATTAATGACGATTCAATGGTTGAGGGCGAAAGCGAGAGGCTTGACGCTCTTACGCTGCGGTGCCACATGCGCAACATGGTCAGCAAAATCAGGACTGTCTGCGTCTATTGCGGCTCCGGCCCCGGCACAAATCCCCGCTTTGTCGAAGCAGCCATTTCATTCGGAAAACTGCTTGCCGAGAACGGCATCCGCCTTGTGTATGGCGGCGGCTCGATCGGCCTCATGGGCGCGGTAGCGACATCTGTTTTGGATCACGGCGGCACGGTTACAGGCATCATTCCCGACTTCCTCACCTCCCGCGAGAACGCGCTGACGCGCGTTCAGGAAATGATCGTCACGCCCGACATGCACGAGCGAAAGCGACTGATGTTCGATCGTTCCGACGCGTTCGTGGCGCTGCCTGGCGGCGTTGGCACGCTGGAAGAACTGGTGGAGCAACTCACCTGGAAGCAACTCGGCCGGCACAGCAAACCGGTGCTGCTCGCCAACATCGATGGCTTTTGGGAACCATTGCTCGCGCTGGTCGCTCACATGCGCGCAGCGGAATTCATTCGTCCTTCGCTTCCGGTCGATATTCTGAAAGCCGAACGGGTGGAAGAGATACTGCCGCGGTTACGCGCGGCCGTATCACGCGCACCCGAGGGCACCGAGAAACTGACGCCCGAATTGGCCCGGCGGCTTTGATTATTCCGATGCCTCCATATCCCTGAGAAAACTCACCGCTTCGATGCGATTGCCATCGGGATCGACGACGAACGCCGCATAATAACGCACCCGATCGTGCGGGCGTAGGCTAGGGGCACCATCCGAGCGGCCGCCGGCGTCCAGCGCGGCGGCATGGAATGCGTCGACTTCGGCGGCTGATTTCGCGCGAAGACAGATGTGGACGCCGCTGGATGCCGCAACCTCGGCCATATCGGCGCGAAGATTAATCCAGAACTCAGGATAGTTCTTGCCGAAGCCGATTGTTGCCGGGCGCGTGACCAGTCGCGAAAGCCCGAGCGGCGCCAGTGTCCTCTCATAAAACCGCACGGAACGCTTGAGATCACTGACGCCGACGGAGACATGATCGATCATGGGCCGCCTGTTGCTTTCTGCGCACGATCACGTTTTCCGAAAACGTCACGCCGGCGCGCCGGATTTAACCAGCTTGTAGATCACCGAATCCATCAGCGCTTGAAACGAGGCGTCGATGATATTGGGGGACACGCCGATCGTGGTCCATCGCTCGCCCTTCTCGTCTTCGCTCTCTATCAGCACCCGCGTCACGGCTTCGGTTCCGCCATTGAGGATGCGGACGCGATAATCGATCAGCTTCAGTCCTTCGATGTACTTCTGGTATTTGCCGAGATCCTTGCGCAGCGCCACGTCGAGTGCATTGACCGGACCGTTGCCTTCCGCGGCCGAGATCAGTCGCTCGCCCGCGACGTCGACCTTCACCACCGCCATGGCCACGGTCACACGCTGGCCATTGGCGTTGTAGCGTTGCTCGACATTGACGTCGAATTGCTCGACCCTGAAATATTCCGGCACCCGCCCAAGCGTGCGCCGCGCCAGCAGATCGAACGAAGCGTCCGCCGATTCATAGGCGTAACCCGCGGCCTCGCGGTCCTTCAATTCCTCGACCAGCCGAACCAGCTTCGGATCGTTCTTGTCGTAGGCAATGCCCGCGCGTTCAAGTTCGGCGATGACATTGGAGCGGCCAGCCTGGTCGGATACCAGCACCTTGCGATGATTGCCGACGGATTGGGGCGAGATGTGTTCATAGCTCTGGGGGTCTTTGAGCATGGCCGAAGCGTGAATGCCCGCCTTGGTGACGAACGCGCTTTCCCCGACATAAGGCGCGTGGCGGTTCGGCGCGCGATTGAGCATGTCGTCCAGCGTGCGCGACACCTTCATCAGGGTCGCCATCTTCTCCGGCGACACGCCGATTTCGAAGGCATCGGAAAATTCGCGCTTCAGTCGCAGCGTCGGGATCAGCGAGCAGAGGTTGGCGTTGCCGCAGCGCTCGCCAAGCCCGTTCAGCGTACCCTGAATTTGCCGCGCGCCCGCGCGTACCGCTGCCAGCGAATTGGCCACCGCCTGCTCTGTGTCGTTGTGGGCATGGATACCGACGTGATCGCCGGGAATATGCTTCACCACCTCAGCGACGATGGTTGCGACCTCGTGCGGCATCGCGCCACCATTGGTGTCGCACAGGACCACCCAGCGCGCGCCGGATTCGTAAGCCGCCTTGGCGCAGGCCAGCGCAAATTTTGGATCTTCCTTGTAGCCGTCGAAGAAATGTTCGCAATCGAGCATGACTTCGCGTCCGGCCGCCTTCGCGGCTTTCACGCTGTCGCGGATCGAGGCGAGATTTTCCTCGTTGGTGGTCTCGAGCGCCACGCGCACCTGGTAGGCCGACGATTTCGCGACAAAGCAGATCGCATCGGCCCTGGCTTCCAGAAGCGCCGCCAGGCCCGGATCGTTGGATGCCGAACGGCCCGGCCGCCGCGTCATGCCGAACGCCGTGAAGCTGGCGTGCTCTAGTTTCGGCTTCTCGGCAAAAAATGCGGTGTCGGTGGGGTTCGCGCCGGGATAGCCGCCCTCGATGTAGTCGATGCCGAGTTCGTCAAGCATACTGGCGATCAGCCGCTTGTCATGCAGCGTGAAGTCCACGCCATTGGTCTGCGCGCCATCGCGCAACGTGGTGTCGAATAAATACAGACGCTCGCGGCTCATTTGGAATCTCCGGACGATGCGCCCTCGGCCAGCATCTTCTGCATCGTGGTATTGGCGAGCCATTCGCCGTTGACCGTCACTGTGTTGCGCTGTTTTGGCACGTAGCCGTGCCTGGAAAAGAATTCCAGCGCGTTGTCGCTCGCATCGACAGTGAGAGACTTCGCGCCCCGACCGCCAGCGAGTTTTTCCAGAGCCTCGACCAACATCGATGCCACCCCCTGCCCGGCCGCCGCGGGGTGGACATACAACATATCGATGTGGTCGGCGCCTTTCAGCGAAGCGAATCCAACCGGCGAGTTCTCCAACGTCGCGATCAAGGTGAGTTCGCTGGCCAATCGCTTGCCGAATTGTTCCTCGTCGTCGGCGACGCTGGCCCAGGCTTGCTGCTGAGCTTCGCTGTAGTCGTCGCCGGTCAACTGCTCGATAGCTGCAGCAAAAATGGCCGCAAGCACGGGCGTATCCGCGCGTAGGAACGGCCGCAGGGCAGGTTTTGGCAACGTCCGTCCCATCGCGTCAGAACACTCCGAACAGCTTGAGCGCCAGCACGACGGCTGCCGCGATCACGATCCATTTGAGCGCGATGTAATAGCGCCAGTGTTTTGGAAAGGGCGTATCGGGACGGCTCATCGCGCGATCTCCCATGTGGTGCCTTCCTTGGAATCCTTGATGACCACGCCCATCGCGGCGAGTTGGTCGCGGATACGGTCGGACTCTTTAAAGTCTTTGCGCGCGCGGGCGGCCGCACGATCCGAAATCAAGATATCGACTTGTTTCGTATCGATGCCGCTCGCCTGCTGTTTTCGGCCTTTCCATTCTTCGGCGCCCTCGGAGAGAAAACCGACAAGTCGCAGCGAAGCAGCAAACTGGCTCCGGTCGCGCTCATTTCCGGAAGCAGCGCTATTCCGCAGAGCGTGCAAGGTGGCGATCATCTGTGGCGTGTTTAGGTCATCTGATAGTGCGTCAATGACGGCATCAGATGCCTTCTCGCCCTTAAGGTCCGCAGCGACCCAATACCAGTCGTCCAGCGTTTTTGCGCTTTCCTCCAATCCCTTCAGCGTCCAGTCCATCGGAGAGCGATAATGCGCCTTTAGCATATTCAGGCGCAGCACCTCGCCCGGCCAATCGGCCAGCAAGTCCCGGATGGTGACGAAGTTACCGAGCGACTTCGACATCTTCGCGTCTTCGATTTGCAAAAACTCATTGTGCATCCAGTAGTTCGCCATTGCAGAAGTGCCATGCGCGCAGCGCGACTGCGCGATTTCATTCTCGTGATGGGGAAAGATCAGGTCGATTCCGCCGCCGTGAATATCGAATACGTCGCCGAGATAGGCGGCGCTCATGGCAGAACATTCGATGTGCCAGCCGGGACGTCCCCTGCCCCACGGGCTTTCCCATCCCGGCTCATCGCCGGACGATTGCTTCCACAATACGAAATCGAGCGGACTCCTCTTATGCGCATCGACAGCAACGCGCGCTCCCGGCCGTTGCTCCTCGAGCTTCCGGCCTGACAGCGCGCCATAATCAGGCATCGACCGGACATCGAAAAGAACTTCGCCGCCGGCCTCATAAGCATGCCCGCGCGCGATCAGTTGCTGGATCAGCGTGATCATGTCAGCCTTGCCGTCGGCACGCGGCAACACGAAGTCCGTAGCGCGCGGTTCGAAAGTCGGCGTTAGCGAGCCCAGAGCCGCGGCGTCAGAACCGAATTGCGCGGCCGTCTGCTCAGTCACCTTTCGGATCGCCTCGTTCAGCGGCAGGCGCGGAAAATCGCGCGCGGCGCGCTCGTTGATCTTGTCATCGACGTCCGTGATGTTGCGGACGTAGGTGACGTGATCGGCGCCATAGAGATGGCACAGCAACCTGAACAGCACGTCGAACACGATGACCGGACGCGCATTGCCGATATGGGCGAAGTCATAGACGGTCGGTCCGCAGACATACATGCGCACGTTTTTAGGATCGAGCGGCACGAAGCTCCGCTTTTCCCGGGTCAACGTGTCGTAGAGGCGCAAATCCATGGATATCCCGTCCCTTGCGGCCGGGCGTCCAGTGATCTCGGTTTGAGAAAAGACGGCCTCAGCCAGCGAATCGCTAGCTCATAATCTCGCGGCAAATGCCACAAATGGCGAGGAAACCGTTCATCACGGCTACCATGGGCCAGCTGAGGGGATTGCGTCAAGGCCTCAGAAAAGCCGGTTTTGGGGCACCAAGCCGCGCGGTCCCGCCGAGGTTAATCATTTTTAAGCTTTCCTGTTTATCGAATGCGGGCGATCCCTTATTGCCCGGTGCATCATGCGACGTTTCTCCGCAGTTTTGGGTTGTGTTTTCGTAGCCGCCACTTCGGCGGCGTCGGCGGACAGCCGCGTGTTCATTATCGCCAACCAGGCGGACGGGTACGGCGTCGACCAGTGCCTCGCCAACGGCGATAAATGCGGCTCCCATGCGGCCCGGTTCTATTGCCAATCGCGGGATTTTGCCCAGGCCACGTCCTATCGGCGCGTCGACCCCGACGAAATTACCGGCATCATTCCGAGGGCCAGCGATAGCTGCAAGCACATCGGCTGCAACGAATACGTCGCCATCACCTGCCAACGCTGAACCGTTTCGCCGCGACAGGATCACCCCGCCACACCGGTGCCCCGGAAACGACGTGACGCTGCCCCGAGAAGCGGCTATGGGAGCCCCGCTAGTGCCCATCTTCGAAATCCGTGATATGTCGCGTCACGTCTGAACCAACTTCCGCGCGAGTGGCCGCATTTAACCGGACATGCCTGAAACACTCACCACCGTATTTTTCCGATCGATCTTGGCCTGCGCGGCGCTTTGCGGCGTCAGCGCGATGAGCGTTGAAGCCTGGGCACAGATCAATCCGGGAGCGCCTCCGCAGCAGCAGGGAGCGTCCGGCATACCGGCCAATCCGATGTGCCCGCGGCTGGAAGCGCAATTGGCGAGCATCGACCGCAGCGGCGGGGATCCCGCCAAGGACGAACAAATCCGCCGCTACCAGGACGCCGCCATCAAGCAACAGGGCGAGCTCGATCGGGTCTCGCTGCAGGCCAAGCGCATGGGCTGCGACAGCTCCGGATTTTTCTCGCTGTTCAGCGGTCAGTCGGCGCAGTGCGGTCCGGTCAACAACCAGATTCAGCAGATGCGCGCCAATCTGGATCAAATCACCATCAGCCTGGAGCGCCTGCGCAGTGGTGGCCTCGGCGGCGCCGATCGCGACAATCAGCGCCGCTCGGTCCTCACCGCGCTCGCCCAGAACAATTGCGGTCCGCAATATGCCAATGTCGTGCGCGGCCCAGGCAGTTTCCTGGAGAATCTGTTCGGAAACAACAACAGCAATCCAGGCCCGCCCCCTATCGATTTCGGCCCGCAATCCGGCACGTTCCGCACCGTCTGCGTGCGCTCCTGCGACGGGGCCTACTTCCCGATCTCGTTCGCCACCGTGCCCGCGCGCTTCCCGGATGATGAAAAGGCATGCAAGTCGCTCTGTCCAGCGGCAGAAGCGACCCTGTTCGCGCACCGCAATCCCGGCGAAGACATGAGCCAGGCGGTCTCGATCAATGGACAAAATTATTCCTCACTTCCGAATGCATTTAGATATCGAACCGAGTTCAATCCTTCCTGCGCCTGCAAGGCCACCGGACAAACATGGTCAGACGCCTTGAAGGGCGTCGATGATAAAACCGCCGCCGAACAACAGGGCGACATCATCGTCACCGAAGAGAGCGCGAAGAAGATGGCACGCCCACCGGGGACAAAAAGCTCCACGGCGACGCCGAAAAAGGGTGCGGCCACTACCACCCTTGGCTCACCGCCCGCCCCCGCGACTTCCGCCCCCGCGGCATCGACGCCCACCACCGATTCAGCTGCTGCGGCCAATGACAAACCGATCCGGACGGTCGGTCCGACCTTTATTCCGGCGCGCTGATCTCATCCCTCGAACGCTTCGGCCGATCCGCGGCTGGCGCGCGACAGCAGGCCATCGTCCGGCTCTGGCAATGGTTTGCCGGAGTCGCGAAACTTGTTGGTGATGGGATAGCGGCGGTCCCGCCCGAAATTCCGGCTCGTGACCTTGACGCCCGGCGCCGCCTGCCGCCGCTTGTATTCGGCGATGTTGAGCAGACGATCGATCCGCGCCACCACCTCGCGCTCGAACCCCTCGGCCACGATCGAGGAAAGCGGTTCTTCGCGCTCGACCAGCCGCTCCAGGATGGCATCCAGCAAGTCATACGGCGGCAACGAATCCTGATCCGCCTGGTTTTCGCGCAGCTCCGCCGTCGGCGCTCGGCTGATGATGTCGGGCGGGATGACCTCGCCCGATGGCCCCCGCGCGCCAGGAGGCTTCCATGAATTGCGCAACGTGGACAGCCGGAACACCTCGGTTTTATAAATGTCCTTTATCGGATTGAAGCCGCCGTTCATGTCGCCGTAGAGCGTGGCGTACCCGACTGACATTTCCGATTTGTTGCCAGTGGTGACAACCATCGCGCCTGTCTTGTTCGAGATCGCCATCAACAGCGTACCCCGCGCGCGGGCCTGCAGATTTTCCTCGGTGATGTCGCGCGGCATCCCCGCGAAAGTGCCCGACAATATCTCCTCAAAACCGTTGACCGCCGGCGCGATCGGCAGCACCTCGTAGCGAATGCCAAGCGCTTTCGCGAGCTTGGCCGCGTCCTGGAGCGACACTTGCGCGGTAAAACGGAATGGCAGCATCACGCCGCGAACCCGCTCCGCACCCAATGCATCGACGGCGATCGCCGCGCACAAAGCGGAGTCGATGCCACCAGACACACCGAGCAGCACGGCGGGAAAGCCGTTTTTGCCGACATAGTCGCGCAGTCCGAGCACGCACGCCGCGTAGTCGCCCTTGTCGCCGTCGAGCACCGGCGCGATCGGCCCGTTACAACGCCAGCCACTATCAGTTTTGCTCCAGCGCAGCGTGGTGATGCTTTCTTCGAACGCCGGCAGCTGCGCCGCCACCGAGAGATCGGCGTTCAGCGCAAATGATGCGCCGTCGAACACCAGTTCGTCCTGCCCGCCGACCTGATTGAGATAAACCAGCGGCAGCCCGCTTTCCGTGACCCGCGCAACCACGATCGAGAGCCGCAAATCGCTTTTTTCTCGCGCGTAAGGCGAGCCATTCGGCACCACCAAAATTTCAGCGCCGGTCTCTGCGAGACATTCGACGATGTTTTCGTAATCCGCCGATTCCTCCAGCCAGATGTCCTCGCAGATCGGTACGCCCACCCGGACGCCGCGCACGGTCACCGGGCCGGCGGCGGGGCCGCGCGCGAACAGGCGCTTTTCGTCGAACACGCCGTAGTTCGGAAGGTTTGCCTTGAAACGAATGGCTGCGATGCGCCCGCCGTCCAGCAGCGCGCAGGCGTTGTAAAGCTTGCCATCCTCGACCCAGGGGCTGCCGATCAGCATCGCCGGGCCGCCATCGGCGGTCTCTCGCGCCAAGGTCTCGACGGCGGCGCGGCAGGCCGACTGAAACGCCGGCTTCAGCACCAGGTCCTCGGGCGGGTAGCCGGCAATGAACAGTTCAGGCAACAGGACGAGATCGGCGCCGTCAGCATGCGCCTGCGCGCGTGCCGCGCGCGCCTTGGCGGCGTTGCCCTCGACGTCGCCTACCGTCGGGTTCAACTGTGCCAGCGTAATCGCAAACTGCTCGGAGCGCTTACTCATGAAGCGATGGTGCCTTGCCCGGCGCCAAACTGCAATTGCATGATTTATATCGCGCCTATGCGTTCGCCAATGGCGAACAACCAGAACAGACCGGACATTACCAGCGCGACGCCGACAGCCGCCGAGCCCATATCCTTGACCCTCCCGATCTGCGGATCGGGTTCGGTGGTCAGCCGGTCGGCGAGCTTTTCGATCGCGGTGTTAAGCAATTCGATGACCAGCACCAGAACGACGGCCGCGATCAGCTCGACGCGGCGCATCGTGGTCGCGCCGATCAGCCAAGCCAGCGGCAACGCCAGCGCTAGTGCCGCCAGCTCTTCGCGAAAGGCCTGCTCGGAGCGTATCGCAAACGCCAGGCCGTTGCGCGTGTTGATCGTGGCCCGCCAGAAACGCAACAACTCAAAGGCCCGCCGCGACCGGCATCGGCCTGACATTGCCGCCGCGTTCCTGTTTGAGCAATTCGGCGATCAGGAAAGCCATGTCGATCGACTGCTCGGCGTTGAGGCGGGGATCGCAGACCGTGTGATAGCGATCGTTGAGATCCTCATCGGTGATGGCGCGCGCGCCGCCGATGCATTCGGTCACATCCTGACCGGTCATTTCCAGATGGACGCCGCCGGCATGGGTGCCCTCCGCCGCGTGGATCGTGAAGAACGACTTCACCTCCGACAGGATGCGGTCGAACGGGCGGGTCTTGTAGCCGCTGCTCGAGCTGATGGTGTTGCCGTGCATCGGATCGCATGACCAGACCACCACGCGACCTTCGCGCTTCACCGAGCGGATCAACTGGGGCAGATGATCGCCGATCTTGTCCGAGCCGAAGCGGTTGATCAGCGTCAGCCGTCCGGGCTCATTGTCCGGATTGAGGACGTCGATGAGCCGCAGCAATTCATCCGGTTTGAGCGAGGGGCCGCATTTCAAGCCAATCGGGTTTTTGATGCCGCGGAAATATTCCACGTGGCCGTGATCGAGCTGGCGGGTGCGGTCGCCGATCCAGATCATGTGGCCCGACGTCGCATACCAATCCCCGGTCATGGAATCGACGCGCGTGAAGGCCTGCTCATACCCGAGCAACAGCGCCTCATGGCTGGTGTAGAAATCGGTGGAGCGCAGCTCGGGGTGGCTTTCGAGATCGAGACCGCAAGCCCGCATGAAGTTCAACGCCTCCGAAATGCGATCGGCCAACTCCTTGTAACGCCGCGATTGCGGGGAATCCTTGAGGAAGCCGAGCATCCATTGGTGAACGCTGCCGAGATTGGCGAAACCGCCAGTGGCGAACGCGCGCAGCAGGTTGAGCGTCGCCGCCGACTGGCGATACGCCATTAGCTGGCGCTGCGGATCGGGCGTGCGCGCCTGCTCGGTGAATGCAATGTCATTGACGATGTCGCCGCGGTAGCTCGGCAACTCGACGCCGTCGATTTTTTCGGTCGGCGACGAGCGCGGCTTGGCGAACTGCCCGGCGATGCGGCCGACTTTTACCACCGGCACCGCGCCGGCGTAGGTCAGCACCACCGCCATTTGCAGCAGCACGCGGAAGAAATCGCGGATATTGTTGGCGCCGTGCTCCGCGAAGCTTTCGGAGCAATCGCCGCCTTGAAGGAGGAAGGCCTCGCCTGCGGCTACTCGCGCAAGCGCCTTTTTCAGGTTACGGGCCTCACCTGCAAAAACCAGCGGAGGAAACGTGGCAAGCTGCGCCTCGACATCGGCCAATGCCTTCGCATCGGGATAGTCGGGGATCTGCAGCACCGGCTTGGCGCGCCAGCTGTCGGGGGTCCACCGCTCGGACGACATGACGTTAACTCCTGAGCAAAAACCGCTACTTATCGGAAGCGGAATGGGCCGGGTTATACACAGGCGATCCGACGACCGCCAGTTGGAATTCCATACTCTTAGACAAGCCCTTGCAGCAAAAGCTGAATTCGCATTTGGTGCGTGGTCGCGAACGAAAGGTGGGAAATCGAGAGGTGGGCGAGGCTGCGCTGGACGAGGTTTTTATCGACGAGATCACCGTTCCCGCCAGCGATGGATACTTGCTTGCCGCGACCCTGTTTTTGCCCCGCCGGGCGAAGACCCATGCCGTGCTGATCAATTCGGCCGCCGCCGTGCCGCGCAAGATCTACCGGGGGTTCGCCGGCTATCTGGCGCAGCAGGGCTGCGCGGTGCTGACGTACGACTATCGCGGCACCGGCGATTCCCGCCCGAAGGCAGCAGTTGGCGACAAGCGCAAACCGTTGGCCGGCTTCAGGGCCTCGATGTCGGACTGGGCCGAACTCGACATTGCGGCAGCCGTGGGCTGGATGCGCGAGCGTTACAGGAATTTGCCGCTCAATTATGTGGGTCACTCCTTTGGCGGCCAGGCGCTGGGACTTCTTTGTAACAACACGGAGGTCTCGCGTGCGCTGTTGATCGCCGCCCAGGCCGAATACTGGAAGCTGATGGCCTCGCCGGAGCGCTACCGCGTCTATGCCATGCTGAAGCTTGTCGGCACTCCCCTCACCCGCTTGCTGGGGTATGCGCCGGGCTGGAGCGGTCTTGGCGAAGATTTGCCGAGCGACGTTTTTTTGCAATGGGTGAGCTGGGTCACGCGCAAGCGCTATTTGTTGGATGATCCCAGGCTCACCGAGCTGGAGAATTTTCCGCATTATCGCGGGGCGATGCGCGCGCTGTGCCTGTCCGATGATCCCTGGGCGACGCGTGCGGCTGTCGAACTGCTCTGCTCGGGCTTTACCTCGATCGAGCCTGAAATAATCACGATCACGCCCGCCAACCTGAGCACAATCGGCCATCTCGGTTTTTTTCGCGCCGAGCATCGTGACACCCTGTGGAGAGACGCGGCGGAATGGATTCAGGCGACTACCTGATCTTGCGAAGCGAAGCATCAATCCGTCCGTGTCATTGCGAGCGCCAAGAGGCAATCAACTCCATTGGCGTCATTGCGAGCGCCAGCGAAGCAATCCATTTAGCAGCTGGCTGGAAGGGTGGATTGCTTCGCTGCGCTCGCAATGACAGCGGTGGTAATTCCAGACACAGCTTCGCCATCTCGCCGCATGCGCGCAAGTTTTGCTCAAGCTAGTTTGCCATCTGAAACATCAGAGGGCGCGGGGAATGCCGGGCGCTCGATGCACCCGCAGCCTCGCGTGCAAAATAAAAAAGCACACGAGCGTAGTCACCACAGGTTCACCGGAACTACCCGGCACTCCCGCACGCGATGGTTTTACGGCTTATTTCGTGATCTCCCCGGTGATCGGGCTTTCTTGTCACCGTCGTCTGCGTTGCCGCAAACTTGACGCCAGCGTCGAGGCGTCAGGACCACACGACTTCGCCGTCCGCATCAGCAACGTTCGTCAGCGCTGCCTTCGCGTCCACCGCATCCCGCCCCGCGTTCGTGACGATCGCGATACGCCCCTTTGGTGGGACGAGACGGCACAGCTTATAGTTTTGATTTGGGTCAGGTGAGAACAAAATTATTTTTGAAAATGGGGGTGGACAGCAAATCACGGTCGCCGGTGATTTGCCCGGCGGGCTGGAGCCGAAGCATGATTGATCCGCATGGAACAAAGGACTTGCGCTCGACTTAGCTCTCGGTTTGGTGCGGAGATCGAGCGATGCGAACACAACCTTGGATCATGGCAATAAGCTTGGCTGCGGCGGCTGCTATTACGGTCGCAATTGCGCAAACTCCGCCCTCGCGCGTCGGTTCGCAATTCCTCAAAACACCAGCGGAGTTTCAGTCGATTGCCGATCGAGCAGAGCGCTCGCGCGCGATCTTCGCCGAGATTGGAACCGTGTTGACGCATCCGCGCTGCATGAACTGTCATCCCGCCGGCGAGCATCCACTGCAGGGCGCCGATCATCACGATCACAGGCCGGTAGTATGGCGCAATGACACCGGAAGTTTTGGCACGCCGTGCAACGAGTGCCACACAGAACAAAATGTCACACTTCACGAGGCCGCCAGCTATCGCAGCATTCCCGGCCATCCGCGCTGGAGCGTGGCTCCGCTGTCGATGGCGTGGCAAGGCAAGTCGCTCGGCGATATCTGCCGCCAGCTCAAAGACACTGCACGCAATGGGGCACGCGATCTGGCCATGCTGCAGGAGCATGTTGCGAAGGACGATCTGGTCGCATGGGGATGGCATCCAGGGGAAGGCCGCGAGCCCGCCCCCGGAACCCAAGAAGCTGCCGGAGAACTGGTTCAGGCTTGGATCGACAGCGGTGCGGAGTGCCCGTGATAAGCGCCACTGTCCTCATCACACACGAGCCAAGTTCTGCTCTGGCACAGGCCGAAAAAACCGTTGAGATTTTCGCCTCGATGGTCTTCGACCTGGCGAGACAATCGCAGGCCGTCGGGCGGATCAGCCTGGGTTGAGCCGGCACCTTAATAGCGGACATGCGTAACCCGCGCGGTTCGGTCGCTTTGTGCCAGGAGCCGACGTTCTAGCAGACTAAGGTGCGCACCGCCGGCAGGTGTCAGATGCTATCGCCGGCCTCCATCACCTCCTCGGCATAGGCGAGCAGCCGCTGATCAAGGCGGAGCTAGTCGCTCA
>Ga0209474_10002909_pt1 | contig 15372 bp, 17 predicted proteins | sample GraSoiAngelo_145_FD_185902 | JGI IMG/M metagenome (GOLD analysis project Ga0209474, IMG submission 185902) | Grasslands soil microbial communities from the Angelo Coastal Reserve, California, USA - 14_1009_05_20cm (SPAdes) (version 2) | ecosystem: Environmental > Terrestrial > Soil > Grasslands...
CGTCGTGCCGCCCACCGGCTAGGGCTCCCGCCTACCAGAGCAATAAAGGCGCCCGATTCCTCAATCGTTGTGCACTTGGTGCCCAGGGTGAGATTCGAACTCACACGCCTTGCGGCGCCGCCCCCTCAAGACGGTGTGTCTACCAGTTCCACCACCTGGGCAGAGCGCGGGAGGGCCGCTTGTAACAAACGCCTCCCGGCGGTGCAAGCCACCTACTTGCCCTTCGGATTCTTCGACGGAGCGGGAGATTTGCTCGCGTCGTTCTTCGACGGCGGATTCGCGGTCTGGGTCGCCGGACCCGGAGCTTGCGTCCCAGGCACTGGGACCGCGGCACCACCCGTCGCGGGCGCGGGCGCGGTCTGCCCGGTGGGGAGCGGCGGCGTCGCAGGACCCGTCTTCTGCGCGGCCTCTTGCGCGGCGATGTTCCGGCGCGCGCGCAGGACGGAGTCCGTGTGCGAGGAACGGTAGGCGAGCGTCAGCGACGTGATCATGAAGATCACGGCGCAGACTTCGGTGACTTTGGCGAGGAACGTCACCGAACCGCGCCCGCCGAACACGCTCGAAGCGCCGCCGCCGCCGCCGAACGCGGCCATCCCGTCGGCGCGGCCGGGTTGCAGCAGGATCACGAAGATGAGGAACAAGCTCACGAGGACGTGAAGCGCGACGATGACTCCGAACATGGGGCGCGAACCGTACACGTCCGGCGTCGCGCCGCGCAAGCTTTTCGGGCGCTCGCTCGCCCGGCCGGTTCACGGCCGCTCGTACGCATGGTAAAATGACATGACGCCGAAGGCGCGCGCACGAGGGGACGTGCCCGCCGCAGCACATCTGGGAGACAAGGCGAAGGTCGATCAGGATGCGCACGGCTGCCCTGCCTGCCGCATCCGGGAGTCGGTCCGACAGGTGAAGAACCCGAAGGGATCGCTGAAGATCGAGATCTGGGCAGCATCGGCCGACCCAGCACAAGCGAGTGAAGAGGTTCTCCACCTGACCTTGCGCGGCGAGGGACGTCGCGACGCGGCGCTACAGCGATTTTAGATATTCGACCAGGTCCGACTGCTGCGACGCGCTCAGTCCCAACGTCAGCGCCGAATTGTAGTGCGCGACGACGTCCGCGAGCGTCGCGAAGCGTCCGTCATGGTAGAAGCCGCCCTTCGTGTGCGCGAACAGCCCGCGCAGCGGAGACGTCCGGTACTTGCCGTCCGGTGCGCGGCTCGCCTGGAAATCATCGATACCGATTTCGGTATTCGAATGCATGTTCCAACCCGCGTCCGTGTAGAGCGGCGGCACGTGGCAGGTGGCGCACTTTCCCGCGCCTTCGAACACCGTCTTCCCGCGTCCGGCGGCGGTGCCATCGAAGCTGCTCGCGGGCGGCGTCGGCGCGTCGAGCGCGAGCTGGTAGAACTCCAGCGCGCCGAGCTTCCCCGTTATCTGATCGGTCGCGCCCGCCGGCGGCGCGGTGTGCCCCATCTGCGCCCGCGCGGCGACGGGGAACTTGGTCGCGTCGTCGAGGCGCTCGTCCGTGTAGTGGCCGACGCCGTGCATCTCGAGGTTCGCCACGAACGCGTTCCACTGCGTGAGCGAGCCCCAGCCCGTCCACGTGTGCAGGTTCACGCCGCGCAGGCCGAACGCCGGTGGGATGAGCGTCGCCGCCGACTTCGTTCCTGCTTGGTCCTGGAACGCCTTCCCGTCGAGGAACAGCTCCGCGTCGAACTTCCCGGCGCCCCAGCTCATCAGCACCGTTCTGACGGTCGCCTCATCCACGCCGAGCAGCTGCGCGACCGCCGAGAGATCCGGGGCGAGGTTCACGATCGCCCCGACGTTCAGATCGCGGTTCGGCCATCCGTCGAGCCGCTTGCCGATCCCCGGCGCAACGGAGTCGTCGACCGTCGAATGGCAGAGCGCGCAGGTGATCCCGATCTTCTGCAGCCCGCCGGCGCCGTTCGAGAATCCCTTCACGCCGACCACTGCGCTCGCGTCGAGAAGCTGCAGCGTCACCGCGGGGTCGTTCAGGTTCACCTGGCCGGCCTTGATGCTGCTGATGAGCGACGCGGGGAGCACGTCCGAGTCGACTTTCAAGCCAACCGACAGCGCCGTGGTCGGACTGACGCCGTTGCCGACCCCTCCGTGCGCGGAACCTTCGATCGCCTGGTGCAGCTTGATCGTGTCGCCCCAGAACGCCTCGTCGCCGAACGTCTCGAACCGGAACGTCTGCCGGCCCTCGTCAATCACTGAGCCGGCGGACGTTTTGACCGGATCGGTTGGTGCGTTGCCGCCGCCATCCGTCCCGGCGTCGCCGCTGCCACTGTTGTTGCTGCTGCTGCTGCAGGCGATGAACACGAGGAAGAGCGGAAGAACGGACCAGCGCGCCAGAGCGGGCATGGTGCACCTCTCTATTATGCAAGTAGAGAGTAGGAATTTGGCGCGAGGTCACACAGTCGCGTCCGCGTACGGGACAATACGCACGCCAAAGACCGACCGGGCGCTCTTTAAACGTCGATCAAGCCGATCCGCAGCCCTTCGGTGACCGCTTCGACGCGGTTCGTCACCTCCAGCTTGGCGTAGATGTGCTCGAGGTGCGTGCGTACCGTGGCGCGCGACACGCCGAGAACTCCGGCGGCCTCGCCGTTCGACAGTCCCTTGGCGATGAGCCGGAGGATTTCGACTTCGCGTTCGGTCAGCGGCCGCGCGGGTGTTTGCTCGCGCATTCCGTATGGCGGCGCTGCCGGCAGCAGAGTCCTCGGGTCCTCCGGGACGCGGAAGTGCCGGAGCAGGCTGCGCGCGAGGTTCGGCTGGATGACGCTGCCGCCTGCGTGCACCTCGCGGATCGCCTCGATCACCTTGTCGCCCGCCGCGCCCTTGAGCAGGTACCCGGACGCGCCCGCCTTCACGGCATCGAGCACCTTCTCTTCCTCGTCGAAGATGGTGAAGATCAGCACCTCGACTTTCGGCCACCGGCGCTTCACCTCGCGCGTCACGTCGATGCCGCTCATGCGCGGCAGCCCGAGGTCCTGCAGCAGCACGTCGGGCTGCTGTCTGGTCAGCGACGTCAGCGCCGCTTCACCGGAAAGCGCGGTGCCGATGACCTCGATCCCGGGCGCCTCCTGGAGAATCTTGAGCTGGTTCTTGAGCACCGGTGGCTGATCTTCCACCACCATCACCTTGATCGTGGGCGAGGCTCCGTTCATCGTTCCTGTTCCTCCGCTGCGTGGACGGTCAACTCGACGCGAGTGCCGTGTCCCGGCGATGACGTGATGCCGAGCTTTCCGCGCACTTTCGCGGCGCGCTCGCGCATGTTCACCAAGCCGTAGTGCCCGGCTGGCTCGAACCCCGCGGGATCCGGCGGGACCACGAAACCCGCGCCGGCATCCTGCACCGCAAGCGTGGCCGTCCGGGCACCGAACGTGAGCGATACCTCGACTGCCGTCCCGCGCCCGCAGTGCTTCGCTACATTGGTCAGGCTTTCCTGCAGGACGCGAAAGAGCGCCAGGGCGCTCTCCGGGCCGACGAAGCGCTCCTGCCCCGCGCGCGTGAAGCGAACGTCGAGGCGCTGCCGGGCAGCGGTCACCTTGCAGGCGTCCTGCAGCGTCGCGACGAGATTGAAGTCCTCCCGCATCACGCGCAACGAGCGGCGCAGCTCGTCCATCGAGTCCTGCACCGCCGCGTGCAGGTCGGCGATCTCTTTCCGGATCACAGGCACGATGGCGGCGCGCGCCTCACTCGACCCGGTGAGCTTCGCGCGTACCTCGCTGCCATCGATCATGTTCAGCAGGTAGTCGCTCTGGATCGCGACGCTGCTCAGCACGCCGCCGAGCCCGTCGTGGATCTCGCGCGCCAGGCGGTTCCGCTCCTCGACGACGGCCATGTCGCGCACCGCGCGCTGCAGCCGCTCGAGCTCGCGCTGCCGCCCTCGGTCGCGCTCGCCCAGGTAGACGAACGACCAGACGAGGACGCAATCGACCGCGGCGCAGCAGAGGAGGACCAGCACGTCGGCGCGCGAAAGCGGGCGCGCGGCCAGATGATCGAGCGTTGCGACGACGACCGCCGCGGCGATGCCGACGCCGAGCGCACAAAGCGCTACGCGCGCGCGGAACAGCGCTCGACCGCAGAGCGTGAATCGTCGCTCGCTGCGCGCCCGCTCGCGCCGCGCGTCCAATCGCGCACCCGTCAAAGCGGCCGAGGATCCCCCCACGCACGCGATCGTAGCAGCGGCGAATCGACGCGAGCAATAGCCACCGGGTCGGTCAACTGACCGATGCGGCGGCGAGGGCAAAACAGATCACCGCGCGTGCGCGCCGAGCACTTCCGTCGGGCATGCCTGCTGCAACTCGGGATGCTTGCGGAGCAGGTAATCGATCCGATTCGTCGTCTGGCCGGTGCGCTCGTCGAACAGCGGCGTGCCGCCGGTGTACATCGTTCCCGCCGGATCGCCGAACTGGTTCAAGTCGCGCTGGGCGAGCCACAGATCGATGCAGGAGACGCCTCCCGCGTCAGCCGCGGCGGAAGGGGCCGGCGGAGAGGAGCGGCAGCCAATGACGAGCAGAGCGGCGAGCGCGGCGAGCCTTGCGAGCGTCATGTGCCATCCTTATTCTGGTCCGCTCCGCGAGGCCACCATGGTCGAGTTGGCAGAGCGAAAGACGCCATTGCTGCGCTGGCGCGGCGCGCTTCTGAAGCTCGAGTGCTTGCGGCCGGCGGGTGGTTTCGACGATCGCGCCGTCGCGATTTTCCCCACGCTCGCTCCAGGCACGGAGGCTGCGCTCGCCGCGACGGGCCCTGGGGCCCTCGCTGCCGCCGCATGGGCGCGGCGTCGTCGTGTTCGGCTCCGGATCGCGCTGCACGGTGCGGTGACTCACGAGATGCGAGAGACGCTTCGCCTGTGGGGCGTGACGTTCGATCACTTCACTGCGCGGGAGGAGGCTCTGCGGCGCGCGCGCGAGATGGCGCCGGAAGTGTTGCCGCCACTTGATGGCCCCAAAGCGTCCGCCGAGCTCGCGCGCACGCTCGGCGCCGAGCTGCTCGAAGACGTCGCGGCCGCACCTGCGACCATCATCGCGCCGGCGGGAGCCGTCTCTGCTCTGCTCGGTGCGTTCCAAGCGCTGCGCTCGCGCTGGCCTGCCGTCGGCGCGTTGGCGCTCACCGCGGCGGACGAAGAGCTTCCCGAGCTGCCGCGGAACGTCGAGCTGCCGGGGATCGCGACGCGCGCGATTTCGTTCGCTCAGGCGTCGGCGGCACGCGCGGAGCTGGCGCGCACCAGCGGTGTGCTCGCCTCGCATGCGGCGGCGGCGGCCGCTGTAGCCGCTGGCGATTCCGGCGTCGCCATCGTCACGTCGGCCGGCGAGCGCGAATTCAGCCTGGAGCGCGTAGCATGAGCACCGTCGTCGTCCTCGGCGTCGGCGGGTTGGGTTGCCCGGCAGCGCTCGCCATCGCGGAGGAGGTCCGCGGAGTCCGGCTCGTGCTGGTGGATCCGGACCGCGTCGAGCGCTCGAATCTCGCCCGGCAGATCCTGTTCAGCGACAAGGACGTCGGCGAGTCGAAGGCCGCCGTGGCGGCGAGGCGCCTGGTCGAGCTCGTTCCGGCAACCAGCGTCGAAGCGCGAGCGCTCGCGTTCACGACCGCAACGGCCGCGGAGCTGCTCGCGGATTGCGACGTCCTCGTCGACGGGACGGACACCTTCGAGACGCGGTTCGCGGCGAACGACGCGGCGTGCGCCGCGCGCATTCCGCTGGTGCACGGCGCGGTGCTCGGCTGGCGAGGTCAGGTTCTCACCGTCTTGGCGGGCCGCCAGTCGTGCTTGCGTTGCCTCTTCGAAGCGCCTCCGCCTCCGGGTACCGTGCCGACCTGCGCCGAAGCGGGCGTCTTTTCTCCGTTGTGCGGCATCGTCGGGGCGGCGATGGCGTCGGAGGCGGCGCGCTTGTTGCGCGGCGCGCGTCCACGCTGGGCGGCTCGCCTCCACCAGTGGGACGCACTGCGCGGGACGGAGCGCGACGTGGCCGTACCCGCCGACCGGCGCTGTCCCGCCTGCGGCGGTGCGCCGGAGGCGGCGCTGGGGCATCCTTGATGAAGGAGGTCTCGACATGCCGATCTTGGTGAAGATTCCCGCCCCTCTGCGGCCGCTCACGCAGGGACAGAGCGAGGTCACCGTGGAGAAGGCGGACACCGTGGGGGCGGCGGTGGAGGACCTGTCGCGCCGGTATCCCGGTCTGCGCGAGCGGCTCCTCGACGACAAGGGAGCGTTGCGCCGCTACGTGAACATCTTCCGCAACGACGAGGACATCCGGCACGGGAAGTCGCTGCAGACGTCGCTGTCAGAGGGAGACAAGCTGACGATCGTCCCCGCGATCGCGGGAGGCTGAATGCGGCTGACCGACGCACAACAGGAGCGATATGCCCGCCACATCCTGCTCGATGAGCTCGGAGGGTCTGGACAGGAGCGGCTCCTCGAGGCGTCGGTGCGCGTGCGCGGGACGGGAAGGGCCGCGCGGTGGGCAGCGCGTTACCTGGCGGCGTCGGGCGTCGGAACCCTGGTGCTGGACGATCGCGCGGCGGCCGCGGAATGCCGCGCCCTCTCGCCCGACGTGCGGCTGCCCGATCCCGACGAGTGGAGCGGCGACGCCGGCCTCGAGCTCGATCTGAGCGGGCGGGATGCCGCGGTGGAGTCGTATCCCGCGGAGCAGGGCGCCGCGGCGGCGATGCGCGCCGTTCGCGAGTTGAGCAGGCAGTGATCCTCGACGCGCTCGCGGACGCGGTCGGAAACACGCCCATGGTCCGGCTGCGTTGCCTCGAGGCCGAAGCACCCGGGGTGCAGATCTGGGCCAAGCTGGACTGGCTCAACCCGGGAGGGAGCGTCAAGGATCGCGCTGCGCTCTTCATCGTTCGCGACGCGCTCGCGCGCCGCCTCGTGGGCGGCCCGACCGGCCGGACGTTGATCGATTCCACGAGCGGCAACACCGGTATCGCGTACGCCTGGCTCGGCGCCGCTTTGGGAGTGCGGGTCGCGCTCGTCATGCCTGGGAACGTCTCCGAGGCGCGCAAGCACCTCACGCGCGCGTACGGAGCGCAGCAGATTTTCAGCGATGCGCTCGAGCAGTCCGACGGCGCCATCCGACTCTGCCGCGAGCTCGTCGAGAAGGAGCCGGACCGCTGGTTCTATGCGGATCAGTATTCGAACCCCATGAACCCGCGTGCGCACGAGCAGACCACCGCCGAGGAGATCTGGCGCGACACGAATGGAACCGTGACCCACTTCGTCGCGGGCATCGGAACCGGTGGGACGATCATGGGAACCGGACGCGGGCTGCGACGCCACGGTTCCGTCGAGATCGTTGCCGTCGAGCCGGCCGAAGCGCTGCACGGGCTCGAGGGACTCAAGCACATGCCGTCCAGCATCGTGCCGCCCATCTACGAGGAGAGCGAGCTGGATCGAAAGCTCTCCGTTTCGACCGATGCAGGTTGGGACATGGCCGAGCGGCTCATCGCGGAGGAAGGCCTTCTCGCTGGGCACAGCGCCGGCGCCGCCGCGGTCGGGGCGCTGCAGATCGCGAGCGAGCTCTCGCGCGCCAGGCGCTCGGGCGTCGTGGTCACGCTGTTTCCCGACCGCGCGGACAGGTACCTTCCACCGCCACGATGAACGCTCGCGACCTGCAGCCGCTCATGCCCGCCGTCGCCGCGCACGCGCGCAGCACGTACCCGGCCGAATGTTGCGGCATCGTGATCACCAATGTGGCTGGCGCGCCACGATTCGTGCCGATCCCGAACGTCGCGGGCACCGAGGCGGGGATAGGGAACAGCAGCCGAACGCGGCGAGATGGGTACGTAATGGAGCCGCGCAGTTTGCTCGCCGCTCTCGAGGACGCGGAGAGCAATGGCGGAGCGCTGGCGGTCATCGTCCATTCGCACCCCGACGTCGGCGCCTATTTCTCGAAGGAGGATCGCGAGATGGCGCTCGGCGGCGGAGACGAGCCGTTGTGGCCGGGCGTCCAGTATTTGGTCATCTCCTGCCGGCGCGCCGGAGTCGACGCCGCGCGCCTCTTTACGTGGGACGCTGCGCGCCGCGATTTCATCGAAGAACAAGTGCCCGTGGTTCTTTGACTTTTTAAAATATGCGCATTGATTGGGCAAACGGGCAGGCATTTGCTTGCACGGTCCTACGTCAACCGGTAGTGTGCGCCGCAACCAGGGATTCCGCGCCGGAGATCGACACGCGATGAACGGCACCTCCTCGACAGGATTCACGGTGTGGTTCACGGGCATGAGCGGCGCCGGGAAGTCGACGCTCGCGGCTGCGCTTGCCAACCGGCTGCGACGGCTCGGGAAAACCGTCGAGGTGCTGGACGGCGGCGAGGCTGATCAGTTCCTGAACGTCGGACACGGGCAAAACAAGGAAGAGCGCAACCTGGAGGCGCGCAAGCTCGCCTGGGTCTGCCGGCTGATTACGCGCGGTGGCGGCATCGTCCTGCAGTCCGCCATTGAAAGCCCTTACAAGGAGACTCGGGACGAGGCGAGGCGGCAGATCGGCCGGTTCGCCGAGGTGTTCGTGGAATGCCCGATCGAAACGCTCATTCACCGCGACAAGACGGGCAAGTACAAGAAAGCACTGGCCGGCGAGCTGAAGAACCTGGTGGGAATCAGCGAGCCTTACGAGCCTCCTCAGCATGCCGAGGTGATCGTCGATACGTCGAAGATGACGATCGACGAAGCCGTCGAGCACATCCTCGGGCAATTGGTCGCGCAAAGACTCCTGGATCCGGCGCTGGCGGCCATGAAGGGACGGCCGAAGATCTCCGCGCGCGGGAAACCGAGTCCCCGCCCAGCTCCCGCACCCGCACCCGTGCAGCGAAAGCAACCGAAGGCAGCGGAGAAGGCACCCGTGAAGTTGCGCAAAACGGTGAAGGTCCACAAGAAGGCCGCGCCCAAGCATCGGTCCGCCGCTCGAACCGCTCGCGCGGAGCCGCGCCGAGCCGCCGCGGGCGGCAAGCGGAAGCGCTGAGACGCCAGCAGCGGCACGTTCGAGCCGAGCACCACACGGCTATTGCGTGCTACACAGCCGCATCTATGGAGTTGAGCAGCAAGCGCGCTCAGGTGGTCGACCGTCTGCGCGAATTGGGCAGCGCGCTCGTGGCGTATTCCGGTGGCGTCGATTCGGCGCTGCTCCTCGCGCTCGCGAAGGAGGCGCTCGGCCAGCGCGCGATCGCGTTCACGGCGGTGTCCCCGGCCGTTCCGCCGGACGAGCTCGAGGCTGCGCGCGATCTCGCTCGGGCGCTGCGGGTCGAGCACATCGAGCGGACCTCGGGCGAGCTCGAGGATCCGCGATACGCGAAGAACCCCACGAATCGCTGCTACTTTTGCAAGACGGAGCTGTACGATCTCGCGCGCGCCGAAGCGCGTTCTCGCGGCCTTGCCGCCGTCGTTTCGGGGACGAACGCGGACGAGCTCCGCGACTACCGTCCCGGGTTGAAGGCGGCCGACGAGCACGGTGTGGTGCAGCCGTTTGCGGAAACGGGGCTGACCAAATCCGAGATTCGCGTCCTTTCGCGGGAGATGGGATTGCGGACGTGGGACAAGCCGCAGCAGCCGTGTCTCTCCAGCCGCATTCCTTACGGGACGGAGGTGACGCGCGAGCGTCTCGATCAGCTCGCTCGCAGCGAGATGGCGCTGCGGCGGCTCGGTTTGCGCGAGTTCCGCGTGCGCTGGCACGGCACCGTCGCGCGAATCGAAGTGAGCGAGCACGAGCTGTCGCATCTGCTCGCCGTTCGCGCGGAGGCGGCCCGTGCTTTGCGCGAGGCGGGGTTCGAGTTCGTGAGCCTCGACCTGGAGCCGTTCCGCTCGGGAAGGCTCAACGAAGCAGCGGGGCTCGTTCCGTTGAACGGGCGCGATCCTCAGCCCTGAACGGGTCGACGTCGTCGGGATAGATGACCTCGAGAAGCGTCAGCCCGTGCGCCGGCGCCGTCGCGCCTCGCCAGGGGCGCATGCCTCGGGCGAGACGTGCAAGCGAGTCGGGTTCGGCGAGTCCCAGCGCGATTGCGGCGAGGTGGCCAGCGAGGTTGCGCACTTCGTGCTTGCGGAAAGCGCGCGCCTTCACGATCAGCCGTGCCTCGTCGCGGGCGACGTTGAGCAACCACTCGTCGAGAGGAGGCGCCGGCGTGCGGACCGTCGAGGGCGATGCAAGGCCCGACAGGTGGGGCAGGCCGCGCAGCTGCTCGAGTGCCACGCGCGTTCGGGCCCAATCTGGTGTCGAGTTTCCCAGGTGGAAGGCGCGACGATCGGACATGCGGCTCCACGCATACCGGTAGCAGTAGCGCTTCGCGTCCGCGTTTGCGCGCGCGTGGAAGGACGGTACCGCGCGGGCGGCGGCGACGATCCGCAGGCCGTCGATGACGGGCACGGCAAGAAGGTCGCTGGGGGACAGCGCGCGACGGATCGAGAAGCTCGCGACCTGACCCTCGGCATGCACGCCCGCGTCGGTCCGGGCAGCGCCATGGACGCGGACTTTCTCGCCGAGCGACCCGGCGAGCGCGTCCTCCAGCGCCTGCTCGACCGTCGGCTCGGCACGCTGGCGTTGCCATCCACGGAAGCGCGCGCCGTCATAGGCGATTCTCAGCGCGTACGTGCTCCGCTCCATCGAGCCTTTCTTGTAGCGACGCGAGCGCTGGTGTGGATCCGTTGAGCTGACCCGTCCGCCGCGTGTTCGCTCCAGCGCTGCGCGGGTCGTGGAGCGTGGGCGAGCCGTCGCTGCACGTCAGCGAAAGCGCCATCTAATCGTCTCGGCGGTCGATCTGTTTCTGGCGTGACGGATGCCACATCTATACATTCTGACAGTGGGACTACGTGCGTCCGGATCCGTGGTTGCCGGCCCTCGCGCCACGCGCGTAGACTTGCCTGAAGGGGAGGTGACATGAGCCGGAAGGACAGCCACCACCACGGCAACCTGTCCTGCTCCTTCTGCGGCAAGGGGCAGCGGGAAGTCCGAAAGCTCATCGCCGGTCCCACCGTCTACATCTGCGACGAATGCATCAAGCTGTGCAACGACATCATCGCCGAGGAATCCGAGCGCGAGGAGAATCGCCCCGCGGTGGCATTACCCGCACCGGTCGAGATCAAGAGCTTCCTTGACGACTACGTGATCGGGCAGGAACGCGCCAAGAAGATCCTCGCGGTCGCCGTCTACAACCACTACAAGCGCATCTACTCGCGCAAGCCCTCGCGCACGCGCCCCGGCATGCAAGCGGCGCGGCCGCAGGGCGACGGCGACGTCGAGCTGCAGAAGTCGAACATCCTCCTCATCGGTCCCACCGGGAGCGGCAAGACGCTCCTGGCGCAATCGCTGGCGCGGTTCCTCAACGTTCCCTTCACGATCGCGGACGCAACCAGTCTCACCGAAGCCGGCTACGTCGGCGAGGACGTCGAGAACATCATCCAGAATCTGCTCCACGCCGCCGACTACGACGTGGAGAAGGCCCAGCGCGGCATCGTCTACATCGACGAGATCGACAAGATCGCGCGCAAGGGCGATCAGCCCAGCCCGACGCGCGACGTGGGCGGCGAAGGCGTGCAGCAGGCGCTGCTCAAGATCATCGAGGGAACACGGGCCAACGTCACCCCGCGCGGAGGCAAGAAGTACAACCAGCAGGAGTACATCCAGGTCGACACGACCAACATCCTCTTTATCTGCGGAGGCGCCTTCTACGGGATCGAAAATCTTGTCAAGCGGCGCACCGGCGAGAAGGGATTGGGCTTCGGCGCGAACGTCACGTCGAAAGACAACCGTGGCGTGGGCGAGCTTCTCGCGCTCATCGAGCCCGAGGATCTGATCAAGTTCGGCATGATCCCCGAGTTCGTCGGACGGCTTCCGATGCTGGCGACGCTCGACGATCTCACCGAGGACGATCTGGTCACCATCCTCACGCAGCCGAAGAACGCGCTCGTCAAGCAGTACCAGAAGCTGTTCGAGATGGAGCGGGTGAAGCTCAGCTTCTCCAAGGAAGCGCTGCGCGCCATCGCGCACGAGGCGATGCGCCGGAAGGCGGGCGCGCGCGGCCTGCGCGCCATCATGGAGAACGCGATGCTCGACATCCAGTACGACGTGCCGTACCGGGACAGCGTCAAGGAGTGCAAGATCACCGAGGGCGTGATCCTGCGCGGCGAGGAGCCCACGCTGTTCTACGAGAAGGATCGCAAGACGGCGTAGCGAGGCATTCAACTGCGGCAGGACCCGCGCGGCGCCCACTTCCTCACGGTGTGGGCGCCGCGGCGTTTCATACCCACGCGGCGGCATTTTGCCCCTACGCGCCGGCGCGCTTTTCTTGTCTGGCCGAGCCCTTGTGATGTGCTCGAGTCGATGTGAACACGCCCGCGGGCCGCGCGTCCAAGAGGCAGGAGGGCCGACATGCTCCGCAAGCTCACGCCGCTCTTGCTGCTCCTGCCGCTCGCCGCCCGCGCGCAGTCGGCGTGGGAGGAACGCGAGTGGTCGGGCGACGATCAGTACAGCTCGCCGTCGGAATCGCCGAACGGCATCGAGGCGCGAGACGCGTACTCGCCGCCTGAACCGTACGACGATGCTCAGCCGTACGAGAAGCCGCCGCCGCCGCCCGATGAAGAACAATATCGGCAGTACGCGCCCGGCGATTCGATCGACGGGTACGCCGGCGCCGACCGCGGTCCGTCCATGGACGATTTCCGCTCGGGCCTGCGCGGCTACGGGCACTGGATCGACACTGCCGAGTACGGACGGGTTTGGCAGCCGACGCGCGTCACTTATGGTTGGCAGCCGTATTGGGATGGGCGATGGGTCTGGACGACGGCGGGTTGGACGTGGGTGACGGACGAGCCGTGGGGCTGGGCGACGTATCACTACGGTCGCTGGGCATTGCTCGACGGAGTCGGTTGGGCATGGCTGCCTGGACGTGTCTGGGCGCCCGCGTGGGTCGCGTGGCGGTGGGGCGGCGGTTACGCCGGATGGTGTCCGCTGGGACCGCGCGGCGTCGTCTATGTGCAGCCGCGGACCTGGGTGTTCGTCGAGTCGCCGTACTTTCTCGCGCCAGTACGGCACCACGCGGTGCCCATCACAGTCGTGACCACCGTCTGGCCGCGCGTGCAGCCGCTGCCGATTTTGCGTCCGACGCCGCGCGCCGGTCCGCCGCCGCACGTCGTCGAACAGCACACGCGCATTCCGGTTCGCGCGGTTCCCATCGTCGCCGCCGAAACGCGCGGCGCTGCGCTCCGGCCGCTGCCGTCGGGAGCCGTGCCGGTCTGGCGTCCTCCCACGGTGCCGTACATGCGCCCTTCGCAGCCCGGGGCCTTCGCGCCTCTGATGCCCTCGCGCAGTGAGCCGGCGCCGCAGGTAGTGACCCCAAGCGGAGTGGTCGTGCGCAATGAGCGCCGCGCCATGCCCGTCGAGAGAGAGTCGACGCCTCTGCAGCCGGCGCGCGGCGCAATGCCCGCGATCGTGCCGGCCCAACCGGCGCGTCCCACCGGGCCGGTGTTCGCTCCCGTGCAACCGGCGCGTCCCGCCGTCACTCCCGCGCAACCTGCGCGCCCGGCTGTGCCGACCGTTTCTCCGGCGCAGCCGGCGCGACCGGCATCGCCATCGGCCGCTCCAGCGCACCGCCCCGAGCGTGAAGGGCCCGCTCGGCCGGCCGCCGAGCCGCACGCGCAGCGCGCGGACAGAGCGCACGAGCATGAAAGGAATTAGAACGGGCGCGTGAGCTCCCGCCGCCAGCGCCTGCTGCTGCTCGCGCGGATCGCGGTGTGGCTGGTGGTGATCGCCTGCGTCTTCGTGTTCGCACGGAACCTGCGCTGGCACGCGGTGGCGAATTCGTTCCACGCGGCGAATCCGGCGTTGCTGCTTCTCGCCGTCGTGCTCTGGATCCCGTGCACCGCGCTGCAAGGGACCCGCTGGTTCTCTCTGGTGCGCGCGGTAAAGCCGGTCGACTGGTTGACCGTCGTGTCCTGCGCATATGTCGGCTACGCCGGCAGCGCCGTGCTCCCGATGCGCGCTGGCGAAGCGGTGCGCATCGAGTTGCTCGCGCGCTCGGCGGGGCTGCCGCGAGCCGTTTCGCTCGGAACCGTGGCGATCGACCACACCGTCAACGGGGTGGTCATGTTCGTCTTGGCCGCCACTCTCCCGCTGCTTCTGCCGGTGCCGGTGTGGACACGCGTCGTCGTGTGGAGCGGCGTGGGCGTGGCGGCGGTGCTCGTCACGGTGATGCTCCGCCTGGCGCGCAAACCCTCGAGGCGGGAAACGCCACCGGGAAAGCTCATGGACGTCGTCCTGCGGCTTCGCGCGGGACTCGTCGGGCTGCGGCGCCCGCGCTCGGCGTTGGGCGCCTTCGCGGCCGCGGGTGGCGCATGGACGCTCGAGATCGCCACGACGATGACGGCGCTCGCGGCGTTTCATCTGCCGCACGGAGTCGCGCCGGCGATGGCGGTGCTGTTCGGCGTGAATCTCGCGCTCGCGATGCCGGCGCCACCGGCCAACCTCGGCAACTTCGAGCTTGGTGCCGGGTTCGCGCTCGTCGCGCTCGGCGGCGAACGCGACCAGGCCGCTGCGTTCGCGCTCGGACTCCATGCGCTGCAAGTCCTCCCCACGCTGTTGATGGGCGGCATCAGCCTGCTTCACTTTCGCCGCCGGCAGCTCGCCGGCGTGGCGCACGTCGCGACCCACCCGTCCGAATTGGAGGAGGCTGCGACGGCCGAGGCAAGATCGGCCGCGCTCGACCAGCCCGCGAGCATCTCGCGCGCCTCGCCTTGAGCTCGCGCTGTGCGCGTCGGGCGCGCATCTCCGTTCAGAGTTCGCCGAGGACCCGCAAGTAGTTCGCGCCGAGGATGCCGCGCAGCTCCGAGCGGCTGAAGCCCCGTTTGGACAATGCTTCCGTGAGCGCGGGATAGTGACGCGCCTCGCGGATGCGCTGCGCGCTCCAGACGTAGCCGTCGAAGTCGGTGCCGATGCCGATGTGCTCGGGGCCGGCGACGAGAGCGCCGTGCACCACGGAATTGGCCAGGTCTTCGACGTCGGCGATGAAGCCGCGACGCCTGAGCAGCCAAGACCAGGTGATGACCCCGGCGACGCCGCCGCTACGCGCGATGGTGCGCAGCTGCTCATCGGAGAGGTTGCGCTCGACGTCGTGAAAGCGCCGGAACCCGGTGTGCGTTGCGAGCAATGGACGGGTGGCGAGCGCCGCCACGTCGGCGAAGGAGCGGTCGGAGCAATGCGAGAGATCGACCAGGACGCGCAGCTCTTCGCATTTCTTCACCACGCGCCTCCCGAAGTCGGTCAATCCGGGCGGTCCACGAAACGGCGAGAAAGGACCCAGACGCGCCGGCTGCGCCAATCCGTTGTGGACGAAGTGCGTGAGCGTCAGGTAGCGCAATCCGCGC
>Ga0209474_10002910_pt1 | contig 15370 bp, 20 predicted proteins | sample GraSoiAngelo_145_FD_185902 | JGI IMG/M metagenome (GOLD analysis project Ga0209474, IMG submission 185902) | Grasslands soil microbial communities from the Angelo Coastal Reserve, California, USA - 14_1009_05_20cm (SPAdes) (version 2) | ecosystem: Environmental > Terrestrial > Soil > Grasslands...
TTGGTCTTGTTGAATTATTCGACGTGACCGATACTTGGACATGCCTAAGCGTTCAAGCAAGGGAGAGCCCGACCTTAATCAGCTGGCGGCGGCGATTGTGGCTCAAACCACGAATGCCGATGCGTCAGCAAAAAATGGGAAAAATCCCGCCGCTGTTATGCTCGGCAGGCTAGGTGGGTTGAAAGGTGGAAAAGCGCGCGCGGCAAGCCTTTCGAGCCAGCGGCGTAAAGAGATTGCAAAACAAGCGGCTGTGTCTCGTTGGCATAAGACTAAGGGGTCTTAAAAGCCTCTATAACTTCGGATGGCGATACGATTAAAAGGGCTCTCATCCCGCAAATCTGTACTAGGGCCAAACTAAGCGAATCCGCTCGCTCAAGCAGATCTGAGTTCGTCGTCACAAATAATGGACAGTCCTTATAAGCGGCCTCAATCAAAGCAATAATATCTCCCTCGTTTGCGTGTGAAGCACCGTCCAAAATATTTCGCTCCATCATTGTCCGGGCGTGAATCTCGCTGACATCTATTTCGGTGTCGTTGAGGCGAGGTGATGTCACGCCAAGTTCTCTGAGCGTATTACGGCTTAAAAGATTTTCCGCGAGCGCTTGAGTATATTCGTTCTGGTACTTGTGCCTCGCTGTTTCGAGTTCCTGCATCACGGTCGGCGTGGCAGCAAAAAGAAATCCTACCTCACGCAAAAGACGGTGTGCTTCTGAGCAATCTGGGGTTTCGGCCTCGATGGCCAGCAAAACCTCAGTGTCCAGCGCTACAAGCCGATCTGACACCGCGTTTACCCGTTCCGATTAAGTTGCGAGCGGATTCCTCTAACGCGGCCTTTTCGCTTCGCGATTTTTGACTTACCTCATCGCGAGCAGCGCGAGCAGCACGGAAAATCTCATCCCGCTGCCCAGGCGTCGGCGGACTTTTCTCTCTGTTTTGTCTGCTCATGTTGTGTTGTCGGTTCGTCTTTGAAGCAGCAATTAGACCTCTTTCGGAATCGTTTTGTTCAAGCGCCTCATTAGCTAAGCATATCCCGAAGCGCCGCGTAAATAAATAAAAATAAATTTGTCAAATTTAAATTGACATACTTGACCGCTCAAGCATATTGCGCCATGAACAAGCTGAACACCGAAGAACGAAAGCGAGTCGTTGCCGCGCTGGTTGAAGGCAATTCACTCCGCGCTATTACGCGCATGACAGGCGTTCATCGTACCACGGTTATGAAACTGTTGTGTGATCTTGGTCGCGCGTGCTCGAAGTATCAAGACAAGGCGTTTCGTAATCTTCAATGTAAACGCATTCAGTGCGACGAAATTTGGAGCTTCATCGGTGCAAAGGAAAGGAACTGCACACCGCACATGAAAGCTTACGGCATGGGTGATGTGTGGACTTGGGTGGCATTAGACCCGGATTCCAAACTGGTCCCGTGCTGGTTCATCGGTAATCGCAATGCGAATGCTGCGTATCACTTTCTCCACGATCTGCGAGGGCGTCTTGCTAATCGCATTCAACTCACAAGCGACGGTTACCACGCTACGCAAGAGGGAGTCTGGCGTGGATTTGGCATGAATAACATAGACTACGCTCAGCTTCAGAAGATTTACCGATCTGCTCCTGAAGGTTCGCAAGTCCGCTACAGTCCGGCGATTTGCATGGGTGCTCGTAAGGCGATTATCTGCGGCAATCCAGATCCAGAGCACATTTCGACAAGCTACATTGAACGGCAGAATTTAACGATGAGGATGAGTATGCGCCGTTTCACTCGCCTGACGAATGGCTTCACCAAGAAGCTTGAAAATCTAGAGGCAGCGGTAGCGCTGCATTATATGCATTATAACTTCTGTCGGATTCATCAGAGCTTGCGCGTTACTCCAGCGATGGAGGCTGGCATTTCCGATCATGTTTGGAGCTTAGAGGAGGTCATCGCTTTGTTTGAAGTCCGCGAAAAGCCGGAGCCTAAAATCAGATTATTGCCGACAAAACGACCCCGCTCCAAACCAAACCAATAACTTCAAACTGTACCACTGCCAAGCGCTCGGTTGAACTACTTACGAATTACGGGAACGCGAATTGCTCTTGAGCATCGCACTGTCTATGAAACCGACGCTCCCATTCGCGTTTTGCGCACTTATTATGCTCGTCTCTGCCGCGCCGGCGCAGTCTCCACCGCGTAATCCCGCCCAGGAGGAACTGACGGTCCTGATAAAGGAAGTTCGGGCGCAACAAGCCGCTGTTGCGGCCAATCAGGCCAAGATCAACGAAAGACTCGCCACCCTGGCCGAAACTATTCGGCTCGCGCGAATTTATTCCAGTCGCGGAGGCCGATGATGCAAACAGTGCGAATATTCATAATCACCGCGGCAATACTTGCCGGTGCTGTCATCGGTGTTGCCCAAACTCTCGAACCGGTCCCGATGCAGGCAGCAACACCGGCTCTCGTGCCAGACGCGAAACAGCAGGCGGAGATGGCGGAGAACATCAAGCAGCTCCGGGAATTGAAAGCGCAGAATGATGAGATTTTAAAACAGCAGCAGGCCGCGCTCGAAGCTCTTGATGATTTGCAGAAAGAGGCCGACCAAATGCGCATTTACAGCAAACGCGGCTAGGCTATCGGAAAAGGCAGCTACTTTTTTTTGGACTCAACCTTGCGGTAAAGCGTCGCCATGCTGATCCCGAGCATGGTTGCGGCCTTTTCGCGTGAGCCGCCGCAATGTGCCAGCGTGGCCTCGATATAGCCGCGCTCTTGTTGCTGAATGAAATCGTCCAGTGGTTGGCCCACCGGCATCGAGGCCCGGACTTGCTCGGCTTTTTCACCGAGCGCGGTGGCGACGATGTTCGGCGGCAAATCCGCCGGCAGAATCATGTCGTTCTCGCACAAAGCGCAGGCGCGCTCGATCGCGTTCTCCAGCTCACGCACATTGCCTGGATAATCGTAATGGCAAAGAATATCGACCGCTTTGGGATCGATCTTCTTCGTCTCACCGCTGGGGACTGAGGCTTGCTTCTGCAAAAAATGGTTCACCAACAGCGGCACGTCTTCCAGACGGTCACGCAGAGGTGGAATCTCGATCGGGATCACCGCCAAACGATAGTAAAGATCTTCGCGAAAGGTCCCGTCTTTTAGCTTCGGCAAAAGAGCCTCGTTCGTCGCGCCCACCACGCGGACGTTTACAGGCGAGCTCTTATTGTCGCCGACGCGACGGACTTCTCGCTCCTGCAAAACGCGCAGTAGCTTTGTCTGCAATTGCGGCGCCATGGAATTGACTTCATCGAGAAAAATCGTGCCCAGATTCGCCTCTTCAAACAATCCGCGCTTGTCCGCGACTGCGCCGGTGAATGCGCCCTTTTTATGACCGAACAGTTCTGACTCGAGCAGGTTCTCCGGTAAGGCGCTGCAATTGATCGCGACGAAAGGATGATGCTGGCGGTTGCTGTTAAAATGCAGGCCGCGCGCAACTAACTCCTTGCCGGTCCCGCTTTCGCCCTGGATTATAACCGTGCTGTCGGTGTCGGCGACCTTGTTAATCAGGCTATAAACGAGCTGCATTTTTTGGCTCGTTCCAATGATGTTCTCAAATTTGTATTTGTTTTTGAGCTCCTTGCGGAGGTAGACGTTCTCCCGTAGGGCTGCTTGATAATCCAGAGCGCGCTGCACCGTCATTTGCAGCTCGTCGATCTTGAACGGCTTGGTCACGTAATCGTAAGCGCCCATCTTCATCGCTTCGACTGCCGTTTCCACCGAGGCATAAGCGGTGATTAAAATCACGGCGGTTTGCCGGAGATGCTCCCGGACGTGGCGAAGGACATCGAATCCGGTCATCGTTTCCATCCGGATATCGGCAATGACGACGTGTGGCTGGATCGAATCCATCTGTTCGACCGCTTTTGGGGCGGCATTGAAAGGGAAAACCTGATGACCTTTTTCCCGGCAAAGTGTCACGATGACTTCGACCATTGCCGGCTCGTCATCGATGATTACGATTTTAGCCATTCGCAGCGCGGAGAATATTTCAGTTTTGAGAAAAAGAAAGAGGAAATACGGAAAAACTTAATAAGTGCCGGTGATTTTACCTTGGAGCATGATCCATGGAACTTTGCCGACAAAATTGAGAATTGTTTGGTAAACGGCGGACAAGTCTCCAAAAGGTATACCAATCATATCTGCTAGAAAATCTCGGCTTATTTTTCCGAGCTCATGTTCTCGCCCCAATGCCCGCGCAGAATTAACCGTCACCATCTCCAAGGTTTTCTCCGGCTTAAGAGCAGGAAACTTTTCATGAAACGCTCTCATTTCCGCGAACAAGCTCAGGTCATCGTTGCTCGCGAGACTGTCCGTGCCCAGGCAAATGTTGAATCCGAGTCGCTGCAACCTTGGGAATTGGAAATCGCTGTGTCTGAAGTAGGCGTGGCTGCGAGGACAATGTGCGATTGAGAATTTGTGTCGAATTTCCGACAGCAAATCGAAATCGCTTTCCGTAAGTTCATTCAAATGCGCAATGATCCACGGCGCCGTCTTCTGGAGTGATACTGCCCAAGGTTGGATTGAGGGATGCCGTCGCGGAGGCTGAAGGCCACGAAGAAACATTTCCAGCGGCGTTGTCCCGCCACAATCGTCCATCGACCGCCCCAAACTTTGCAGAAATTCAAACAATGGGCCGGAACGGTCGCGAAACATTTCCATCTCTTCGCGCGATTCCGCCAAATGCGTTGTCAGCAGGGTATTTTCCCGCAGGGCAATTTCCTGGCAGCGGCGGAATACATTCGTGGACGCGGTAAATGGCGCGTGCGGCGCCAGGCCCCAATTGTTTGCGCGTTTCAGCGACTCAACCGCGCTATCAACGATCTCAGTTGCATGTTTCGGCCCGCGCACGTCGATTAACTCGGCAAACCACCACGTTCGAACAGCCTCGTCTGTACTCGCAATAACCTCAGGAAAAGCGGTCATATTCGCGATGGTTGTCGTTCCATATCGACGCGCTTCCGCTAATCCGGCGTTGATGGAGGCGACATAATCTTCGGCTGTCAGTCCTGCTTTCTCTGTGTTGATCGCGCGGATCCAATTGGTGAACGATGTCTGTCGTGGAATTTTGCCGCGCAAACAGGTGTAATCGAGATGACAATGGGCGTTGATTAAACCCGGCAGGAGAATGCACTCGCCGAGATCTAGGATTTCATCATTCTCAGACGCAAACTTCGGAAATTTCCCTACCTCAGCGATGCGATTGCCAGTGACCCGCACCGCGCCGTCTTCAATCGGCGCGCCGTCCATAGTGACGACATTGCGCGCGCGAATGATCATTTTCTGCTGTAGCGGCGGTCTATGACCGCCGCAAACATCGCGCGAACTCCGCGGCTCGACAGAGTCTCGCCTACCAAAGATCATCGCAAGGAACACAGGCTTGTAGCCTGTGCGCCCAGCGGAGTTACACTCCGCTGCAACGCCGCGGTATAAAGAGCAGCCGGACAACGAAAGCGGGCAACATGCTCGCTTGGCGTGCAGGTCGCAGACCTGTGTTCGTCGCCGCGCGCACTGTTAGGCAAGACTTTGTCGAGCAGTCTGCTTGTGTCTTAAAAATTCTAGGGCGCTGACGACGCAGCGCGCTCCATCTTCACCGCGTCGCGGCATGCAGCGACGAGCAGGTTACACGGTTCCTGACACAGCAGCGGAATGGAGTCTATTGGAGCGGTCGCTGACCGCGGGTTTTTCGCGCTCAAATACTGATCTACCGCCGGGTCGAATTTCTCCGGCGGTAATTTTAAGGACGGATCTTTGTCGCACGTATCCCGTTTCCACAAAATTGTGCGCAAACAACCGCCATCGGACCGGCAAAAATCTCCAACCAGGTCATCGATCTGTTCGTCGGAAATTTTTGCGGCGACGCGATACATTCCACTCTGGCGATTCAATGTCTCGCGCAATGAGATCGCCGTGAACTCACCCGACTTGAACGCCCGCAGCATTGCCAGTCGGCCCGGATAAATCGTATCAATCACTCCTTCGACTTGTAAAAGATCGCGCGCGAAAATTTTCCAGCCATGCCGCAAGGTCGGCGCCGTTTTCAGCGGCCGATAATTTCCGGCATCGTCGAACCTCGCAATTTCGAATGCATCGTCGATCTCGTGCGCCCCGAGATCGCTCCGCTCGGCGTCATCGCGATGACACAGGACAAACCCTTCCTCAGACGACACAATTTCCACTTGTCCGATCCGCGAAACTTTCTCCGCCACCAGCGCTTGGAGCAGCTGCTGGGATTCCCTCACCGAAGAGCGCGCCAGATGATTCGGGCGACGCCTTCGAGAAAATCGCGATCCGATTTGTCGAAAGCATTGACCTTCGCGCTTTCCACATTAATCACGCCCAGAACGCGATCGTGTTCGTCATCGATAATGGGCACAACGACCTCTGATTTTGTGGACCAGAAATTCGGGAGAAAACAGGGCTCCTTACGCACGTCGGGAACCATCACAGTGCGGCGCTCTTCCAGCGCCTTGGCGCTCAATCCTTGCTTGACCGGGAATCGCGGGCACGCTGGTTTCATTTTGTTGGTCGCCGCTTCGATGACAAAATCGTTTCGTTTGATTTTGTAAACGCCGACCCAGCGGTATTTGCAGGTGCGTTGCACTAACTCGGCGATTTCCTCCACCACGCTAGATCCTTTCCCGCCAGCGACGATCGTCGCGCCGATTTCCTGAAGCGCCCGGCCTTTGCGATCGTGCCGGAACGGCGTCTCCGGTCTTCGGCGCGATTTCGCTTTTTTCCTAGCCGGCATGGGCCACGTTACGCGCATTTAGTGTCTGCTCAATGATGACATCGGCAAATCGCGGATCCGTTCCGATCGCCTTCCCGTAATATAATGAGCGCCCCCGAACGCGATGCGGATTTTTGCGGAAGACGTCCATGCCTTGGCATTCGATACCGAGCAATTTTGGTATGTCTTCATAACTGTGCAAACCATCCGCGATAAAAAATGGAACGACGATCACATTTGGCGCGTTAGTGAGCTGGTCCCACTCCGCGATCAAGGGCGATTCTTCCATGTATGCGTTCGCGACGGTGGCGAATTCGCCGCGGGCACGAATTCGTTCCGCTTCCCGTTTGGCCGCCACCGCGCTATTGTCGTTTAATTCTGTTCCATGCGCGACAATGAGCAGGGCAGTCTCGGTCGGCTCGGCCTTGGGCGCGATTTCGTGGGCGCGCGCTAGCAACAGCTCGGTTACGAGCGGATTGTTCCCCACCGGTTCGCAATAAATCCAAGTCTGACCGTTCGCTCGCGTCGTACTCGGGCCCGCCAGCTCCAACTCGCGAGGTATTACCGTCTGGGTAAAATAACCTTCGCTGATGAAATTCGGGACGACGAATATCTTGCGAATCCTCTCTGGGAAAAAAAAACGCGCATCGCGCAGGCTCGGTTCCTCTTTCCAAAAAGCGCATTGGACATCGGCAAAAATTTTGCGGCGCTGAATTTCGCGTGCGTGAGTCCAAGTGGGCGCGCTCGAGTGCGCGTTCACCGTCGACCCGTGGCCCACGATGAGGAGGGCTGACTTGCTTATCTCTGCCATCGTTTGGTTGCTATTAATCCGGTACGCTTAGCAGGGTAGCACAGGTCTTCCAGACCGGTCATCCCTCCGCTCGGTTCGGGATGACAGATTGACCTGCGTGGCTATGATGCCACGCAGTGAAATTCCGCACTTACACGAACACTGACCTGACCGTTAGTGAAGTCGGCTTTGGAATGTGGACGATCTCGACCGGCTGGTGGGGGAATTACACTGAAGGCGAGGCGCTAGCCCTCATGCACAAGGCATTCGACTTGGGTGTGACCTTGTTCGATGCCGCCGATACTTATGGCAACGGTTTGAGCGAGGAATACATCGCAAAGGCGTTCCCAAACAATCGCGATGAAATCGTGATCGCGACGAAAGTCGGTTACGATTTCGTTACCCACGGCGAAGCGCGCGGACGCGGCCAACGCGAGATTCCGCAGGATTTTTCGCCGGACGCGATCGTGTGTGCGACGGAGGCGGCGCTGAAAAGGTTGAAAACGGATCGGATTGACCTGTTGCAACTACACAACATCCGGATGGAGCAGGTGGAAGACGACGCACTTTGGAAAACGCTCGAGCAACTCAAAGGTGCCGGCAAAGTTCGTTACTGCGGTGTCGCGCTTGGGCCGGCAATCGGTTGGATGTACGAGGGAATCAACGCCATTCACGAACGCGAGATCACGAGCATGCAACACATCTACAATATGCTCGAGCAACATCCCGGACGGGCCATCCACGAGGCCGCCACCGAAACTGGAAAAGAGACGATGTTTCTCATTCGAGTGCCGCATTCATCCGGAATGCTCGAGGGAAAATACAATGCCGAGACAGTTTTCCCGCCGGGCGATCATCGCGCGCACCGGCCACGCAGTTGGCTGCTCAATGGCGTGAAAAAGATCGAGCAACTCCGTTTCCTGGAAAACTCCGATCGCACTTTGGGTCAGGCGGCGCTGCAATGGTTACTCGCTGACGATCGGGTCGCTTCCATTTTGCCGAACATTTATAACGAAGAACAGCTGATTGAATTCGCCAAGGCGCCGGAAACGCCGCCACTTACCAGCGACGATATGGAACGTATCACGGAACTTTACGGCGAGAATTTTGGAATCGAAGAGGATCCACCAAAGTTTAAGGGGACAATGGAATTGGCAGAAACGGCTGCGATCTGAACCGCGGCAGGACACTTGTGCTAGCATGGAGGTCTTCCCGAAAAGTCCGTCAGAGATGGTTGGCGGCTTGCGCTATTTTGGGCGGATGTTGGATAAAATCCGGCTCCATGCGCGTAGTGAATTACATTCGGATTATCATGCCAACCTGGGCAAAGAGAACGCGGCGGACGGCGTGATGTGCAATTTTTTGCGGATTGATTACCAACAGTTGCGCCAACGTGTAATGGAAGGCGGGAGTGACGAGGAGATTCTGGAATGGTGTTACCAAAACGGGCGACGATTAAACGAAGGCGATATTTTGGTTTGGAATAACTTCAGTTCGAAGTTCGGCTGGAACGATTTTGCCACACCGACGTTGGAACGCCGGAAGAAGGAGCTGGGTATTTCTGATCGCGCCGACATTCAAACAATGGACGATCTCTTCGACTACGAGGAAGGGCGGAGGAAGTAGGACGGGTGATTGGTAAGAAGTAAGAAGTCGGTTTTAACGGTTTCCCTTGCGCGTGCGCGCAGCTTTTTTCGTAGCTCGGGAACGACTAGCTTTCGAGCGTTGCCCTGCGGCGGAACGCGCCTACGCGATAGCGCCCGATGCGATGCGCCCCGGCGCGGATCGCGCTTGAGCGCTTTTCGCACGGCACGCGAGCGCGTGCGTGACGGCTTAGGCCGCGACCCCGCTTTTCGTGTATCCCGCGCTGCCTGTTTCTTCGTCCTAGCCGACCCTCGTTTCGGCGGCGGAAGTCTTACTCCAGCTCGTCGTGCCTTGGACAATCCAATGGCAATGGCTTGCTTGGCGGAACGCGCGCCATGTTTCCCCTCGCGAATATGCTCCATCTCTTCCCGCACAAATTCGCCCGCCTGCGTTGAGGGCGACTTCCCCTCGCCCTCATCTTCCCGCGCTCGTTCAATGGTTTCTTGTTCTGGCATAACAAATAGTTTCGCGATCAGAGATCGGCTTGGTCGTAACGTTGCGCGGGACCTTGATAAAACCGGGAATAGCCGCATTTTTAGATGTTCGATGGGCGAGGGGGTTTGAACACGCTGCCGCAGAAGCTAAGACAGTTTCTTCTCGATCAGCCCGAGACTACAGATGATCTGCACGTTGTCTCGGTGATCTTGAAGGACGGACGCGTTTTTGAAGATGTCGCCATCTCGCATTGCTCGCTGGTAGCGGCAGTGCGCGGCCACACCCACGTCCCGTTCGACGCGAAAGATATAGCGGAATTGCGCGTGACACATCGGCGCTGGGGTTTTGGGCAACAGGCGAAACCCTCCTAGTTTTCCTTCGTCATCCCGAGCGTAGTCGAGGGATCCCGATGCGTTACCCTAAAGCTTTCATGGCTGGATCCCTCGACTTTCGCTCGGGATGACGCGCAATCGAATTTGCCGCCGCGCCAACTCGCGCGAGACTCGGAAATGCCTTTTCCTCTTTCCAAGAACCAAGCGGCGTTGCTTGGCCTTGTTGCTCTCTTCGGGCCGAGTTTTAACGCCCTCGCTCAACCCGCGCAACCGGAAGCCAGCTCAACCCCGTCTGCCAGTCCGAGCGCGACCCCAATTTTTTTCGCGGAACAAACACTAGCTGATTTGAAGCAACTGCGACAAGCGGCGTCGGCGAGCGATTATGCCTTCAAACAGGTTGCACATCTGGCGAACAACATCGGTCCACGACTAACCGGTTCCGTTCAGGCGGCGAAGGCAGTCGAATACGTGGCCGAGGAAATGAAAGCGCTCGGTTGCAACGTGCAGCTGGAAAAAGTGATGGTGCCGCATTGGGTTCGTGGCGTCGAAACAGCGGAGCTCACGCAATTCCCCCGGCAGGCCGCAGGCACCACGCAAAAAATCGTGCTCTGTGCCCTCGGCGGAAGCGTCGCCACTCCGCCGGAGGGAATCAATGCCGATATGGTCGTCGTGCACGATTTTGAGGAGTTGAAATCTCTGCCGCGCGAGAAGGTGAACGGGAAAATTGTGTTGTTTAACCATTCGTTCGATAAGCAAATTGCGGCGCAAGGTCGCGGTGGTGACGCCTACGGACAGGCTGTGGTTTATCGAAGTGACGGTCCGGTCGCGGCGGCGAAACTCGGTGCGGCTGCCTGTTTGATTCGTTCGGTCGGCGGAGCGGACTATCGTATTCCGCATACCGGTCAGATGAATTACGAAGACGGCATTCCCAAAATTCCAGCGGCGGCGGTCACGGCGGAAGATGGCGATTTAATCGCCTACCTCGCGGCGCAGGGAGAGACCCGGATGCACCTCGTTCTCACTCCGCAGACATTGCCCGATGTCGAAAGCGCCAATGTCATCGCCGATATCCAAGGCAGCGAGCATCATGAGCAAATCGTAATCGTTTCAGGTCATCTTGATTCGTGGGACCTGGGGACGGGCGCGATCGATGATGGTGCGGGCGTGGCGGTGGCGATGGAAACAGCGCATTTGGTTCAGCAACTTCATCTCAAACCGAAACGAACCATCCGCGTGATTGCGTGGATGAATGAAGAGAACGGCAGCCGCGGATCGAAGCAATACGCGAAGGATCACGCGAGCGAGTTTGCCAATCATTTTGCCATTAACGAAACCGATGGTGGCGCGGGTCATCCGATCGGGCTCAACTTGAAAGCGAAACCGGAGGTCAAAAAAATCTTCGAGCCGGTTGCCAAGATTTTACAAGAAATCGGGGCCGGTACTTTGAATCTGTCTGAGCACATCGGCGCTGACATCGAGCCTATGGAAAAGGCCGGTGTGCCCGCCTTTAGTCCCATGCAGGACAGCCGTTTTTATTTTAACTATCATCACACTCCCGCGGACACGCTGGACAAAATTGTTCCGCGCGAATTGCAGGAAAATGCCGCAGTCGTTGCCGTCGCCGCCTACGCGGTGGCGAATGCCGAGCAATCGCTGCCGCGATGACTACCGCGTCATCGACCGCGTAAGTCGAAGGGCCCGCCGCGAATCGCGACGCTGACGCGCTCGCTTTTCAAATGCGGCTGACTAGCTTCCGTCTCACTCATGGAACCAACTCCCCTGCCGCCGCCCATGACGCGGCCGAATTGGTTCGGACGAAATTGGAAATGGGTCGTGCCGCTCGGTTGTCTTTTACCCATGCTTTTCGTGGGCGGATGCGCGCTCATGGTTTTCTTTTTTGCAACCGGCATAATAAAACAATCAGATGCTTACAAAATCGCGCACGCCCGCGCACAAATGAACCCGGCAGTGATCGAAGCGATCGGTTCACCGATTTCGCAAACAGGAATCGTGTCGGGCAACAGCAACGTAAGTGGACCGACCGGCCAGGCGAACCTATCGATCCCGCTGAGTCGCCCAAAAGGGAAAGCTTCGCTTTATGTTGAGGCGATGAAATCTGCGGACCTCTGGGTCTTTCAAACCATGGTGGTGAAAATTGAAAAGACCAGTGAACGGATCGATTTGAACACATTACCGGTACCTGCCAGAGCTGCATCCCCGCCACATCTCTGAAATCGCAAAGTTGTAGCTGCCGCTGTCCGCAGCGGCAGTTCTTGGGTTCCTCTGCCCGAATGCTTTCAATCATTCTGCCGCTGAGACAGCGGCAGCTACAATGTTCTGAGCGACACGGAACAATCTCTCGAATAGCTTAATCACGAAATGGGCGTTACCCAGGAACAAATCAAAAACGCACTGAAGTCGGTAAAGTATCCCGGCTTCAGTCGAGACATCGTCTCGTTCGGCTTGGTCAAAGAAATTGTTTCAACCGGCGCCGAAACCCGCGTTCAACTTGTGCTGACAACGAATGACCCGGCCGTGCCGCGTGCAATCAAAGCCGATGCTGAGAACGTCCTGCGCGGCCTTGGCTTGCCCGAACCGAAAGTCTTGATTGACATTCACGCGCCGCCAGCCGGTGTCGGCAGCTCGGGAGTTGGCGCCACCCGGATTCCGGGAGTCAAACACATCATCGCCATCGCCAGTGGGAAAGGCGGAGTGGGAAAATCGACCGTGGCTGCGAACCTGGCGGTTGCATTACAAAATGCCGAGGCGCGGGTCGGTATCTGCGATTGCGACATTTATGGCCCCAGTATTTCGCTCATGTTCGGTTCGCGCGAGCAACCGATGGCGACAGAAGAGAACCGCATTCTGCCGATCGAACAATACGGATTGAAGTTAATGTCGATGGGATTTCTGCTCGATGACAGCTCACCGGCGATTTTGCGCGGGCCGATGGTAACGCGCTACACCCAGCAATTCCTGCGGCAGGTGGAATGGGGCGAACTTGATGTGCTCGTCCTCGATTTGCCGCCTGGCACCGGCGATATTCAACTTACCATCGTTCAAACCGTTGCCCTGGCGGGCGCGATTGTGGTAACCACGCCGCAAGAGGTGGCACTGATCGACGCGCGCAAGGCCGCAACCATGTTCGAGAAGGTAAACGTGCCCGTGCTCGGTTTGATCGAAAACATGAGCTATTTCGTTTCGCCGAGCGATCAGCAGCGTTACGAGATTTTTGGAAGCGGTGGCGGCGAACGCGAAGCGAAACGATTGCGGGTCCCACTGCTTGGACAAATTCCGATCGATATCGCGACGCGTGAAGCAGGAGATCGCGGAATGCCGATTGCGGCGGAGGATCCAAATTCACCTGTCGGCGCGGAGTTCAGCCGGATCGCCCGCGAGTTATTAATGAAGTTGAATTAGTGGCGCGAATGCCATCCACCAGGTGATTCCCTCGTTTTCAATAACCTGAAACAGGACGAACTTGCTCAGCATTTTCCGCATAATCTGCTGAGCCGCTTGCCCTTGGATAAGTGGCTCAATAGGTATAGCCCATGCTACGTCTATAGACTAATGAGATTGACCAGAAGCCCGTTTTCCTTTCTTATGAATAATAACTCCCCGATGAGAGTTTCGTCAGAAGATCAACCGCAGTTCGTTAAGAACTCCGTTCTTTACAAGGAATTCCTGGCGGAGCGCGAAGAGATTTTGAAGCACAAGTGGATCGAGAGTGAGAAGGCCGGAGCCGATATCGGTTTCGAAAAAGCGCTGCTCGATTGGATTGTTAAGCACCGTTCGAACTGGCGACAAAAACGCTTGAAAGAAGTCCGGGGTCCGGTGCAAGCTACCGCCTGATTATTTTCAGTTTCCTCCTTTAAGGCGATCCTGCGAGGTCGCGAAGGAAGGCATGAACGAAAAGAATACAAATACTTCTTCGGATCGGTCCATCTTGGTGATGGACGCGGCAGCCATTCGACGAGCGCTGCGGCGAATCGCGCACGAAGTCGTCGAGCGTAATCCCGATCTAAACCAAATCGTTTTCGCTGGTATTCCGTCGCGCGGAAATGAGATCGCGCGCCGCATTGCTGATACCATTTCCGCGATTGAGAAAGTTTCCGTCCCCGTTGGAACAATTGATGTGGCGATGCACCGCGATGATGTTGGGACGCGGCCGGAATTGCCCGTCGTCCGCGCGTCCACCCTCCCGCTTCCGCTGGAAAAACGCACTGTCATTATCGTTGACGACGTCCTTTTTACTGGTCGCACCGTCCGCGCGGCGATGGACGCAATTACCTCCTTTGGCCGGCCGGCGAAAATCCAGCTCGCCGTCCTGATCGATCGCGGCCATCGCGAATTGCCGATTCGGGCGGATTACGTGGGGAAAAATTTACCGACCGCACCGAATGAAAAAGTACGGCTGTGCTTGGAAGAAGAGGAGTCAAACGAAGGCGTTTGGCTGGTGAAGGAATGAGCGCGCTCACAAAAATTCTGGGTAGCGCACGCGTCTCGCGTGCTGGTTTCGGCGTCTCGCCGAAACAATCTTCCCAGAAAAGTTCGCGAAAGCGGGATTCTTTCGCCAGTACGCAAGACGCGTGCGCTACTCGGAGCATGTCCGCTACGCGTGGGAGCTTTTCATGACCACGCGCTGGACCCGCAAAGATTTGCTCGGGCTGCGGGAATTATCGGCTGACGAAATCAATCTCGTCCTCGACACCGCCGACGCCTTCAAGCAGGTCGGCACACGGGAAATCAAAAAGGTACCGGCACTGCGCGGGAAAACGCTGGTAAATTTTTTCGTCGAACCAAGTACCCGCACCCGTACTTCCTTCGAACTGGCGGCGCTTCGATTGAGCGCGGACGTGATCAATATCTCCGCCGCGACTTCGAGCTTGAGCAAAGGCGAGACCTTGAAAGACACCGCTAAGATTCTCGAAGCAAATCATGTCGATATCATTGTCCTGCGACACAGTTCGGCCGGCGCGCCCCAATTCCTGGCGGAACGTTTACGCTCGAGTGTGATCAATGCCGGCGATGGCGCGCATGAACATCCCACCCAGGGTTTGCTCGATACCTATACCATTCGAGAAAAGAAAAAACGGATCGAAGGACTAAACGTCGCGATCATTGGCGACATTTTGTTTAGCCGAGTCGCGCGTTCGAACATTTTCGCGCTAACGAAGCTTGGGGCGCGCGTCACCCTCGTCGGCCCGAGCACCCTGCTGCCGCGCGATTTCGAAAAACTAGGTGTCACCATTTGCTACGACATCGATGAGGTTTTGCCGACGGCGGATGTCGTCAATCTGTTGCGCATCCAACATGAGCGGCAGCGCAAGGAATATTTTCCGGGCATTGGCGAATACATCAAGCTTTTCGGTTTAACCAAGGAACGCGCGAAATTATTGAAGCCCGATTGTTTGATCATGCAT
>Ga0209474_10002912_pt1 | contig 15360 bp, 9 predicted proteins | sample GraSoiAngelo_145_FD_185902 | JGI IMG/M metagenome (GOLD analysis project Ga0209474, IMG submission 185902) | Grasslands soil microbial communities from the Angelo Coastal Reserve, California, USA - 14_1009_05_20cm (SPAdes) (version 2) | ecosystem: Environmental > Terrestrial > Soil > Grasslands ...
CCCGTCGAACCCGAGTCCATCGGTGAAAATATCATCACTGTAGTCACTGAGGGTGGTGGTGAAATGCTGCCATGTGCCGGGCAGGTCGGTGAATTTGAAATCCACGAGCTTCACCTCGTGGTCTTTGATCATTTTGCTGACGTCGGATGGAGTTTTGTCTTTGGCCATGGTTTCGTTGAAGCGTTGAACCGTTAAAAGGTTAAATTGTTAAAACGTTAAATGGTTACATCGTCGAATTCCCGAACCGCTTCAACGTTTTAACGCTTCAGCGGTTAAACGACTAGCGGCGCCGAGCGCCGTCAGACCGCTTTTTCGCCGATCTCTTCCGTCCGGATGCGCACTGCGTGTTCCACCGGGAGAACGAACACTTTTCCATCCCCGATCTTCCCAGTCTTCGCTGCGGCCACCACCACATTGACGGCCTTGTCCACCATATCGTCCGCCATCACTACTTCCACTTTCACTTTTGGCAAAAAATCCACCGTGTACTCGCTCCCACGGTAAATTTCGGTGTGTCCCTTTTGCCGGCCGAAACCTTTGACTTCGGTGACGGTCATCCCTTCGATGCCAAGCTCGGCCAGCGCTTCTTTGACCTCTTCTAGCTTGAACGGTTTGATGATGGCCTCCAGTTTTTTCATGTCGCAGTAAACTCGGTATCGCGCGGTGCTTTGCAACCCGCCTTCGCTGCGCTACGGCGCGGCAGGTCGAAAGCTATGCCCAGCACGCGCTCTCATAGCAATGCCGCGATGCGAATGCAATCACGAATTTTTCTTGCAATCCGCTGTCATCTTGAGCGGAGCGAAGCGGAGTTGAAAGATCCCGTAAAATTACCTTTTGGTTTTCGCTACGGGATTCCTCACTTCGCTCGGAATGACGGCTTGGTCAGATGCCTCGTAAATTTGCGAATTCTTTTGCGCAATTATACTGGAAACTAATGTCGCGTGACTCTTTCGTTCATCTGCATCTGCACACTGAATATTCGCTGCTGGATGGCAGTATTCGGATGAAAGAGCTGATGAAAAAGGCGGCGCAGTTCAAGATGCCAGCGGTCGCGATCACAGATCACGGTAATTTGTTTGGCGCGATTGAATTTTATCAGGAAGCGCAGCGCGCCGGGGTGAAACCGATCATTGGTTGCGAAGCTTACGTCGCGCCCGGATCGCACAAGGACCGGCCGGGTTCGCGACGTCATTCCGCTTATCACTTTACGTTCTTGGCGCAGAATGAAGCTGGCTATCGCAACCTCGTAAAGTTGATTACGGCAGCGCACCTGGATGGATTTCATTATGCGCCCAGGATCGATAAAGAGCTTTTGTCGGCGCATGCAGCAGGGCTGATCGGGCTGAGCGGCTGCCTTGCGGGCGAAATCAATAGCGCGATTCAGGCGAATAATCTGGAGAAGGCGAAACAGAGCGCCGCCGAATACCGCGACATCCTTGGCCCGGAGAATTTTTTCTTGGAAATGCACGATCACGGTATGGAAGAGCAACGCCTGTGCAATCGGGTCCTGCCGCAGATTGCGCGGGACATTGGCGTCGGACTTGTTGCCGCGAACGACGTTCATTTTTTGCGCCGGAGCGACCACGACGCGCACGACGTAATGCTGTGCATCGGCACCGGCAAAATGGTCCAGGACGAAAACCGGATGCGATACGTGCCGGAGCTGTATTTCAAATCGCCGGCCGAAATGCGCGAAGTATTCCGCGATTTTCCGCAGGCAATTACGAACACGCTTGAAATCGGCGAGCGTTGCCGTGTCGATCTGGAGTTTGGACGTTCGAAATATCCGGAATATCCGGTTCCAGCTGGAAAAACGCGGGAAGGTTATTTGCGCGAGCTTTGTTATCAAGGCCTGCGCGAACGCTACGGCGACCGTGCAGCAACTGACGCGGAATTGCTTAAACGGCTCGATTACGAACTTGGGGTGCTGGAGAAAACCGGTTTCGTCAGTTATCTGCTCATCGTTTGGGATTTCATCCATTTCGCCAAGGAGCGGCGCATTCCAGTTGGCCCGGGTCGCGGTTCGGCTGCGGGCTCGATGGTTGCTTACGTTCTGGGAATTACTGACATCGATCCGTTGCAGTACGGGTTGATTTTCGAGCGGTTTTTGAATCCGGATCGCGTTTCCCCGCCGGATATCGACGTCGATTTTTGCGAAGCGCGTCGCGGCGAAGTCCTCGAATACGTTCGGCAAAAGTATGGTGAGCGTCGGGTGGCGCAGATCATCACCTTTGGCAAGCTCAAAGCGAAAAGTGTGGTGCGCGATGTCGGGCGAGTGATGGGCTGGAGTTATCGCGACGCCGATCGCATCGCGAAGATGATCCCCAATGAATTGAATATCACGCTCGATTCGGCGGTGGAAAAAAATCCGGAGCTGAAACGGGCAGTCGCAACCGAGCCTGCGACGCGGCAGCTCTTCGATTATGCCAAGGTTCTCGAAGGCTTGTCTCGGAATGCCGGCGTGCACGCAGCGGGCGTAGTGATCGCGGATCGGGACTTGTCGGATTACATCCCGCTTTGTCGTGATGTGAAAGGCAACGATGTGATCAGCCAGTACGCCATGGGGCCGCTGAATGATCTGGGGCTCCTGAAAATGGATTTCCTCGGATTGAAAACGCTGACGGTGATCGAAGACACGCTGACCCTTATTCGCAAGCGGGAGACAGGCTTTTCAGTGAAGGACATTCCGATCGACGACACCGCTGCGTTCGCCCTGTATAACCGCGGCGAAACGATTGGGCTTTTCCAGATGGAATCGGGCGGGATGACGAGTTTGTCGAAGCAATTGGATGTAAAGAAGCTCGACGACATCATCGCGTTGATCGCGCTGTACCGGCCGGGGCCGATGGAGCTTATCCCGGAATACGTGAGAGCGAAAAAGGGCATTACGCCGATCAAATATCTGCACCCATTATTGGAAGACATATGCGCCGATACCTATGGGGTGATGATTTACCAGGAACAAGTGATGGCTGCCGCGAGCAAACTTGCGGGGTACTCGCTGGCGCAGGCAGATCTTCTCCGGCGTGCCATGGGCAAGAAAGACAAGGAAAAGATGGCGAAGGAACGCAGAAATTTCATCGAGGGCTGCGCGCGCACGAACAAAATCCCGGAGAAAAAAGCAAACGCCATTTTCGATTTGCTGGAAAAATTCGCCGGTTACGGCTTCAACAAAAGCCACAGCGCAGCTTACGGTGTAATCAGTTATCAAACCGCTTATCTCAAGGCGCATTACCCGGTGGAATTCATGGCGGGTTTGCTGAGCAACGAAATCAATAACACGGAAAAAATTTCCGTTTTCGTCGGCGAATGCAAACGGATGGGCATTTCCATTATGCCACCGGATATCAACAAGAGCGGTCTGAAGTTCATGCCGGAAATGTGGGAGGGACCTCAGCGTCCCGACAGTCGCGGGACTAAGGCCGCTCCCACATTGAACGCTATTCGTTATGGTCTTGCCGCGATCAAACACGTCGGCGAAACCGCTATGGAAGCGGTGATTCGCGAGCGCGAACAGCGAGGCGATTTCTTTTCACTAGAGGATCTCTGCACCCGACTGGACTCGCGCCTTGCCAACCGGAAAATGCTGGAAAGCCTTATCAAGGCCGGCGCTTTTGATTTTCTTGGCCGAGACCGCGCCGAACTTTATGGCTGCATTGATGATGCTGTGGGCGCATCTGTGGCCGCGCAACGGGACCGGCTGGCTGGTCAGGTTTCACTGTTTGATGAAGCAACCGCATCTACAACGTCAAGAAAGAGGCCGGTTACGCGATGGAGCGACCATGAAAAGCTTTCGTACGAGAAAGAGCTTCTGGGTTTTTACGTCAGCGGGCATCCACTCGATGCATACGTGGAAGTTTTTGCTGCGAAAAATTATCGGTCGATTGCCTCGTTAGCCGATCTCGACGATCGCGCGCCCTTCAAGATCGCCGGAGCGATTGTGCAGGTCGAAAAGAAGTTTACCCGAAGAGAGGGCAAACCTTTTGCGGTTCTTTGGATCGAAGACTTGACCGACACGCTGGAAGTCGTCGTGTGGAACGAGGTTTACCTGAGAGTCTCCGATGCGCTCGCAGCGGGACGCGTTGTTGAGATAAAAGGAACCATGGATAAACGCGAAGAAGTCCTTCGCGCCACGGCGCTGGGAATCAGATCGCTTCCGCTTGGAAAAACCAATGGGGCCAGTGAAAGATCGGGAGATTCATCCGAGCAGCCGACTGTTCTTCTGCAATTTTCTACGGCAACAACAGGCGATGAACTGCGGCAGGTGCGCGAGATTCTGGTCAGCTCACCGGGCCGGCGGCCGGTTCAATTGCTGTTTGATCGCCGTGACGGCAGTTCTTTACGCTTGGATGCAGGCGTGGAACTTCGCGTGAACCTCACGCACGAGTTGGAGGAAAAGCTTTCGCGTTGGCTAGTCACGCCGAAACTCCAATAACTCGGCTATCGCCGCTTCTTTTGTCGTTTTGCGGGGGCTTCGGGAGCTGCTTCGGTTCGCGGGACGGCGCCGAGCAACAAAGTCTTTTCCTCCGGGCCTGTACCCAAACAGAGTGGAAAGTTGCGGGCGAGACCGGCCGGATTGGAAACGCCGAACAACGGGGTGCTGCTGTCTTCTTTCAGGCTGATAGTCCAAGGCGATTGAAATAGACTGCCGCGGAACTCCAACTCTCCGACAGCAGGCGCCAGAGGCAATGCTGCGGGAGCAATTTCAATTCTATTCACGCAATCAATCAAGCGCGACGTGAGATCGAAGATCGGCGTCGCGCCGGTGACCCTGATCGTGATATCGCTTGTATCCTTGAAATCAATTTCCCCACGAACCAAGACATCCGCCTCTTTGGTTGCGGCATTGAAAAATTCCAGCGAAGCGCGATCACCCTCAAAGACAATGCGGCTGCTCGCTTCAGTGAGATTAAACCAAGCCCCGCTGCTGGCGGACAATTTTCCGTTCACAAGCTGCACGTCGCCAACGATGCGCGGATGTTGCAACGTTTCGGAAAGAGAAATGCTTCCGCTCAGAATGCCGTCTTGGAAAACCTCAGGATGAAAAAGTTGGCGCATCTTCCCCAGAAAGATTGACGGAAAATCGACTGTCACGTTGACCGGAGACAACTGGAAAGCGCCCCAGTCCGTTCCGATGCGCAATGGAAAATCCGCTGTGAAACTAATCGGACTCGAATCGGGCACACGGATCACGCCGCGCGCATCCCATTTATTGGATTCGATCGTTGCCTGAACATCTACCGGGATCGGCTTTGCGCTCTTTCCGGTTGATCCACGAAAGCCGGAAAGATAATCGAGCAGGTTATCGGCTCGGGCATCCAGCGTCCCCGAATAGCTGTGCGCGCCGGACATTTCGATCTTGCCTTCTGCGGTAAGAGAATCGTTTTTGCGTTTCAGCTCGAGTTGTTCAATCGCCAGCTCCCTTCCCTGCAACTTCAGATTCGCGCTCAAGCTGTCGATTGCTGTTTTGAAAAGTGTTAGAGACGTGCCTTCAACCGACAGATTTCCACCAAGTTGCCGTGCCTGTGTTTTCAAAGCCCCTTCGACGAAAAGTTTCCCGGCGAATTCGCCGGATTTCGCGCCAAATAAAATAGTGAAATCATCGAGGTTGTTGATTGTCGCGGCGATGTCGCCTCGAAAATCGGGGCTGAGCCAGTCGGATGATTTTGAGGGGAAGGATGCGTGGCCGCTTAAGGTCAGCTGATTGGTTTTCTGCTTGATGTAGAGCTGCTGGAGTTGGATTTGCTGATTGTAGAGCGAAGCGCCGAGCATGATCGCTTCGGCGGTGCGATTGCGCCAGGTGAGCCCGGTCACTTCAGTCCAGAGCGAGGCGGTTACGTCAGCCGGATGTGCCAGATTTCCACGAAAAGTAAAATTGGAGGCGCGAATCAAACCGCCGAAGCGATCGGTCAATCCAATTGCTTCTGACGTTTGGGCGAGCGAAATATCGGTGGCAGCGCCAGCGATTTTCCAGTTGTAGCGCGGAGACTGCCATTCATGCCCAATGTTGCCGCGAATTTTTCCACCGAAGACATCGGCATCGAACTCTAATCCAACTTGTTGACTACCAAGACGCGATAAATCGATTGAAACGGACTCAAGGTCGAGGCCGCGCGCCAGGGTGAGTCCGGCGAGGGTCAGTCGATTCGCATCCCAGCGAGTCGCGCCGCGCAATTGTGAAAAGGTTTGGCGCAACCAGGGCGACGCGATCATCACTTCGCCAGCGCTGAAGCGGCCGGCTTCAATCTCGCTGGTGAAGAAAGTTCCGTTGCGGAGCAAAATCAGCGTTGGCCCGTCCTGCACGCGCATTTCTGAGCTGTGCACGCTGCCTTTCTGCGGGAGCAACCTTTGGAGTGTTCCCCAACCGGATTTGGTTATCCCCCGGACGTTCGGATTCTCGCGGTGGATTTCCCCACGTAGATCTTCAATCGAAAGATTCCGAACGGCAGGACCTCGCCGGCGCAAAAGAATGCGGCTAAAATTCAAATCGAGCTGCACTTGTGTCGCAGTGAGGTCGATGTGCAATGCATCCGCTCGGACGCTTTTCACATGAAGATTGCGAATCACGACGGAGTGAAGAAACGGCGCGTCGATCTTATCGATACTTGCGATGAGCCCTTCCTGCCGGCTTTTCCACCAGACCCACAAGCGAAGACCATTGGAAACCGCAAATGGCGCAAACGTAATCACCAGCAGTGTGATGAGCACGACCAACAAGCTAATGAGAAATAATCGATTCTTGGACGGCATCAGGTGGATGAAGGTGAATAGGAACCAGTGATCCGGCAATCACTGGTCACTATTCACGTTTCTTCTCGTTCTTGAAGATCAAATGCAACGGTTGCGGCGCATGAATGCGCTGGTCGAGCTGCTGCTGTAGCGCGCGCTCCGCGTCCTCGGGCAAACCGCTTACCGCTGCCTTTTGACGAGCGAGTTGGGGCAAGATCGACAATTCGCTTTGCACATCGGCACCGGAAATTCGGTTCCATAATCCGTTTTCGAACGCGAGAACGTCCACCTGCCCCTGCTCGACACCAAGAATTTGAGCGTGTGGGAGCTGAACAACGATTTCCTCGGGGCGAATATCGATTTCGAGGTTCTGCTCGAGATCGAAACCAGCCTTGGCGATGAATGTGCCATGCAGTTTCACGCGCTTCGAGCTGCCCACCCAGGTATGGAGGAACTCATGTTCGACTTCGATGCGCCTTGATAAGACGACCAACTCGCTCACTGGCGTGGTTTGTTCCATATAGACGCGGTCGTTGATAGTGATGCGCGGTTGCAGGTGCGCGATGCTGACGAACGCGTTTTTGATATCGCCGGCAATTCGTTCCGCTTCATCTGCCGATTGATGCGTCGTGCGCATCGGCCAGGTCTCGCTGCGATAAAAAATAAACCCGATCAGTAGCGCGACGATCAGACCGAGCAGCGTGAACGCAATCGGCCAGGAGAATTTGCCAGACTCTGCTGAATTGAACATTGGACGTTGGGCGTTGAGCGTTTCCCGCCTCGACGCAATTTAGTCGAGCAAGAGCGCGAGCACGAGCAAGAGCAAGAAGAAAGAGACAGATTTTGGTCTGCAAAAAAATTACCGCCCCCCACGCCCGATGGGCGTGAAGGGCGGCTGTTCCCCCCAGAACAATCGTAGAAAACCTTCAGGCTTCTAAACGAGCTTCCGGCTGGTCGCAACAAGATTTTATATTAAAATTTTCACATCCTTCGGCCGGCGGCCCGGCGCGGCCAAAAAGAGCGATGAATTAGAAGAAATAAATGACATAGCCCGGCCCAGCGAAGCCATTGGCAGTGCGAAATCGCTAGCGAGATTTGGTTGCGCGAGCAGGCGTCGCGGTCTCTACTTTTACATGCGTAAGTTGGGTAACAACCCGTCCTCGCGCAGCTTTGCCGGTTCGTTGCTGGTTGCTCGTCCCAATATGCTCGATCCAAATTTCCGGCGCACCGTGCTTTTCATTTCCGAGCATGACCCGAATGAGGGTGCCTTGGGCGTGATCATCAATCGTCCGCTCGACAGGCAAGTGGTCGATCTGGTGAGTGAGATACCACCGGCAGGCCTCGCAGAGGTGCCTGTGTTTCTCGGCGGCCCAGTCGGCAAAAATCAACTGATGTTTGCGGCATTTGAATGGCAAAAGGGCGAAGGGCTCAAACTCAATCACCACGTCGCTCTCGAACAAGCGAGCGATGCAGCCGGAGAGAAATTGGTTACAATTTGCGCGTTTGTAGGCTACGCCGGCTGGGGAGCAGGCCAGCTTGAAAGTGAGCTGAAGCAGAAAGCATGGCTTCTGCAAAAAGCCAACCCTTCGCTGCTCAAGCTCGATCGCCTGCCAAATCTCTGGTTTGATATTATGCGCAGCCTGGGACCGTGGTATAAGATGCTGGCCGCCGCTCCTGACGATCCGTCGCGAAACTAAATGATAAGCGATGGGCGACGAGCAGGCGTTTTTGTCTTGTCACTCTTCACTCGTCACTCTTCACTTTCCTGAATGATCATCGGCGTCCCGAAAGAAATTAAAGAGCAGGAGCAACGCGTCGCGCTGTTGCCGTCGGCTGCGAATCTGCTTGCCCGACGCGGCCATCCAGTGCTGGTGGAACAGAATGCCGGTATCGGCTCCGGTTATCCGGACGAAGAATATGTCAAAGCCGGGGCAGAGATTGTCGATCAAGCAAAAGAAGTTTTTGCTCGCGCCGACATGATTGTGAAGGTCAAGGAGCCTCGGGAAGCAGAGCTTCCGCTGCTGCGCAAGGGCCAAATTCTTTTCACATATTTGCATCTGGCTGCCAGCAAATCTCTCACCGACGCGTTGCTGAAATCTGGCGTGACCGCTGTGGCCTACGAGACAATCCAGATCGACCATCGTTTGCCGCTGCTGGAACCGATGAGCGAGATCGCTGGTCGCATGTCGGTCGTGATGGGCGCGAATTTTCTGGCAAAATACAATGGCGGTAGCGGAGTGTTGCTCGGCGGCGTGCCGGGCGTTTTGCCGGGGCGAGTCGTAATTATCGGAGGTGGTACTTCGGGCGTAAACGCACTGCGCATGGCAAAGGGCCTCGGCGCGGATGTAACCATTCTCGATGTCGATGTCGAGCGCTTGCGCTTTCTCGATCTAGCGATGGACAATATGCACACGCTTTATTCAAACGAGGCGAATCTCAATGAGCTGATGCCGGATTGCGATTTACTCATTGGCGCTGTTCTCTTGCCTGGGGCGAAGGCGCCGAAGCTCATCACGCGCGCGATGTTGCGGAAGATGAAGCGCGGCAGCGTCCTGGTAGATATTTCCATTGATCAGGGCGGCTGCGCGGAGACATCGCGGCCTACCACGCATCTTGATCCCGTTTACGTCGAGGAAGGCGTTACGCACTATTGCGTGGCAAACATGCCCGCAGCATACGCTCGCACCGCTACGCAAGCTCTTGCCAATGTGACCTATCGCTATGTCGAATTACTGGCCGATTTCGGACTCGATGGCGCGTGCAAAAAACAGCCCGCTCTCATTGGAGGCATCAACACCCGCGATGGACGACTTACCTGTCAGGCAGTGGCGGAAGCGCACGGATTAAAATACGAGCCGCCCCTTTAACTTAGGCCCATCGAAATATTTCCCGTTTAAAAGGAAATTCCAGTAATACCAAAAACTCCCTTGCTCCAATTATCCGATTACAGCAATGTGCCCTCTCAAACTAGCACTATGAAAAAATATATCTGTATTCTGGCCGGTGCCGCACTCCTTGCGGCGTGTGAGCAAAAGACCGAGACAACTCAGCCGGCGGCTACTCCAGCCTCCACGAGTCCGCCCGCAACCAGTCCAGCTTCAGCAACGGACACTTCCGCCGCTGGAACAGTTGAGTCTCCCGCGACAACAACTGAATCTCCTGCTGGAACAACTGAATCGCCGGCCGCGTCACCGCCCGGTTCGTAAGTTCCGCAGCATTCTTCTTTTTGCGAAGTCTTCTCCCAAGGACCTCCGGGAGAAGACTTTTGCTGTACAGTCGCGCGAGATGCAGCCAGCAGGCTCGTTCTCTTTTCCAAAGTCCCGGCGCCTGACGCGCGCGTCTGAATATGAGCGCGTGAAACGGGACGGGTCGGCCCGAGGCGGCAAACTGCTAACGCTCAGCGTCGTGCCGGCCGAGAATTCTGGCCGCTGCCGCGTGGGCTTTGTTACTTCGCGCCGTCTCGGAGGCGCGGTCGTTCGCAATCGTGTTCGGCGGCGTCTGCGGGAAATTGTGCGCCAGCACCAGCATCACTTGCGAGAAGGCGTTTGGATTGTGCTCGTTGCCAGGAAGGATGCCGCGACCGCGGGCTATCGCGCGCTGGAACATGAGTGGTTGCGTCTGGCAAGGCGCGCTTCTATCCTGCTTTGATGCTCTGGCTGGTTCGTTTTTTCATTCGCGTTTATCAATGGACGCTCTCGCCGCTGCTTCGTTTGCTTTGCGGTCCTAATTCCGGCTGCCGATTTACGCCGACTTGTTCAGCATATTTTCTGGAGGCAGTCGCGGTGCACGGGATCCGCCACGGAAGCTGGTTGGGATTGAAGCGTCTCGCTCGATGTCAGCCTTGGGGCGGATGTGGATATGACCCCGTTCCACACCGCGAAAATCCAGTATCGAGCATTCAGTATCCAGCATCGGAGTCGGCCGCTGGATAGGTGCTTCGCCAGAATTTATGGATCGAACTGCGTGGATTGTCGTTGCTCTTTGTGTGATTGGGCTCGTCCTGTGGGAATTCTATCTGGCAAAACAGATCGCTCCCAAACCTGCTCCGGTCAGCGTTGCGCAGGGCCGGCCTTCCCCGACGGCCGCTCCCGCAATTCTTGCACCTTCGCCATCGCCGACTCCTGTCGCCGAAGCTGCACCCGGCAGGGCACCAACTCCGAGCTTTACCGAGAAGATCGAGACATTGCGCAATTCAGACGTTGAGCTGCGTCTGACAAATCGCGGCGGCGGAATTAAGCAAGCGGTCCTGCTCAAACAAAGCGCCGAGAAAGGCCAGCGCGTTGTTTTAAATTCAGATCAGAGCGCACCGATCGGCGCGATTTTGGAGCAACCTTCTACGCCAACACTCCCCGAGTTTACCGCGTCTGCGCAATCGGATTCGGTGCAATTTGAGCGCACAACGGCCGAGCAGGTCGCGATTCGAAAAAAGTTCTTCTTCGAAAAATCTCCGGAGAACAAAGACAACTACGTGATCGAAATGGATGTTGATCTCGAGAACCGGGGCGACAAGCCGTATCAAAGCGGTGGCTACTTTGTCGCGCTTGGTTCCGCGGCCCCAATTCATCCGAGGGATTATCCTTCGTACACACGTCTGGTCTGGTGCGCCAACTGTGGTGGTTGGATTACTGCTGGAGCCAAAGGAATTGACGTCGGCTGGTTCGCGAGCAGTGGCGGTTTTCTCGGCCTAGGTCAGCACGCTGCCAGGCCGAGTTATCAGGAGAATCTTGCAGGCGCGGAATGGGTCGCGGTGAGCAACCAATTCTTCACCACGTTGATAGCGCCTCTGACTGCCACGCTCGCAGGGAAGGATGTCGATCCGTGGAAAGCCAACAGTGTATGGGCTCGGCGCTTCGATTTCGAGTACGCTCCGGAGCAAAAACTAGCCGGTATCGAAGGTGCGCTTGGATTGCCCGGATTTCAGTTGCGGCCAGGGCAAACCTACAGCGCCCGTTTCGAAATCTATGCAGGCCCGAAACTCTATCATCGCCTTGCACAGTTGCCGCACAACGAAGCCGAGGTCATGGACTTCGGGATGTTCAAGGTGGTCTGCCAGTTTTTGCTAAACTTCATGAACCTGCTGCACAGTTGGCTGCGCGATTATGGCCTCGCGATTCTGGCCCTCACCACGATCATCAAACTCACGCTTTGGCCAATCCAAAACAAAGCGAATCGCTCCATGCGCCACATGGCTGCGCTCTCGCCGAAGGTGCAGGAGTTAAGGGACAAATATAAAGACGACCCGACCCGGATGAACCAGGAGATGATGAAGCTTTACAAGCAATACGGCATTAATCCGGTCGGCGGTTGTTTGCCGATGATGATTCAAATCCCGATCTTCTTCGGCCTCTTCAAAATGCTCGGGCAGGCAGTGGAATTGCGAAACGCGAAGTTTCTTTGGGTAAGAGATCTTTCGCAGCCCGACACGATAGCGCACCTGCCGATGCTCGGTTGGCCGATCAACATTATTCCCCTTTGCATGGCCGCGACCCAGATCTGGCTCATGGCGATGACGCCCAAGACGGGCGATCCCACGCAACGCCGAGTGATGATGTTTACGCCGCTAATCTTTCTGTTTATCTGCTACAACTTTGCGGCAGCTTTGGCATTGTATTACACTGCACAAAATCTTTTCAGCATCCTGCAATTTTATCAGAACAAACGACAACCCACGCCGACGCTTGAAAAAGTTGCGCCTGCCGGAAAACGAAAACGATGATGACCCCGAAAGATCTGCTCGACACTATGCTCGGTTATCTCGGTTTCGTTGTGCAAATCGAGGAAACCACCAACGAAGGTGGCAATCCGACCCTGCAGATTTATACCGAAGAAAGTCGGCGCCTCATTGGACGCGACGGCGAGACGCTCGAAGCGATCCAGTTTTTGCTTAACCGGCTGTTGCAAGCCAGAGACAAAGACGCAGAAAAAGTCATCGTCGATTGCGAACATTACCGTTCCATGCGCGAAGATCGCATCGTGCAACGCGTGCGCGAATTGGCTGACCGCGTGCGCATCACAGGCCGTTCGCTTCAGCTTGAACCGATGAATTCCTACGAGCGACGCCTCGTCCACAATGCTTTTAAGGACGATCCCGAAGTCGCAACCTGGAGCCCATCCGATTCGGCGCGCATCAAGCAAATCACTCTGCTAAAACGCCGGCCAAAAAAAGAGACAGCCTCTCAGGAGAAGGCAATTTCCTAATCGCCACCGACTTCGACGTTGGATGTTCGGCGTTGGGCGTTGGACGGTTTCGAGCTAAACCGCGCCACATCTGTCCCGCTTCCCGCGCGCACGTGCGGCCGCCACTGAAATTTCGCCAAAAGCGGGTTGTCTTTTCCTTCTACTGCGTCGGCAATGATTTCGCCAAGCACAGGCGCAAACTTAAAACCGTGTCCGCAATCACCCGCAGCAATGACTAATCCTTTGCGGTCCGGGTCGCGTGCGATCCAGAAATGTCCATCGTGCGTATCGCAATACATGCAGACGCGCATGTAAACGATCGAAGCATCGGCCAGTGCAGGGAACGTGGATGATAGAAACTCGCGCAAATTCTTTTCGTCTTCGGGAGTGACAGCGCGTTTGGTAGATTCTGGCGACATCTCCCGGCCGGGGCCGTGATTCGCGATCTTCACCACGCCGTCGCGATTAATTGGAAATCCGTAATAGCCAGTCGTTGTGATGTCCGCGCCGAAAACCGGAAAACGCTCGGATGCGAATAGATCAGGCTGTCGAGGTTTCAGGTGAAACACCGGCTGGCCGGTGGTGCGAAAAAAGTTTTTCGTAAAAGCCAGCAGATACGGCGTCCACGCGCCCACGGCCATCACGACAAAATCACCAACGACGCGTTGTCCATCACTTATCACAATTCCGTTCACGCGATCATCGCCCTCATCCAATCGCGAGAATCTGACTCCTTCGCGCAACTCAATGCCCAGCGATTTAGCGCGCTCAACTAGTTTTGCAGTGACGCGACCGCTTTCCGCATATCCGGCCTCCACCTCGAGAACGCCATCTCGATAAAGTTCCGGATTCCACGCCGGGAATCGTTTCCACAGCCGCGCTGAGTTCATGCGCTCGATCTTGTGTCCGCCGCGCTCCAATGTTTTGAGACTTTCGTGCTCGAAATCACCTGGCTTCATTTCTCGCCGCCGCACGAACATAACGCCGACTTCGTGATACAATTCCACGCCGAATTCCTGATTCCATTTGCGCCAGAGTTTGATCGAGCGTTCCGCCAGCGCCGTGTAATCCTCATCCGCGCCGTAAGCTCTGCGCACCGCCTTACTGATATCGGTGGACGCCGCTAGCGGGTGCGGCAGCGGCCCCGGATCGACCAACGTCACCTTGTGACCGCGTTTCTTTAATTCGATTGAGGCCGTAACACCATTAATTCCAGCGCCAACGACGATGACTTTCGACATTTTCAGAACAGCGCACGTTGTAGTGGCGCTTGTGTCAAGCGCCGATCTTATCGCAGCGCGCGTTGCCGTTCGAGCAGGGTCGGATGCGAGTAATAAAAGCCGCTGTAGAGCGGGTGCGGAGTGAGATTGCTCAGATTTTTTTCGCTCAATTTACGCAGTGCGTGAATGATCGACTGCGCCTCTCCCATTGTCGCGCGGGCGAATGCATCCGCCTCGTATTCGAACCGGCGCGACCAGATATGAATGAGCGGCGAGAGCCAGAAGTTTACAGTTCCGGCCAGGAGTCCAAAAAGCAGAATCGCAGGGGCGACATTCGGAACAGCAAAGTCTGCCTGATACTGGAAACCAAACGCGTGATAAAACCACTGTTGGCGCGCCAGCCACGCGATCGTGGCGAACGCCACGAAGACGCCAGCGATGGAAACGCTCAGCAACTTCATTACGTGGCGCTTTTTGTAATGCCCAATTTCATGCGCCAGCACGGACTCCAGTTCAGGCTCGGTGAGCTGCGCCACGAGGGTGTCGAGCAGAACGACTTTTCGAAAACGCCCGAACCCTGTGAAGAACGCGTTGGAGTGGCGCGAGCGTTTGCTGCCATCCATCACTTCGATACTGCGCGTGGTAAAGTCGGTGCGCTCTGCCAAAGCAAAGAGGCGCTCGCGCAATGTTCCTTCCGGCAGCGGCGTGAACTTGTTGAACAGCGGCATGATCATCGCCGGCGCGACGAGCAGCAGGAGCAATTGAAATGCGATGACAACTGCCGCCGCCCAAAGCCACCACGTTGCGCCGGTCCACTCAATCAGTTTCAACACCAGCGCAAGCAACGGATAGCCAAGCACCGCTGCCAGCAGAAATCCTTTCACGCGATCAAGCACCCACGTTTTCATTGTCGTGGTGTTGAAACCAAATCGCGCTTCGAGTTTGAATTGCGCGTACCAGGCGAACGGCAATGCGAGGATGCTTGACGCGATAACTACAACGCAGAGGAAAGCAGCCATCGCCCAGATCGAGCTGCCGAAGCTCTGGCTGAATCTTCCAAACGCCCATGGCAAGATGCCGCTGAAAAGCACTGCGATGAGCAGGACGGCATCGAACAAGTTGGCAATATCTCCAAAGCGGCCCTTGGCCAAAGTGTAATCGACCGAACGGCGATACATCGCCTCATCAATGATTCCGCGAAATGCATGCGGCACTTCGTTCGCGTGCGCACGCA
>Ga0209474_10002913_pt1 | contig 15354 bp, 11 predicted proteins | sample GraSoiAngelo_145_FD_185902 | JGI IMG/M metagenome (GOLD analysis project Ga0209474, IMG submission 185902) | Grasslands soil microbial communities from the Angelo Coastal Reserve, California, USA - 14_1009_05_20cm (SPAdes) (version 2) | ecosystem: Environmental > Terrestrial > Soil > Grasslands...
ATCGTTGGCGCTGACCGGCGATTACGACCAAGCGATCACGCGGCTGCGGCCATTGGCCGCCGGGCCGAGCGGGACGCCGCAGGATCGCCAGACGCTGGCGCTGATCTACGGGCTGAAGGGGGATCGCCGCGCCGCCGAGAAGCTCGCCTTGATCGACCTCGAACCGGCTGCCGCGCAGCACAATCTCGCCGCCTACGACAATCTTCGCCGGCTGTCGCCGGAGGCGCGCAGCCGGGCGATCCGAGCGCTCGTCACCAGCTCCGCGAGCCCGAGATCGTCCTGATCTTGTCGTCGGGATAGATCTTACCGACCATCCGTTTCTGGGCGCATCGCGCGGGCGATTCGATAAATCTTAAAATAGCTGCCGCTCGCGACGAGCTGCAGGGTGTTGGGCTTTGCTTGCGGCGTGTTGCCGAAATCCATCCACAGAAGATAGTCGAACGTTTTGCTCCAGTTGCGCCAGTAGGGCACCTGGCCGCGCATGTCCGGGATAGGGACCAGTGACTTCGCCGTTTCCGGATCGGCGGTCATGGTCAATTCCGCAGGCGTCATCGGACCGCCGCTCGGCTGTGAAATTGCGGCATTGCGCGGCGCGACATCGACCGTCGTCCAGCCCGTAAAAATGTACGGCAGGAAGACGGCGCGATCGATGACCGCGAGCAAGGACAAATGCTGGAAGACTGCATCCTCAACCGTTGCCACCCCGGCCGGCAAGCCGGGCAAGGTCTGCCTTTCCGGTGGGACCGGTTCAGCGACGACGGCCAGCCTCGCACCGGGCGCGATGGCGACCGCGGCGGCTCTGAACTCGCCAAACCAGCGGTCGTAATCGGCCCAGCTCTGCGACACCATCCAGACACGCACGGCGAGCATCGCGAAGCCCGCCAGCGCCACGACAAAGGTCCGGGAGCGCGACAAGTCCAGCCGCGTCGCGGCGAGCACCACGAACGGTAATGCGACCGGCAGCCTGATATCGGCTAGCCAGCTGCCGCTGACGACATGCGGCATGGCGATCGAGACCACCGCCATCGCCGAGAGCGGTATACGCATTTCGGGTATCAGCCGCAGCATCCCGCGCCGCCAGACATAAAATGCGAATAGCGCGACAATCAGCCAAATCGCGGCGTCGAGAGGAAAGCAGCGGTCGTGGAATGTCACGGGCGCCACCAGCGCGTACAGCTTGAATCGCAGCGCGCCGTAATCGATCAGCGTCGATCCGGCATGCTGCAGGCTGACGTGCCACAGCACGAGGGCGGGGATAAATTGCAGGCAGCTGGCGAGCAATGCCCCGAAGCTGCGCCACCGGAGCCGCCGCCCTTCCAGGCGAATTCCCACTTCGTAGGCAACCACCGACAGGCCGTAAAGTCCGAACCCAAACAGGTGAAGAGAGAACAGTGCGGTCGCAACCACCGAAAACGCGAGGATGCGCGGAACGGGTCTGGCGTCGCGGGTGGCGATCCAGCCCGCGAAGGCGAAGAGATAGACCGCAGTCGCGAACAGCGAATTGAGGAAACCCCAGAACAACGAGGCGTTGTACAGGAAAAGCACCGAGGCGAGCGGCCACCACCCGACGTGCCCATGCAGCGCGCGGTGCAGCGCAGCGGTCCCGGCAACCAGCAGCGCCATAGTCAGTGCGACAAACACGCGGCCGGCGTCTTCGACCGATAGAACCGGCGAGAGCATCGAGACGACCAGATCCATCGCCAGATCTGGCAGGACCCTCCAATGGATCTGATAATTCGCCAGCAGATCGGGTATTTCGGTGCCGTGCACCAGGATCCATATCCGGGCGAGATGGTTTGGATAGTCCACCAGCGGTGGCACCCGAACCCACAGCAACGGAGAGAGCGCAAACGCGCAGAGGCCGAAGTAAACGGCAATGCGCGCAAGCTTGCCTGCCGCCAGCAGAGAGCCGGCCAGCAGCACGGGACGCGAAACCGTTTGGGCTAGATCCATGCCGTACTCGTTCGCGATCGCCCAAGCGCGCAGCCTGCCGCGAGACGCTTCTCGATTGCGCCGCAACGTATTCAAAGACGGCTACTTTTGTCTTAATCAGCGCCGACCCTCCGGAGCGCATTTAGACGCGACAGCCGATCGCTTGGTCGCTCGTTAGAAACCAGAGCTGAGGCTGCAGCAGGTCGCGGACGCGGCAATCATCACTCCTGAGATGCATCAGCGGCAGGTGCGTGGTCAGCTGACCGATGCTTTGTCTTAATAATTCTTTCAAGGTCGCCGTTCGATAACCCCGGGCTAAGCAAAATCCGGAGCCGAGGTATGTTTTTTCCCATTGACGTGATCGGGAAGGACTCGGCGTTCAATCGCGATCAATACACCGATGCCTACGCGCCAGGGATAGAGCGCCTGTTCTGGCATGTCGCGCGCAACGCTACGATTCTAAGGTGGTTGCGACGGTGCGGCATGGACGCGGAAAAGCTTTTAGAGATCGGCTGCGGCCCCGGAATCGTTGTCGACTATTTGCGGGCCAAGGGAGTCGACTGCATTGGCTGTGATCTTGCCAGCCCGTCAGTACCGGATCGCTTGGCTGACGTGATCTTTGCATCCACCGATTTTCGTAGCCTTCCGCTTGCGGTCCGGAGCAACATCGATGGCGTGCTCCTGTGCGACGTGATGGAGCATCTGGACGACCCGGTTGGCTTTTTGCGGAGCCTTCCGGAGTCGCTGCCCAGCTCCACTCGCGCGCTGATCACCGTGCCGGCAAGGAACGAGCTATGGTCGGCCTGGGACGATCGCTGCGGGCACTTCCGGCGCTATGATCTAGACATGCTCCGGGCCGAGCTGGAGGCCGCCGGCCTCACCCTGATCGCCAGCCGCTATTTCTTCCAATCCCTCTATTTGCCGATGCGGCTCGCGAAAAGAAGCCGCGGCGGTGTGATCGAGCCGCCGACCACAGCGTGGCCGCATCGGATTATCGGTGCAGCGATGGGCTTAGAGCAGCGGATTATCCCGGCGAGGGTGCCTGGCGCTTCGATCATAGCCGTGGCGGCGCATTTTCGCTGAATCGCACGCACGAACGGCCGCGCAGGCTCGTTTTCGCCACTGCTTTCGGCTGCCTGACCAGCGTGTCCTGGTGACCGGGGAGTAGGAACGGCATGGTCCGATTTTTCGGCGCCAAAATTTGGGTGAGTCGGCGATAGAGCGGTGATGCTCTAATATGTGACGACGGTACCGCCGATGACTGTTCTCAATCGCTGGGTCCGTCCAAGGCACCCATGCGGATCAACCGACGGGGCGCATGGGCTGGCAACGGCGGCCGCTCGGCACCGCCTTACCTGTTTGCCGTCCCGGCATTAACTCCGGTCGACTGAACCGTCGTCGTCTGCATCTGCCCCTGTTTCTTGCCCGAAAACGTATCGATGATGTTGAGTGCAGCGGGGCCGAGCAGAACGATGAATAGCGTCGGCAGGATGAACAGGATCATCGGCACCGTCAGCATCGCCGGCAACCGCGCCGCCTTTTCCTCGGCGCGCGTGATCCGCGCCTCGCGGAACTCGGCAGCGAGCACCCGCAGCGACTGCGCCAGAGGCGTGCCGAATTTGGCGGTTTGCAGCAGTGTGTTCACGACGCCGCGAATCGAGGAGAGATTGGTGCGCTCATTAAGGTTCTCGAAGGCCTGCCGGCGCTCCGGCAAAAAGGTCAGCTCGGCGGCGGTGATGCCCAATTCCTCACTGATTTCGGGCCAGGTCGGTTCAAGCTCCCGCGATACCCGGGTCAGCGATGCGTCAAGGCTGAGCCCCGCTTCGGCGCAGATCACCATGAGGTCCAGCGCGTCGGGCAGTCCCAATTGCAGCTGCTTGCCGCGTTTGTTGCCCAGGTTTTTGATGAAAACTCCGGGGGCAAAAAAACCGAGCATCGCCGCCCCGAATGCCGCAGCCCAGCGCATATTCGGCGGCACCGGCAGTATGTGCGCGCCATAAGAATCGAACACCATGGCGGCGGCAAAGACCAGCGGCATGCAGGCGCGGGCGAACAGGTAGCGGATCATCGCCTCACGAGTGCGCATGCCCGCCCGGGCAAGCAACGCGCGCGCTTCGCTTGCGTGATGACTGCGCAACAGGTTGAGACGCTTGACAGCCTCGCTCATCAGCCCCGCCGTCTGCACCCGACGGCGGGAGCGGCCGCCGTCGAGAGCGGCCCGGCGCAGCGATTCCTTGCGCTGCGCGATTGCCGCGAAACGGCGCTCGAACGGATTATGCGAGCGCAGTGCGTTATAGACGCCAATGACTGCGACCAGCACCGCCAACGCCGCCAGCAGGCCGATCAAGTCATCGACGGTGAGCCAGAGCGGCAGCCACTCCTGAAGCCGGAAATCTGCGACGCGCGTGCTCATATCTCGAACTTCGCCATTCTGACCATGATGAAGATGCCGCTCCCGAGCATCCCGAGCGCGATGCCCACCAGCATCAGCCCGCGGATGTCCGAAAACAGCGGCATGATGTAGCCCGGCGAGGTCATAAACAGGATGACGGTCACCACCAGTGGTAACGATCCGAGGATCATCGTGCTGGCCCGCGCCTCGCTCGCCATCGCGCGCGCCTTCATCCGCATCGTGCGGCGGCGGCGCAGAACGTCGGCGAGGTTGCTCAGCGTCTCGGCGAGATTACCGCCGGTTTCGCGCTGGACGCTCAAGGCGATAATGAAGAAGCGGAATTCCGGCGCGTCGATCCGCTTGGAGATGTCCCACAGCAGGCTTTCGAGATCGCGCCCAAGCCGCATTCCCGCTTCGATCGTGCGGAATTCGGCGCCGATCGGGTCGCCGATCTCGTGACTGGCCATGATGATCGCTTCGCTGATCGGCAAGCCTGAGCGCAGCGCCCGCACCATCAGGTCGATCGCCTCCGGGAAAAGGCCGATGAAGCCGGCAACCCGCCGCTTGCCCATGCGGCCGATGACCATGTGCGGAATGCCGATGCCCAGCCCGGCTCCCAACAGCAGGCTTGGCGGCGGCTGCAAGCCCGCGAACATCATCAAGAGCACCGCGATGATCGAGGCCAGCACGATCATCATAACCATGTATTTTCCGATGCTGATCGGCTTGCCGGTGCGCTCCAACCGGGCAATCAGCATGTCGCGTCTTGGCATCCAGCGCCGCGCGACCAGGTCCATCCTGGAGGCGTTGTCGCGCCGCGACAGCGAGCGGACCGCTGCTGTTTTCCCGCTTGCCGCACCGGGCTTCTGCCCCTTCAGTGCTTCCACGCGGCGTGCGAGACGCCGCGAACCTGGGCCTTCTACCGCGGCAGCGGCCACAAGGAACCCGGCCGCGGTCATCAAGCCGACGGCGAAGGCCGCGATGGTTGTAGGATCGAGCATGTCTAACATCGCTCAGATCACCTCGAGCAGAGCGCGGTCCAGGCCGAAATATTCGGCCCGCGGCAGGAAGGCGGGGCGTATGCCGCTCGACTGGAAGGCGCCGCGCAGTTTGCCGTCCGAGCCTTCGCCCTGGAATTGGTAGGTGAAGAGCTCCTGGGTCGTGATGATGTCGCCTTCCATTCCGACCACTTCCATCAGATGGGTCACGCGGCGCTGGCCGTCGCGCATGCGGTTGACCTGGCAGATCATGTGAACTGCGGAGGCGATCTGGGTACGCACCGCTTTCGACGGCAGATTAATGCCGGCCATGCCGATCATGTTTTCGAGACGAGTCAGCGCCTCGCGCGGCGTGTTGGCGTGGATCGTGCTCATCGACCCGTCATGGCCGGTGTTCATCGCCTGCAGCATGTCGAGCGCTTCCTCGCCGCGGCACTCACCGATGATGATGCGGTCGGGCCGCATTCGCAGCGCGTTCTTCAACAGATCACGCATCGTGATCTCACCGGTGCCTTCGAGATTGGCGGTACGCGTTTCGAGACGCACGACATGTGGCTGCTGCAGCTGCAACTCGGCGGCGTCTTCGATGGTCACGGTACGCTCGGCACTGTCAATCATCCGCGACAGCGCATTCAGCAGCGTGGTTTTACCCGAACCGGTACCGCCGGAAATCAGAATGTTGAGGCGGCAGCGCGCCGCGATCTTCAGCACCGTCGCCATCGCCGGCGAGATGCTGTTGCTCGCCGCCATCGTGTCGAGGGTGATGCTCTTCTTGGAAAACTTGCGGATCGAGACCGACGCGCCATCGAGCGCCAGCGGCGGGATGATGATGTTGACGCGGCTGCCATCGGGCAAACGGGCGTCGACGAGCGGCCTCGCCTCGTCGATGCGTCGGCCGACCCGGGTCACGATCTTGGTCGCGACGTTCATCAGATGCGCATCGTCGCGGAACTGTACGTCGGTCAGTTCGAGTTTGCCCCGCCGCTCGACATAGACCTGCTTCGGCCCGTTGACCATGATGTCGTTGACGGTCTCGTCGGCGATCAGCGGCTCAAGCGGCCCGAGGCCCAGCATGTCCGCGACCAGCGAGTCGACGAGCTCTCGCTGTTCGACGAAGTTCAGCTGAATCTTGGTTTCAGCGAGTAGTTCCTTTACCCAACCGGTGAGCTGCGCCTCGAAAGCGGCGCGCGGCATCTCAGCGGCCGCGGCAACGTCCATGTGTTCCAGGACGAGCGGCTGAATTTGCGCTTTGGCGGCTTCGACCGCCGCGCGCCGGCCAGGTAGCTGGCGCACACCCGAACCGTCGACGCTTGCCGCCGGCTCCGGAGTCGTGATCAGCGCCTGCATGATGTCGGTAACGAGGTCGCGTCGCGCCAGCGGGTTGGCCTCGATTGCATGGCGCACGAAGTACGCCTGAACCGCGCCGCTGACGAGCTTGGCCAGATCGCTGCGGCTCAATAGCGCGCGCCGCTCGGGCCGGATCTCAGCGCTGAGCCGTGCCACCAGTTCTTCGCGCGCTACCGCGAGATGCTCCTGAAGCGAGCTGGGCGCCGCCGGCGGTAGCGGCGCAGTCGCGGGCGTCCCAGGCGTCGCTGCGGGCGGAGCTTCTGGAAGCACCGGAGCCGCCGGCGCAACCGGAGCAGCCGTATTATCTTGCGGCGGAGGCGGAGGCGCGGCCTTCTCCGGGACATCGGGTTCGCCGCGCGCCCGCCGCAACCCGGCGATGCGCGCGTCGAGGCCTTCCTCGGCGCCGGGCCGTTTGAAGAGTGTTACCATTTAACAAGCCCGAAAATCTTGCGCTTCTTGGTCTTCTCGGCGGGCCCGGCGGCGACGGCCGCAACCAGCTTTTCGAGTTCGCGGGCCACTGCGCTGCGCGGCGCGGCGAGCGGCAACGGCTGGCCGGCATTGGTCGCCGCGCCTGCCGATTTGGCATCATAGGGCAGCGCCGCATCGAGCGACTTGCCGACGGCCTTTTCGAATTCGCCCTTGGCAACGGTCGCGCGCTCGCCGGAGGCGCCGGCTTCCACCATCAGCAAACTCGTCTGCGGCGCATGCTCGCGCAGCAAAGTCTGCAGCCGGATCGTATCGCGCAGCCCGGCCAGGCTGCGCTCGCACAGCACCACGACGCGGCTCGCCGCGCCCAGGACGACACGTTGCGTCGGCGTCACCCAACGCGGCAGATCGACGACGACCCAGGCGAATTTGCGGCGCAACTCGTAAAGCAGAACGTCGATCGCACCGGGGTCAACCGCCAGCGATTGGGTCATCGCCGCTTCGGCGGCAAGGATCCGGAGGTTCTCCGACACCTTCACCATCGCCCGCTCGACAAACAGGCTGTCAATGCGCGATGGCTGTTCCAGCGCATCGGACAACCCGCTGCCGGGATCGGTATCGAGCTTCAGGGCGACGGTGCCGAAATGCAGATCGAGATCGAGCAGCGCGGTGGGCTCGTTGTGTTTTTCCGATAGGATCCACGCGCAAGAGACCGCCGTCATCGTGGTACCGACACCACCGCGGCTGCCGATGAACGCGATGACCTGACCCAGGCCGCCGCCGGCAGTCGCGGTTGCGCTGCGCTTCTCCAAAGCCGCTGCAAGCGCTTCGCGGCTTACCGGCTTGACGACATAATCCGTGGCGCCGGCCGCGAGAAGATCGCGGAACAACGCCACGTCGTTGACGACACCGAGCGCGACGATCTTGATGTCATCGCCACCCACCGTACGCGCTGCGCTGAGCTCGGCGATCGGCGCGGCCGAATCGCTGAGATCAATGATCAGCACGCGCGGGTTTTCACCCTCGCGCATCCGCCGCAATGCCGCATCAAGCGTCGCTTCGAGGCTCAGTTCGTCATCCAGGTGCAGCTCACGGACGATCGCCTGGATGCGTTCGAGCGTGGGCTGGTCCTGAAGGATGGCGATAACGCCTACGCGCTCGACCTTTAGAGCGGACGGCTTTTCAGCGACTGCGGCGGCTGCACTCATTATTGACTCCCTGTGTTGTCCGAAGACCCACCGCCACCGCCACCGCCACCGCCGCCGCCACCGCCGCCACCTCCAGCCGAAGCGGTAGGCGGCTTGACCTTATCGGTCAGGTAGCGCTGGACTGCGGCAACAGCGGGTTGCCCGGCGGCCAGCCCAAGAGGCTGTCCGGCGACAAGATCGCTCGGGTAGGCGACCATCTGGCCCAAATTCGTCTGCGTCGCGCAGGCGAAATTGCTCGCATACGAGTTGGTGAAATCCGTCCCCTGGGCTTTGCTCCAATTCGGGCAGGGCGGCAACGTCACGACATATCGCCCGACCTGCACGACTGCCTGATTGGCCGGCAGCCCAGCGAGAGACAACGCGCTGGCAACAATGCCATATGGCAATAGCGCAGCCTCGATCGCATCGCGCCGGGCCTCGGCGAGGCCGGGACCTCCACCCACCGCAACCGAAACTCGGTCGGACCTTGCGATCGCACCGGTCGCGGCCATTGCCCGCAGCCGCTGAGCGTCCGCAGGCAACAGGTAGGGCGATCCGGCGGCGAACCGCAGATTGACCGATACCGCCGCATCATCAAGCCGCAAGCGGTTCGGGGCTTCACTTTCGGTCCATTCGGTGGCTGCGGGACGGCAGGCGGCCAGCACCAGCACGGCTGCCACGATGATCGGATAAGGATGCATTCTCATCGCTCCCTCCCTCAATCCAACCGAAAGCCGACCGGACCAACCAGCCCTCGCGAACCGGGGCTCATCCGGATTCGCTCGCTGGCCGGCAGCGTCTGGCGGGCGATCGCGCCGTTTATGATGGTTTGCACATCATGTGGCGGAATGAACCCGTCGGTAGGCGCGGCCAACGCGCTGGCTACCTCGGTCGGCCTGACGAGGTACGGCGTCACGATGAAAACGAGCTCGGTTTCGCCCTTCTGGAATTGTTGCGATCGGAAAAGCTGCCCCAGTATCGGGATATCGCCGAGACCGGGCACCTTCGAGATCTGCTCCGTCACGTTGTGCTGCAACAGCCCGGCGAGCGCGAAGCTCTCGCCGCTGCCCAGTTCCACCGTGGTCTCGGCACTCCGTTTGGTCAGCGCCGGGATCGTGATCGTCGCCCCACTTCCAATCGGCGTTGAAACCGCCCCCGTAGTCGAGAGTTCGCTGACTTCGGGACGGACGCGCAAGCTGACATGCTGAGCGTCGATGATCGTCGGCGTGAAATCGAGTTTGACCCCGAACTCCTTGAAGGCGACCGTGATTGTGGGAATGCCGTTGCTTGTTGCTCCGGCCACCGGGACCGGGAACTCGCCACCGGCATGGAAACTGGCCGGCTGCCCCGACGTCGCGGTCAAGTTCGGCTCGGCAAGAATGGTGACCAGCCCTTCAGAGGCCAGAGCGTCGATCGTCGCATTGATCGGAGCTGCGCTGCGACCGAAGGTCAGAAGCAGTTCATTCGTCGAGGTGATCTGGCCACCCGTAAACGGGTTTTGCGTAAGAAACTGGGTTCTCCCGTTCAACTTGCTCCAATTGACGCCCAGCGCCTTCAGCACGGTGCGGCTGACTTCGGCAACCCTGACCTGAAGATTGACCTGATTCGGGGTGGCGACCGCGAGCTGGTTGACGACCTTGCCTTTGGCCTCGTTGGCGATCGCGGTCGCCAGCGTGGTCGCCTTCTCGGCGCGTCCGGCGGTTGACACGTTCCCGCGGAGAACAAGCGAACCATCGACCGATTCGACCGTCACGTTCTCGCCGGGAATCAGCGCGTGCAGCGACTCGCGCAGACGCGACACATCGTGTTCGACCCGGATCGGCGCGTTCAACAGCACGCTATCATCGGCATCGACCGCGTAGAGCACCGTTTCGCCCGGCGTTTTGGCGCTGACGTAGATCAGCGACGGCGATTTGACCTGCACGTCGGCGATCTCTGGATTGGCGATGAACACCGTGGCCGCCGGCCGTGGCAGGCGGATCAGCGTGCCCTTGCCGGCTTCCAGCAGCACCGGCGGGCCTTTGGCCGGCACTTGGGCCACTCTGGCAGCAACATCGCTGCTGCCCGGTGGTAGTGCCGTAGTCGTGGCTACTTTCGTAGCAGCAGGGGCGGCGGGAGGCGACAGGAGTTCAGCGGCATTACTCGCTGCAACTCCAATAAAAACCGATCCCGCAGCTGCGAAGACCAGCAATTTATACATCACGAACCTCTTGGCGCAGCTTGCGACCCTGCAGATTCGCTCCCTTTTCCACCGCCACGCAAGATCGTGACCAAGCCAGAATCCGAATTATCATTGCCATATAAGGACTTGGGCAGCAAAGGACTGACCTCGCTGTCAACTGTATAGGTTGGCTTCAGGGCATCGTCGGACGAATCGCCGCCCGGGGTTGCCTTGGCCGGACCGGCATCGGCAGCCGCCGGAACCAGGCTGCGCAGGCTCAGTGACAGCTTGCCGATCTCGCCCGCGAGCGCGATCATTTCGACCTGCTTCGGCGTTACCTCGAGGGTCGCGGTATGAGCGACCACCGCTTCACCCGCCTTGCTTTCCAGCCGCTGGTCGATCGCGATCACCCGCACATCGTGCATCACCGTTTCGGCGGCCTTGTGTTCATAGGCCGAACCGCCAGGGCCGGACGGGATCCCATGCGTGATCATCAGATCGACCTGGTCGCCGGGAAAAATAAATCCTGAGATTCCCGACGTAGTCGTCACTGGGACCGAGATCGCGCGCATGCCGGGCCGCAGCACCGCGGCGAGGAAGCCGCGATTACCCGGGGCGATGATTTTGGCCTCGGTGATCGGCTCGCCACCGGAGACCGGGTTGCGCGCGACCCACCCGGCAAACGATTCCGGTGTACGCGTGCCGAGCACGACGTAGCTCTTGTCGACCGCGCCTTCCGGCCAGACCTGCCACGACGTGTCCTCGGGCTTGAGGATCTGTCCGCGTTTGATGTCGTTCCGGGCAACCAGAACGGATTTGGCCGGCGCCGGCAGCGCCAATGGCGATGCCTCCGCGACTTGCGCGTGTTGCGCGGCAAGCCAGGCGCGGGCCAGCATGGCGGTGCCGCCGGCTAAACCGACGGCGACGAGGAGCAGCAGCAGGGAGCGTAAGCGCATGGCGATCAACCGAAGTGAGGTGAGAGGATGACGATCAGTCCGGCGCCGGCGATCGCGACGCCGTAAGGCACCGATTTCGCCGTGTCATGGTTGGCGGAAATGGCCGATGGACCCAGAAAGGCGCGGCTCGCCTCGGCGAGTTGAGCGCCGAACGGCATCAGCAGGAAAAGCGTCAGCACGCCGCCCAACACGCCGGTCAACACCAGCAATGATGGAGTGCCCGGTGCGCCGGCCCATAGGGTGGCGGCAGTCAACAGTTTGACATCGCCACCGCCGAGAAAGCCCCGCGAGAACAGCGCCGCGCCGACGATAAAGACAGCCAGCGCACAGCCAATCGCGCTGAGAGCGCCGACCAGGCTCGGGGCGGCCGCGAAATGCAGCGGCCAGGCAACGCACAAGACCAGCGGCAGCAGGTTCGGGATGACGAGCCGCCGAAAATCCTCGAAGGCGGCGATCAGCATCACGACAGCGAATACCGGAAGCGCGATGACGTCGGGTTGCAGAAACATCAGACCGGCAAGTTGCGGGTTGGGCTGTCCACGATCTTGCGGCGTGTTGGTTAAGGAAGGCATAACGGCGGCCCATCACGGGCCTCGATTCGCTATGCTCTCAGCCCTTCTCGACCGCCTCAGGCAGAGTTCTCCGGGCTGAAAATGTTAAAATGCCGAAGGATCATGAACTCGCAGGCTCATCAGCGACGCGCCGGGAGCCCGCCGTGATATCGGCCGGGTGATCAATGATCCGGCGTTTGATCGGCGGTGTGCTGCTGCTGATGTGTGTGACCATCGGCGGTACTGGCCTGTTCCTGCTTTCGTCGTTGCCGCAGCTCGACGGGCGAATTGCCGTGCATGGCCCGATTGGCGAAGTACGGATTGCGCGCGATGCCGATGGCGTCCCGCTGATCACCGCCGCGAGTGACGAGGACGTAGCCTTCGGGCTTGGCTTTGCCCATGCGCAGGACCGGCTGTTCCAGATGGAGCTGCAGCGCCGCTATGGCGCTGGCCGCCTCGCCGAGATTTTCGGGTCGCAGGCGCTGGCGACCGATCGGCAGATGCGGGTCCTCGGGCTCTATCGGGCCGCCGAGGCGGAAATCGCGACGTTGTCGCCGGAGGTGCGGCGCGGGCTGGAAGCCTATGCCGCCGGGGTCAATGCCTTCCTGGCGACACGGCGCGGCGCGTTGCCCATCGAGTTTCTGCTGCTCGGCTTTCGGCCGGATCCCTGGCGCCCGGCCGACAGTCTGGTTTGGGGCAAGCTGATGGATCTCGAACTCGCCGCCAATTACCGCGGTGAGTTGCAGCGCGCCCGGCTCGCGCGGAAAATATCGTCCGACGATCTCGCCGTGCTCTACCCGGAATACCCGAAGGAGGCGCCGACCACATTGGCCGAGCTCGCGGCGATCTATCGCCGCCTGCCGCTCGACCAGCTCTACGCCGCTTTGCCTTCCGTTGTCGGACCGATCTATGCCTCAAACAACTGGGTGGTCGACGGGGCGCATAGCGACAGCGGCAAGCCGGTCCTTGCCAATGACCCGCATCTTGGCTTCGCCGCACCCGGCTTTTGGTATCTGGCGCGGATGAAAACGCCGCAGGGCGAAATCGCGGGCGGCACCGTTGCCGGCGTGCCGCTCGTCCTCGTCGGGCATAATGATCGTATCGCCTGGGGCTTTACGACGACCGGCGGCGATGTCGAGGATCTGTTTATCGAGCGGCTCGACCCCGCTGACCCCAGCCGCTATGTGACCCCCGACGGCAGCGCCGCCTTTGGCAGCCGCGAAGAGCTGATCGCCGTACACGGCGCGGCCTCCGTCGCGATGACGGTCCGCAGCACCCGGCACGGCCCGGTGCTGTCGGACGTGCTGCCGGAAGGCAGTGTCGAGAGCGGTTATGTGCTGGCGCTGCAGACGAGTTTTCTCGGTACCGAGGATCGCTCAGCCGAGGCGCTTTGGGGCATCAACCGGGCTCGCGACTGGGATGGATTTCGCGCCGCGCTCGCGGATTTTGTGGGGCCGCAACAGAACATCGTCTATGCCGACATCGACGGGACGATCGGCTTTATCGCCCCGGCGCGCATTCCGATCCGCAAGAACGGCAATGGTTGGCTGCCGGTGCCGGGCTGGACCGGTGAGTATGATTGGACCGGCTTTATTCCGTTTGCCGAGTTGCCGCAGGGGACCAACCCGCCGACAGGGCATTTTGTCAGCGCCAACAACAAGATCGTGCCGGACCGCTTTCCGTACTTCCTGTCCCGCGACTGGGATTTGCCCAACCGCGCCGAACGGATCGAGGAGCTGCTCGCGGCCGAGTCCGGCCACTCGGCCGCGACGAGCGCGGCCATGCAAGCCGATACGCTGTCGATCATGGCGCGGCGCCTGGTCCCGCTAATGACGCGGATCGAGCCGGATGACGATGTGGCGCGCGAAGCCGTCGAGCGGCTACGCGGGTGGGACTTCCGGATGGATGCCGAGAAGGTTGAGCCGTTGCTGTTTACCGCCTGGTTGCGCGCCTTCGCCCAGGCGGTACTGTTCGGCCAGTTCGGCGATGCCATCGCCGATTTTTGGGATTTGAAGCCGCTGGTCATGGAATCGGTGCTGACGCGGTATCCGGAATGGTGCGCCAACGCGCAACACCCGAACGACAGCTGCGACGCGCGGCTGGAGGCTGCGCTTGACGTCACGCTCGCGCGGCTGCGGGAGACCTATGGTCCGCAAATCGCGCAATGGCAGTGGGGGCGCGCCCATATTGCCCGCTTCCCGAGCCAGGTGTTGGGCCGTATCCCGGTTCTGCGCGATTGGTTCCAGGTCGCCGTACCGACCTCCGGCGGCTACGACACGCTGAACCGCGGGCCGAGCACGATCCGCGATGACGCACACCCCTTCGAGCAGCGTTTCGGCGCCGCGTTGCGCATCGTGACCGATCTTGCCGCGCCCGCCGGCGCGCGGATGATGATGGCCCCAGGCCAGTCGGGAAATCCGCTATCGCGGCATTACTCCGATTTGTTGTTGCGCTGGCGCCAGTTTGACTGGCTTGTTCCCGGCCGTGCCGCGGCGGTCGCGATGCTCATTCTGGAGCCCGCACATGAGTGATCTGCCGGTCACGATCGCCGATATCCGCAAGGCCGAGGCGGCGATTGCGGGGGCGGTCGGCCGCACACCGCTGATCCGCGCCGCCGCATTCTCGGAGCTGGTCGGCTGCGAGGCTTATTTGAAGCTCGAGACGATGCAGTTGACCGGCTCCTTCAAGGAGCGCGGCGCGCTCAACAAGCTGCTCGCCCTCAGTAAAGCTGAACGCAAGGCCGGCGTTGTCGCAATGTCGGCCGGCAACCATGCGCAGGGCGTTGCCTATCACGCGCGCCGCCTCGGCATTCCGGCGACCATTGTCATGCCGGCCGCCACACCGTTCACCAAGATCGATCGTACGGAGGCGCTCGGTGCGAAGGTCGTGCTGCGCGGCGAGAGCCTGGTCGAGGCGCGTCAGGCCGCCGATCGGCTGGCAAGACAAGGTGGCCTCGTTCCGGTGCATCCCTACGACGATCCGGCAGTGATCGCCGGCCAGGGCACGATCGCGCTCGAAATGCTCGCCGATGAGCCCGGCCTTGAAATACTGCTCGTGCCGGTCGGCGGGGGCGGGCTGATCTCGGGCATAGCGGTCGCTGCCAAGGCGCTGTCGCCGAAGACCGAGATCATCGGCGTGCAATCGGCGCTCTACCCGTCGATGTATCGCGTGCTGCGCGGCATCGACCCAGGCCTGCCGACCGAGGGGACGACGCTCGCCGAGGGCATTGCCGTCAAGGAGCCCGGGGAATTGACCCGCCGCATCGTTGCGGCGCTGGTCGGGGCGGTGCAGCTGGTCACCGAACGGCAGCTAGAGGATGCGGTCGAGCTGATGATCGAACGTCAAAAGCTGATCGTCGAAGGCGCCGGCGCGGCGGGTGTCGCGGCATTGATGGCCGAACCGGA
>Ga0209474_10002915_pt1 | contig 15342 bp, 11 predicted proteins | sample GraSoiAngelo_145_FD_185902 | JGI IMG/M metagenome (GOLD analysis project Ga0209474, IMG submission 185902) | Grasslands soil microbial communities from the Angelo Coastal Reserve, California, USA - 14_1009_05_20cm (SPAdes) (version 2) | ecosystem: Environmental > Terrestrial > Soil > Grasslands...
AGACCGTCGTCTCTTCGAATGGGTAATCCTCGGCCCATTCGCGTGGAGGATCGAGGTTGCCGCGCAGCAATGTCTGCACGAGGAGCAGGTCGCCCGTCACGTGCTCGCGCAAAAGATCGAGCGCCAGCAGCGGATGACGCAGATGGTAGAGCACACCCATGAACAGAACCACGTCGAAGTTCTCCTGCAGCTGCGCGACGTCGTAGACCGACAGCGGGCGCAGCTCGACGTCGACCCCGGCCACTTCGGTCGCGAGCCGAGCCTGCGCGAGGTAGCGCTCGTCGCTGTCGATGCCCACGACGCGGTCGGCCCCGCGCCGCTTCATCTCGATGGAGAAGAAGCCGGCGTTGCAACCGACGTCGAGAACGGTCTTGCCGCGCAGGTCCCAAGGGATCGTGTTCTCGATGCAGCGCCAGAAATCGCGCGGGTAGTCGCCGAGGAAGTGGTCCGGCGCGGTGCGCACGCCGCCCAGATCGAGGTTGTGGAACCAATCGCCCAGCGCGCGGACTCGCTCCTCGATGACCCGGCGGTCCAGCTGTACTCCGCGCATCGACATCTTCCCTCGCGCAAACGAACGGCAGCGCGCTCTGGCAGCGCTATCTTCGCCGGCCGTCAGGTCCGCCCGATCCCGTAGTAGGTGAAGCCTTCCTCCCGCACCTCTTGCGGCTTGAAGACGTTGCGCCCGTCGAAGATCACCGGCGAGCGCATCACCCTGTACAGGTGCTTGAAGTCCGGACGACGGAACTCGGCCCACTCGGTGACCAGGAACAAGCCGTCGGCGCCCTCCGCGGCGTCGTAGGAGCTCGGCGCGTACAGGATACGGTCCCCGAAGTGCCGCCAGGCGGGCACCATCGAGATTGGATCGTGGCATTGCACGCGCGCGCCTTTGCCGATGAGCCCTTCGATGAGATCGATCGCCGGCGCCTCGCGCATGTCGTCGGTATTCGGCTTGAACGAGAGACCCCACACGGCGAACGTCCTCCCGGCGACTTCGCCGTAGTGCTTGAGCGCCTTCCAGAGCAGCACTCGCTTCATCCGGTTGTTGGTGTGCTCGACGGCGCGCAGAAGGTCGAACTCGATGCCGTAGTCGCGCGCCTTCGCGATGAGCGCGCGCACGTCCTTCGGGAAGCACGAGCCGCCGTACCCACAACCGGGAAACAGGAACGGGTAACCGATGCGACGGTCGGCTCCCATCCCTTTGCGCACCATGTCGACGTCCGCGCCCACTTTTTCGCAGAGGATGGCGATGTCGTTCATGAAGGACACGCGGGCGGCGAGCATCGCGTTGCTGGCGTACTTCGTCAGCTCGGCGGAGGCCGGGTCCATGTAGATGATCGGGTGCTCCGTGCGGACAAACGGCGCGTAGAGCTGCCCGAGCACCTTGCGGGCGCGCTCGGAATTCGTCCCGATGATCACGCGATCGGGCTTGAGGAAGTCCTCCAGCGCCGCGCCTTCCTTGAGGAACTCGGGGTTCGAGACCACATCGAAGTCGACGTCGGTGTTCCGCGCGACGACTGCTTGGACCTCGTCGGCGGTGCCTACCGGGACAGTGCTCTTGTTGACGATGATGGTGTACGTCCGGATCGCCTTGCCGATCTGCTCCGCGGCCTCGAGCACGTACTGGAGGTCCGCGTCTCCGGATTCGCCCTGCGGCGTGCCCACCGCGATGAAGACGACGTCGGAGCGATTGACGGCGGGCTCGAGCTCCGTCGTGAAGTGGAGACGCTTGGCCGCGATGTTCTTCTGCAACAGCTCTTCGAGACCCGGCTCGTAGATGGGAGATTGGCCCGCGCGCAGCCGCACGAGCTTCGACTCGTCGACGTCGATGCAGTGGACGAAGTGGCCCGCCTCGGAGAAGCACGTTCCGACCACCAGTCCGACGTATCCGGTCCCAACGACCGTGATGCGCATTCCAGAACGCCTCCGCCCCTACCCTTTTCAAGCCAGTGCCTTTTCCCTCCCGTGGATTTCGTCGACGTACTCGATCAGCGTGCGTGCGCGATGCGCCGCGGTGTGCGCACGCAGCACCCGCTCCCTCGCGCGGATTCCCATGAGACGCCGCTCGGGCTCGCGCATCTGCCGCAGATATCGGAGCACGTCCTGTCCGGTGCGGGCGAGCAGGATCTCCGTGCCGGGCTCGAAGAACCCGTCGATTCCCGGCCACACGTCGCTGATCACCGGGACGCCGCAAGCGGCCGCCTCGAAGAGGCGCACGCTGGGCGAGTGGCCTGCGCGCACCATGTCCGCGCGGGTGACGTTCAGCGTGAACCGCTGCGCGGCGTAGAAGCCGACGTGGTCTGGCGGCGCGAGATGCTCGATGCGTTGCACTCCGCGAGGCCACGTAATCGAGTTCGGGTACTGCGGTCCGGCCACGACGAAGCGCCCGTCGGGCCACTCCCGCGCCGCGTGCAGCAGGAGGGACTCGAGGGCGGGCTGCCGGTCGGCGCTGTACGTTCCGAGGTAGCCGAGATCCCAGCGGGGCTCGACGTTCGCGGGCGCGTACAGCTCGGGGACGACGCTGCAGTAGAGCGGGCGCGCGGCGCGCGCTCCATAATGACGCTCGAGCAACTGCAGCACCGGCCCGCCGGTGAACGACAGGTAGAGGTCGTATCGAGGGATGAGGTGCGGAGCCAGGTACTCGTACTCGCCGCGCGCCATTTTCGCGAGCGTCACGGGCGTATCGATGTCGTAGAAAGCGACGATCCCGCGGCCCGTCTCGATCGCCCAACGCCCGACCTCGACGCCCTGGGGAACGTAGGAACCGACCACCACCAGATCGGCGTTCGCTACCCTCGAGGAGAAGCGATCCTTGAGCTCCTCGAGGCCGCTGTACAGCTCGGTCTGTCCGTGCGGCGGGCGAGGCAGGTCGCGGTTCTCCGAGTACCAGGGCACGTCGCGTTCCAGGAAGAGGACGCGGTGTCCGAGCCGCGTGAGCTCGCGCACGAGCCCGCGGTACGTGGTCGCGTGGCCGTTCCCCCACGACGACGTGATCGACAGCCCGAGGAAGACGATATCGAGCGGAGGCGTCACGCGACCCGCTCCTTGCCCCGGAAGCCGAGCGCCGCTTCGACCTGCACCGCGCGGTGCGCGTAGGTGTGCTGCGACAGGACGCGCCGGAGCGCCGCCTGGCCGATTCGTCGCGCTCGCGGCTCGTCGAGAGAGCGGAGCTGCTCGGCGACTTCGTCGCCGCTGACGGCCACGAGGATCTCGCGCCCCGGCTCGAGGAAGGCGTCCACGCCCAGGAACGCGTCGGTGATGATGCACGCGCCCGCGCCGGCGGCTTCGAACACGCGCGTGGCCGGCGAGAAGCCGAACCTCGCCATGCTGTCGCGGTTCACGTTGAGGACGGCGCGCGCCGTGCAATTGAGCGCGTTGTGATCGCGCGTGAAGACGTGCCCGAGGTCGCGGACGTTGGGCGGCAGCAACTTGCCCGCCCAGCCGTTGCCACCGAGCAGGAAGCAGCGCTCCGGCAAGAGCTGCGCGGGGCGGAGGAAGAACTCTTCGACGCGCGCTTCGCGATCGGGCAGGCGGTTTCCGAGGAAGGCCAGATCGCAATCGAAGCGCGGGTCGGGTGGGACGGGATGGTGGGTGGTCGGGTCCAGCGCGTTGTAGATGGGAACGCATGCGCGCGCACCGAACCGGCGGTACGCGCGCACCACGGGATCGCCGCCACCGTAGGTGAAGATCAGATCGAACCGAGGTACGAGCGCCCGGAACGGATCGTGCGCGTTCTTCTCCATCCGTTCGAGCGTCGCCGGCGCGTCGACGTCCCAGAAGACGACGCGAGTGCGGTGCCGCTGCAGATCGAGCACCCGCCGCTCGAGGAGCTCGTCGAACACGCCCACTCCGCTCGCCTTGACGACGAGGTCGGCGGAGGCCGCCTCTTCCAGGCAGCGCGACACCGATTCCTCGCCCGTCGCCGGGTAGACGACGACGCGCGCCCAATCGGGGTCGGGCAGGTCGCGGTGCTTCTGGCGATCGTACGCGTCCGGTTCGTAAAAGGTGACGGAGTGCCCACGCTCGTTCAGCGCGCGGACGATGCCGCGGTAGTACGTCGCGGCGCCGTTCCAGTACGCCGAGACGAGGCTCGAGCCGAAGAACGCGATGCGCAGACCCGTCATGCCAGCGCCCTCTCCTCGCCGCGCAAGGCGGTATCCATGCCCAGCTGCCCACAGATGCCGAGCAGCTCGTCCACGCGATGGCTACACGTGTGCCGCGCCAGGATCGTTTCGCGGCCGCTGACCGAAACCAATTGGCGCAGCGGCGCGTCCGTCAGCAAAGCACGTAGATGCCTGCGCATGTCGGCTGCATCGCGCGCGACGAGGTAATCGCGCCCGCCGCGGAACAGGCCCTCTGCATCGTCCCAAGGAGCGCACACGAGCGGGATGCCGCAGGAGAGCGCCTCGAAAGGCCGGATGGTCGGGATTCCCGGCAAGGCGCGCGCGTACGGCCGACGCGGAATGTGCACGGTCACGCGGGCGCGCGCGAACAGTTTCGGCACCTCGAAGTTCGGCAACCAGCCGCCGTATTCGATGCCCGCATCGCGCAACGCTCGAATCGCGGATTCCGGGTAGCGTACTCCGTACACCGCTGCCTTCAGCCCCAGGTCCCGTACCGGCCCGAGCAGCAGCTCGTGCAGCTCCGCGGTGCGCTCCTCGTCGCCCCAGTTCCCCACCCACACGAGATCATATTCTTTCTGGGACGGCAGGGGATGGAACACGCGAATGTCGGCGGCCTCGTGCCAGGTCCATGCGCGCCCCGCCCAGCCGTTGCGGAGGTACAGGTCGCGCACCACCCTGCCGAAAGCGAGCACGCCGTCGTAGCCCGAGAGATCGTACCGGGCGATCTCGTGCGGCGAGGTCGCGCTGCGGTGATGGGTATCGTGGAAGAGCAAGCGAAACGGTGCGGCGCGCTTGCGCAACGCACCGAGATCGCGGACGACGCGGGGATCGTTCCACTCGTGCACGATTACCAGGTCGGCCGCGGCCGTCGCTTGCTGGAGATCGAGACGGTCGTCGTACCGGATCGGTGCGATGAGAGGATACGCGCGCGGCGCCGCTTCGAGCGCCGTGGGGCCGCGCTCAGCGACGAGGTTCTGTACGCTCCAGGCGTCGCGCGGCTCGTACACGTCGACCCGGGCGCCCCGCTCGATCAGCTCCGTAACGACGCCGCGCAGGAAGTGGGCGTTCCCGTGATTCCAGTCGGAAAGCAGCGAATGGCAGAAGAGCACGACGTTCATGCGACCGCCTCCACAGGAAGCGGCCGTGAGCGGTCCCGCGCGATCGCCGCGTACGCGGAGAGGTACTGCGCCGCCATGACGTCCGGGTCCATCTGTAGCGCTCGGGCGCGCGCGAGCTCGGCGAGCCGCCCGCGCTCCGTGTCGTCCGTGGCCAATCGGCGAATCGCGGCGGCAACGGCGGAGGGATCGCGCGGTTCCACGAACAACGCCATGCCCGTCCACAGCTCCCGCAGTGAGGGAGTGTCGGCCAGAACGAGCGCGCATCCGCACAACGCCGCCTCGAGGACGGAGAGGCCGAAAGGTTCGTAGAGCGCGGGAAAGGCGTAGATCGCCGCGTGCGCCATCCAGGTGGCGAGCGCCTCCGGGGCGAGGGGGCCCAGAAGGCGCACGTTGCTCGCGCACGCCACTCCACCATCGGGATGCTGCACGTCGCCTGCCACGTACACCGGCCACGGCGAGTCGGCCGCCGCTTCGTCCAGGACGCGCAGGTTCTTCCCTTCGTCCCACAACCTGCCCGCGGCGAGGAGCAGCCGCTCTTTCTCGGCCGGCGCGAACAGCCGCGCGTCACGCGCGTTCCAGATGGCTCTCGCCCGCGGCAGCGGACCATAGAAGCGGTCGAGGGCGCGCAGCATCGCGTGAGTGGGCGCGACGACCATACCTGCGGCGCGAACTCCGCGCTCGACCTCATGCCTGTAGCGATCGAACTTCGCAGGAGCGGGCTCGCCGCGAACCGCATCGAACCAGCTCAGCACGCACGAGTGACCGACGACGAGCGGCGGCGAAGGCCAGGGAAGCGCCGCGTGCGCGTAGCCGTTCAGATGGATCGCGTCGGGACGCGCCGCTGCGCAAACGTCGAGGAGCCACTCGCCCGACGCGCGCACGTCGTCCCACGGATCGTCCATCCACTCGAGCCTGAAGTCGCGCTCGACGACATGCAGACCCGCCGCCGCACGCCGCTGGTCGACCGAGGTGCGGCCGATGGCAGCGATAGTCACATGCGCTCCGCGCCGCTCGAGCGCGCGCGACAGCTCGAGGGCATACGTCCAGACGCCGCCGACGGTGTCCGTCGTCATCAAGACAGATAGCGCGCGGTCGTCCACCCCGTTTCCTTCCTCCTCCCGGCCTACCCGGCCGTCGCGACCTGCTCGGCGCCCTTCCCGGTGTGCTCGAGGAGCCAATCGCGCAACCTCAACACACCCTCGTCCACCGAGACCCGCGGCCGCCAGCCGGTCGCCGTCTGGAATTTGCGCGTGTCGGAGACGTAGTAGCGCTGGTCACCCGGGCGCCAATCCTCGAAGCGCAACGGCGGGCGCACACCGCAGATCCGCTCAATGCGATCGAGCAGCTCGAGCAGGCTCAACGTCCGCTCCGGTCCGCCGCCGATGTTGAATGCCTGCCCGGACAGCCGGTCCATCTCCGCCTGCGCGCGCAGGAAGGCGTCGATCAGATCGTCGACGAACAGCACGTCGCGCACTTGAAGACCGTCCCCATACAATGTGAGGGGAAGGCGCTGGAGCGCTCGCAACACGAAGTGGGCCACCCAACCCTGATCTTCGTTCCCGAATTGCCGCGGGCCGTAGATGCAGCTCATGCGAAAGACGACCGCGCCGATACCAAACGTGCGCGCGTAATCGAGAACGTATTGATCCGCGCAGCCCTTCGAGCAGCCGTATGGACTCTCGAAGTCCAGCGGCCTCTCCTCGCTGATGCCGTGTCGCCGGATCTCGGGGTCGCTCGGCTCGTATCGCGACCCGAGCTTCTCGAAGTCGAGATCGGGAAGCCCGCCGTACACCTTGTTCGTCGACGTGAAAACCACAGACGGCGGATCCGGCTGGGCGCGCACTGCTTCGAGCACGTTCAGCGTTCCGCGGCCGTTGACATCGAAATCCTCGACGGGCTCGACGAGGCTGGTCGTCACCGCGACTTGCGCGGCGAAATGGAACACCTCGCTCGCTCCTCGAACCGCCGACAGCACCGCGCGAGCGTCGCGAACGTCGCCGATTTCGACCTGGAGCCGCTCGCCATGCTGCTCCTTGAGCCAGCGCAGATTGCGCTCCACCTTCGTGCGCGCCAGCGAGTCGAACACCAGGACGCGCCGCCCTTCGCGAAGGAGCCGGTGAGCCAGGTTGCAGCCGATGAATCCGGCGCCGCCGAAGACGACCGCGTGCGGCGCTCCTCGCGACCTGCTCGCGAGTCGCTGCCACTGGCGCGCGACACCCGCGGCTCCCCACGCTTCCCAGAGACGGAGCGCGAGCGAGCGGGCGCACGACCAGAAGACGCGATCGGCAGTCGACCCGAGCGCGGAGACGAACGCCGCGGCGTCGCGCGTCTCGTCGCTCGCGGGGAGCGGATCCGCGATCCAGACTTCGACGCGCTTGGCGCGCCCGCCGAGCATGATCCGGAGCGCGTCCGCGTCAGCCGCGCACCCCGCACCCACGGCATGGATTTGCGCAAAGACGGCACGCGCCGCCAACGCATCGAGGAATCGCGTCCTCCTCGCGTCGAGTCCGGAGAGCGCGATCTTCTTTCCAACCGAGGCCGCGAACGCGACCGCGTGCGCAAGCACGTCGTCGTCCGGCTCCTGCGATGCAGCATCCTGCCGCAGCTCGAGCCATTCGAAGTGAGCTCCCGCGGCAGCGACGAGGCGCCTGGTTGCCTCCGTGAACGATGGTAATTGATCGTGAGCGCGCGGCGCGTCCACCACCGGAATCGGCTCCAACTCGCGCGAGAGCCGCTCGAGGAGCGAGCGTGGCCAATCGGTGATCGTCTCGTGCCAGGCGAAAGGAACACGGAGCTGCGCGACCGAGAGCGCCCGCAGCTCCGCAAGCGCTTTCTCGACGGGCTCCTGTTCACCCGGCGCAAAGGTGCGCGTCAGCCCCGCGCGGTCGCGCGGTGCGATGCGCCGCTCGGCACTCATGCGGTGAGCCCTCTTGCCTCCAGCTCCGCGCGCATCTGCGCGACGCGGTCCATCGCGACTTGACCGCGCAGCCATTCCGCGAGCTCTTCGAGCCCGCGGACGAATGGGACCTGCGGGTCGAACCCGAGCACCTTGCGAGCGTGCGAAATGTCGGCGAAGCAGTGGCGGATGTCTCCCATGCGGTACTTACCGGTGATTTCCGGGCGCACTTGCGGCTTTCCCAGAACTTCGCCCATGCGCCGCGCCACTTCGCGCACTGTATAGGCGTGGCCGCTCCCCACATTGAAAACGCCGTAAGCGGCTTCCGGCTTTTGCAACGCCAGTATGCACGCGCGCACCACGTCCTTTACGTTGACAAAGTCGCGCTGCTGCAGCCCGTCTTCGAAAATGAGCGGCGGATTCCCATTGAGCAGCCGCGCCGCGAAAATGGCGAGCACACCGGTATACGGATTACCGAGAGCCTGCCGCGTCCCATACACGTTGAAGAACCGCAATGCGACCGTCGGCAGGTTGTACGCGCGTCCCGTCATCAGACTGAGGCGCTCCTGGTCGTACTTTGAAAGCGCGTACACGGACGAGAGCGAGGGGCGCTTGCGCTCCGGGGTAGCGACAGGGGTCAGTGCGTGGCCGAACGCCGAGCGCGGTTCCCATTGGCCCGATTGCAGCTGCGCGCGCGTGCGCTCGGCGGCGGCAGTGTCCGTCCCGTCCGGTAGACGGTAGAGACCCTCGCCGTAGATGCTCATGCTCGACGCGACGACGAGCCGCTCGACGGGCCGCTCAGTGAGCGTCTCCAGAAGAACCGCGGTGCCGAGGTTGTTTACCGACGTGTAATGCTCGATCTGGTACATGCTCTGCCCGACACCGACGGCAGCCGCGAAGTGGAACACCGCGTCGATTCCCTTGAGCGCGCGGCGGACGGCATCGCGGTCACGTACGTCTCCGACGTGGAGATCGACGTCGCTCGCGAGATAATCGGGACGCCGGCAATCTTGTCCGTGGACTTGGGGGGACAGGCAATCGAGCGCGCGCACTTCGTGGCCCTGCGAGAGCAGCTCGTCGGCAAGATGGGATCCGATGAAACCGGCTCCGCCGGTAATCAGGATTCTCTTCGAGGCCATTTGCCCTCCGTCGGGCGTGCCTCACGGTAAGCATGTGCCGAAATGCACGCACTGCCATTGATCCCGGAGGAGAGGGCTTCTTCGCGAGGAAGGCGATCAGGCGACCCCGGCGAGCGCGTCCCGTTCCACGGTGGCGTCGCCGTCGGGCAGGAGCCCTCGCGTCTGACGCTCGACGAGGGATCGATAATAGCCACCGCGCGCGAGCAGCTCGCGGTGGCTGCCTTGGTCGAGGATGCGTCCGTCCTTCAGGACCACGATGCGATCCGCGTCCACGACGGTTGAGAGGCGATGGGCGATCGCGAACGTCGTGCGCCCCTTCGTGAGGCGCGCCAACGCTTGCTGCACCAGCGCCTCGCTCTCGGCGTCGAGCGCGGAAGTCGGCTCGTCGAGGACGAGGATGGGCGGATCCATGAGAATGCTGCGCGCGATGGCGATCCGCTGCCGCTCGCCCGCGGAAAGCAGACATCCGCGTTCGCCGACGACGCTGTCGTACGCTTGCGGCAAGCGGGAAATGAACTCGTGCGCGTGCGCCGCCTTCGCGGCCTCGACAATCTCGTCGTAGGACGCGTCCGGCCGGCCGTACGCGATGTTCGCGCGAACGCTCTCGTTGAACAGCAGCGAATCCTGGAACACCACGCCGAGCTGGCGGCGCAGCGATTTCTGCTTCAGGTCGCGCAGGTCCATGCCGTCGACGCGCACCGCGCCTTCCGTCGGATCGTAGAACCGGCAGAGGAGCGACACGAGCGTCGTCTTGCCCGCACCCGAAGGACCGACGAGCGCGACGTTCTCGCCGGCGCGCACGTGCAGGGACACACCGTCGATGAGCGGCTTGTCCGTGGCGCGGCGGCCGTACGCGAAGCTCACGCGGTCGAACTCGACCTCGCCGCGCAGCCGGCCCACCTCGCGGGCGTGCGGCGCGTCGCCGAGGGTGTCCTGGTGGTCGAGGATGGAAAAGACCTGCTCGATGCTGACTGACGCGGTGCGCAGCGTCTTGTAGACGCCGCTGAGCGACTGGATCGGCGCGAACATGCCGCCGAGGTAGCCGAGGAACGCGACCAGGGTGCCGAGGGTGATCTCGCCGCGCGCGACGAGCAGCGCGCCCACGCCGATGACGGCGACGCGCGCGATGAGTGTCACGCCGTTCTGCGTGGCCGCCACGGTCGAATCGAGCCCGACTCCGCGCTTGACCACGCCGTTCGCGGAGCTGACCTCGTGCAGGAACCGCTGCTTCTCGCGGTCCTCCATCGCGAAGCTCTTGACGGTCACGATCCCACCGAGCACTTCGTTGAAACGCGCGTAGATGCGCGTCCAGTGCTCCATCAGCGACCGCTCGCGCTTGAGCTGCAGGGGCATCGCGAGCCGCGCGATGGTCACGGGCAGCGGCGCGAAGACGAGCGCCACCATTCCCAGCCGTGCGTCGAGGTGGAACATCATCGCGACGGCGAGCACGAGGTACGCCGCCGACGGAAGGGTGCTGAACGCGAATTCGCATACCGCGGCGACGAAGCCCTGGATGCCGCGATCGAGCCGCGTCAGGATCGAGCCGACGCCGGTGGCGCGGTGGAAGCTGACGGGGAGCTGCTGCAGCTTCCCGACCGTCTTCTCGGTCAATGAGAATTGCAGATCGATGCGCGTCTTCCAGGTCAGCCAGTTCTGGAAGGCGCCGACGATCTCGCGCGCCACGCCCAGCGCGAGCAGACCGACGATCCCATAGCCGATGGCGCGGAGCGACCGATCGCCCGCGACGCGATCGAACACGTACTTCAGGAGGAGCGGCTCGACGGCGGCGAGCGCGGCGGCGAGCAGCGCGAGAGCCAGCACCCCGCCGACCTCGAAGCGGAAGGGTCGCAGGAACGCGAGGGCGCGTGCGAGGCGGGACATCCGAGTCCCCATGCTCGCGGAACGCCTCCGACGAGGCGAATTTTTCACGCTCCCGCGTAGATGCGATCCAACGTGGCAGCGACTGCTACCAGCTCCTCCGATTGTGGGTCGAAGCGGTGCCCAGCGGCCAGGCGGGCGGCCCAGTCGACCCCAGCGCGACCGCCCCAAGCATCGGGCGGCTCTACGAGCACCTCGCGCGACGTGCCGCGAAACAGCTCGGCCTTGAAGTCATAGAAGGATCCACCGACGTTGCTGAACGAGGCGCCCCGGTCGGTGCCGTAGAACGAAGCCTCGATACGGCAGTCGCATCCGGCCGGGAGCCGCCATGAGCACGCGAGTTGGACCGAGCAGCCAGTCGCCAGCTCGAGCTGCGCCGCGGCATGATCCTCGACGGTTTCGCGCCCGCGCACCCGGCGACCCGCTTTGGACAATACGCTGGCGACGCGCGTCACCGGAGGTGCGCGCAGCAACCACATCGCGAGGTCGATGAGGTGGATGCCAAGGTCCATGACGCATCCGCCTCCCGCGAGTTGCACGTCGTAGAACCACGGCTTGTCGGGGCCGTACGCGTTGTGGAAGACGAGGTGCGCCGCGTAGACCTCGCCCAGCTCGTGGAACCGCGCGCGGATCGCTTCGACCGCGCGGGTGAACCGGTATGAAAGGTCGACCCCCAGCAAACGGTCCGCGGCCCGCGCGGCGTCGACCACGGCGCGCACCTCCTGCTCGGTACGGCCCAGCGGCTTCTGGCAGAACACGGCAATTCCGCGACGGAGCGCGGCGATCGACTGCTCGGCGTGCAGCGCGCTCGGCGTGGCGATGACGATCCCGTCGAGATCTTCCTCGAGGAGCGCTGGGAGACCAGAGACGATGCGCGCCCGCGGCGCGGATTCCAGCGCCTGCCGAGCGACGTCTGGTACGGCGTCCGCGATGGCGGCGATTTCCGCGTGTCCGCTGCGCGCGATCGCTTCCAGGCGGTTGCGGCCGATCCAACCGATGCCCAGGAAGCCGAGCCGGGGCTTTCTCACGTTCGCACCAGCGCCTTGAGGAATCCGGCCGGACGGGTGCGCACCGCCTCGAAGGCGTCACCGAGCTTCTCGAGCGGGAACTCGTGCGTATAGAGCGGCCTCGGATCGATGCGGCCGGAGGTCACCGCGTCGACGGCCGTCCGGATCCCCTCCAGGTAGACCTTCGGATCCCTCTCGTGCGCGTTCACCACGTCGAGCCCTCTCCAGTTCCACAGGAACAGGTTCACCTGCCTGGGACCGTCCTGATGAAAACCGGCGATCACGAGGCGACCGCGCTCGGCGGTGAGCTCCGAGGCGACGTCGAGCGGCCACTGAGCGCCGACGCACTCGATGGCCCGCTCGCAGAAACGGCCCGAGGTGATCTCGCGCACCTGTTCGATGATGCGTCGGTGGTCCTCCATTGGGATCACGAGATCCGCGCCGAAACGTCGCGCGAGCTCCTGTGCAAACGGCCGCCTGGCGAGCGCGATCACGCGCGCCCCGGCTTGGGATGCGAGGCGGCACAGAAGTGCGCCGAGGAACCCCACGCCGACGACGACGACCGTCTGACCTTCGCGCACGTCGCTGCGCCGGAAGATGTTCATCGCGCAGCCGAGCGGTTCGCCTGGGAACGGCTGTCCGTCGAGGCTGCGCGGCAGCGCCACGAGCGCATCGCACCCGACCACGGCCGACTCGGCGTACGCGTTCGACGACAGGAACGCGACTCGCTGTCCCTCCTCCAAACCGCGCACGTTCGCGCCGACCGCATCGATCCGGCCCCACCCTTCGTGGCCGGGGTTTCCCGGTGCCAACGGATAGCGGAACCACTCTCGCCCCTCCCAGACGGGCAGATTCGAGTGGCAGACGCCGCATCCTTCCAGCCGGACGCGCACCTGCCCGTCTGCCGGCTCGGGCAGTGGCAGCATTTCGATGCGCACCTCGCGCGGCGCAGCGACAACGGCTGCGCGCATCGTTCCGGCCATGCGGCGACCTCCAACGGCGAACTTGCTGCTTTGCGCGCAGACGCGGAAGGGCTCAGGGAGACGATGGCGTACTTCCGCTCGCTGCTTTCTCCGCCCGCGCTCGCCGTGTGAGTCCTTCGAAGACGCCCGCGCGCCACTGCCACAGGAGGAGCACTGCTCCGAGGATCTCGCCCGCGATGACGTAGCCGTTCGCCAGCGACAGCGCATGCTCCAGCGCGCTGCGGTACGGCGACACCGGAAAGTGCGGGCCGAGCAAGGGGAACAGGATCGCGTTGATCGTGCCAGGACGTCCATGCGTCCCGAGAGCAGGAATCAGCGCTCCGGCCACGTCCCCCAGCTCGTCGAGGAACAGGTGTGTCGCGATGCCGATGAAGAGAGGTATGCCGATCCGGCGCGGCAGCAGAAGCCACAGCAACACCGCGAGCAGCACCGTATGACCGAGGGTCCGCGTCCCGCTGATCAGCCCCAGCTCGGCGCCGCGCCGCCCCGTCGCGAGCACGAGGATGTAATAAAGCGGCTTGTCGATCGCGTCGGGGAGCAACGTGCCGACCAGCAGCCACGCGAGCTGTTCCGCCCGTACGCGGCGCGCGGCGAGGAAGCTGCCGATCCCGAGATGCCCGAGGACGAACAACGAGCGTGGCTCGTCAGAACACCGGCGTTTCGACGTACGTGCCGAAGACGCCTTTGAGGCGCGAGACGACCTCGCCCATGGTGGCGCCCGCCTTCACGAGATCGATCGTGACGGGCATCAGATTCGCGGCGGGGTCGCGCGCTTCCCGCTCGAGGCGGTCCATCAGCGAGCCAACCTTCGCCGCGTCGCGCTTGCGGCGCACCTCCTTCGTGCGCGCGATCTGCCGCACTTCGACTTCGGGATCGATCTTGTGGATCTCGATCTGCTCCTGTTTGGCAGGATCGACGTACTTGTTGACCCCGATCACGGGCACCTCGCCTGAAGCCTTCTTGCGCACGGAACGGTAGGCCGTCTCCGCGATCTCCTTCTGGAAATAGCCCTGCTCCACCGCGCGCACTGTGCCACCCATCGTCTCGACCTTGTCGAGGATCGCGAATACCTCGTCTTCCATGCGCTTGGTGAGCGACTCCACATACCAGGAGCCTCCCAGTGGATCGACGACCTGCGTGACGCGCGTCTCGTCGGCGATGATCTGCTGCGTCCGCAGCGCGATCTTCATCGCCATCTCGGAGGGAATCGCGTACGCCTCGTCGAGGCCGTTGGTGTGGAGCGACTGACAACCGCCGAGCACGGCCGAGAGCGCCTGCAGTGCGGTACGCACGATGTTGTTCATCGGCTGCGGCTTGGTCAGCGTCGCCGCGGCGGTCTGGCAGTGGAAGCGCAGGCGCATGGACTCTGGCTTCTTCGCGCCGAAGCGCCGCGCGATCTTCGCCCAGCACCGGCGCGCGGCACGGAACTTGGCGATCTCTTCGAAGAAGTCCTGCTGCGCGACGAAATAGAAGGCGAGCCGCGGCGCGAAGTCGTCCACCGCCACTCCGGCCTGCGTGACCTCCTGCAGGTAGGCGACGGCGTTGCACATCGTGAACGCCAGCTCCTGCACCGCGTTCGCGCCGGCCTCGCTGATGTGGTAGCCGCTGATGTTGATCGGGTTGTAGCGGGCGAGGTTGCGCGCCGAATAGACGATCAGGTCGCGGACGACTCGCATCGACGGGCGGATGGGGAAGATCCACTCCTTCTGCGCCTGATATTCCTTGAGGATGTCCGCCTGCACGGTGCCGGAGAGCTTGTTCAGGTCGTAGCCGCGCTCCTGGGCCAGCGCGACGTACATGGCGAGCAGGATCCACGCCGTCGGGTTGATGGTCATCGACACGGAGATCCTTTCCAGGTCGATGCCGTCGAACAGGGCCCGCATGTCGTCGAGCGTGTCGACCGCGACCCCTTCGCGGCCGACCTCGCCCTCCGACAGCGGATCGTCGGAGTCGTAGCCCATCAAGCTCGGCATGTCGAAGTCGACGGAGAGCCCCGTCTGTCCCTGCTCGATGAGGTACCGGAAGCGCCGGTTCGTGTCCTCGCCCGTGCCGAATCCCGCGATCTGGCGCATCGTCCAGGTGCGGCCGCGGTACATCGTCGGGTACGGACCGCGCGTGAACGGGTAGCGCCCAGGGAGACCGATCTCCTCGAATGGAACCGCATCTTCGGGCGTGTAGACGCGGTGGACCGGAATGCCCG
>Ga0209474_10002916_pt1 | contig 15332 bp, 16 predicted proteins | sample GraSoiAngelo_145_FD_185902 | JGI IMG/M metagenome (GOLD analysis project Ga0209474, IMG submission 185902) | Grasslands soil microbial communities from the Angelo Coastal Reserve, California, USA - 14_1009_05_20cm (SPAdes) (version 2) | ecosystem: Environmental > Terrestrial > Soil > Grasslands...
TACCGAGACGAAGGAGCAGCTCATGCGGATGCCACTTCGTTCCGGGTTAAGGGCAACAACCGAAAGCACCCCCGCCGTCAGCAGGTGGGAGCAAGAGTGGGCCGACGCGGAGGCGACCGATCGCGCCGAAGCGGCTCGCGCTCTGCGGCAGCGGACGCGCGCGTTGCTCTTCCTAGTCGCAGCGTGGGCGGCCGTCGTAGCCCTCCTTGCGGCGATCTTCCCGCTGACGCCGGGCTTCTCGCCCGCCGACGCGGTCGGCGGGACCGTGGCAGCAACGGTGACGGCGGCCGTGACCCTTACGTGGGTCCCGCTGGTCGATCGCTCCCTGGGACAACTGCCCGCGGCGGGGGCCGGCGACGCGCTCGTGTTCGTTGCGGCACTGAGCTCCGCAGGCGCGGCGGCGATCCATCTCGCCGTCGCGAAGACTCACTTCGACGAGTACACCCTCTTCGGGCTCTTTTTCGTCGGCAGCGGGCTCGCACAGCTGGCCTGGCCGATCTGGCTCCTGTTTCGGCGCTGGCGACCCCTGCTTCTACTGGGAGCAGCGGGGAATGCGCTGATCGTCGTCCTCTGGGGAGTCGACCGAATCTGGGGCCTGCCGCTCGGCCCGACTCCGTGGCAGCCAGATCCGGTGGGTTTCGGCGACGCGGCGACCTCGGGGTTCGAGGTACTGCTCGTCGCCGCCTGTATCGCACTGCTGTTCCGCGGACGAGGCGGCACGCTCCGGCGCGTACCGATGCTCGCGCTGACGGGCGGCGCCCTCGCGCTGACGACGCTCAGCCTGCTCTCGGTCATCGGGGTCGGCGCCTCGGTCCTGACACCGACGGAATGACGAAAGGAGGAACGAGATGCGAAAGGCCCTCGTCACACTGGCGCTGGCGCTCCCGCTTGGCGCCTTCGCGGGGACACCCGCACTCGGAGACGTTTCGACCACGCAGCACCTCCCCCCACAAGCGTGTAACCAGGGGACGATGAACGCCCACGACAACATCCCCGAGACCACCGGAACCGGCACCACTACCCCGGGCCACGGGGCCGTACCTGGAACCGCCAACATCTCCCCCTGCGGACACGGAGGATGATTAAGGGCGCCTCGGCCTCGGGCGCTGCCTGAGGCCGAGGCGACTGGGTCAAGCGGGCTAGCGCTCGGCTTCTAGCTCTTGTTCCAGTGGCTAGGCACAGGGCGCAGCCGCAACCTGTTCGTTCCTTGCGAATGATGAGGCGCGCCCCGATCCCCCTCGTTGGCTACGAGCCTCGACGGCGCCGCAGTCACGGCACACGCCCTCAGCGCGGTATGACCAGCACGTCGATCGGGAAGTACTGCGGCGCCCCGCCTTCGGGCGGCGGGCCGCCCATGACCTCTCCGAGCGCCGGGCCGAGCTTCTCCTCCATGAAGCGCTCGAAAGCCTTGCGCGACTCCCAGACGTCGTAGACGTAGTAGCCCTGCTCGCCCTGGCCGGCGCTGTGGAGGATGAGCCCGTCCGGCGCCTCGTCTTCCCGCATGGGAGCGGCGTGTCCAAACATCTTCTCGGTGACGTCGTCGTAGATCTGCTTCGTGAACTCAGGCGCTGCCGTCAAGACTCCAACCGCCATCTCGCCTCCCTTTCGCTTCGCGGACGCCGGATTCTAGGCCGTGCGTGAGATCCGAGTCGTCGGTCGCCGAGAAGGACGATTTCATCCCGCACCGATACCGGCGCTTACTATTCAGACAACACCATCCCGCACAGATCCCGCAGAAGGCTGCCGGAAACTCCCGCCGGTGCCCGGCAATCCCCGCAAGGCCAACGCCGAAATATCCTGCTCTCGCCGGGAATCCCCGCCTGTCCCCGCCCAGTCCGCAAGCGCCAAGACCGGCCTGTCACGCCGGCGGTGCGGGTTCGAGTCCCGTCGCTCCCGCTAAATCCACCTTGGCGCAAGGTCCGAGGTCCATTGGAAGCAGGGCATCTGCCGGGGTCTGCGACCCGTGAGGCCCGCGGTCGTTAGGCCGACTCGCCTAGCGCTCGTCCGCCGAGCCTAGGGGACATCGCGGCGTGAGGTCGCTAGCGGGCCGGCCACCGCCACAGCGGACGCGTAGAGAGTAAGCAGGACAAGGCCGACCGCCGGTGCCAACAGCGTTTGGGGGTCCTGCCCGCTGATCGCCTTTCCGGCGGCGCCGGGCAAGAGACGCCCGACGCCGCCGACGACGCCTCGCCGGAGGCCCGCCACTCGTGCGCCACTTCTCCGTCGCACGACTCGCGGGGCGCCCCCTCTCGCCCGCCGAACGCAGCTTCGTCGACACGCTCACAACCTGCTGTGCGAACAAGCCGACTACGCAGGCGCCTGTGTCGGAGGAGCACCGAAGCGCCAAGAACGCCCGTGTCACGCGGCTGATTGAAACCGCTGCGCTCTAGATGTGCTCGACGGCGTAGAGCTGCCACGCACCGGGCAGCCCCTTGAACTCGGCTGTGCCGCGATCGGCGAAGGCGATTCCCGATCCGGCCACGAGGTCTTTGACCGTGCTCGAGACGAGGATCTCGCCCGGCCCGGCCTGAGCGGCAACACGCGCCCCGATGTGCACGGCAATACCGCCGATCTTCTCACCGACGATCTCGCACTCTCCCGTATGCAGGCCTGCGCGTACCTCGAGCCCGAGTTCACCGACGCAATCCGTGATCGCGCAAGCGCACCGGATCGCCCGCGCGGGGCCGTCGAAGCTGGCGAAGAAACCGTCGCCTGCCGTGTCAAGCTCGCGGCCGCGAAACCGATCCAGCTGGCGACGGATGACCGCATGGTGCGATGAGAGCAGCTCGGCCCAGCGATGGTCGCCGAGGTCGGTCGCCTTCGCGGTCGAACCGACGATGTCGGTGAACAGCACGGTACTCAGCATCGTCTCCGGCTCGGCCTCCTCCCAGGCACCCACGACGAACCGCTCGGTCTCGGTCGGAACGGCGTCGACGAGCCAGACGGATTGATCGCCGTCGGCGATCTCGACCCGTTTCGCCTGCGGGATCCGCCCCGCCATGTACTCGGCGTGACCGCGGTTTTTGGGCCCGTGCAAGATCAACGTTGGGACGCGAACCGCAGGGAGAACGTCGCGCACGTCCACGTCCATCGCCATGCGGTGGACCATGAGCGCAGCGCCCGGACTTGCGCCGTAGCGCATCATGTTCACGAACCAGTTCCGGAAACTCTCGTCGTCCGCGGCCGACGGGTAGCTACGGGAGAGAACTCTGTCGAAGTACTCCCGGCTCCCCCAGCCCCGCTCGAGCTCCGCGAGATCGCGACGCCACTCCTCATCCGTCTTTCCCCACGGGTAGTCCTCGCTCCAGACCGCCTTCGCATACGGGTTGAACAGAACGAGCGCCGCAATTCGCTCCGGATACGTCGCCGCATAGAGCAGCGCCATCGGCGCCGCCTCGAAGGTCGCCAGTAGCGCTGCCCGCTCGATCCCCGCCGCGTTCATCACCGCCCGCACATCGTCGATCCGCGTCTCTAGTGTGGGGACCCCGCGCGGGCGATCGGACAGACCCGTCCCGCGACGGTCGAACCGCACCATCCTCGCGAACGACGTGATCCGCACGTAGAAGCGGCGGATGATCGGGTGCTCCCAGGCATAGGCGAGGTTCGACACGAACCCCGTCACGAACACGACGTCGTGAGGACCGTCGCCCACGATCTGGTACGCGATCGCGACGTCCCCACTGCGCGCATAACACACGTCCGAGCATTCCACGCCCATAGTTTGGGCAGCGCCGCGCCGGGCGACAAGCCGGACCGGGACCACCGAGCAACGCCCATCGGAGCGCGCCGTCGTCAAACTGCCCAAGTCGGTTCAACGAGAGGCTCCACCTCCCCAAGGTGCAACCTTCGCCGGAGGTGGCGCCGGGTCAGCGTGTCTGAGAGGATGAAGGCGGAAACGGTTTCGTCCCGATGAGGAGCAATCTGAGAGGCCAGGCCGCTCGATCACGCCGCCCTCGCTCTCGAGGACGTCGCAGTGCTGAGCCGTCTGAGCCACCCCGCTCGTCGGCGTCCTCAATCTCAGGTCTCCCACAACCTCAACAGCAGAGGAGGGCCCCGGATGTATAGCCACAACGGAGACAACTTTTTCGTCGTCGACGGTCATCTCCACTTCTGGGACGCGAGCCCGGCGAACTGGGTGAGCGGCCAGGAGCAGTACGCGAAGGGCTGGATCGAATGCTTTCACGCGTATATGGGCCTTGGTCCCGAGGAGACGCACTGGCCGATCGAGAAGTTCCAGAAGTACTCGGAGGATGACTTCGTCAAGGATGTCTTCGAGGACGGCCACGTCGACGTCGGCATCTTCCAGTCGACGTACCTGAAGGAGTGGTACAGCGAGGGCTTTAACACGCTCGAGAAGAACGCGGAGCTGGTCGAGAAGTACCCAGACCGCTTGATCGCCAACGGGCGGTGGGATCCGCGCGAGGGCGAGGCGGGCCTACGGCAGCTCGAGGAGGACGCCAAGCGTTACAACCTCCAAGGCGTCAAGCTCTACACGGCCGAGTGGTATCAGGGCTCGCGTGGGTGGTCGCTCAAGAGTCCCGAGTCGCAGCGGTTCCTGGAGAAGTGCCAGGAGCTCGGGATCAAGAACATCCATGTGCACAAGGGCCCGACGATCTGGCCGCTCGACAAGGACGCGTTCGACGTCTCGGATGTCGACTACGTCGCTACAAACTTCCCGGAGCTCAACTTCATCGTCGAGCATGTCGGCCTGCCGCGGATCGAGGACTTCTGCTTCATGGCCACGCAGGAGCCGAATGTCTACGCGGGGCTCGCGGTGGTCATCGGGGGTTTGATGCACGCCCGGCCGCGCTTCTTTGCCAAGGTGATGGGCGAGCTGCTGTTCTGGGTCGGCGAGGACAAGATGCTGTGGGCCAGCGACTACGCGATCTGGGAGCCGAGGTGGCAGGTCGAGGGCTTCGTCGACTGGACGTCCCCGGAAGACGTGGAGTTCTCGGACTACCCGCGGCTCACGACCGACGGGAAGAAGAAGATCCTCGGCCTCAACGCCGCCAAGCTCTACGGAATCGACGTTCCGGAAGAGTTTCAGATCTCGGATGAAGCGGGAGAGCCGGCGGCGAGGGAGGACGCACAGCTCGTCGATTCGGCATGAATACCCGGGCGCGCGTCCTCGAGGCGCTGAGCAAGGTCCACGATCCCGAGCTCGACGAGCCGATCACCTCGCTGGGGTTCGTGACCTCCTGTGAGGTGTCGCCCGACGGCGAGGTGGAGATCGTGCTCCGGCTGCCGACGCCGCAATGTGCTCCCAACTTTGCGTACCTGATGGCAGCCGACGCGCGCAACGCCGTGCGCCGGCTGCCGGAGGTCGGCCGGATCGAAGTCAGGCTGGAGGATCACTACACGGGCGAGGAGATCAACGCCGCAATTGCGCGCGGCGACGGGTTCGCGGCGGCGTTTCCGGGCGAGACCGACGACGATCAGCTGGATACCCTGCGCGAGCTGTTCCAGCGCAAGGCGCTTGTCGCCCGCCAGGCGAGGCTGTGCAAGGCGCTGCTGGCGGATGGCCTGACGCCCGAGCAGGTCACTGAGCGCCGCGTCGCGGACCTCCGCGACGATGCCGACGCACGGCGGTGCCTGGAGTTGCGCGGGCAGCTGGGAATCGGCTGCGACCCCGACTCGCCGGCGTTCGTAGCGCCCAACGGGGAGCCCGTGGCGGCCCATGAGCTGACGCTCTGGCTGCGGAAGGCGCGACTCGTGCGAACGAGCCTCGACGTGAACGGCAGCATCTGCCGGTCCCTTCTGCAAATCCGATCCCGGCGGGGGGCCGAGCTCGAGAAGGTTGGAACATGAAGGCAGCGCGGTTGCACGCCTACCACGACCCACTGGCCTTGGACGAGGTCGAAGAGCCGCGTGCTGAGGGGCCGCTCGACGTCGTCGTGCACATCGGCGCGGCCGGGCTGTGCCGCACCGATCTCCACATCCAGGAGGGCCAGTGGGCCGAGAAGTCCGGCGTGAAGCTGCCTTACACGCTCGGCCACGAGAACGCCGGCTGGATCCATGAGGTGGGCTCGGGCGTCACGAACGTCGAGGTCGGCGACACCGTGATCGTGCACCCTTACATCACCTGTGGGCTCTGTGCGTCCTGCCGCCGCGGCGACGACATGCACTGCGCCAACGGCCGTTTCCCGGGAATCAGCGAAGACGGTGGGTTCGCCGACTTCTTGCTGACGAGCGCCCGGTCCGTGATCAAGCTCGACCCGTCTCTGGAACCGAAGGACATCGCGGCGCTGGCCGACGCCGGGTTGACCGCGATCCATGCCGTCAAGAAGACGCTGCCCGTACTCGAACCCGGAACGCGCGCCGTTGTGATCGGGGCGGGCGGCCTCGGCCACATCGGGATCCAGTGCCTGGCGGCGATGACGCCGGCCGAGATCATCGTCGTCGACCCATCCGAGCCGGCGCTCGCGCTCGCCCGCGAGGTCGGCGCCGACCACACGGTACGGGTCGACGACTCCCACGTCGACACCGTTCGAGAGCTCACCGACGGGCTGGGCGCAGAGGTGATTCTGGACTTCGTCGGCGAGAAGGGCGCGCTCGAAGACGGGATCGGGATGATCCAGGACGGAGGCTTTTACCACGTGATCGGCTACGGGCAGAACCTCGTCGTCCCGACGATCGACATTATTTCGCGCGAGATCTCGTTCATCGGCAACCTCGTCGGCACCTACGCAGACCTCGAGGAGCTGATGACGCTCACTGCCCAGGGCAAGGTTCGCCTGCACACGAACACGTATCCGCTCGACGCGGTTAACGACGCGATGGCCGACCTCGACGGAGGGCGACTGCAGGGACGCGGCATCCTCGTGCCGGCGGCGACCGGCTAGGCCGCCCAGGCACGTTCCACAGGCGTCAGCGCCGCTCGGGATGGCGCCGTTGATGGCCGTCCGGCTAATTGTGGCTGGCGACATGCTCAGGGCCTCAAAGGCAGTCGTCTACTTGGACAGGCTTCCGTGGCCCACTCGTGGCCCAAACGTCGATCAGACACTCCGCTCAATCGTGCGGAGTGGAGGCGCAAGCTGGGGGCGGAAAGCCTGCAAATGGAGGCGTGCACAGCGATTCATCAGGATCCCCGGCCCATCGGCGTCCCTCCCGAACAGCGGTTGACACTACGGCGCCCAGTCAGATAATCGAGCGATGGGGCGGCTCGAGGAGACCTACCAGCATTCACTCCAAGAGCCCGAGGCCTTCTGGGCCGAGGCTGCGACGGCGATTGAGTGGGACGAGCCGTGGCAGCGCGTACTCGACGACTCGCGCGCACCGCTCTACCGCTGGTTTGCCGGCGGACGCATGAACACGAGTTACAACGCGCTCGACCGCCACGTCGAGGGCGGTCGTGCCAACCAGCCGGCGCTGATCTACGACTCGCCCGTTACCGACACGGTCGCGACGCTTACCTACCGGGAGTTGCGTGACGCGGTCGCGCTCTTCGCGGGCGCGCTTGCGGCACAGGGCGTCACACGTGGCGACCGGGTCATCGTCTACATGCCAATGATCCCTGAGGCGGTGATCGCGATGCTCGCCTGTGCGCGGCTCGGCGCGATCCATTCCGTCGTGTTCGGTGGCTTCGCCGCGAACGAGCTCGCGACCCGGATCGAGGATGCGAAGCCGAAGGTGATCGTCTCGGCGTCGTGCGGGATCGAGCCAGGCCGCCTCGTCGAGTACAAGCCGCTACTCGACGCCGCGATCGGCATGGTCGAGTCGAAGCCCCAGCGCTGCATCGTGCTCCAGCGACCCATGCTCGAGGCCGCGCTCGATCCGGATCGGGACATCGAATGGAACGCAGCGCTGACCGGAGCCACGCCGGCGGCTTGCGTATCGGTGGATGCAACCGATCCCCTCTACATCCTCTATACGTCGGGGACGACCGGACAGCCGAAAGGGATCGTCCGCGACAACGGCGGCCACGCGGTGGCGCTCGCCTGGACGATGAAGAACATCTATGACGTCGATCCTGGCGAGGTCTACTGGGCCGCCTCTGACATCGGCTGGACGGTCGGCCATTCCTACACCGTGTACGCACCGCTTCTCCACGGCTGTACGACACTGCTGTACGAAGGCAAGCCGGTCGGGACGCCGGACGCCGGCGCATTCTGGCGCGTGATCGAACAACACGACGTCTGCACGCTGTTCACCGCACCAACGGCCTTCCGCGCGATTCGCCAACAGGACCCCAACGGCGAGCAGATCGAACGCTACGACCTGTCTCGTTTCCGCGCGTTGTTCCTTGCGGGTGAGCGCTGCGACCCCGAAACGCTCAACTGGGCAGAACAACAACTGCGCGTGCCGGTGATCGACCACTACTGGCAGACAGAGACCGGCTGGCCCGTCGCGGCCAACTGCATCGGGATCGAGCGCTTGCCGGTCGTGCCCGGATCGCCCACCAAGCCGGTGCCGGGCTGGGACCTTCGGGTCGTCGACGAAGACGGCAACCCGCGTCAGCGAGGCGAGATCGGCGCCCTCGTCGTCAAGCTGCCCCTCCCGCCCGGCTCCTCACCGACGCTCTGGAAAGCAGATGATCGCTTCCTCGGCACCTACCTCTCGAGCTTCCCCGGTTACTACGAGACGGCCGACGCCGGCTACATCGACGACAACGGCTACGTCTTCGTGATGGCTCGCACCGACGACATCATCAACGTCGCCGGCCACCGACTTTCGACCGGAGCGATCGAGGAGGTGCTCGCCGCGCATCCCGACGTAGCCGAGTGCGCAGTGGTCGGCGTCGCCGACGAGCTCAAGGGGCAGATCCCGCTCGGGCTGCTCGTCCTCAAGGCGGGAGTCGAGCGCGAGCACGCCGAGATCTGCGACGAGACCGTGCAGCTCGTCAGAGAGCGCGTCGGCCCCATCGCCGTCTTCAAGCAGGCGGTCGTCGTCGACCGCCTACCGAAGACGCGCTCGGGCAAGATCCTGCGGGGCACGATGCGGCGGATCGCCGACGGGGAGAGATACACCACGCCGGCAACGATCGACGACCCGGCAGTCCTCGACGAAATCAGCGAGACGCTCGAGCGGATCGGCTACGCCCAGATTCAGCCGGCCGTGGGTCGCTAAAGGCACGCAGCCGTCGGTGCGTACCGCGGCCCGGCGTTGCAGCTTCTTCGTCTCACTCGCCGCGTTCCTGTTGCCTGCCTTCTCGTGTGGACACAAGCCCACCCATCCTCAAGCGCTGCGCAACTGCGTCGACCGCTGGAACCAGGGCAACATGGTCGGCTGGGGCCCAGGCCCGGCGAACGTTGCCTTCCGCCGGCCGAATGCCAGGGAGCACTCCTCGATTGAGCTGTCCTCAAGGCGCCAGTGCATCGTCGCCACCCCCGCAGGAGACGGGACGTGGACCTGTGTGCTGTCCAGCACCGGGGCCTACTGGTGCCCGCCGCTCCACGAGGCGACGGGGCCGCGTCTGCCGGAGAACGCGACACTCGACAGGCGCGGCATGCTCGAGCTCGACTCGCCGTTGAACGGCACGCACCCGGCGCCGCCGCTCGCGTGGCAGCGCTACCCGCGCGTGGACGGCTACGTCCACCCATGGACATCGAGCGGCGAGCTCCGCCCCGGCCTCCGCTTCCAGGGCGAGCGGCGGGGTCGCTGCTTCCTCGCCGCCGAGACGGTCAGATCTGCGGTCAGCTGCCTCTCCGGCGTCTCCAGATACGACGCGTGCTTCCCGCAGCGGCGACCGTGGCAGCGCGGCGACCTGGCCGCCTGTTCATTCGGCCCCGGCTCGACGACGTTCACGCGCTGGGTGATCACCCAAGGATCGGATCCTCCGATCTTCGTTCCATGGAGCAGGATCGGCGACATCTCGCTTGGCGGTTTCAAGGACGAGGTGGAGGCCGAGTACGGCTCGGAGCCCATGTACGGCTACCGGCTGCATGGGGGCACAGTGGACGTCACGTTCGACCGTGGCCGGGTCAGCGCGATTCGTTTCTCGACGCCCTACTACCGGACGAGGAACGGCTTCGGCGTTGCGAGCCGGATCCCGCTCGGGCCGTGTCACAGGACGATGGGCTATCCATGCCTCCACCTCTGGCACGGCTTCATGTGGAACCTCACCCTTCGGGAGAAGCCGTGCAGCTGCTGGGTCAAGGTCGGCCGCGGCTCGCGTTCGCTTCCAGCGACCGGCCGTAACTTCCTCAAGCCGTGGTTCTTCATCGACGTCCACCGAGGAAGCGTGTCCGGGTTCTACTTCGCGCTGAAGTTCGTCGACTGACGGGACGGCGATGGGCGTGATCCTGAAGGCGCCTTCTAGCGCTGCGCTGCTGTGCGAGCCACCACGGGCGTCAACCCGTCGATGCTCTCGATGCGGACGCTCTCACCGACGTCTGCCCCTCCTCGCTCCGAGCCTGCCAGAGCTCGCCCTGAAACCTGACCTCCCCGAGAGGCCGGCAGGCCCCGACGACCTCGGCGTCCTCTCCGATCATTGCCTCCGCTCCCGTTTTCGGTTTCCAACGCCGCGCCAGGCTCAGGCCCCAGGCGAGCTCGCCCGTCTCGATCGCGACACCGCCGAGGATCGCGAGCAGGCTCCAGGGCCAGGGCAGGAAGACGAGAGCGAGCACGATCGCTGTCAGCGCCACCGCGTAAGCATCTCACCGTCGTTGGCGATCAGGATTGCTGAGACCACGGCTGTCACGCCTTCAGGCGCTTCGTTAGTCGTCGAACGGCAACGAGGGGTTTTGCCGGTGTCCGTGCGGAAACGGTTTCGAGGGAAGCGAAAGACAGCGGAGGAGGTGAATCGATTGGGCGACAAGACCGACCGCGCGTCAGGGACCATGAAGGAGGCTGCCGGGACAGCGAAGCGGGATCCGAACCTCGCGGCCAAGGGCCGCCGCGAGCAGATCAAAGGCGACGTCAAGAAGAGCGGCAAGAAGCTCAAGGACGCCGCGAAGAAGATGTGACGTGCGAGAACGGCCGGCTGCCGGTGTGCGAGTGGCGGGCTAGAGCACCGGCGCCGGCTCGCGAACGGAGAGGACGTTGAACGCGGCGACCGGCCGCGGGAAACCCTTGAGCGTGAACTCGCCGGCCGGCTCGACCTCGACGTCGTCCTCGACCTCGGCATAGAGACGCTGTGCGATCAGGATCTGCCCGCCCGTGGCCTCGTCGGCGAGCCGCGACGCGAGATTCGTGACGGCGCCGATCGCAGCGTAGTCGGAGCGCTCCTCGAAGCCGACTTCGCCACACGTTGCATAGCCGAGCGCGATGCCCGCCCCGAAGTCGAGGTCGTAGCCTCGCTTGCGCCAGCGCGGCGTGAGCCCGGCCATCTCCTGCCGGAGCGCGCAACCCATGCGTACGGCCCGGAGCGCGTAGTCGGGGATCTCGATCGGGTCGTTGAAGAAGAGCTGGACGCCGTCGCCCTGGAGAAATCCAACGGTCGCGTCGAACTGCTTCACCAGCCCGCCGATCGTGTCGTGAAACTCGCGCAGGACGCGCATCAGCTCCTCCGGCTCGACCGCGTCGGCGAAGCTCGTCCAGCCGCGGAGGTCGGCGAAGAGCATCGCGACCTCGCGGCGATGGCTGCGCAGGATCGACTCGTTGCCCGAAGAGACGATCGCGTCGGCGAGTTGCGGCGACAGGAAGCGGCGCAGCTGCCCGAGCCGCTCCAGCTCCTCGACTTGGCTGGTCACGCGTTCCTCGAGCGTCCGGTTGAGCTCGCTCAGTTCCGCGGCCTGTTCCTTGATCGTGTCGTGGTAACGCTTGATCCGGAGCAGCGACCGCACTCGCGTGAGCAGCTCGTCGTGGTTGAACGGCTTGGGAATGAAGTCGTCCGCCCCGGCCTCGATCGCCTTCGTCTTCTCGGGACCGATGCTCGACGTGACCATGATCACCGGCAGGACCGCCGTGTCCTCGTTTTCGCGCAGCTGCTCGCAGACCGCGTAACCGTCCATCCCGGGCATGACGACGTCGAGCAGGATCAGATCGGGCTCCTCAGCCTGGACGAGCTCGAGCGCCTCCGCCCCGCTATGAGCCGAGACGACCTCGTAGCCCCGCGGAGCGAGCACCGCCTCGAGCAGCCGCACGTTCTCCGGGAGGTCGTCGACGACGAGGATCTTGGCCGCGCCGTTGCTGCTATTCAGCGTTCGCTCCGCAGTAGCGCTTGACGGTAACGATGAACTCCGGAACGTCGACCGGCTTCGAGATGTAGCCGTCGAACCCGGCCTCGAGGAAACGCTCCCTGTCGCCGGCCATCGCCTGCGCGGTGAGGGCGACGACGCATGCTCCTGCCGTGCGCTCGTCTGCACGCAGTCGCCGAAGCGCCTCGAAGCCGTCGATTCCCGGCAATTGGGCATCCATGAGAACGAGGTCGGGAGCGTGCTGCGCGGCAAGCTCGAGCGCGTGTTCGCCGGAATCCGCCTCGAGCGTGCGGTAGCCGGTCGCCTGGAGCACGTCCCGGAACAGCTTCATGTTCTTCTCGTTGTCCTCGACGACGAGGACGAGCTCGCCCGCCATCAGCCCGCCTCGACCGGAAGCGTGAACGTGAACGTGCTCCCCACGCCCGGCGTGCTCTCGACCCAGATCCGCCCGCCGTGCAACTCGACCAGCCGCTTCGAGAGCGCGAGCCCGAGGCCCGTTCCCTCGCGCTGCTCGACGCCGACTTGCGTCTGCTGGAACTCCTCGAAGATCCGCTCGTGGTCTTCCGGCGCGATGCCCGGGCCGGTGTCGGCGACCGAGACCTGGATCTCGCCGTTCACCTGCGCCGAGCGCACTTCCACGCTTCCGCCCGCAGGCGTGAACTTGACTGCGTTCGAGAGTAGGTTGAAGACGACCTGCCGGACCCGGCGCTCGTCCGCGGCCACGATCCCGACCGACGGGTCGATCATGAGGCCGAGCGCGACGCCGTTCCGAAGGGCCCGCTCCTTGACCATGACTGTGCCGCGCTCGAGCGCCTCCCGGACGGAGAAGGGCGCGATCTCGAGCTCGACTTGCCCGGCCTCGACCTTCGAGAGGTCGAGGATGTCGTTGATCAGGGCGAGCAGGTGGTCGGAGGACGAGAGGATGTCGCCGATGTACTCCTCCTGCTTCTCGTTCAGGTCGCCGAAGAGCTTCTCGCGCAGGACCTGCGAGAAGCCCATGATCGCGTTGAGCGGCGTCCGCAGCTCGTGCGACATGTTGGCGAGGAACTCCGACTTGTGCCTGCTCGCCGTCTCCAGCTCGCGATAGAGACGGTCGAGCTCGTCGTTCATCCGGTTGACGTTCGCCCCTAGAGCGCCCAGCTCGTCGCGGTTGGCGACCTCGACATGGCGCGTGAAGTCGCCAGAGGCGATCGCCGCCAAGCGTCGGCCGATTCGCTGAAGCGGGCCGATCAGCGACCAAGAGAGCAGCAGTCCGAGCGCGAGGGCCAGGGCGACAGCTCCCGCCGCGACCGCGACGAAGAGATTCCTCGAGCTCGAGTACGAGTGCTGGTTCTCGGCGATCAACGCCTTCGTCTTGGCGGTCGTAGTCTCGGCGAGCCCACGCGCGGCGACCTCGAGGTCGACGGACAGTTGCTCCGCACGCGCATGGAGCGCGCTCGAGGCACGGCTCGAGCGCGCGATCCTCGGGACGAGCACTTTGATTCTTCCGTAGTCGCTCTTGATCTGACGGACCTGACCAGACTCGCTCGCTGTCGGCTTGAACCCGAGCTGCGTCGCCGTTCCAAGCAGCGCGAGCACGCTCTCAACCGGCTGCTGGATCTTGCGTAGGCAGGCCGGCCCGAGGGCTCCTGCAGCGGAGCGTCGTCCGCCGTTCAGCCATGTCGCGTAGTCAGCGTTCCCCGCACAGATCGCGAGCTCCTGCCGGAGCGCGGCCGCGTCCGCCTCGAGCTGCTGGTAACCGGCGACGCGAACCTGGAGAGCGCCCAGATGCTCTGCGCGCAGGTTCGACTGGCCGAGAACCCGAAGCCCGAGCAGCGCGACGAGGACCAACAGCGCGGCGATCGAGAGAAAGCCGACGAGCAGCTTCGTGCGAACCTTGACCGGCAGCCGCCCGACCGCTCGCACGAGCGGGTTGTCGGCGCGGCTGAGCAGCCGCCGTTTGTCCGCATCGGCTGCTTGCCTGGGTGCGACCGCCGATTCGGTCAAGAGCTCACGGCTTCAGCGTCACCGTTGCAGCGGTCAGGTTGGTGATCAGCCACCGGCCGTTGATCTTGCGCACCTCCTGGTCTGCGCCCACCGCCGTCACGACCTTGCCCGTGTCGACGTCGACGTAGTGGCACTCGAAGTAGAGCGTTCCTTTGCTCCCGTTCACCGTCGCTCGGATCTTGTAGGCGGGCGTATCCGACTCCCAGTGGTTCTGAAGCTGGAACGGTCCCGATTTGGCCAACACTCCCCGAATCGCGGTCTTCCCCGTGTAGGTCTTGCCGCCGATCGTCGCCGTCGCCTTTGGCGCCCAGAGCGACATCATCAGCTTGAGGTTCTTCCTCGACGCCGCTTTGTGCCAGGTCTTCTCGATCTGGTCGATCTTGTACAGATTCGCGAGTTTTTGGTCACTCGTGCGGGAGCTCTTGCCCCAGGCGCCGTAGCCCGCGATCAGGACGCCCAGGCCGACGAGCGTCGCTGCCATCAGTAGTTTCTTCACGCCGCATCCCTTCGATTGTCGTTGCCGATGATCTCTAGACGGTCTCGCAGCCTTCGATCTTCTGGCGCTTCCCCTGCGCAGATGGTCTCACGGTTTTTCGGTCTTGCCTAGCGAGGCGGACGCTACCGCCGCGACGAAGCTGCTGCCGCGCCGGCGCTTGCAGCGCCGTTGCGCAAAAACGCCGCGGCACCAACCTTCCGATAGAAAGTTTCCGCCTGCGCGCGCTGTGCCGCAGCCTCGGCCTCCCTATCTTGGGCCGCAAGTGCCTCGGCTGCACGGAGTCGGGCGTGCGCCGCCGCCGCCGGATGGCCGATGCCGTCGATGATGTCCGCAGCTCGCGCGAGATCCCCGTCCGCGATCGAACGCCCCGCGTCGTTCCATGGGCTCTTGATCGGATCCGCATCGAGCACCGCTTCGGTGAATTCCCGGGGACGCCCCAGGTCGCGAAAGAGCCACGCCACGTCGGTGAGCTCTGGAAATGGCCCGCATAGGCCCGCTACCATCGGCGGCCCCATCGCGACAAGCTCCGACGCCAGCTCGCCCGCCTCGTCGCGGCGTCCGGTAGCCAGCGCGATGGCCGCGCGAATGCAGTACGTCGCCGCCTGCGCCTGCAGATCGGAAGCGCTCGCGAGCACGACAGCGCGCTTGCTGTTGCGCTCGGCCGCGGCGGAGTCGCCGCGCGCAAAGGCGATCCACCCTCGCAGCGCCAGGAGCGTCGCGTCGCTGTAGTGCGGATCGCCGGCGTCGGCGGCGGCGACCAACTCGTCCGCGAT